>Ga0076203_114_pt1 | contig 47252 bp, 40 predicted proteins | sample RifGroE2_FD_67809 | JGI IMG/M metagenome (GOLD analysis project Ga0076203, IMG submission 67809) | Parcubacteria (Moranbacteria) bacterium GW2011_GWE2_35_164
AGAAGCGCACAATATTTTATGGTATGTGGACAAAGATAATCCTCAGGGTGAGTATCCGGATAAACCAGAAAATGATTCGCAATTTGCTCGTTGGGAAGAAGGAGTAAAAGCTTGGTATAAGAAGAATAAAGAAAAGAAATATATTTCTGACGAAGATGTCGAGGGAGATTGTGATAAAGATGACTTTGACAAGTATGCTCCCAAAATTAGCTTAAGTACCAGCAAAGATGGCAATAAAATAAAAATTTCTGTGAGTGCGGATGCACCCTTTGGAATAGATAATATTAAAGTTTATGCCGAGGGAGATGAAATTAATTCTAGCAGTAGCAGTTCATTTAATCTCACCTACGAAGTACCAGCCAATAAAAACAATTCTAGTATAAAGATAGAAGCCAAACTTAAAGACGACAATGGCAATGAGACAAGCGCCTCAGACAGTGTCTCAGTAAGCTTCTAAACTATAAAGGACAAAAAACACCCCAATTTTTAAGAGGGTGTTTTTATTTTTTTTTATTGGCCGCGTAAGAGTGGGGAAATGCGATGGATAGCCTCGGCTTCATCTTTGCGCATGGTCATGCTTTGCATATTCATTATAAGGCCTTTAATTTTTTGCGGGTCGGGAACTTTGTGAAAAAGAAATCTTTCGGTATTGCCAGCCGTCTGAACATGTACATCACCAAAGTTTAAAATAGTCGGGATAAGACCTACGATATTAACGGAGGTGTCTTGTATTTTATCAAATTTAAGTTCGCTGATTGTTCTGATAAAAAGAGCTTTTTGTTCGATGTTAACAATGCGTTCGTTGGTAATAATCCAGACATCAAAATAAAAATCTATCCAAATAATAAAAGCATAAATCCAAAGGAGAATCATTATGAAACTTTCAATAAAAAAGAAAATAGGTAAGTCAGCATTGTCTGCAAAATACATGGGCAAAAATTGCAAGGAAGCTAGCATTAAAAACAAAACCCCGATTAGTATAAAATACTGTTCTAAGATATTAAACCAATGGCGACGAATTATGGTAATAATTATTTCCCCATTGTGTTGGCCGTGAAAATGAAACTTTTCAAATTTTTGCATAATTTTATTTTTAAAAAGATGAAGAATCGAGATTAAAAGTTGAAACAAAATTAAAAGCGTTAATGATATCTATGTTTATAAAGATTGAAAAATTTATTAAAAATAAAATCACCAAAACGGAAACAAACAGAATCAGCATAATGGTGGATGATTTTTTATTAATTGAATAGCGAGTAATGTGATAAATTATAAAAATGCTCGCTACGAAACAACCCAGTAAAAATATTAAGTAAAAAGCGATAAATGCAAGGTTCATATTTTTTTATTTTTATTTATTTTAAATAAGACTATTCAAATTAATTTTCCACCCCCTCTGTCCTATCGGACATCTCCCCCTCAGAGAGGAGGAGAGGGGAACGAGCAATTATTTTAATAAGCATAACCCAGATGCAGGTAGCCTTTTTCCGTAACAATTCTTCCTCGGGGAGTGCGGGCCAATAATCCACACTGAATCAAAAAAGGCTCGTAGACATCTTCGATGGTTTGCACCTCTTCATGGGTAGCGGCTGCAATGGTTTGGATTCCCACCGGTCCGCCTTTGAAATTTTCTATGATTATTCGGATAATATCTCGATCTGCCGGTTCAAGTCCCAGCTCATCAATATCAATCATTCTTAAAGCTTGTTGGGATATTTCTTTATCTATTATATCTGTATTTTCCATTTGTGCAAAATCGCGGACTCTTTTTAATATGCGATTAGCCACTCGGGGTGTTTGGCGGCTACAGGCGGAAATATTTTTACAGCCTTCTTCATTGACGGAAATATTTAAAATTTTGCTAGAACGCTTAATGATAGATTGAATTTCCCCAGTTTCATAAAAATTTAATTTGTGGATAGCGCCAAATCTATCGCGCAAAGGATTGGAAATTGATCCTAGGCGGGTGGTTGCACCAATTAGAGTAAAGTGAGGCAAATCTAATTGAAGAGTTCGAGCGGATGGACCTTTGCCGACAATGATATCTAACTTGTAATCCTCCATGGCGGGGTAGAGAATTTCTTCTACCAATTTATTGAGGCGATGAATCTCATCAATAAATAAGACATCCCCATCATTCAGATTAGTTAGGATTGATCCCAAATCGCCCACTCTTTCAATGGCCGGACCAGAAGTTATTTTTATGCCCACATTCATTTCTTTGGCGATAATATTAGACAGAGTGGTTTTCCCGAGGCCGGCAGGTCCATAAAGTAAAATATGCTCTACGGGCTCATTTCTTTTTTTAGCCGTATTCGTTAAAACTTTGGGGTCTTAAAGTGGAATCTATTTTTTTGTCTTCTTCCTGTTCTTTTGAGTTAGTAATAACCATAATGATATAAATCACGAAGCTACGCTAATTATTTCGCTAATAAGCACGAATAAATATAATCAATGTCATTGTGTGATTAATAAGTTTATCTTTTCATTCGAGATTATTTGAGTTGGATTCGAGTCGATTCGTGACTTATGCTCATTATATCACCTCTTGACAGAAAAATAAAGATATGCTAGTATTAAAAGTCATGAGAAATGGCAAAAAGAAGATTGAAGAATAAAGTTGTTTTTATTGTTCTGTGGGCAATTGGGGGTCTCTATCTTTTATCCTCAATTTGGGAGCTTTCGTCCAGATATGGGTGAGGTGGTTTCGGCTGCTGCAGATCAATAAGCGCAACTAAAAAAGTCCAGACTTGTCTGGACTTTTTTGTTTTTTAATCTTCTTCGTCTTTGGCTACGCGATTTACTTCTTCGAGGGTTGTTTCTCCTTCAAGAACTTTCAGTACTCCATCTTGATACATTGTGAGCATGCCATTTTCTATGGCTTTACTTTTTACTTCTGAAGAGAGAGCATTTAAAGAAATTAATTTCTCGATTTCTTTGTCAATTACAAGAACCTCGCTGATAGTGGATCGGCCCTTGTAGCCGAGATAGTTGCATTTTTCGCAACCTTTTGGTTGGTATATTTTATCTATCTTAGAAATAACTACTTTTGCTTGAGGGGAAATTGAAGCAATAGTTTTTTCTATTTCATTTTTTGTATTTTCAGGAATATCGATTTTTTCTTTGCAGCTACAAAGTTTTCTTACTAAACGTTGAGCCATGAAAGCATTGACTGAGGTAGCTAATTCGTCTGAATCAACATTCATATTGATCAATCTATGCACGGAAGAAGCAGCATCGTTGGTGTGCTGTTTCGTTATCGCGAATTTCTCCAATCATTATAATATTAGGATTTTGACGCAAAAGAGCTCGTAGGGCGGTGGAAAAAGTATAGCCATCAATTTCATTAACTTGAGTTTGCAAAATACCAGGTAATTGATATTCTATTGGATCTTCAACGGTAATTATCTTAACCTCAGGATTGTTTAAAACTTTTAGCAAGCTATATAATGTAGTTGATTTTCCACTTCCGGTAGGGCCGGTATTTAGTATGATTCCATAGGGCCGCTTAATTTGATCTAATAATTTATCTAAGTTTTCTTTTCGAATTCCTAATTTATCTATTTCCAATGCGGTAGCGGACTTATTCAAAAGACGCATTACAACTGTTTCTCCGTAGCCTCCCAAGATAATAGAGACACGAACATCAATCTCGGTATCGGTGATGTTTTCATATTTTTTAGCAAGAGATATTTTAAAGCGGCTGTCCTCTACTCCAGATCGAATGCCGGTTTTTAATCCGGAAAGTAGTTTTATTTTTCCTAATAAATTAGGATATTCGTTGAGCGGAATAGAAGCGATGTCTTGCAAGATGCCGTCAATTCTAAATCTTATTTTTATAGAGCTGGTTTCCGGTTCGATATGAATATCTCCCGTAGACAAAAGAAGCGCGGAGGCAATTATTATTTCGATTAAATTATTAGAGTTTGTTTTCTTAATGCAGTCATTGAATTTAGTTAAGTCTTTTACGTAAATGCTGGCTTCGGTTAGGTTTTTTTCGGATATTAAGATGCTTCTAGATAGGGATTGATTCATCAAATCTTCATAGATGTCTTGCAAGAAAGCTGTTTGCCCAGTAACTCTCCAAACTTCATCCATAGAGGTTATTCCCTCAAGAACTTTTATTATCCCGTCTTGAGTCATTGTTACCATTCCATCTTCAAGAGCTGCTTTAGTTAGATCGCTTTCACTGGCCATTTCAATAATTAATTTTTCCATTTTGTCGTTGATGGTAAGAGTTTCAAATATTCCTATCCTGCCCTTGTAACCAAGATTATTACAGTAAGGGCAACCTTTGGGTTTGTACAAAAATTCTATATTTTTGGGAATTTCTATCTTGGATTTTGGTGATATGATAGAAATTAATTTTTTAATCGTATCGATTGTCTCGAGGGCAGGTTTGTATTTTTCTTTACATTTAGGACATAGTTGCCTCACTAAACGTTGTGCCATGAAAATATTTACAGAAGAAGCAATTAAAGAAGGACGTACGCCCAATTCTAATAATCGAGAAACCGAAGCGGGGGCATTGTTGGTGTGGATAGTGGAGAAAACCAAATGTCCAGTGAGAGCGGCATTGACAGAAATCTCAGCTGTTTCACTATCTCGTATTTCTCCCACCAGAATGATATCAGGATCCTGTCTTACTATGGCGCGCAATCCATCACTAAAAGTAAAACCTCTGTCATTTTGAACTTGTGTTTGCGAAATTCCTTTTATTTCGTATTCAATAGGATCTTCTATGGTTATAATCTTTATATTAGGGGTATTTAACTTTCGCAAAAAGGAATACAGTGTAGTGGTTTTTCCACTACCAGTTGGTCCAGTTATTAAAATCATTCCATTGGGTTTGGATAATTGGAGAGCTACTTGTTCGCTAGACAGACCCTTTAAACCTAAATTTTCTATGTCTACATTAATAGATGATTGGTTAAGAAGCCTGAGCACAACACTTTCTCCATATTTCCCTGGTATAATGCTTGCACGAATATCAACTCGTTCATTTCCTTCGGTGGCTGTAATATCAATTGAAAAATGTCCATCCTGAGAGATATCTTTTAAATTTAGTTTCATTTTTCCAATCATTTTTATTCTGGAAAGCATGGACTTATAAGAGGGTAAGAAAAATTCTCCTATGGTTTGCAATACTCCATCAATTCTGTAGCGCATCCGGACGCTTGTTTTTTGGGGTTCAAAATGAATATCACTGGCGCCCATTTTGATTGCCCCAGAAAATATTGTAGATAATATTTCACTGGTATTCATTTCGGACATTCGTTCTTTCAGAGATAACAATTCCTTAAATTTTTCCTCAAATTCATCCAGGTCTTTCCCTGAAAGTGAAATAAGGAAAAAATCAAGATTTTCTATCAAGATGTTTTCTCTATATTTTTTCCAAAGGCTATCCATGGATGATTGAGATACTACGCAAACAATTATTTCCCATCCTTTCTCTTCCTTGAGTGATTTCAAATAGTTTAAAGTGGCTTCATTGGTTGGATCAGAAACTACTATTTGGCTTTTTTTCCCAATTTTTTTAATTACTCCAATTTTAAAATTAATGGAATCCTCTTGAGATATATTCCTCAAAACTTCTATGTCTAAAGGAAAAATATTTAAGTCAACATATAATAAGTTTAGATCTTTGGCTAAAGAAGCGGCTATTTGCTCTTCTTCTTCACGGTTGAACGTGGAAATTTTTTTATTTATAAGGTCAACTTTTTTTGTATCCTGTTCTTTGTTTTGCTTATCGGTAACTATAGTAATCATATTTTTATTTTTTTATTTTAGGGTGCATCTGTATTATATCACAAAAACCAATTTTGAGGTTGGTTTTAAGAAATATTTTGGGTGTTGTTTTTTTATTTTATCAAAAGTTGTTTTAATTTTTCCAAGCAGTATGTTTCCGCGTCAGAAATACTTTTAGAATCTAAGTCGAATTCTAACGTATCTCCTATCAATAAGCCGTTTTCAAACGGAGGAATGACGGGCATTTTTTCTGGATTAGAAAATTTCAAAACTCCCTTAACCCGTTCGCTGGAGACTGCATAAAGAATTAGAAAAATTTCTCCAGCCTCATAATTGGCTTGGATTTTATCTAGGATAAATGAAATATCGGAGGGCTCCGTCCGGCTTTGCACAAAATCTTCTATCGAAACAACTGACCAGGAAAGTTTCAACTCCTCGTCCCATTTTAGCTTAGACATAATTCTTCCCCAAAGCTTGAGTATGTTAAAGGGTTGAGTTTTGAATAAGTGTCTAATTATTTCTTGTTGATTGGCGCCAGAAACCATTAAATCGGAAGATATCTTGAGGGCATGAGGAGTAGTCTTGGTGTTTTGGAAACTTTTAGTGGCACTAATGATTCCTGTTAAAATACATTTAGCTATGTCATTTTTTATTAAGGAAGGATCAATTTCGTGGAAAAGATCAAAGAGAATTTCCGATACCGAAGAAGCTTTTATATCAATTAAATTTATCTGGCCAAAATTATCATTAGTACTGTGGTTATCAATATTAATAATGGGAACTTCATAAAAAATATCAGGATTTTCTTCAAATATTTTTCCAAAAGATTCTTTGTCTGGAGAGTTAAGGCAAATCAATAAATTGTATTTAAATTCGGCTGGGATAAAAGAAAAATCCCTGGGATCAATAGTGCCATTTTCAGGGGTAATGTGTATTCTCGTTTCCTCGGCTAGCTCTTCGGTTTTTATGCTGGTTATTTTATTGTATTTGGTATTGAAGGATAAAATAAAATCTCGAGCACCCAAAACGCTGTCGCGGATGTCTTGCGGTTGAGGCAAAAAATTTAATTTTTTAATATTTCCCAATGGATCACTTGTGGCGATGTCTGAGTCGACACTTTTTTCTTTCAAAAATAAATAAAAAGCTAGGCCAGATCCAATAGCGTCATTGTTGGGATTTTGAGGCAGTAAAATCAGTATCTTTTTGGCAGATAAAATTGTTTCTTTAATTTGGTCGTTAATTTTGAGAGCCATAAATGTAAATAAATCCTAGAAAATGCTATTAAAGGTTAGTAAACAAAAATAGCAGAGAAAAAGCGGTCTGTCAAATGTTATGTTGAGGGATTGAAATGAGGGATCAAGGAAGGAGGATTACAAAAAAAATCTTTTGACAAATTCATTTAAATCTGCTAGGATAGGGGTGAAGTTGAAGGAGGTGCGGATTCGCTGGTTAGCGGATCTTTTTTTATAAATAATATAAAGAGTATAATAAAGTAATAATTTATAGTTTTTTGGTTTCTGAGCATAGACCTAGTTGTCGCTAGCTACCAATCAACTAATTACCAAATAATATGGCAAAAAAACAAGAAGAGCAAAGAGCTGGTATAAATTCAAATGAATTTAACAGCGCCATTTCTCAAATTTGTGATGAGAAAGGTATAAATAAAGATAAGGTGATGCAAACAGTGGAGGCCGCCTTGGCCGCAGCTTACAAAAAAGATTATGGCAAAAAGAGCCAAAATATTCGGGCTGAAATAGGCGGTGTTGATGGTGGGGTTAAATTTTTCTTAATAAAAGAAGTAGTTGATGAAAGCGTTCGGGAATTTGTTGAGTTCGAGGAAGATGAGGAAGAAGGCGTTAAAAAAGTTGTGGTTAAAGATAAAAAAGAGAGCGAAGAAGAAAAGATGGCTAGATTTAATCCAGAAAGGGATATTAAATTAGAAGAAGCCTTAAAGATTAAGAAGGATATAAAAGTCGGAGATGTAATTGAGACAGAATTAGAAACTCAAGAAAGTTATGGTAGAGTAGCGGCTCAAACAGCTAAACAAGTTATTATTCAAAGAATTAGAGAAGCTGAGAAAGATGCGATGTATGAAGAATACAAAGAAAAAGAAGGGGAAATTTTAAACGGAGTAGTACAAAGAATAGAAGGACAAAATATTTTTATCGATCTTGGAAAAGCAACGGGGGTATTATTCCCTTCTGAGCAAGTAAGAGGAGAAAATTATAAAATAGGACAAAGACTTAAAGTTTATCTGGGTAAAATAGAAGCTGACAATAGAGGTCCTGGTATAATTTTAAGCAGAACTCATCCTGAGATGGTTAGGAAATTATTTGAATTGGAAGTTCCGGAAATATTTTCAGGAACAGTCGAAGTAAAAGCTATCGCCAGAGAAGCTGGCTCTAGAACTAAAATAGCAGTTGTTGCTAAGGAGGAGGGGATTGATCCAATCGGCTCTTGTGTAGGGCAAAAAGGAACTAGAGTGCAAGCCATCATTGATGAACTAGGAGGAGAAAAAATTGATATTATTGAATGGAATGAAAATATAGAGAAATTTATAACAGCGGCGCTTAGTCCGGCCAAAGTTTTGGGAGTAAAAATTAAAGACGAGGAAGCAAAAGAGGCTATCACTATGGTACCAAGTGATCAATTGTCTTTAGCTATTGGACAAAAAGGACAAAATGTTAGATTGGCAGCCAAGCTAACAGGTTGGAAAATTGATGTGGTTGGCGAAGAGGGTGCTGAAAAAAGAACTAAAAAAGATGATGTTGTTGCTAAAGATGAAGTAAAAGAGGAAGAAATTGCAACCGAAGAAGCGAAATAAGTTGTTTATTAATAAAGAGAATGTTTGTATGGAAATTAAAAAATTGCCAAAATCAAAAGTGGAATTTAAATTGGTTATTGCTTGGGATAACTGGAAAGTTTTTTTAGACGATGCTGTCCAAAAAATTTCCAAAGAAATAAAAATTGAAGGGTTCCGCCCAGGTAAAGCTCCTAAGAAAATTGTAGAGCAAAAAGTTGGAAAAGAGGTCATTCTGAATACCGCAGCTGAAGAAGCAATCAAAAAGAATTATCCTCAGAAAGTGAAAGAATTAAATTTGGACACTATCGGATCTCCAGAAATAGATATAATTAAATTGGAAGAACAGGTTGATTTGGAATTTGTGGTGGTTGCTTCTGTGATGCCCGAGGTGGAATTAAAAAAATACAAAGACGAAGTAAGTAAGCTAAACAAAGCTTTTGCTAATGAAAAAACAGAGATCGCTCTTGAAGATATCTTGAAGGAACTTGAGAAAATTGCCAAAAGCAGAGCTAAATTAGTTACTGTTAGACGAGAAGCTAAAAAAGAAGATTCAATTATTATTGATTTTGAAGTGCGAAAGGATGGAATTTTAATTGAAGGCGGTTTAGCCAAAGATCATAATTTGATTTTAGGCAGTGAAGTTTTTATTCCAGGATTCGAAGATCATCTTTTGGGGATGAAAGAAGGTGAGGAGAAAAATTTCGAACTAAAATTCCCCAAAGAATATCATGAAAAAAATTTGGCAGGGGGACTGGCTCAGTTCAAGGTTGTCATAAAATTAGTTCAAGAAAGAGAAGTTCCTGTGATTAACGATGAGTTTGCTAAATCATTGGGTAATTTCAAAGATTTGGAAGAATTAAAAAAGAATATCGAGGAGGGCATAAAAAAAGAACAAGAGTTCAGAAGACAAGAGAAAAGAAGGGGTGAAATGATGGAAATTTTGATAAATAAGGTAGAGTTATCAGATGAGCTTCCTGAAATATTGGTCCACGAAGAAGTTCACAAGATGTTACATGAATTGGAATCTCAGATCCAACAAATGGGGATGAGCCTAGCTGATTATGTGGGGCAATTGGGAAAAACTATAGATGATTTGGAAAAGGATTGGATCCCACAGGCCCAAAAAAGAATTAAAGCCGCTTTGGCTTTAGAAAAAATAATAAAGGAAAAAGAAATTAAAATTTCTTCCGAAGAAATTGAGGAAGCCATGAATAAAACTTTGCAGTTTTATAAAAATGAAAAAGATGCTAAAGATAAAATTGATATGAAAAGATTATTCGATTATACTAATGGTATACTAAAAAATGAAGAGGCTTTCAAGATGTTGGAAAAAACAATTTTTAATTCCGACCGTAATTGAAAAAACGAATTATGGCGAAAGAGCTTATGATATTTATTCTAGGCTGCTAAAAGATAGAATAATTTTTATCGGCTCTCTGATTGAGGATAATATGGCTAACGCTGTGATTGCCCAACTATTATTTTTGGAATCTCAGAATTCAAAAGAGGATATTAAAATTTATATAAATTCTCCTGGTATGTCAAACCGGATGTACAGACTATTTGTGTGGGATTAGCTGCTTCGGCCGCCTCTTTGCTTTTAGCTGCCGGAGCGAAAGGAAAAAGAATGATTTTGCCCAACGGAGAGGTAATGATTCATCAGGTGATGGGAGGCGCGCGCGGACAAGCTACTGATATTGATATCCACGCTAAGCAGATCCTTAAAACCAAAAAAAGATTAAGCGAAATTTTAGCCAAACATACTGGGCAAAAATTTGATAAAATAGAAGAAGATACGGAGAGAGATTATTTTATGAGTGCCATTGAAGCTAAAAAATATGGAATAGTGGATAGAGTTATCCAGTAATTTTTTTATTTTTCTTAAAAGATGCTATAATAAAAGAAATTCATATTTCTTAAAAATTAGAATTTACGTATTTGAATATTATTTTTGTTTAATACGTTTCTGAAAAATATCATTTTTTCTCGCCTTTCGCAGTAGCACGGCTCGCCTCGCTAAAGCTATGGCGAAGCGGGCAGTTCAAAAAAATAATATTTTTCATAAACTAAGATTGCAGTAGCTCAAATGTGTAAGTCATAAAAATAAAAACAAATAAAAAAGTATGCCAAAATTTCTTTATGTAGCCAAGAATTATGACGGTGAAGTAAGAACCGGAGAATTAGTCGCTAAAGATGAACAAGGAATAGCTCAGCAATTAAAAGCGGATGGTTTTTTGGTTACTTCGGTCAGGGAAATGGAAGATGATGATGGAAAAGTAAGGGTAGCTTTTATGGATAGATTTACAAAAATTGCCCTTAAGGACAAAATGATGTTTGCTAGAAATTTGAGTGTGATGATAAGCTCGGGCTTGACGGTTTCAAAGTCGATAAGGAATTTGGCTGATCAAACAAAAAATAAAAAATTCAGTCAGATTTTATTAGCTATTTATGAGGATATCAAAGCAGGAAAAAATCTTTCAGATGGAATGGCAAAATATCCCAGTGTTTTTAGCGAACTTTTTGTGAATATGGTAAAAATTGGAGAAACTGGCGGTAATTTGGATGAAACCTTGACCATAGTGTCAGTTCAGTTAGAAAAAGAACACGCCCTTTTAAGTAAAGTACGAGGAGCGCTCATGTATCCAGCTGTTATTATGGTTGCAATGACAGGAGTGGCTATTTTGATGCTCACCTATGTGCTTCCCCAGATGACTGGAGTTTTCAAGGATATGGATGTGGAACTTCCCAAAAGCACGCAATTCATAATAGCCATGAGTGATTTGTTCAAGGAGCATAGTGTTATTGTTTTAATAGCAATGATTGTCTTTGTTATTTTCTTGAGATTGGCTATGAAGACCAAAGCGGGAAAGAAAGCTATAAGTTTTATTTCTTTAAAATTACCCGCTATTAATAATATAGTTATAAAAACAAATTGTGCTAGGTTTTCTAGAATTTATAGTTCCTTGTTGAAAAGCGGAGTAACATCTTTAGATGCTCTAAAAATAGTTGCCAATACTCTTTCTAATTATTATTATAAAAAGGCATTGAGAGATAGCATAAAGCAACTTCAAAAAGGAATAGATTTAAGCAAGGTTATCGGTGAAAATGAGAAAATATTTCCTGTTTTGGTCAAGCAAATGATTGAGGTAGGAGAACAAACCGGAGAGACAGAAGCGATTTTGATTAAAATGGCTGAATTTTACGAAGACGAGGTAAACCAAGTGACGAAAAATATTTCTTCCATAGTCGAGCCGGTTTTGATGTTGTTTATGGGAATTGCCGTGGGTTTTTTTGCTATCGCGATGTTACAACCAATGTACGGCTTAATGGACAACATTAAATAGCTGGATTTATTTAAGACTGTTTTGACAAGACTGTTTTGTTTACGTTTTATTGACAACGAGAGTAAAGTGTAATATTATTTGATAAGTGTTTTAAAATAAAGCGAATTTTACACCGCGGGGTAGAGCAGTCTGGCAGCTCGTCTGGCTCATAACCAGGAGGTCGCCGGTTCGAATCCGGCCCCCGCAACAAGTAATGAGCAGGAGTATCTGGTATTAAGTATTTTGTATTTTGTATCAAGTTTTTTTGAATACTAAATTCAAAATACTTTATACTAAATGCTAAAATGCCAGGATAGCTCAGTTGGTTAGAGCGCAGGACTCATAAGCCTGAGGTCGAGAGTTCGAATCTCTCTCCTGGTACAAAAATATATAAACATGTAGCATGAAACATAGAACAAATCTTTTTAATTTGCTGTATGCTTCATGTTGTATGATACATGAAACGGGGGCGTAGCTCAGCTGGTTAGAGCGATTGCCTGTCACGCAATAGGTCGCCGGTTCGAGTCCGGTCGCTCCCGCTTAATACAGGAAAAGATGATTAAATTGAATATTTTTTTTGTATAAGAGCGCACCTAAAAAATGTGTTTTTATTTTTTGACAAATGTACAAATTTGAACTATAGTACAAGAAGTTAATTAGTAATTAATAAATTTGATTTTGGAAGAAACTTACACTTGAAACCTGAAATTTGTAATAATTTTACATAATCTACGCATTTTATCCATTAGCGTTATTTGTGTGCTTATTCGAATTATTCGAGTCGCATTTATATTTTCAATAGCGACTCTAATACTCCAATTACGTTCTAATAACTCGAATATGAATTTAATCGTGTAAGTTTAAAATTATTTTAAATTCCTTGTTTCAAGATTCTTTCAAAATCATAAATAAAATATGGAAGAGAAAAAATGGACTCTCCAAATTGGAGGTCGAGAACTTCGCATAGAAACCGGAGTTTTAGCTAAACAAGCTAGCGGAGCTGTAAAAGTTAGCTATGGAGACACAGTAGTTCTGGCTACAGCGGTTATGAAAACTGGTGCAGCTAGCAATATGGGATATTTCCCTTTGATGGTGGATTATGAAGAGCGCTATTATGCTGCGGGAAAAATAAAGGGATCCCGATTTATTAAAAGAGAAGGACGTCCTTCTGACGATGCTGTTTTGACAGGAAGAATGATTGATAGATCAATCAGGCCTTTATTTAATGGTCGAATGAGAAATGAGGTGCAAGTTATAATAACAGTTCTCTCTATTGATGGGGAAAATGATCCGGATATAGTTTCTATTATTGCAGCTTCAGCAGCGCTTTCTATTTCCAATGTTCCTTGGAATGGTCCAATTGGAGCAGTCAAGGTAGGAAAGATTAATGGTGAGTTAGTGCTCAATCCAATTAATGGGGATCTTAAGGATGGGGATTTAAATTTGGTAATTGCTGGAACTGAAGATAAGACCAATATGATAGAGGCGGCCGCTAAGGAAATTCCAGAAGAAGACATTCTAGAAGCTTTTGAATTCGGACAAAACGCTTTGTCTAAAATAGCTAAATTTATAAAAGATATTCAAAAAGAGTCGGGCAAAGAAAAATCCGAGCCAGCTCTTCTTCAGGGAGATGCCGAGTTTGAAAAGAAGATTAAAGATCTTTTTGCAACTGAAAAACTTGAGCAAGCTCTGTACATAAAAGAAAAGAAGGAAATGGAAAAAGCCGTGGGCGAAATAAAAGATGAAGTGTTAGAATATATTAAAGAAAATCATCCCGAAGATTTTGATAAAAGAAAAGATATTGCCAATCTTATATTGGATGAAGTTTGCGATGAAATGGTGCATAAAAATATTATCGAGAGCGATAAACGCCCCGACGGTAGAGGTCTTAAAGAAGTTAGAAAAATTACTATTCAAACAGGGATTTTACCAAGAACTCATGGGACTGGACTTTTTACTAGGGGTGAAACTCAAGCTTTGACTGTGACAACCTTAGGATCTCCAGGAGACGAACAAATAATTGATACTATGGAGGTGGATATGAAAAAGAGATATATTCATCATTATAATTTCCCTCCTTTTTCTGTGGGAGAAGTTAGGTTTATGCGCGGACCGGGCCGAAGAGAAATTGGACATGGGGCGCTAGCTGAAAAAGCTTTAATTCCCGTTCTTCCATCTAAAGAAGAATTTCCCTATACGATGCTTTTGGTTTCCGAAGTGCTTGAATCAAATGGTTCTTCTTCAATGGCCTCTACTTGTGGTTCAACATTATCTCTTATGGATGCTGGGGTACCGATAAAAAGACCGGTGAGTGGAATTGCGATGGGAATAATTGTGGGCAAAAATGATAATGAATTTAAAAGCAGCTGGAACAGAAAAGGGCATAACTGCGTTACAAATGGATGTAAAAGTAGATGGTGTAACAATTGAAATGTTAAAAAATGTTTTGACTCAATCTAAAGAAAGTCGGATGTTTATAATGGGAGAAATGCTCAAGGTAATAGCTGAACCGAGAAAAGAAATGTCTCCTTACGCACCGAGAATTATTACCCTTCAAATCAACCCAGATAAAATTCGTTCAGTAATCGGACCCGGTGGAAAAGTTATCAATGAAATTATTGACGAAACTGGAGTGCAAATTGACATAGAAGACAGCGGACTAGTTTTCATCACTTCTCCAGATCAAGTTTCTGCCGATAAAGCTAGGGAATGGGTGGAAAATCTTACCCGAGAAGTAAAGGCTGGAGAAATTTTTAATGCTAAAGTAGTTAAAATAATGGATTTTGGAGCTTTTGCTCAATTGTTACCAGGTCAAGATGGATTAATTCATATTTCAGAGCTATCAGAGCAACGTGTCAATAAAGTTGATGATGTGGTTAAAGTAGGAGATATGGTGATGGTAAAAGTTAAAGAAATTGATAAAATGGGCAGGATAAATCTCTCCATGAAAGATGCAAAGAAATAAAACTTAAAATTATTTTTTAAAAAGCGATTCGCAAGTGAATCGCTTTTTATTGGGCTAATAAATTGAGTTCTAGTGTTTTAATGCTCGATTGTTTTAATGTTCTATGTTTTTTATTTGGCAATAAGTGAAAAATGTTATAATATAAGTATATAAAAAATTACTTCTTAAATATGTTCAATAAAAATAATAACAAAACAAAATCTGAAAATGAATATTTAGAATCAGTGAAATTCCACACCATGAAAAAAGATCTTTTGGGTGAAAATGATAATGCCATAGAAGAGAGCAGATTTCTGAGTAAGACTGTTGCTATCAACGTAGAAAATAATTTAGAAAATAAAGCAAGTGACGGCTTATCCAAAGAAGCAGATAATATAGGGGCGAGATCGGGCACTATGCCAAAAAATTTAAATAGTTATCCGCATATACCTACTGCAGAGACGGAAGCTCCCCCAAGTGTTAAAAATGCGGATATGGCGAGTTTTGAAACACTTAATGAAAAAAGTAGTACCTTTATTTATGGGATAATTTTTGTAATAATTTTATTGCTTGGTGCGGGCGGATATTACATTTGGTTTATGAGAGATGAAAAAGATAATGATATCTCTAAATCAGGGATAACTGCGGATTCAAACAAGAAGAGCAGTGCTAATCCAGAGAATAATTCTACTAATGCCATAAAGGACTTAGCGGATGATAAAAGTGGATTTTCCGATAAAGTTAATTTTATGGTTGTGAATGATGAAGAATTTGACCAACTTGGAATTAAATCTATAATTGAAAGAAAATTTATAGAAATGGAAAAATATAGTGGCAATCAACTGGAGTTTTTAGTAGTAGATAAGAATAATAAGCCGATTTTATTTAAGAATTTTATTGATAATTTTAAAATATATTTGAGTCCTAATGTTGTAAATAACCTATCCCCAGATAATTTTTCTTTATTTCTATACAAAAATAAAGACATAAAAAGAGTTAGCGTTGTTGTGGGTACAAAAAATAAAGATTTATTAAAAACAAACTTAGTTAAAAACGAAAGAACCCTAGTTAAAAATATAGAAGCATTGTTTACATATGCTAAGCCCGAAAATATCTCAGCTAGTAAGTTTGGCGAGAGCAACTATAATGGCAATATCATTCGATATGTCAATTTGAATAAAAGTCTAGATTTATCATTAGATTACGCTGTGGTGGGTGATTATCTCATGGTTGCTACCAATAAGGAGAGTGGAAGATTGATTATCGACAAATTATCTAAGGAAGCAGAGAGCAAAACTGATATTTTTTCTTCGGAAAATTAAGGCATTTTTAACAACCTGTGGATAAGTTGTGTATAAATTGTTTAAAAAATATCATAATTTTAATTTAAAATTTGTTTATTTTTGAGAATATTTTTTATAAAAATTCATTTAGGGGGATACGAGGCTTGAAATAAGGGTTTTGGAGAGTGAAAATTGACGACGGGCCATTTTTTTGTTATAATTGTATTGTAGTGATATAAGCACATTGACAAATGAATAAAAAAGTTATCTGGTAGAAGAAAATTTTAGCGGTTTTTCCTAAAACAGCTCAAGTTTTCTTCTACTATTCTCCATGCATCAAAAAAGAAGTAAACATACTTCAAAAAAAATAAAAATAAAAACAAAAAAATAAAATTATTAGTCCCACTAAGTTTGGGATAAAATCGTTAATTGAGTGGGACTAATAAAATTCTTTAAAAAAGGGTTCGTCCCAGAGAAAAGTAGAGGATAACAAGTATGTACACAAAATACATGCATTCCCATAATCACTGATTGCCTGTCACCCGGGCTAGGGGATTTCCGGTTTACATGTTGGTACATGTCAAACACCAGGCGCTCAAGCCACTTTATTTATATATTCGGCGTTCAGCGCCTGGTTTCCATAACCTTGTCAGGTGTTTGTTAATTTAAAAGTTAAGTTAGCTGGCACTTGAGTGGGTAAAAAAACATCTTTCTTTGAAGGATGTTTTTTGTTCCCTACAAATTACCACGTAAAACAAAAAATAAATTTTTTATCACGTGGCGGGTGAATCAAATACTCGTCCGTAGTTGCTACGAGCGTTTCCGGCGGGAGAATATGCGAATTATGGAAATTTATTGAATAGATTTAAAAGTTAAAAGCGTAAAGCGTTTTATTTTTTGAGAATTTTCAAGTTTAAAACTATTGGTGTATTTTTGAATATTTTTTTCTATGTTTTCATTTTCTACGATTACGAAAAATAATTGAGCGCCAATGAGTTCTCCGCTGGAGAATTCTTCCAATGCAAGGTTCGTTTTTGCGCAAACGTATGTTAGCGATCTTTTAAACTCAAATGAATCGATAAAGGCTGTCTGTGAAGCGCCAGGCTTTGATTTTAGCGCGTTATCCATCTTTAGGCACAATTCATTCAGTTCTCCTAAGCTAATCCCGCCATAGGCGCTTTGGGGCGCGCGGTAATTATTTAAGTTATAAGTTTTGGTAAACATATTTAAATTTGAAAAAATTAAGATAGCTAGCACTGAAAGGAAAAGAATTGCCTTTATCTGAAGAGAATTTATTTTTTCAGAGAGGTATTGACTAATTGCCCCTAGAAATAAATAGGGCAAAAAAGAAAGGATAATAAAAAATCTTAAATTTAATTCATTGCCGATAAGAAGAAAAAATAAAAAAGCTAGCAGGGTGAAGGTGCTTAAGATTAAAATTGTATCATTGGCAATAGTCCGGCGGTTAGCTTGTGTTTTCTTAGAAAAGAGAAGGTAAATTCCTCCAAAAAATATAATTAAGGAAAAGACAAAAAGAGATAATTCTGTTAAATTGTGAGATTTGATTAGTTTTATGACGTTACTCCAATTTTTTTGAGGCTCAATCCCCGTTAGATAATAACTACTTCCTTGCAAGAAAAATTTAATTTTGGTGCTAGTGCCGGCTAAAAATTCCCTAAGATTTTCGCCATGGTCTAAAAAATTTCCATAAACGAAAGGGATGTTTATCAGGATGAAAAAAAAGATAAGCAAGAAAATATTTTTTAAGCTAATATTTATTTTTTTAAAATAAGCGTACAAAATAGTTAAAAGGGTCATAAGGGGCATTAAAATTAAAAGAGTGGTATGTAGTTGGGCGCTAATGCCAATAATTATTCCCAGAAAAATAAAATCAAGATATGTAGAGGCGCGATTTATCGCGTCTTGATTGGATTGGCTAACTATCCTGCTCAAAAGAAGCAAAAAAGCTAAGATAAAAAAAGGAATAACATTGGGATTCCAAGCAAAATGAGAATATTTAATGGCATAAAAAGAAATAGCATACAAAAATGTTAAGCCTAGAGTGATATTGATAGAAAATATTTTTTTAAATAGATAAAAAAAGCAATTCCTGCTGGAGAAAATCCGAAAATAGCGCCGGATAGATATTCTAAATAATAAAAAGCTCCACCCAGATTAAATTTAGTCCCTCCCGCTTTAGGTCCAAAAAGCGGGAAATTTTCGCCAGAGTGCATGGCGTCGATGATTTGAGCATCTCGGACCTGATCATTATTAAAGCGCAAAAGATCATTAAAATCGTAGAGTCTTAAAAAAGCTCCAATAACTATAATTATTACAAGTATTAAGATCGATTTTGTTATTTTTAAGGATAAGTAAAATCCGACGAATTTATCGTCGAAAATATTTTTTAAACGGTTCATATTTTTAATTATTGAATTTAATATTTATAGTAGATTGAACGTAATTCCTTACTAACCACTCTCTCAAATTGCGTGGCAGTCCAGTTTTTCAAAACATATCTAAATCTAATACATTCCTGGATTGCCACGGATAATTTGAGTACAAATTATCCTCGCAAAGACAGACCCACTTTTGCCCTAGGGGTAAGTGAGAGATTACACTTAAGTGAGTAGTTCCTAAAATTTTATAACTTTTATATAATTATCGGAGCGATTGTTGATAATTATCTGCCAGACATAATTAGTTTCTAGATTTTCGAAATAAGATTGAGCGTCTTTTTGCGGGTTGGGGTTATTTTCTAAGACGAAATGGTTCTTATCTTTTAACGCTCCTCTTTTGGATATAACAAAATAATCAGGCTGGATAACTGACAGATCTATTTTTCGATTTTTTAAACAATTGCCCTTAAAAAATCTGCAAACCGTGTCGCTATTGGACCAAATAACTAAATCATTTGCTTGAGGAAGAAAGTTTAGGTATTGAGCGGTTTCATAAGCCCCATGACCCCAAGAATCATGGATAGTATATTCTTGTGGTAAGAGAAAACTGGTATAACTGAAATAAAAAGGTTTATTTTGCCAAAGGGATATAATACTCAAAATAAAAATAACTGCAACGGTGATAATAAAATGCTTAAAAGTTTTCAACTTAAAAAGATTAAGGGATTCACGAATGATAATCCCACCCATAATAGCGATTAGTGGATAAAGAATAATAGAATATCTAGCATTGGTTACTATTTTAGCCAAAAGGGTGGAGAAAAAATAAAACAAAATAAAGATTGAAAGTGAAAATAAAACCGTGTAACTTTTCTGAGAAATTTTTCCCTTCAAAACTAGGATAGTAGAAAAAAATATTAAAACTATTAAAAACGGAGAGATGGAAAAAATAAAAGGATAGGCTTCCATTAAATATAATTGAGGATTATTAAGGATAGAGCCGTTTTTTTTGTCCATTAGAGGTTTAAAATTAAACTCCTTGGGCTCATTTATATAAGCTAAATCGCGCAATTCGTTTACTGGCGAAATTATTTGACCCGTCCAAACATTAAGCAGAGAAATCAGGATTAAGACAGAAAGTAAGGCAAGAGGAAGAAGAACCAGATATTTTTTTTGTTTAGAGAGTTGCTGGGTTATTTGTCCAATTATATTTTTTTTCCAAGTGATTAAAGCAAAAAATCCTAAAAATAAACCTATCCCAACCAAAATAATTTTTAAATTTAGAAATTGGGATATTCCCTTGAATAGATACTCGGGCTTTACGAAAGTAGCGGGTAAAAAAATGGAAAAAATAATATTTGAAATAACAAAAATAAAACCTATACCCAAAAAATATCTAGCCAGTGTTTGCCAATTTGTTTTTAAGGCTAAATCTTCTTTTTGAAAAATTATTTTTCCCAGAGCACTCAAGATAAAAAAGAAAAAAAGCATAAAGGCGGTATATTTAGAGAGAAGCGCAAAGCCGGTAATTAATCCGCAGAGTATTAAAAATTTTCTTTTTTGAGTATTGAGATAGGCCAAATAAGCTGCCACAGAAAGTCCGCCAAAAATCCAAAAAAAGCTGTCGGGGTTTATGATCTGGGAAATACCCAAAAGAATTGGATTAGTAGCGATTAAGATTGTAGACAGAAGAGCAACGCGATGGGAATCAAATGCTTTAAGGATAAGGTAGAAAAAAGCCAATAAAGAGAGACTGGAAAATATTAAAATTGGCAATCTGAATCTGAAATTGGTTATTTCTGATTGTTGATAATTATAATGTTCAAATAATTTTCCCTCGGTTGCATTTTTAGCTGGCAGATATTGATTTGCTTTTGGATCGGGCTCGACTAACAGGCCTGCGCCAGAGATAAGTGCGACAGTCACCCCTGGTTTATCGTTGATGTAAGTTTCTTCCCAATTTTTTTCCTTGAGGGCTTTCCAATATTGCGGGATGCGGTCATATTTCCAAAGGTGTTCGTCAGTGGTTTCAAATTTCCCCAAATGATAAAAACCAAAAGAAAAAAAAGATATTACGGAAATAAATAAAATTAAAAGAGTCACAATTCGTTCTTGTTTTTTCAGCATATGTTTTTAGGCTCTAAGAGCCCTATAGGGCTCTTAGAGCCTAAGGGATTTCCTCGAGTGGGGATAGGATATATTATTTCTTAAAATCTTCCGCTTCTAATATTTTAACATAGTTGCCTTGCCGATTACCAATGAAAAGAGAAAATTCAGTTTCTTTGGAATTATATATTTTTTCAAAATCATACGGAAGAGAACTTTTATTTTGGGTTACATTTAAAATTTTACTTTTTCTGCCGGAAGATATGACGAAATAATCTATAGCAGGACTATTTTTAAAAGATAACGAATCATAAAAAGAATCGCACTTACCAACAAAAAAAGAGCAAACCCCGTTTTTATCAGTCCAAACAAATAAATTTTTGGCTTCAGGTAAAGAATTTAAATATTGAGCAGCTTCATAGGAGCCGTCGCCCATATCTTTAACATCAACAATGTAATCTTTGGGTAATAAAAAAGAGGCGTAGCCGAGATAATGAGATTTAATATTAAAAAGAGTAATGCTTCCTATGATCAATAAAGTAAGTGAAATTATTTCAAAACTGTATTTGTATTTTATAATTCCAATAAGGTTGTAAATTCCAAGGGCAGAAATTATCAAAAGGAGCGGATAAAGAATTACTTGGTAACGAATGGTAGAAGCCACTTCATTAAAGGTGGTTGCAAAATAATATAATAATATAAAGCTAATGAAATAAAAAATTATTTTGATGGCTTTTGGTTGATATTTTTCCCTCACCCCCTCTTTAGTTCTCCCCCTCAGAGAGGGGGAGAGGGTGAAACGTGTAAGTCTTACATTATTAAAAATAGCAAATAAGGTAGCAAATAATCCAAAAATAACAATTGGCAGAGAGGCAAAAATGAGAGGATAAAAATTGGCACTAAAAATAGCCAGAAATGAATTAAGGCGATAAGAAGTTTTAGGAGAGCTTAGAATTGCTTCAAAATCAACCCATTGCATTTTTAAATAAGTATTTAGAAAAGTAAAAATGATAAACAATAAAAACAATCCAGATAAAATAAGTATCAAGTAGCGCTTATTCTTAAAGAAAAAATTTAAAATAGGTCCAGTAATTTTATTTTTTAACACAAAAGTATCAAATGTTAAAAATAGGGCTAAAGCAATAAAAATCGGAGCAATCGTGATAAAAGCTTGACTTAAGATAGTTCCTGTAAACAATTTTTCTAGATTTATCCAAGTTTCCGGAAACAAGAGGAAAAAAGTAACCAGCGAAATTAAAATAACGGAGAAAAATTGAATAAAAGATTTTTTTAAATATTGAGAAAGATTTTCTTGATGGTCTTTAAATAAGTATTCCAAAAAGATTAAGCCGAAAAAGAAAATATAGAGGATGTTGGCGACGTATTTAGTTAAAATAGAGAGTCCTAATAAAATCCCAGATGTATAGAGCCAAAAACGAGTTTCTTTTTTAAGGAAAATTAAGTAGGCTAAAATTGTCAGAGGGGCAAAAACCCAAAGAATTGCATCGGGGTTAATAATTCGGCTCATACCGATTAACATTGGCGAGGTGCTGATAAGAATTGTGGATAGGAGAGCCACTTTTTTGCCCAGCAATTCTTGGATAAAAATATAAAATAGTATTAAGGAAAGTAGGCAAAACAAAACTAATGGCAAGCGGAAATCTTTGTTTATGGTAAAAATATCTTTTTGGGCGACAAAACTGCCAAGTTCTTTTTTGTCATCGTAATGATAACTCACAGGATGGTCTAGCAATCCTAATCCAGAAAGAATAACCACGGTAATTCCGGGCTTATCACTAATGGAGGTGTTTTTCCAGTCCATTTCGCCCACATTTTTCCAAAAATAGGGAATTCTGTCGAGTGTCCAGAGAGGTTCATCTACCCCAGCATAATTAGCGATATCTTTGGTGCCAAAATAACCAAATATAGAAAGAGATAAAAATAATAGCAAAAGAATTGATGCGCCTTGATTTCTAAGCCACTTTAGGGGTTTAGTTTTTTCTCTAAGGGCGAAATTGTTTTTGGTTTCAATGAAAAATAAAGCCCAAATCACCAAATAAAGCCCGGTAATAAAATAAAACAAAAAATGCGCTTTGGTTTCATCGTGAATTATATAAAGTCCCCAAATAAAAACAATTTCAGTGGGAATAGATATCAGAAGAAATTTTTTGATTAATTGTGCTATACTTTCATTTTTTAAAAACTTCCAAATAATCCAAATAATCCCGCTGATACAAATGATATAAATTAAATAATGAATTTTAATATTATCAAAAATTAGAGGAAAAGCGTTAGTGGATTTGCGTTCGATGAAAAAATAAGAATTTAAAGCTAAAATAATTGAGATTATTGAAAGTGTTTTATATTCAGTTTTTCTAAATAAAGTCATAAAGTGTAATTTAATTTTAGGGGAATTTAGAAATGTGATAATTTATGATTTTGAGAATAGAACAATACAGAGTGTCATTTCGACCGGATAAATTTTTGTACTCGAAAATTTAGAAGTGGAGAAATCTCAATTAAATTTATTGACTTAGATCTCTCGGTTCTGCTATCGCTCCACTCGAGATGACATGTACCGAGAGTTTGAAGTAAATTTTTTAAATGATTAGCTACGGATGACCTCAAATGCCTTATTGTTAAAGTGTTAATATGCTAACGTGCTAAAATGCTTTATGATTCTTAGTATAGCGAAAAAACAGGAAAAAATAAAGGGAATTAAATTTTGGGGTTTGGACCGAGGTGATGTATAATTAAAACATAATTTTGAGATTATTTTTTATGAAAGAATTTGGAAATGATTCTGCTTTTGAAATTAATACCTCTCCTCATAAAGCCTCTATCCAGGAAACTGCAAATAAAACCGAAACCTCTAAAGAAACTAAAAAAATCCTTTCTCCTCAAGAGAAGGTTCTTCGGATTTTAGAAAGCGAAAGTGTTTTTGAAACAATAAATGGACACACTGTCGCAGATATTGAAGCCCTAAAAAATCCAGCTTTATGGAAAAGAAATGTAAATAAAAGAATAGGATTGGATCATGCTAAATTTTCTCCTGGAGTAGCTTTCGAATTATTGCAAGGCATGGAAATTATTCCCAAGGATGAATACGAAAAAGCCTTGCAAGAAGGAAGAGGGGCTCATGAAATTCCACTTTTCAATATCCCTGCAAGCGCAAAAGATGCTTTTGATGAAAACAAAATAAAAGAGAAGAATTATGCTCTTGATCCTTGGGAATTGTATTCTCAAGTCCCCTGGGAAAAGATTGACACAGAAGCTAAGAATGGAGATATTATTGGAGGAAAAGAACTTTTCTTAGCCACTGAAATATTCAGAAAGTTGCGAGGACATCGGAATGAAAATGGAGAGCTTATGATTTTTGATAAAACAATGAATGTTTTTAAAAAAATTACCGCCACAAAATTAAGAGAATTGGGATACTTAAGCACCAAGGACAATAACAGCATAACAAGGACACTGATAATGCATTGCCCTAATTTGCTAGAAAGCGGACTCATAAAACTCACCGATTTTGAAACTATTACTAACGACATTGGGGGAGAAATAAGCCGAAAGGAATTCGTTTCTTCCAATCCTGAAAAGCCATTTTCTGTCATGATAGATTCTGTCCGATACTATATCGGCCGGAACTATTTCATAGACGGCGAAGAAAAGATCCCTATCCAAAATATCAAAGTCGTCATTCTGGATAATAAATCGGCTGGAATCGTCAAAATGCATAACGGCCGGGAAGAGCTTGTCTATACTTTCGACCTCTTGAGCAATGAAGAAAAAGAAGCGAAAAAGAAAGTTGTTACGAGTAAAAATGAGGATAAACAATTCTCCAATGCCGATCTTTCCGCGCGCACCTCAATTGGAAAAAAAGAAATTTCTCAGCGCTTAGAGAAATATTCTGCCAGCGCAATCATCCCTCAAAAAAAAGGAGAAGGTCCTCAAAAATATGCCGAAAGGCTTTCCGGTTTGGCCCGCTACGACTATGTCCATCAAGTAACTAAAAAACTGTCTGCCGAAGCAGGCGTAGGCATCCACAATTTAAGCTGGAGAGAACAACTACAGATCGCAGAAATGGAATATGATTCAGGCGTGATGGAAAAAGACCAACGATTCATGCAATTTGCTAAAAATTATAAGCTTAACGGACTTAGGGCTTTTCTTTCCCTTGAATATGGACAAGAGATGGGCGAAAAAATTCTTAAAATCGGAGAAAAATTTGATCAATCTACAGCTGACGCTATTTTCACTAAATACGCCGAATTAGTCGATTATGCTCAAAAATCAGGAGAATATTTAGCAGAGCAATTCAATATAAATGACAAAGACAAAGCGCAAAAAATTGCTGAGCATCTTTTGCGACGAGGAAAAGTCTTGTTAAGTCTTTGCGCGGATGAAGATCTGGATTTAGAAAAAATTTATACAAAATTAGATAGTATCAGAGGCGAAGTGGAGATTTTTACCGCCACTTTGAAATCAGCTAAAGATGATGGCATGGAGATTGTTTTTGAGATTATCAAGGACCTTAAAATAGAAGAAAAAACCATAACAAAGAGAAACAACCTGACTCAAGAAGAAAAAGATAAACTAACTAAAATTTTTAGCGATAATTATAAAGACATCTTCGCCGAAAACCCAGTGGCCTATGAAAGAGTATTAAAGGACTTTGAGGCAGAAATTGATGACTTGGAAGGCCAGACTGTTTATGTGATGAAGTATAAAAACGAAATAATCGCCTTTTGTCGCTTTGCTCCGATATCGAAGCGAGAAGTTTATGGAGGATCTTTGAATGTTAGTAAAGATGTACAAGGCTTGTCTGTAGGTGATTATTTCATTGGATCTACCTTAGAGAAAGTTTCTAGAGAGTATGATATTAAGATCAAAACCAGAAAGGATAATCCGGCTAACAGTAATTATCAAAAGAAAGGATTTTTAATTATTGGAACACACAAAGAAAATGATGGCGTAGAGTATCTAGATATGTTATTGCCAGCTAAAAATCAACTCCAAAAAGCAGCTTGAACTATCTCTCACTATTTTCCCACATATACTCAAACCAAGCCTTGTTCATTTCATAAATATTGCGATCTTCTATAATAATAGAAACGACCTGGCCATTTTCAATAATTTGATAGGATATCTTATTGTCATAAATCTGAATGGACGACTTGAAAGGTGAGATATTTTTTTCAAAATAACGGATCTCGGTAATCTCTTGGTATTCCTTTTTTTGCTCTTCGTCACCTAGTGATTTAGCTCCAGCACGAATGATTTTTTTCTTGACTCCGGCCCTTTCTCTTCTAACTTTATACTTTTCATTTATTTCATGAAACATCTCTTCTTTTTGCAAAGCATCTCTATTAAGGAATAAGCAAATTTCCGTCTTGCTTTTTAGCGTGTCTTCCAAAACTTTTTTAATTCCATCAATCCCTTCATAAAATTCAATGCCAGGCTTGTTGTTAGCTAAATTATACATTGATACCAAAGAGCCAATTTCGCTTTCCAAATGATTAAAAGTGTTTTGAGCCGTTCGAATTTTACTTTCGGCTAGGCTTTTGAGCGTACTGGGATGAAGAGGGGTAAAATGAGCAATAGCGTTTTCTTCTTCATTTTTTTCTATAATCCCCATTTCAATTAGATCGTCCAGGGTTTTATAAACCACCCCTCTTTGCAGGGGGGTGTTTTTGGCTATAATACTAGCTTTTTGCGCGCCATTTGCAAGCAGATATTCATAAATTAGTATCTGATTTTTATTTAAGCCGAGTTGTTTTAGTATAATATTTTCCATATGTAAATTGTGTTTTTATTCACCCCCCTTCCAACCTCCCCTTGCGCCACCGCTAAAGCTAAAGCGACACGCGGTCAAAGAGGTGGAGGGGCAAAGGCATAATTTATGTTTTATTTAAATCTATTATAGCAAAATATTATCAATTTGTCAATAAAAATATGACAAAAATAAGTTATAAAATAAGGAAAAAATGCTTAAAATATATAAAAATATACTAGATTAAGCTTAAGTTGTTACTAAACTATTGACAAATCTATCAAGACATGCTATACTATGTTGTTAAGATAAATATTGTCTAGACAATAAAATCTTAGCTAGAACATTTAAAACTAAGACTTTGTAAAACAGATTCATGGAGTTTACTTTTGCGAACTATAGCATTGGTCGCATGGAGAGAGTAAAGCTAGAAGATAGGAATCTGAATTATATGTCTAAAATCGTTCAATCAGATTGGATGCGACAGGGAAAGTCGATATATGAACGATATATCCTTTCGGAATCACTTCTAAGTATTGAGTAAGATGTTTTACTTATAATTAAGCGAAACACTTCCAAGAAAAGACATCACAATCACCTGATTAAAATAACCTCTCCCTCTTGTAATCAAGGGGGAGACTGAGAGGGGGTTTAAATCCTTTTTTCTTTGATAAAATTTCTTGTCATCCTGAACTTGATTCAGGATATTAAGACAACAGAGAGATGTTATCTTGAGCAAGGCGGAGGGATATCAAAGTTCTTTGATAAAAATTTCATAGTTTCTCCAAATATTTTGGATTGCCTTTATGCGAGATGAGTAATTTCAACAAAAAATTATCGTTTCACATGGGCAATTCAAAATAAACGCTTCACGCAGACAATTTTGTTTGTGTGAAGTAAACATTCTAAAGATGGAGGTTGCCATGCAAGATTTTTTGGTCGTTCTGGCTGCTATTTGGGCAGTTATGGGAATTTCTGCTGCCATGTATGACATGGTAGCAAAAATAAATAGTGGCGCATTGGAATATTCCAATGCCATCGCATTTTTTTCTTCTATGTTTTTCAGAGGAATAATCGGTTCGATGTTTGGACCGATAACTATCATCTTTGCTTACATTGAGAAGTTAAGGCGGAGATAAGTTCACCCGGCGAGATTTATAAAGTTCTAATGAATCTCGCCACTATTATTGAAATTTTGATTTTTAAAATTGAAGTTTCATAGTGGTAAAAGTTCTTTGATAAAAATTTTGTAATTTCTTATTTTTTGAATTAATAAATGTATCGTTGTTTTACGGGAGTGATTCAAATCAAACGCTCCACATAGATATATCATTTGTGATGGAGCAAGAAATCAAAATAAATGGGAGGGTATTATGTCGTCAGGTTATGGAGTTGTTGCAAATATTAATACTCAATCTAAAGAGATTGAGCTTTACGAGGAGTCATGGTTCGATCCTGGATCATGGCAAAACACCAGAAACAAGTTGACTCCGGTCAGTTTTGACTGTGAGTCCAAAAAAGCTGTTTTGCGAAACGGTCTGGTAATAGAGGTGGGCTTTCTGTTAGACGGAAAGTCTACTAGTCACGTCTGTTCAGACAGACATCCCATAACCCAGGGTTACTGGGATACGAGAGTGGTAACAACCAGAGATGAGTTATCTTTGGTTGGAAAAAAAACATGGCGAGAGAGCGACAATGTCTGCTGCATGGCAGCAGAGAACACCGCCCTTTTTTCCTTAGTGATTTCTAATTTTCCAAAATTCGAGATCACTAAGAACTTTTAATAAATCCATTTGTTCACTGTGGCAGAACTCATCAAAGTTCAGATTAGTTCCGCCACTATTATTGAAATTTTGATTTTTGAAATCGAAGTTTCATAGTAGTTCTCCAGTCATCCCAGTTATACAATGGGATAAATTCGACGGGGTTAAAAGTTCTTTGATAAAAATTTCATAGTTTCTCTGTTTGGATCACTCTTTGCAAAACAATAAATATATTATTGTCTTGCATGGGTGATTCAAAATAAACGCTCCACGCAGACATTTCGTCTTTGGTGGAGTAAAAAATTTACTTTTCTGTCCATGAGGCAGAGAGGAGGAGTTATGTTTGAAAAAATTATGGGTGACCAGTGGCCAGAACAAGAGGTAAAAATCAGATGGAGTGCGCGGAGGCCACAGGGACTCCAAATTCGTGCTGCCGCCCATTTCACTCAGGCGGCAAAAAACTCCACTGGATGGTGGAGAAAGGAAAGCGTTCTTGTGAAAAAGTCTGCTTACGAGAGTGTGGAGTTTGGACTGCTCCACCTGGGGTGGTCTCAAATTTGCGGGGAGCGTAAGGGGGAAGGAGTAACGCCGTTTATCCGATACGTTACCTCGGGCGGTAACGTATTTACTTTCACTTCTCTCTCGGGCTACGAAAAAGCCCGAACAGAGAATACAATCAATGGACTTTCACTGGAGAAATATTTCAGCGGAGTGTCCGAAGAGGATAACCGGCAACGCTTCCAAGCGATGCTGGAAAAAATGAAACAGCCGGCATTTATTGCTGGCTGGATAGACGGCGATGAAAATCGCGCCATTTGGTCCAATGGCGAAATTGCCGAAAGGACCATCTTCGATGCCGTAAGAGAGTTGCGACTTGAAGATCTTCTCGGAGACGCCGAGGGGCCAGGTGCTTCTATGTGTACCTATCTATAAGTTCAACTGGGCAAGCGTGTGTTTAAACGCTTGCCCATTCTATAAAGTTTCTTTTTTAGAAAGGAGATTTTTAGAATAAAGTTCCAATTAAATTTAAGAAAAGTCCTCATTAAGCTGGTAAAAAGTATTTTATTTCAAAAACACTCTCCGCAAAAATATTTTGTGCGGCGCGCTAAATAATTTAGTGTAGTGAATAAAATAACCCCCGCCGAGGCGGGGCAAGCTCTCTCCATTTTGTGGAGAAAGTTTCAGATAAAATACTGCCAGCTTAGTGAGGAGTTTTTACACAGCTTAACAAAATTAGTAAATAAGAGATTAAATGATTTATTTTTTCCTTAGAATTTTGGTAAAAATTTTCAGATCTGCGGATACTATTCCTTTTAAGGCATATAATAGCCCCAAGTAAAGTGAAAATAAGCCTAATCCCCAAAGGATAAAGCTGTATTTTCCAGCAGGGATAAAGAGAGCTAGCGCATATAAAATTATGCCAGCCATAAGAACTTTTAATATTTCCTTAAAATCAAAAGAAGCTCCGAAGTGTTTTCGGATATAGTAAAGCATCGCGAGCATAACAATAAAGGACGCGATGGAGGTGGCAATAGCTGAGCCTAGAATACCCATTTTTATTATTAAAATATAGTTTAAAATAATATTTAGCGCTAAGCCAAAAAATGAAATCCACATAGCCATTAGAGTTTTTCCGCCACCATTAGCCGCAAAACTTAGCACATAGAAAATAGTTAGAAATCCCACTCCCCAAACTAAAACTGACATTGGAAGGGCGCCGGTTAAATATTTTTCTCCATAAAGAAGTTCTAGCGTTTGAGGCGCGTAAACGGAAAGCAAAATCACCATCGGAGTTAAAAAAATTAGCATGATTCGCAAAGCATTGTCTATGATTTCCTTGGCATTGGTTAAATTATTGCCGGCACTTTTTCGCGACACCATCGGCAAGAGAAAAACTGTCATAGCATAAAAAATATAATAAGGAATGCGGCCGACTGTAAGAGAGGCATTGTAAACTCCAGTTAGCGCATCGTCATGTAAAATTCCTTTGACTAAATATAAATCAATACTGATAAGCAGTTCGTAGGCCAAAAAGAAAACCACAATTTGCCAGCCGTAATTGACTAATTTTTTCCAAGGAAAATCGACGGGCAGATTTTTATCTTCGGGTAGTTGAGAAATTTTTTCTTTAATCTTTTTATCAATTATAAATTTATCGATTAAAAAAGCAATCACAAAAACGATGAAGGGAGCGATGATATAGCCCGAAATTGATCCATATAAACCAAAAATAACAGCTAGTCCAACCACAAAAATAATTCGTAAAAATGAGCGCACCGTCTTTAGTGTAGCTTGAGTATTAAATTGGTGAAGTCCTGTGTAGTAGGAGAAATAAAAAGAAGCGGCCGCAAAAGCTGGAATAATAAGAGAAGAAACTCTGAATAATGGAGTAAGAGTTGAGTCTCCGAGAGAAAGAGAAATGAGTGGAGCGCAAAGATAAAAAATAGCAGTGATGAAAGCAATCAAAATCGTTTGAATAATGATAGCCTGTTTTTTGATTTTAAAAATCAGACGAGGATTAGTTTCAAATATTTCGCTGATGTATTTGGCCATGGCGGTAGGAATTCCGTTACTAATAAGCACAATAACCATCGTAGTCAGAGTAATAATTATTCCATAGCGCCCATAATCAGCCGGTCCCAAAACACGACCCAAAATGGAATGGATAATAAAACCGGAAAGATTAAAAATAATTTCCGAAACAGTGACCCAAAGGGCGGATTTGGCGATAGCAGACATAATTTTAGTTAAAAATTAAAAGTTGCAGTTTTTTATTTATGTTTCCTCTGTCATCCCAGAAAGTAAAATTTCTTAGCTCTTCGCCAGCTGGCGAAGAGCTTTTAGAAATTTACTTATGTGGGATCTCGTTTTTTAATACTGAGATTCCACATAGATGATTTTCTAAAAGCTCGCAAACTCGCTTAGAAAATCTATCTTCTGGAATGACAATGTAGAGCATCTTTTATTAATAGTCTAAATAATTATAATAAAATCTTAATTTCTTGATGTATATCATTCACATTTCCATTTCCATTTACAATTTTCATTTCAAAAATACTTGAAAACTTATCGTATATATTTTTTTTATCTATCAAATATTGCAGACCTTGGTCGGGCACGCGGTCGCGACTCATAATTAACTCGGGGTCAGTTTGGAGATAAATAGATAGGTGCGGTTTCAAAATTTTTGCAGAGGCACGATTTATCGCATCTTTTTTGTTTCCACTGAGATATTCGATATTAATCACTGTGTCATAAAAATAGCGGTCTGATAATATGTAATCAAATCCTCCTTTTTCTAATCTCTGAATAAGTTTTTTAAAACGTATCAAATCAAGACGCAAAAATATTTTACGCAAAAATATCTGTAAGAAATTTGCTTTAGTTACACTTTTCCCGTTGTCATTCCTGTGCAGGCGGGAATCTGTTTTTTTAACTTTGCATTTTCCCAGAAGCCTGCAAATCAAACAATATTTATTTTTAAAATTGTTAATTTTAGCAGCCAAGCTAAATTCAATGGCATGAAAATAAAAAACCTTGGAACCATTGCGTTCCAATTCGTTTTTCAATATTTCAATTTGTGTCGACTTTCCAGAGCCGTCGAGGCCGGAAATAGTTATTATCTTCATGTTTTACGAAATACGAAATTAGCGAACTACGAAATATATATTAAAACAATTACCCAATATTTACAACTCTTTTGCACCTCGCTCCGTCTTTTGTGAAAGTAATTATTAAACCTAGTTTTAAATTTGTCGCTCTTAGATATCTGTAGAGTTGATCAATATCCTTTGATGAGATAAAACTTTTCTGCTTTAATTCAATAACAATCTTATTAAATACTAAAAAATCTAAGATATACAAACCTACTTCTTCGTCTTTGTATTTAACTTTGCATCGTAGCTGCTGTGTAAAGTTAATATTATTACTTTCAAATTCATTTGCTAGGGATTTTTGATAGAAACTTTCTTTATGCCCAAACCCTAATTCCCTAAAAACTTTAAACGCAAGACCCATTAGCTGATAGCATTCTTCGGCATATATTAAATCTTTCTTCGTTTTCATTTTCGTATTTCGCTAATTTAGTATTTTGTAGAATTAATACATTAGGACTGCCACTGGTTGCATCTTCGCCACTACATGCGCGACACCGTTGGCTTCGACGCCTTCGATAACGCGGTCAATATTTTTATAACGAGCGCTGTCTTGATTAATCACAATGGAAGACTGGGCGTTATAGAGTTTAATTCCTTTACTATTCATTTTAGAAAACAATTCTTCTTTGTTTGATATTGCTTCTTCATTAGAATTTTTTCCTTTGCCAGTACCATGAGGGGCGGAATAAAAACTTTCAGCATTCCTATCGGTGCCGACACAAATATAAGCATCCGTAGCCATAGAAGAGGGAATAAAGGCCGGCTCGCCAGTTTCTTTATAAACAGGATGGTGCGACATTTTGGATGGGCCATATGCGCGAGAAGTATTACTGCGATGAACGAAAACATTTTTGCCAAAGTGTTCTTCTCGGGTAATAGAAATATGAGGCAGATCATAAATTAAATCCATTTCTGGATCGCGGCCGAATAATTTTTTAATGGCCTCGGAAATATTGTGCGTGATGACAGCACGGTTAGCAGTTCCAAAATTAGAAGCGGCTGCACGAGCGTTCATATAAAGTTCTCCATCTGGACCATCTCCATCATATTTTAAAAGAGAATCATCTTTAAGCATGTGCTTTTCAATAGCGGTTTGCATTTTTTTGTAAACGTCTTTCTTTTTTGAATTAAAAGTCAGTTTTCCTAGAGTCACCATCAGCGCTTGCGATAAGTGTTCTCTTTTTTTGGCCGTGTGAGTGTACATCGTATATTGGCCCAGTATTCCAGATCCGGTATGAATCATAAAAAGATACTGTCCTTTTTGGACACCAAGTTTTTGGGCCGCTTCAATGTCGACAATGTTAGTTACTTTCATTAAATCAAGGAAATGATTGCCAGCCGCTCCGATAATGCCCAGTCTATATTTGGCAAAATGGAGATAAAGTTTGGGAATGACATCAAAAATATCTTGGCGCGTCATTTCACGCCCAAAAAAATTACCGCCACATTGAGTATTTGTCAGTTCATTTTTGGTAGTAATGCCCAAATGTTTAATGATGGCGGAAGTTCCTCCTCGGCAAATATCCACCACAGTATCAAATGGGACAGTGGTGCCGACAAATTTTTTGGTGGGAACAACTTTTACCAACTCTTGAAATAATTTATCTATATCTTGGGTGGAAAGATTTTCTTCATTAAAACTGGTTTTAAGTAAGCGCATTCCGCAGTTTGGGTCAGAATCATTAACTTGAGGTAAAATATATTTCTCGGAAACAATAGTGGTGCCAGAAGCATTTTTTCTGCCTGGTTTCGAGCAGACATCGGGCATGGCTATGGTATGGTGGAAAAAAGTATCGCTGTTGGAAGCGATATCTTCTGCCTGAGCAAAGGTTTGTTCTTCGGGAAGCAGGTCCTCGCTCATGAAAAATAGAGCCGGAACGGACATTTTTTCGGTTTTAAATTCTTGTAAATGCTGGGATTTTTTAGTAATATTAGTTGACATAATTTTAGTTTTATTGTATATTGAATCATTGGTTTTTTACTAATTTATGGTAACATATTATGGTCAAAAAACCAACGAGACATAAACATTTTTTCTTTTTTCAAAAATCCTTGAGGAGAAAATTATGAAAAGGTTTGTTTCTATATTAGTAGTTCTTTTTGTTTTGATTATCAATTCCAGTTCTTTTGCCAAGGAAATATCTGCGGGCGAAATGAGATTTATCGACTTGGATTCAACGAAGACCCTGAGCGTTCATTTCAAGGGGATACAGGGACGGACCTGTGTGGTATATATTCGGAATCTCCAAGGCAATAGAGAGATATTTTCTGAGAATATAAAATTTGATCAGCATCGTGAGGAAAGAAATATTTTTGTCGGAAAAAACAAGCTAACTTTTTTCTATGTTGAAAAGGGATTAACGGTACTTCTCAACGATAAGGAGGTGTGAGAAATGAAAAACAGAGGCGGTGTTCGCGAATGCGGATGCCGTCTCTTTAAATTTATCATTAAAAACGTAGAGACGCCCCGGTGGGGCGTCTAGAAAAAACAAAAGACGCAGTACTGCTACGTATTTGCAAGAAGAAAATAATTTTTTGTGGTTTTACAACTTATCATAAAGCTCTTGATATTTCTGAGCAGCGACATGGATGTTGAAGCTTTTGTGGGAAAATTCCAGGGCATTCTTTGCTAGAGTAAGCCTTTTTTCTTTGTTGTTGTATAAATCGACAATGGATTGGGTTAAGGCCGGAACAGAATCTTTTTCTACGGAAACAGAATTATTATCACTGGAAAATTCTTTTAAAATTGGCAAGTCAGAAATTATAATTGGCTTAGCGCAAGCCATAGCTTCGACAACTACTAGAGGAATATCAAACTTACCCTTCATATTGCCCGCTGGAAAGATACTGATGTCAGATAAATTATAGATGTCACTCATTTTATAACTTCCACTATCATGAAAAGAAACTTTATTTAAGATATTTTCTTTTTCAAGTTTAGTAATCACCTCTTCTTTTTTCTGGGCATCTTTATCATTTTTTACGCGCACAGCTAGTGAAAGTCTGGCTTCAGGGATTTGCTTGCTGATTTCAATAAAGCTATCAATAACGGTGTCCATCGCGCCCAGGCGGATGTATTCGCCGGAAAAATTAATAATAAAGTTATCTGTGGTAAAGCCCGCCTTTTTTAATTCTGCAGAACTTTTTTCTCGCGGATAATAATCATGCAGATCAATGCCGGGATAGATTTTATAAACATTTGTAAATCCTAAACTTTCTAGTTTATTTTTCGCATAATCCGAGTAAGTGGTAATGATGTCGCCAAACATCATCTTTTTTATTTCGCCGTCACTAAATAAATCTTCGCGTAAGGTGGCCACAGTTTGGATAGTTTTACTTTTGCCTTTGAGAATGTTTTTTATGAGGAAAGAATTACTTTTGGTAGGAGTAAAAAAATAATGTTTGATATCAAAAGAATTTTTAAATAAAAATTGAAAAAATAAAGAGCGTAATTTGTCGGAAAATTTAAAATCTTTCTCACTGTACTTATAAATTTCTTCTTGTTTGATATTCTCAGGCAAATTCAGTTGAGTATGAGTGGTCATCAGATGAATTTCTGGCGAATCCGAACTATGAGCTATCTCTTTAGCCAGATTATAGGCGAAGTTTTTGCTAGCTTCGTCCCAAGGGGGAGTGATGGGGCGGGAAACAAAAAGAATCTTTTTTGGGGTTATATCTATTGACATTTTGGTTATTTTATGCTATTATTTAAAATCGTAGTTAATGCTGTCGATATAGGCAGACAAGTTTACGATAAAGGGCTTCCATACGCTTAACAATAGCATATCGGGGCTAAATTATAAAGTTTTTTGACAAAAGAGGAGATGACAAATGCATTATTTAACAGTAATTAAAGCATATGAGACTTCGCGTGTGCGGTTCATCAACACGGATAATCTGGAAAAACATATTGAATATCTCAAGGAGTGTGAAGAAGATGTTATCGCCTATTATCCGCTAGAAGATTCACTCGAGCCGATTNCAGATGGAGGAACTGATGACCAAATTGGTTCAAGATATATTTAAAAAAGGATTTGACGATGCGGTAGAAAAATACGGCATTCAAGAAGAAGAGGGATAATAGAAAAATAAATGAATTTAATGTCGAAGGAGGTGATGCCGATTAATTGATCTGAAACTTTTTCCGTGGTGGAGAAAGTGAAAAATTAACCGCAAGGAGGATGCTATGATTATATGATGATAATGTTCTCCGTTTGGCGGAGATAGGCATTGTGCATCATGCCGAAACATCACAAAGATGCATGCAAGTGTTGGAGAGGTTGAGTTTTTAAAGGAAGCTTCTGTTGATAGGGACCAGCATATCCCTTGATAAGAAAATATTACAGAAAATATTTTTCTAGTATACGGATGATGATTTTAAAAACCAACAAGGTCAGAGAAATGATCTTAACTTGCGTCGACAATTCTCTCAAAAATAAATCCCGCTAGCACGCGTTTGCTAGCGGGATTTTTAATTTTTTAAATCCTGTTATTTTCCGCGTATGCGGAAAATAACAGCATTGTTGTATTGTTTTTTATAAAATCACTTTTTGCATTTTACTACCGTACTCTAGTGTACGGTAGTAAATGATTAATTCGGATTGATTGGAAAAGTTTTTTGTTTGACGCTTTGATTGGATTTATGTTATAAGGATTACAATAGAATTAGTGTGCATATCAGAATGGAAAGCAGTTTAAAAAAACAGAAAATAAATTTTTCTGCAAAAAAGGAGAATGTCATGAAAAAGAACATTTCTAAAATCTTAGTTGGAGCGGTAGCGTTGGTAGTAGCAGTTGCCATAGTTTCTTTTGTAAAAATTGGAGAATCTTTGGGTATAATAATTAAAGAAATTCTTATTCCTGCTGTAGTAATTAGTGTTGTTCTTACACTGGTTTTTGCTCTGTTTAATTATTTTGAGGAAATAACAAAAAGGAAAGATAACATCGCTCAATTAAAACTATTAAGCAGAAAGTTGTTTGATAGTTTCAATAATCTTGTTAAGGAGGGAGGGCTATTGGAGGAAGCCTGGACACTTGTTTTCAAAGGCGATGTTTTTCTTGATGCTAAATTTCGAGATATGCTCAAAGACGCCCGAGAGATTATGGTTAAAGAAAACATGGAAAGAGCTTTGGTGATTTTTGAACTAGAAGCAGATGATATTTTATCAGGAAAAGGAAAGGTATCGCTAAAGAGACTTGATTATTGCGAGACAGCAGCTTTTTCGAGAATCACTAATCTGCTGGGCGTAGATTGCGCGAAAATGGAATTTTTAGAGTTGGCGACTTTGCTATGTAGTCCTTTCCGAGTATGTGCCAGAGTAGTTGAAAATGATCTGGCTTTGAGGATTCTCGATAATCGGGTGGATATTTCTCCTTTTCAATCTCAGATAGAGAGAAATAGAGAAATCCTTCTTGCTAGTGAGCCTTCTGCAAATCAGGGAGTGTTGCAAATAGTTGATGAGATAGCACTTATCATTAACGCGGAAGGTCGTTGACGTCTTATGTTTTTCTTATAAAATAATCCCGCTAGCACGCGTTTGCCGGTGGGATTTTTAATTTTTTAAATGCTGTTATTTTCCGCATATGTATGAATTTAACAGGATTATTTTTTATAAAAAATTTTAATTCAGAAGATTGTTCTTAAATTTTATTACAAAATTACTTTCTGCATTTTAATTCTACATTTCAAAGCGTGGAAGTAAAATGCGAAATGAATTAGAACGGTATTTTTTAAATATTTGTTAGATTTTTCCATGCATAAATTTCCGAGTACAAAAATTTATTTAGTCGAAATGACATACAAGATATTTTATTTTAAAAGTAAAACTGACAATAATGATAGTTTTTCCAATACTTTAAGGAGATTGTCACGTAAATTTTGAGTACAAATTTTATTCGCAATGACAAGCAATTATAACATTTAAAACATTTACAACATCTAGAACAATTTAAATAAGGCTTATCGGATCAACATCGATTTGCCAGCCGTTGGGCAAAGATTTTAGTTCTGCTTCAAGTAACGAGGAAAGCTTTCCTTCGTTTTTTATTTTTAAAATAATTTGCATGGCGTACCTTTTTCTAATCTTGGGGACATAAGGTGCGCACGGAGGATAGATTTGAAGGTTATTATTTTCATTATTAGCTTCTTTTAGTTTCTGGTAAATTCTCTCTGACTCTTTTTCTACAGAATTTAAATAAAAATCTTTATAAGTTAACTTAATAATTTGTGAAAACGGGGGATAAGAAAGGGATTTTCTTTCTTTAATTTCATATTCATAAAGTTGGGCGTAATTTTTTTCACTGGCCCAGCGGATTACTTGATTTTCCGGGTGATAAGTTTGGATAATGGCTTTGCCGGCGTATCTGGCACCGGTTCTTCCAGTTCTACCAACAGCTTGGGTGATGAGTGAAAAAGCATTTTCATTGGTATGGAAATCGGGAAAAGCAAATAAACTATCAGCATCGATAATTCCTACCAGTCCAATGTTGGGCAAATCCCAAGCTTTGGCAATCATCTGAGTGCCGATTAAAATATCAATTTTTTTACTCGAAAAATCAGCCCAAATATTTTCTTGAGATTTTACTGATTTTTTCATACTATTGGAATCTACCCGAGCAATCTTGGCAGATGGAAAAAGTTTTTCAATTTCTTTTTCTATTTTTTCGGTGCCCAGTCCCACATTTCTAAAAGTCATTCCTTGGCAATTTGGACACATCGGGAAATCTCCGGTTTCAAATTTGCAGTGCAAACATTCATAGTTGCCTCTTTTCCTATAAGTCAAAGCCCGCTCACAATCAGGACAAGTCAAAACAGTCTTACAAGTGGTGCAAGCGGAAAAAGTACTCATTCCTTGGCGATTAATAAAGAGAATAGTTTGGAATTTATTTTGAAGAGTCCATCTAATTTCACTTTCCAGTTTCTCAGATATGGGAGAAACGATTTTTACTTTTTTCCAATTTTTCCAATGTTCTTTTCTTAAGTCAATAATATCTATAGTGGTTCTTAGTTCGCGGTCAACGGTTCGCGGTAAAGACATATTTAAATTAGCTCTTAGTTTTTGGTCAACAGTTCGCAGTGGAGGCAGTGTCAATAATTTATATCTATTCTGTGAACTGTTGATTGCGAACCCTGAACTACTTCTAAAATATGTTTCGACGCGGGGAGTGGCCGAGCCAAGAACTAGTTTGGTTTTATAAAGACGGGCTAATTCTTCGGCCACGGTACGGGCATCATAATGCGGATTCATTTCCCATTGTTTGAAAGAAATATCTTGCTCTTCGTCAACAATTATAATTTTTAGATTTTTAAAAGGAGCACTGACGGCATGGCGAGCGCCAATAATTATTTGCGCGGTGCCATTTTTGATAGCTTGCCAATTTTTATAATATTGACCCTTGGATAACTTGCTATGAAGTACGGCAATTTTATCCTCGCCAAAAAATTCTCCATAGCGCTGGATTTCTTGGGCGGTAATGGTGAGTTCAGGCAAGAGAATTAGGGCTTGAGCATTTTTTTTATTTTTTAAAATTTCTTTGATAGATTCGAAATAGACTTGGGTTTTGCCAGAAGAGGCGGGACCAAATAGTAGGTAGCTTGTAGTTTGTAGCTTGTAGTTTGTAGAAGTTTTTGTAATTTCTAATATGGCGGATTTTTGTTCCGGAGTTAACTTTATTTTGTTTGTTGTTCCATGTTCCATGTTCCATGTTCCATGCTCCATGTTTTGTGTTTCATGCTTCTTGTTTCTTGTTTTTGCAATTTGCGGGACAAACATTTTTATCGCAACTCCTAATGAGACAAAGTAATAATCGGAGATAAATTGAGCGAGTTGTATCTGCTTGAGAGTCAAAAACTTTTCTTCCGTAATAGAAATAACTTTTTTGAGTTGAATATTACCCATTCTGGGGAAATCTGATTTGCTTTCCAAAACTATGCCGTCAATAGTTCTTTTGCCAAGAGGAATTTTAACCAATGAGCCGGGGGCAATTTTATCTTTATAAAGATAATAAAAAGATTGATCCCGATAAAGCGGAATTCTGGTTAAGGGCACGATGCTGATAATATATTTGGTCATATTAACATTTTAGCATATTAGCATATTAACATCCTAACATTAAAACAATTTAGCAATGTAACAATGTGGCAATACTAAGGCTCAACCTTGGGGTCTTTTAAGGTTGCGCCTTTGAGATTGTAGTTGTTTTTGGTTGTAGATAGGTATATAATATAGTCAGTTTAAAGAAGTTCTTCGTGAAAACAAAAAAAGATCTGAAAAATCAGATCGCAAAATAAGGGAGGGAGACATGTCTACAACAATTGAAGAGGGAAAAAAACTAGGAACTACTGGCATTTGTCTATGGCAACTTCATCTTATCAGTAAGCCCAAAGATCAGGAGACAGATGCAGCGCGAGAGTACTTAAATTGTCCAGGAATATATCTTCTAAAGGACTGTAAGCCTGGAAGCACTGCTAATTGCGAGGGCTGCTCTCGAACCCAAAAAAATTGAGGATTAAATTCTTTCATTCTCGTGCCTCGGCAGAAATATGCCTAGGCACGTAATTTTTTTAATTTTTTAAACTATGCTTATCCGCTACTTTTTGCAATTAAAATCTATAATCTAAAACCTACAAACTATAAACTAAAACCTACAAACTATAAACTATAAACTAAAACCTAGCGCTTATTTGTAAAAAATTTAATTATAGCTTAAGCTTAAAATATTAGAATTAACTAGCAAGTAAAGACATTTATGCAAAGAAAAATTTTTATTGGAATTGAATTATCAGAGGCTGTCAAAAAAAGATTGATGCAAAAGGTGGAGAAATGGAAAGACCTGCCCATCAGATGGAGCAGAGAAGAGAATTTGCACTTAAATCTGATTAATTTGGGACATGTGAGTGACGATGTCGTTTTTGATATTTGCGATAAGGTGCGAAAAGTAACCGAAGGAGTGGATCTTTTTGATATTGATATGGACAAGATTGAACTTAGTCCAGTAGCTGGCAAAGGGGCAAAGATGATTGTTTTTAGCGGTAAGGAAAACGAAAAATTAAAAAAACTTTGTGAAGAGATTGAAAAATCTCTTGGAATTTTTACTCAGCCCAAAAAAGTTTTTCGACCCACTATTACATTAGGCAGGATTCAGCAATATGGTTGGCAAAAACTAGATCCAACTCCTGAAATAGGTGAAGGTTTCACCGTGCTACTTCCGATTGAAAGCGTAGAAGTTTTCGAAAGCACCCTCATTGATGGTAAAAGAAAATTCGCCTCAGTGGAAAGTTGTGTACTTAAAATTTAGTAAAATTTTAAGTAATTTCCAATGCTCAATGCTCAATTTCCAATAAATTTCCAATGATTTAATGTTAGAATAATATTATGACTGATTGCAGATGGCTGGTGGATTTTTGAGCTAGACCAACGGCATATTTTCTATTAGAATAAGAAAAAAAGAATTAATTTATTAGCGGGCGAAAATATATGCCGGAATTACCTGAGGTTGAGACAATTATCAGGGATTTAAATAAAAAAATAGTCGGCTACCAGGTAGTCGATTTTTGGAGTGAATGGGAAAAAGGAATTAAGGGAATTAGTTTAAAAAAATTTCAAGCTGGTATTGGCGGAAGAAGGATTTTGAGAGTGCGAAGACTTGGAAAAAATATTTTTATTGATTTGAGCGGAGGAAAAACGATGTATGTGCATTTGAAGATGACAGGACATTTGCTTTTGAAGTCTCAAAGGAATCAAAAGAATTTCCAATTTCCAATTTCCAATTTCCAAATAAATTCAAAATCAAAAATTCACCCTCACCCCAACTCTCTCCCGAGTACAGGAGAGAGGGACGGGAATGGAACGGGGAAGGAGAAGGATTATTTTGAGGATCGGGTTAATCAGTATATCAGACACAGGTGGACGCTAAAGAAAGAAAAAGATATATTACTGATGGAGTTTTCGGATTTGAGAAAATTTGGGAAAATTGTCTTGGTGGATACAGATAAGATTGGGGAGTTGCCTGAGATAAAAAAATTGGGCATCGACGCGATGGATAAAAAATTTACTTTGAAAAAGTTTCAAGAAATTTTAAGCAAAAAGCAAAAAAGCAAAATCGGAATATTATTAATGGACCAATATCTGATTGCAGGAATAGGCAATATTTATCGCAGTGAAATTCTTTTTGAAGCTGGAGTAAATCCAGAGAGAAAAGTCGGAGAATTAGTAAATACTGAAATAGTCTTAATATACAAACAAATTGTAGAGACTCTTAAAAAAGCAATAAAAATGCGAGGCACATCTGATAGCGATTATCGTGATACGATGGGGAAACCGGGAAGTTTTCAAAAAGTTTTAAAAGTCTATAATAGAGAGGGAGAAAAATGTCTATCTAGGCAAGCTCTCGCAAAAAATAAAAAATGTGATAATATAGTAGAAAGGATTCAAATGGGTCAGCGGAGTGTTTTTATTTGTAAAAAATGTCAAAAATAATTTAAGCAAGGCGACACGAATGGAGAGCGCTTGAATAGGAAAAATATAATACCTACGTGTTTGGCTACTCTTTTATTGCATGCGTTTCTAAAAAATATCATTTTTTCTCGCCTTTCGCTTCGCACGGCAGTTCGAAAAAATAATATTTTTCAGAAACTACAGTTGCAGTAGTTCAAATGTGTGAGTCCTAATAATAGAAAATATTTAAATAATTTTAACAATAAATAAATGAACAAAAAGCAAAAAATGATTATTGCCAGCACAATTTTAATCGTAGTTGGTGTAGTGGTTTATTTTACAACACTAAGAGATGCAGTTCGTAAAAATAAAGTATCGGAACAAATAGTTGCAGAAAATAATGGTAAAAAAACTGAAGAAAATCAAGAACCTTTAAATGAAGGAAATATTAATCCTATTTCCGGATTGGCTTGTGAAAATTGGAATCGCCGACCGATTGCGGTGATGGTTTTTGAATTGCCAGCCTATACTTCTTCGGTAACTAGATTATTGGGAGTATATTCATGTGCTATTCCAAAAGAGATTGGCGCGATGAGAAGCGCTCGTCATGATCATATCGCTCTAGCTGGTGCCATAGATGCTTTCTTTATTCATTGGGGAGGATCACACTTCGCTCTTGATTTGTTAAACAAAAATGTCATTGATCGCATTGATTGCATGACAACTAACTATTGCGAAAGATGGGATTGGCAAAACGATGCGACTATGCGAATGGAAGATTCCGGACATATCAAAGGTGAAAAAGCGCTAGCAGCCATGAATGCGGTTGGTGGTAGAGCGGAGACTAAGTTTGCCGGTTATCCTCATCAAAAAGAAGCTAGCCTTGAAAATAGAGGAAATGGCGGGGAACTGAGAGTAGCCTTTGCTAGTCCATATGACGTAAATTATACTTATGACAGAGAAACAAATACGTTTTTGCGAACCTGGAACGATGTGGCTGATATAGATAGAAACAACAAAGAAAGATTGGCGCCAAAAAACATCGTAGTAATGTTTGCTAAATCAGAACAAATCACCAACACTCAAGATTATACAGGTAAGGGATTAAAAAGTCCCTGGGAAGGTGTTGAGGAAGTAAAAAATACCGGAGCAGAAAGCATTAGCGGAAGATACAATAACGTACAAATCGGAGATCCGTGGTACGATGAGAGTGGAAGCGGGGAAGCTTATTATTATATGAATGGCAAAGAGTATCGTGGAACTTGGAAAAAAGATAGCGCAAAATTAGAAAGTAAATTATTTTTCTATGACGAGAGTGGCAAAGAAATAATGTTTATCCCTGGTCAAATTTGGGTGGAGATTTTTATCAAATAAAATGATTGTATTTCTTTATGGCGAAGATAAATTTCGCCTGAATGAAAAATTAAAGCAACTTAAAGAAGAATTCTTTAAAAAAAACACCTCGAATGCAACTTCGAGTGTTTTTGATTTTGGCGAAGGTAATTTTTACAACGAATTTAAAATAGCCATGAAATCAAGAGGCTTATTTTCGCAAAATTATTTAATAATTGCCAAAAATTTATTATCCCAAGAAAATGCTGGTTTAAGAGAAGATTTTGTAAATTTTTTTACAGATAATCTTGATAATGCAAATTCTCCCGAAAATATTATTATTTTTTTAGAAAACGAAAAACCAAAAAAAAATGATAAAATATTCAAATGGTTGATTAGAAATTCAAAAAGTGAAGAATTTAGTAAGTTAAGCAATGTTCAGCTGAGAAATTGGATAGAAAAAAGATTTTTATCTCTTGGTGCCAAAGTTGATTCAAAAATTATTGATAGTTTAGTTAGCAGTAAAAATGGAGATCTTTTCGCGATTGATGGAGAGATATCAAAAATTGTTAATTTTATTGGTAAAGATGATTTTAATGAGGATTTGAGTGATCAGGTCGCTAAATTTCTAAGCTCAAACGTAGAGGCTAATATTTTTCAAACCATAGAATTTATTGCTTCGGGCAATAAGCAAAAGGCCCTGGAATTATTGCATCAGCAATTAGCTCAAGGAAGTGATCCTTTTTATATCCTTTCTATGTATGTTTATCAAATTAGAAATCTTTTAAAAATCGCTGATTTTTATTTTCAAGGCAATACAAATTATACGGAAGTTTCAAAAATTATTGCTAAACTGAAAAATATCTATCAGGAGTTGGAAAAAATAGATGAGAAGGCCAAAAAAGGAAAGATGAGCGTGGAGGTGGGAATGGACTTGTTGATAGCAGGAATGTAGGACATATAACACACAATATGGAACATATATCATAAAAACATTAAAACAAAACAACATTAAAACATTGAGAAATAAGAATAGAGATTCATGATATAAGATTTATGATTTATAAAAATAACTATTCTTTAAAATATTTATTAATTCTCTTATCCTTAAATCTTAAATCATGCATTATAAATCTTTCACCGGCCTGTAATTGTCTATAATAACAAAAAACAACCCCGAAAGGTTGTTTTTGTTGTGTGGCAATATTATTTGGCTACGTTTTTGACAGATTTGTTTAATCTGGACTTATATCTGGAGCCGGTATTTTTTTTAAGCACTTTCTTGGCAACAGCTTTGTCCAAGGCTTTTATCGATTTTTTCAGCCACTCTGAAGCTGTGGCAAAATCTTTATTGGCGATAGCTTCACGTGTTTTTTTAACAGCACTGCGATAGTTTCCCTTAACCTTTTTGTTCTTTGTAGTTTTGCGATCATAATTATTTGAATTTAAAATAGTTACTTAATTATTTGTATCATAGAGTGGATTTTTTGGCAAGAGAATGATATTATTAGCATGCTAACATTTTAACATATTAGCATTAGAACATTTTAGCATATCAGCATTAAAACAAGTGAGCATTAAAACACTTTAAAGTCATCGGTCATCCGTAAGCAGTCATCAAGATTAAAAATTGTATTTTCTATGACTTTTGACTGAATGATTATAATTTTACTTTTAAACTTTATAACTTTTTATTTATGATTGCAAAATTAACCGGAAAAATAGAATATTTGAGAGATAAATGGATTATTGTGGATGTGGCGGGAGTGGGGTATAAAGTTTTTTTAACAGATTTTACTTTAGGAAAAATAGCCGGATCAAAGGAAGGGGCATTCTTTATTTATACTTATGTGCGAGAAGATATCTTAGCTTTGTATGGTTTCATTAGTTTAGAAGAAAAAGAAATGTTTGAAGCGGACCCAGCTTCGATTCGAGCAGCTATTTTAAATAATGATCCTACAATTTTAACTAAAGTTTCTGGAGTGGGCAAAAAAACAGCCGAAAGGGTTATCCTAGAATTACAAAATAAAGTAGCTGACATGCCCATGGGAGAGAGGCAAGAGATTGCAGCAGACAGCGAGATGATAGAGGTATTAATGTCCATGGGCTACAGCGCTTTTCAAGCCAGGGAAGCACTTAAAGCAATTCCTAAAGATATTGAAAAAATTGAGGACAAAATAAAATTCGCTCTTAAGGAAATGGGGAAGTAAAAAAAGTCATAAAGTTCTTAAAGTTTATAAAGCTTGCCCCGCTAGAGATTTATTTCTAATCAGAGTAGTTGTCAGTCAAAAGTCATCAAGCTATCAGTCATCAAAATTTAAAGTTGTGTCCCGATGACTGTTGACTTAATGACTGATGACTTTAAAGTGTTTTAATGCTCACTTGTTTTAATGCTGATATGCTAAAATGCTAAAATGTTAATATGTTAAAATGTTTTTAATTTTATGGAAAATAACAGAGATGAATTTATTCAAAAAAATTCTCCTTGCGGGGGTTTTTTGCAATCCAATCAATGGATGGAATTTCAAAATAATTTCGGTATAAAAAACCATAATATTTCTGATAATGATTTTTGGTCAAATATTTTGGAATATAATCTTCCCTTGGTGGGAAAATACTTTTATCTAAAAAAATGTATCAATGATTTAATTGAGCTGGCTAAAATTAATAGAGCTTCTTGGATCAGAATGGATAGTTCTGATAAAAATATCAGAGGAATTGTGAAGAAATTAAAGTATAAATTGATCAAATCTCCGCATGATATGCAACCCAAGCAAATTTTTGTGGTAGACATTAGCAAAAATGAGGAAGAGATTCTATCTCAAATGAAGCCCAAGACAAGATATAATATCAAGGTAGCGGTGAAAAATAATGTGCAAATAGAAATAATAAACGGTTTTTCTGACAATGAAGAAAAGATTGAGAAATTTTTAGATTTAATTGAGAAAACTGGAAATCGAAAAGGGATAACTTTCCACTCCAAAGAATATTATCGCAAAATGTTAAGGCATATCAACTCAGATAACATAAGATTATATCTGGCAGTTTATGAGGATAAAATTATTGCGGGGGCCTTAATGGTTATTTATGGCCAAATGGCTACTTATCTGCATGGAGCCTCAGATGACAACAACAGGAATGTAATGGCTCCTTTTTTGCTACAATGGCAAATGATTAAAGATGCTAAGAATTCAGGAGCTTTAAGATACGATTTCGGCGGAGTAAGCATTAATGAAGAAAATAAAAAAAGAAGGGAGCAATGGCTAGGTGTTACTAGATTTAAACAAGGTTTTGCTAAAAATAATCAACCCTTGGAATTTTCTGGCAGTTATGACATAATTATTAATCCTTTCAAATATTGGACATATCGAGTGATTCAGAAAATTAAAAACATAGTTCATTAAAACAATTAAGCATGAAAACATTAAAACAAATAGACATGAAAGCCGTGAATATAAAACTAATGTCATCAGTCATTAAGTCAACAGTCATCAGGACACAGTTTTTAATTTTGATGACTGATGACCTTTGACTAAAGACTGCAATCTTATTTTATAAACCTTAAAATCTTTACAAACTTATTTTATTTATGCTTAAAATTACAATTCTGGCCGTGGGAAAATTAAAAAAAGAATATTACAAGAAAGCTTTCGATGAATATTTAAAAATGATTGCACCCTATGCCA
>Ga0076203_113_pt1 | contig 18654 bp, 18 predicted proteins | sample RifGroE2_FD_67809 | JGI IMG/M metagenome (GOLD analysis project Ga0076203, IMG submission 67809) | Parcubacteria (Moranbacteria) bacterium GW2011_GWE2_35_164
GTTAATAAATGTATCAAATAATGTTACATCTTGCAATAGATTTCCACCAAAAAATACTATCACCTCAGCCACCTTAGAAGTTAACATTTTTTTATCCACCACCATAGAAATATCACGATTAACTGCAGGAAATTTAGCTAACGGTATATAAATTTTTTCTCGAGAAATTTCATTTAACAATGCACTCACATTCAATTCAAATATGGCCGCGCGCATTTTTTTTATGCCGAAATATTTATGTGCACTTTTAGTTACCTCTCCAATTACCCCCAACGCGTCTCCTTTGCTATTTTTTATCAAGGCTTTTCTTCCCGGATGGAAAGACACAGCATCGACATCATTTTCATCAAAATCAGGAGAAAAAACAATATCCATTATTTTAATTTTAGAAAATAAATTCTCCAGCGCACCTTTCAATATAAAAAATTGCTCGCCCTTATTTCCCTTATCAATAACCAACGCGCTTAAAAGTAAATCTTCTTTGGGCAAGGATTTATTTTGAGGCGCATAAACTTTACCCATATCAAAAATAGCCACACTATCATAATAACTTAAACTTTTTTTACCCGCATTCAGAAGTCCGCTTGCTAAAGTTCGACGAATCAATTCTTGATCCACACTCATCGGATTTAGAAGCGCGGTATGATTTTCATCATTAAGTCCCAGCGCCCGTGCATCTTCTCGCGAATAAAAAGAATAGCATCTAATCTCATCAAATCCTTGGCTCACCATAATATCTCTCAAATTCCATTCTAATTCCCTTTCTTCATTTTTAGCAGGAACTTGTAATTTTTCTTTCAATGGCTCGGTTACTATTTTATAATAACCAAAAACTCTACCGATTTCCTCGATCAAATCTTCTTGGTTTTTCAAATCGATTCTTCTAGTCGGAATTTCACAATTTAAAATATTTCCTTTTTGATTAATTTTAATTCCCAAATTTTCTAATATTTCGATAATTTCTTTTTCATCAATTTCAACTCCCAAAAGCCTACCTACTCTTTCCAGCTCTAATTCTATTTTCCAATTTTTAATTTCTTTTGGATAATTGTCAGTAATAGACTCAATTTTCCCACTTGCAATTTCAATTATCAAAGTCAAAGCTCTTACCATCGCTCTCTGGGTAAAATTAACATCGATATCTCTCTCATAACGATACGCCGCATCAGATTGGATGCTGTGAGCGGATTTGGTTCTGCGGATAGTTGAAGCGTTAAAATTTGCCCCTTCTAAAATAATTTCAGTCGTATCATTTTTAATTCCACTTTCTAGCCCGCCCATTACTCCTGCTAGCGCAATAGGATTGGTTCCATCGGTAATTACAATATCAGTATTTCTTAAATTAACTTCTTCTCCATTTAATATTATTAACTTCTCTCCATTTTTAGCCATTCTCACCCCAACTTCAGCAACATTTTTCCCATCAAAGGCATGTAGCGGTTGGCCGGTTTCAAGCATAACATAATTAGTAATGTCCACGATATTATTAATTGATTTTATGTCCGAAGCCTTCAATCTATTTTTTAACCAAGTGGGCGACTCTTCAATTTTAATTCCACTAATTTTTGCTCCGATATAGCGCGGACATTTTTCAGTTTCAATTTCTATTTTTAACCCACCGTCTACTTTAAATTTATCTGTTAATTTTTCATTTTCATTTAAAACAATTCTTTTTCCCAACATAGCAATTTCTCGAGCCACTCCTTCATAACTTAATGCGTCATGCGCACGGTTAGGCAAAACATCAATTTCTAAAACGCTATCATTCAAATCCATAAATTCAGAAAAACTTTTTCCAATTGGAGCATCGGCAGACAAAACCATAATTCCTTCGTGATCATCACCAATTCCCAATTCGTCTTCAGCACAAATCATTCCATTGGACTCAATTCCTCGGATAGCAGCTTTTTTTATTTTAAGGGTTTGCCCTCCACCCTCTCTGAGGGTGCTAGATGAGAGCGAGCGAGCATTTAGGGAGGGGGGTGTGGGTCTTAAAACAGCTCCCACAAGTGCCACGGGAACTTTTTGCCCCTCTTTTAAATTTGGCGCTCCGCAAACAATTTGCAGAATACCCCCTCTCCCTTTGGGAGAGGGTTGGGATGAGGGCCCCACATTAACTCTAGCCACATTAAGTTTATCGGCGTCGGGATGTTTTTCTACTTTTAAAACTTCGCCAACCACCACCCTATCAAAATTCGCCCCCAAATTTTCAATTTTTTCCACCTCAAAACTATGCAAAGTTAAATCCTTTCCAATTTCTTCTGGTATTCTTTTTGTCTCGCTCAATTCTTTGAGCCAATTATAACTGAACTTCATAATATTTTTAGTTAATATTTTTCGTCTTATAATTCGTATATTCGTATAAATTAGTAATTTGTAAAGATTCTCCTAGAATTGTCGAGTAAACCTCACATCCCCCCCATGAAAATGCCTGATATCATCAATCTTATATTTCATCATCGCCAATCGCTCTAAACCAAAGCCCCAGGCAAATCCTTGATATTTTCCCTTCTCATATCCTGCTGCTTCAAAAACATTTTGGTGCACCATTCCCGCGCCCCCTACTTCGAGCCAACCTGTTTGCTTGCAAGAACTACATCCTTTTCCCTCGCAGTTAGTACAACTAATATCAAATTCAAATCCAGGCTCTACAAATGGGAAATAACTAGGGCGCAATCGCACATTTAATTTCTTACCAAAAAATTGAGAAAAAAATGTCTCCGCAATATAAAGAAAATTGGCCACACTCACTTTTTCCCCCACTACCAAAGCTTCAAATTGGTGAAAGGTGTGCTCATGGCTAGCGTCAGTGGCTTCTTGGCGAAAAACTCTCCCGGGAATAATTATTCGAAAAGGCGGTTTATGAGTTTGCATATAACGCACTTGCACTGAAGACGTTTGGGTGCGCAAAACTGTGCCGGTGCCTTTTTCTCGACCATCATCTTTACTTATCCAAAAAGTATCTTGCATATCGCGCCCAGGATGATCCTCGGGCACATTGACTGCATCAAAATTATAAAATTCACTCTCTACTTCCTTTTTGCACAATGGATAACGGATGATAATGTCCTTTTTTTATTTTTTTTCCAGGAGCAGTCACATCAATCCATTCTTTCTCCATATCGATTAAATCTTCCAATTCTCCCATTTTATTCTCCAGGGCTGTTTGGATTTCTGTTTTAGATTCATTGGCCAAAGGCCCCACCATTTTCTTTTCTTCATCCGAAAGATCCTTAAGTCCTTTTAAAATTTGATTAAATTCACTTTTTTTGCCCAAATAATCTATTCTTAAAGTCTCTAATTCCTCTGCGGACTTAGCCTTATTTATTCCCTCTATCGCCTTGTCTTTAATTTTTTTAATTTTTTCTAACATAAAATATAATCTATCTCCCTCTCACCCTCTTTGAGGGGGAGATGCCGATAGGCAGAGGGGGTGAAAAAAATGAATAAAGTGCTTGTTTTCCAATAAAATTATTATAGCATCCCGATAAAATAAAGCAAAGAAGAGGCTTATTGAAAAATGTCAAAGTTCCAATCCACCAGCTGGCAGATAAATGCCAACCATAAGACGTCGGGAGTTAAAATTTTATTTTGAATTTGATATTAAGATATTTATTTGAAATTAGAAATTGGGATTTTGGAATTAAAAATGTATATACCACGGTATATACCTACTTTTTATTTCCCCCTCCTTATTTTGGTAAAAATCTCAAAAATAACTATTGCCAAAGAAATTCCAAGTGCATCAAATCCAATGTCGCTTATCTTACCCTCTCTGCCAAAAACAAATGATTGATGAAATTCATCACTAAAAGCATACAGCATTGAAGCCACTCCGGATAAAATAAAAACCTTTCCCTTGTTTAACCCTCCTGATTTAAATAATTTTATAAAGAGAAAAGCTAAAATTAAATATTCTGCCACGTGCGCGCCTTTTCTTTCTACATAAAACCAAATAGAATGAATATATCTCACTCCATCTCCTTGCAGAGAAGAAAAATAAAAAATTACTCCCATCCAAAGAAGCACTACGAGTAAATTTACTTTAGGAAAATTGAAATTTAAATACTTACTTTTTTTCATCTAATTTACTTGCAAGTTCTTTAGTTAAACGATAACATGCGTAAAAAGGCAACCAAATCCAAAGGGTTTTTTTGATAACATTATTTCTTATTGTAAATTTAAGATTTCTTCACTTCCAAGTCTTTGAGTGCAAAGACTTGTCCGGCCCGCTTCGTATTAGCTTTAACGAGGCGAAATGATGCCGTCGGTTATCTCACAAAAAACTTCAGATTCTCAATCTTGTCATCTCGACTAAATAAATTTCTGTACTCAGAAATTTATACATGGAGAGATCTAAGCCAAAAATTCATAGAGATTCCTCCACTACTAAATTCATGAGTACATAAATTTATCCGGTCGGAATGACAATTTCGTCTACATCCTTGAATTTACCACTTCTACCAACTACAACCTAAATGCCTAAAAGCTGATATTATCTTATCACAATTCTATTATTTTTCAAATCAACCGTTACAGCTTTATCTTTATCAATTTTCTCTTCAATGATACGCAACGCCAATTCATCCAAAATATCATTTTGAATCACTCGCTTAAGTGGCCTGGCGCCGTAAACGGGATCAAAACCTTTTTGAGTTAAATATTTCTTCACCTTATCCGAAATTTTTAATTCCACATCTTTTTTAGCCAATCTTTCGACAACAATTTTCAGTTGCAAATCAACTATTTTTTCCAGCATCTTTTTATTTAGCGGATGGAATATTATTATTTCATCTACTCGATTGAGGAATTCCGGCTTGAAATTGTTGCGCAACTCTCCAAGAACTCTTTCTTGCATTTCAGATTCTTTTATTTTCGAACTACTTTTATCTCTGCCACCAAACCCCAAAGTTCCATTTTTAAAAATGATATCCGAACCGACATTGGAAGTCAAAACGCCCATCATCTAAAATTTGAAGCAAAACGTTAAAAACTTGTGGATGAGCTTTTTCAATTTCATCAAATAAGATTACGCTATAAGGCTTTCTGCGGATTATTTCCGTCAGTTGTCCGCCTTCATCGTAGCCCACATACCCAGGAGGCGAACCGATTAATTTCGCACTAGAATGAGCTTCCATAAATTCGCTCATATCCAATCGCACCAAGGCTTTCTCATTATCAAATAATGCCTCAGTCAGGGTTTTGGCCAATTCTGTTTTCCCCACGCCAGTCGGACCCAAAAAAATAAATGAGCCAATCGGATGATCCTCCTCGGATATTCCTGCTCGAGAGCGTCGCACCGCATTGGATACGGCTTTTATGGCTTCTTCTTGTCCAATTACTCTTTTCGCTAAAAATTCTTCCAGCTTAGATAATTTCTTTATTTCACTTTGTAACATTTTAGAAACAGGAATGCCAGTCCAACGCGCTACCACCTGGGCGATATCCTCTTCAATAATTTCTTCCTTGAGGATTGCTCCGTTTTTTTGCAACTTATTTAGTTTCAATCCTTCTTCTTTAATCTTCTTCTCTAATTCAGGAATTTTTCCATAACGAATCTCCGCCACTTTATCCAATTCACCGTTTCTTTCCAACATTTCTGATTCTGATTTTAATTTATCAATTTCTTTTTTATGCTTGCGCATAGTAGTAATCAAATCTTTTTCTCCCTGCCATTGCAAAGTTAATTTTTGGGATCTTTCTTTTAACTGCGCTAAATTTTTGCTAATTTGTAAAATTTTTTCCTTGGATTTTTCACGTATTTTCCTTTCTAATTGGTCGACCTCTGTCGGGCGGGAATCAATTTCAATTCTTAGCGCCGAAGCAGCTTCATCAATCAAATCTACCGCTTTATCCGGCAAAAATCTATCCGCGATGTAGCGCTTGGATAATTTCACCGCCGCCACAATTGCGCCGTCTGTTATTTTTATCCCATGATGAAGCTCATATTTTTCTTTTATTCCCCGCAAAATTGCAATTGCGTCATCTTCGGACGGTTCATTGATTAAAATTGGCTGAAATCTTCTTTCTAAAGCCGCATCTTTTTCAATATATTTCTGATATTCTTTAGTCGTCGTCGCTCCGATAGTGCGCATCTTCCCCCGAGCTAACATTGGCTTGAGCATATTGGAAGCATCCAGCGCTCCCTCCATCGCCCCGGCACCTACGAGAGTGTGCAATTCATCAATGAAAACAATGTACTTGCCGGCAGAACTTTCTATTTCTTTTAAGATAGCTTTGAGTCTTTCTTCAAAGGAACCTCTAAATTTCGCCCCTGCCAAAAGTGCCCCCAAATCCAAGCTGATTATTTCTTTATCTTTTAAATTTTCAGAAATATCTCCGGCGATGATTCGCTGAGCCAATCCTTCAACAATGGCAGTTTTTCCTGTTCCTGCTTCTCCGATTAAGACTGGATTATTTTTTGTTCTACGGCTAAGCACTTGGATCACTCTGCGAATTTCTTCGTCTCGGCCGATAACTGGATCAAGTTTTTCTTCTCGCGCCAGCTTGGTTAAATTAATAGTATACTTTTCGATTGATTGGAATTTTTCTTCCGGATTAATGCTATCCACCCTTTGATTCCCGCGCGTCTGGGCTAATATTTTTAGAACTTTATCATAATCAATATTATATTTAGCCAAATATTTATCAAAAGGACTTATACTTAAAACTGAAAGAAAGATATGCTCCGTAGAAACGAATTCATCTCCCATTTTTTGCATTTCTCTTTCGGATTGATCAAGAATTTTTCCAACTGCTTGAGTAATATATACCTGATCATTTTGATATCCTTGAAACTTTGAAAGTTTATTGATTTCTTTTTCTATATCCGCTTTTAATTTATCCATCTCTACTTCCAACCTGCTTAAAATTGTAGCGACAATTGAATCTTGTTGATAAATTAAAGCTGCCAGCAGATGAAAGCCATCAATTTGCTGATGATTCTTATTGACGGCAATTTCCTGTGCCATTTTTACCGCCTCTTGGCTTTTTTGAGTAAATTTATTAATATCCATATGTTTTATATTAATAATTAGCTTACCCTTTACTGTGTTATAAAATTTAACTAAATCTATTCTATAGCATTTGTCATCTTGAGCGGAATTGATCCGCCAGCTGGCGGAGAAATGAAGTCGAAAGATCTGGGTTTAGATTCCTCGATTTCGTTCATCCTCCTTGGGGTCGGATTCGCTTCACTCGGAATGACATACGAGTAGCATTTAAGTTGTTTTTGGTATTATATTTTTACATCCGTTCTTCCAATTTGAGCTGTATTTCTTTTTCTTCGCCTTTGTGCCAAATTTTTAAAGTAATTTCTTCACCAATGCTCAATGAAGCAATCGTACTGTTGATTTGATTGTCTTTCTCTACCTTTTTCCCATTTATTTCCAAGATTATATCATTTTCGACAAGTCCTGCTTTATCAGCCGGGGAACCGGGAATTACTGCAAAATCAGTAATTTTTTCTCCCCGGGAAATAAGGGCTCCGTAGTTATAAGGTAGATTATTGTCAGTTTGAATTTCTTCATTTAGCATGATATAACGAATACCGATATAAGGAATGGAAATTTTTCCGCTATTTTTTACTTGCTCAATGGTTTTTTTGATATCGTTTACCGAGATAGCAAAACCAATATTTTCTACACCTTGAGCCACCGCCACATTGACTCCCACTACATTACCTTTTATATCCAAAAGCGGTCCTCCGGAATTACCAGGGTTAATAGCTGCATCAGTCTGAATTATATTAGTTAATTTTTCACTATCACCGTAACCACTTCCGGCTGTAATATCTCTTTTTAAACCAGAAACAATTCCAAAACTCACACTATTGGAAAACTCTCCCAATGAATTGCCAATGGCTATAACAGATTGGCCCACTTTCAGGGCCGATGAGTCGCCCAAATTTAAAACTGGAAAATTAACGCCGTCGATTTTTATGATAGCCACATCTAGCGAAGGATGCCTCGCTAAAACTTGAGCAGTGTATTCTTTCTCATCAGTCGTTATGACAGTGTATTGAGCTGTTTCATCACTTACTACGTGTTTATTGGTAACAATCATTCCATCACTTGAAACAAAAAATCCTGTTCCTCCTCCTACTTTTTGTTTTTCTGTTTCTCGGCTAGATTCATCTTCTATCCCGAAAGGATCAAAGAAAAAATTAAAACCATTATTTCTGAATTTAGGAATGTCTTTGGTAATTACAATATTTACTACCGCAGGAGAATTTTTTTCTACCACATCAATCACGGCTGACTCTTCCCGAAAAATACTTCCTTTTTCTTCCTGTTGTTGATCATTATTTAAGCCTAATTTATTTTCTACTTTATTTTTTAATTTATTAGATAACATCCCCGAAAATCCTCCCGCCATAAAGCCAAAAAAACCGCCCAAGATCGAAGACAAAAACATGCCCAAGATAATGATTAGCCAAATTTTAATTGATAATTTATTTTTAGGCTTGTTGTCTTTTTTATTCTCAAAAGCAATATTTGAAGTTTCTCTAGTTATCTCTGCTTCTTTTATTATTTCTTCTTTTTTTTCTATTGTATTATTTTCCATACTTTTTATTTTTTAATTATTATTCATAGCCAAATATTAATCTTTGGCCTATTTATTAACTATATTATACCACATCTGTCAAGATTTAAAAAAGTAACTCCTCACTGACCCTTCTAGAGTAAGCAAATATAGATCCGTCTTTGCGAGGGTACTCCCGTGGCAATCTAGGGATATGTTTAATTAAGCGTTCTGTTTTTCTGGACTGCCACGCAATTTGAGAGTACTCAAACTACTCGCAGAGACGGGTAGAAAAAGACATAAGAGAGGGGGTCAGTGAGGAGTTACTTAAAAAAAACAAAAGTTGCGAAAAAATTACATTTCGCTAAAATAAAGATTTTTTTGGTCTTTTTCTGAGACAATTGGTTTTTTAATTCCATATTCTTCAAATTTCCAATCAATATTCAAATCTTTATCATTCCACATTATTCCGCGTTCAGCAGTGGAATTATAAAAGTTAGTGCATTTGTAACTAAAAATAGTGCCGTCTTCCAAAGAAAGAAATCCATGCGCTAATCCCGGAGCAATCCAAAGTTGTTTTTTATTCTCTCCCGAAAGTTCTATCGAAACATATTGACCGCGAGTGGGAGAATTTTTACGAATATCTACCGCCACATCCAAAACTCTTCCTTTTATCACTTGGACTAATTTTCCTTGAGCAAAGGACTTCTTTTGAAAATGCAAACCTCGAAGCACTCCCCTAGCTGATGAAGAAAGATTATCTTGGACAAAAGGCAAGGTTATCCCTGCTTCTTTATATCTTTCTAAATTATAAGTCTCCACGAAAAATCCCCGCTCATCGCCAAAAACTTTAGGTTCGATAATCAATACGCCTTCTATATTTGTTTTTATAATATTCATATTTATTTTTTTATTAAATTTAGAACTTATATACTTCTAACACAATTTTAGTTTATGAAAAATATTATTTTTTCGAACTGCCGTGCGAAGCGAAAGGCGAGAAAAAATGATATTTTTTAGAAACTAAAGATAATAAATATATTTTAAAAACATAAGTCCCAAAATCAATCATTTTTTGGCAATTTTCAAGGGAATCTTAAAATTAAAGATTCCCTGTCTAAGTTACAAATTGGAGGACTGTCGGAGCTTTTCCTTTATGAAAAGAAACAAAATATTTATCATCTTCAACGCCATGCATTTCTCTGGGAGAAATTCCCAGATTCTTAGCCGAAATAGCAATGACTTTATCTCTCCCAGCCGCCCTTCTACATTTGGCCAAAAATTTTCTAGCATCGAGAATGCTCTGTCGAAGCCCCTAGCCTATTTTTGGGTAACGTTTTCTTTGACACAATTTCCTCCTACATAATTGGGTTTAAAAAACTATTTTAACAAAATTTATTTTCCCAACCTTTAATATTTTTCCATTAAATTCATTTTTCGTCAAGATTAATTCTCCTACAGGAATTTTTTCTCCATCAATTGAAACCCCGCCCTGTTCAATTTTTCTGCGCGCATCGCCTTTACTCGTGGCGAATCCCGCTCTGATAATGAAATCAATAATATTTTCTCCTTCACTGCCCATTAACTCAGCAATATCTTCTGGCAACTCTTTTTTTGAAAAAGTATTAGTAAAATACTCCTGCGCTTTATCAGCCTCTTCTTCCCCATGATAAATTTTTACAATTTCCCAAGCTAGTTTCATCTTAGCATCACGAGGATTTTCTGATTTCATCACTTCATCAATTTCCTCCAAGGAAAGAAAAGTGGTGTCAATAAATAATTGATTCATATTCTCATCAGGCTGAGCCATAATTGAGCCAAACATTTTATTAGCATCCCAGTCAATAAATACGCCGGTACCGAGAGATTTGGACATCATCTTTTCTCCAGTTTTTGGATTCTCCAATAATGTTGTAATAAAAACAAATTTTTCTTTATTTTTATATTTTTTTAAAAGAGTTCTGCCCGCCAAAGCATTAAATTTTTGATCACTACCGCACATTTCAATATCTACATCTAGCGCCACACTATCATAGCCCTGCATTAACGGATAAAAAAATTCATGCAAATAAATTGGCTTTTCTTCTTTTAATCTTTTCTCAAACATATCTCTTTCTAACATTCTTTGCACAGTAAAGTTAGAAGCGATATCAATCACATCTTCAAATGTAAGCTTAGAGAGCCAATCGTGATTATATACTATTTTTACAGGATTTTCTTTGTCATCTATTTTAATAAGAGGACGCACTTGATTCAGCCAAGTTTTTGTATTTTCAATAACTTGTTCCCGCGTTAATTGCACGCGAGCGGCTGATTTATCAGTAGGATCACCAATGCGAGAGGTAAAATCACCTATCAAAAAAATAACCTCATGACCAAGCTGTCTAAATTTCTCTAAAATAATATAGTTAGTAGCATGTCCCAAGTGGAGCGATGATCCAGTAGCGTCTGTGCCTATGTATATTTTCATTTTATTCCCCGTCATCATTCTTTCCTTTAATGCTTCTTTAGAGGGTAAAATCTCTTTTACTGATCGTGATAAAATCTCATCCACCTTCTGTTCTAATTCTTTTTTATCCATATTTCTAAAATAATCTATGATTTAAGTATTTATATTGTAACACTAACAAAAAGACATATCAACATTTTAGCATATTAGCATATTAACATATTTACTATTATTTTGTCTTTGCGAGAAAATATTGTACTCAATATTTTCGTGGCAATCCAGTAACTATGAACGTTGCTTAACCATTTCTAGATTGCCGCGTCAGGAGTTTTAAATCATCCACAGGGATAATTTAAACATCACAAAGACAGACTCGATTTTGCCATAGAGGTCAGTGAGGAGTTATCTCGTGGTAAATAAAAAAACAAAAAACCACCTGCATAAAAACAGGTGGCGCTATCTTTTTATTTCAACAGTTCTTCAATTTGCCTCTCCAGTTCTTCTGGCGTTCCATTATTATCCAAGATTACATCCGCGATGTCTTTTAATTCACCGATTGTTAGCTCTGCTTCGCGCTGGGCGTCAAATTTGAATTCTTCAAAAGTTTTAACTTTATCATCAGAATTTTCTTCTCGCTTGATTATGCGTTCATATCTTTTTTCCAGACTGACATCGATGAAAACCATTTTAAAATCAGGATTTTCTTTTAAAAATTCAATATCTGCAATTCTCCGGATACCGTCAATAACAATAATGGGATTTTCATCATCTCTCGTATCCTTATCCATAACTTTGGCTAAAATGTTTTCGCCATAAGTATTTCGAAGCATTGAAGAAGTTTGCTGGAGCGTTTCCCTAGAATGCTCGATGTACAATCTATCCATCACATCTCTTAAGATAGTTGAAAATCGACGTGTAGAGGCGCCATGCCTTTCGACTAAATATTTTACCACTGTTCCCTTGCCACAAGCTATTTCACCTACTAAACCTAAAATTATTTTTGCCATAATATTATTAAAATATAAATATTAAAAAAACAGATCCAGTTTCTGAAAAATATTATTTTTTCGAACTGCCGATGCGGACGCGAAAGGCGAGAAAAAATGATATTTTTTAGAAACGCCAGAAACTCCACGTCATATTCAAACGGAACAAAACTAACAAAAAAGAGACTTTCAAAAAAGTCTCAAAAAAATATTACTTATTTTTAATTTCTTCCATTACCCTATCTACTTCAGCCAGTAGACTCGTTAAATCCTCGTCATTTTTAATTATATAATCAGCTTTTTCTTTCATTTCCGGAACATATTTTTCTGTTTCCATTTCCCCCTCTGTTTCTATAAATTTCTCAAAACTCATAGCATCATCACTTTTTTCTCCACGGTTAACAGTTCTCTCCCAACGAATTTTCTGGGCCACATCAATATAAAAAATGTAGCTATCACTGTATGACTTTACAAAATGGAAATCTTCCCAAAAACGCACGCCGTTGACCATGATTATCCCCTGTCCATTATCAATTCTTTTTCGTAGCGCTCGACTCAAGATATCATCACCAAATCTCTTACGGAATTGCACAGCTAACCAGCCTTGGTCTTCCTTGGAAAATTTATCAAAATAAATTGCTAAGGTTTCTTTGAGCGGATCAGCAAAACGCATTTTTTGCACTTTGTATTTTTCTTCTAAATAGTTAGCGACCGTATCCTTTCCTGATCCAGTTGCCCCCACTAATCCAATTACTATTCTCTTTTTTCCATTTTCCATTTTGTTAGAAATTTGATTACAAATTATTCATCACTTCAACAACAGTACTAATTTTATAAAAAATAAACAAATAAGTCAACAGGGGCAATCAAAAAAACATACTAGCATTTTAGCATATCAACATTTACATTTTTTATATTAGCAAGAGCAAGTTTATCTGCCCCGAGGTGGCAGCTCATTTTTGTGAGCTGGAAAACAGCGCCTCTATTTCATCATCTGAAAAAAGACTTTCTCCTAAGGTTTCAAAAAGTATTGAGCTAATTGCCATCGAAGGAATTGTAGAGCCGATATGTTCTTTTGTTTTATCTGATTTATCCACCTCGTCTTTGAATTTTAAAATGGCTTCCCATGCCTGTTGTCGTTTTTCAGGAGCAATTCCTTTTGATTCAAGAAGGTTATTGAGCCTTCCGCTGTTTAATACCACTCTGAATTTTCCATTGTCAATAACAATCACTTTATTTTCCAGCACACTTTCAACTCTACTTTCTTTTGATATAATTTGAAATTTTTTTTCTAACATATTTTTTGACTAATTGTTAATAATTTTAATTATCAAATTGAATGATGTATTTTTTGACGGATTTTCTTAGTCTTAAAGTTTTTCAATAATTTTCAAAATTTGTTTTTTCAATTTTGGAAGATCCTTTTTAATTGTATCCCAAATTCTTCTCAATTTTTAGAGGAACATTTCTTGTAGCTTCGCCGATAATCTCAATCCTGCGCGCAACAGCATCCTGCACCTCATTATTTGCAATGAATTTATTATAGGTTAAGCCTTTGGTATATTTTTCAATCAGTTCAATACTTTCAAAAATATCTGTAAGAAAAAGTTTAGGATTTCTTTTCATATATTTCTTTTTTATCTTTTAAAACCTGTTTTTTTATCATAGGTCTGATTGCATCATATTCAACAATATCAACTTCTCTGCCAAGTTTATCTTCTAATTCAATTTTCAAATCCGCCACGTCGAGAAATGTTTTACTTTTGGGCAATTTAACGAGCAGATCGACATCACTTTTTTTTGTTTCTTCACCTCTTGCAAACGAACCAAAGATAGCCGCCTTGAGAACTCCTTGGCGCTTTAAAATAGGCACTATTTGTTTTTTGATGGTTAATGTAGTCATAACTAAATTATAGCAAAAGATTGAAGATTGAGCAATTTTTTGAATAATAAAAAGGGCATTAGCATTATGTTGCTAACACCCTTTTGACACTACAAAAGAACACACTTTAATCTTAGATATTGTTAACGCCACCCAACCGCTTTCGCATCTCCAAAAACTGTTTCATCGCCTTCTCTATTTCTTCTGCTTCATCTCTGATTTCCCGTAATTCAGTAACGGCATGATTGAGAGTACGCATGATAATAGTTTCTCCCAATTTCATCTCGGCATCTGCGAAGTAAGGCATTATCTCTTCAGTAAATCCTCCCGACGTTAATGCCGGATCGTTGTAATCCATGTATATTTGACACCCTGAGACATTTTCATTAATCTTGGGAGCTTTGCCTGGGATTATTCTTTGATCGGGTTGCGGGTCCTTACGGAAGGTAGCATCCACAATCACCAACTTCGCCAAATCCACTAAAATGAAAAGTCGTCTCTCAAAAAATTGACCTTTTTCTTCTCTTGTCTCCAGGGTCTTAACTGGAACAAAAATCCAGCTACTGTTATTAATCAGCGATTTCGGCAAAGTATCTTTAACTTCTTTTGGAGTAATTCTGTATTCTCCATAACAATCTTCGATCTGATGGTTTAGAATGTCCTCCATCTTCAGAAGATCTCCCCGCTTTTCGAACACCTTTCGCAGAATATTTTTGCATGACTCCAGGGAACATTCGATGATTTCAAGCCAATCTCGTGCATTCAAACTCGATGGGCTTACGGTCCCACTCCTTACAAAGTCCCCTGAGTTAGAAGATTCCGGCATTTTTCCTTTATTATTCATAATCTCTATCCTCCGTGGCTGATTTTTTGACTTAATTGATTAAGTCAGTTTTATGTGTCAATAGTCTTGTTCTTGCGTAATTTTATTTTAACGAACTGTTTTCCCCACTACAATGAGTTGGTTTTTTATTCTAGCAGACATACTGCTTATAATGCAAGTGCGTGGTACCCTTGATTTTTCATGTGCATTGTGTACAATAATACAAGAATATTAATTAATGTTTTTATAAATACACAGCCGAATAAGCATAGTTCTAAAAAAAATTCTACCGCCATGGAGGCTAAAAATGTTTAATCTAGGTGCTGGGTGGTTGTTTGGAGAAAAAATGAGAGCTATTGATGAGGCGACAAAAAAATGGGAGCTTCATTTCATATCCCGAGGACGAAATTATACCGAGGGATTTCTGCTTGGTTTCAAAGAAGCCAGGTCGCCATTCGGGAGATGGTTTAGAAAAAATGTACTGTGCGAAGTGGATGCTCGAGTTCTTGGAGCAAAAGAAACTCTTAAAAAACTTAACAAATGAACATTTACTCACGCTGTCGGTCGTCTTGCAATTTTATAATTGCAAGACGACTTTTTATTATGAAAAGTTTGTTTTTCTTTTATTTAAAACTCAAAACCACAATCTCACTCCTGCCGGAAGTGCGCATCATCGGGCCCCAGGTGCCGGTACCGACTGAAGTATAAATAGAAAAATCACCATCTTGGGAAAGTCCGCTGTGATATTTGCCAAAAATTAAATAAGTAATTGATTGAAAAGGAAATATTTGTCCTCCGTGGGTGTGTCCAGCTAGTTGCAGATTAATTCCCAAATCTTTCGCCTCTTTAACTACGCTCGGGCTATGATAGAGCAAAATATTTGGCTTTCGAAAATCAAAATCTTTTAACGCTTTTATTTTTTGAGCTAAACTTTCTTCGCCCCCTCTCTCGGGATAACTAATGCCCAAAATTTGCATGCCATCAATATTTATAAGTTCATCATTTAAAATCTTTACTGGTGCATCTTTTAGGGCTAGCTGGGCGTTAGCTGTGCCCAGGTAGGTATTCATGATTGCCTGTAATAAAATAAACTCCCTGTGGCGCTTTTATACCACCAAGAGGGCCCGTTAATTGACTCAAGCTTCCATCCATCCCATCAAATAAATCTCCGGTAATAAAAACCATATCGGGATTCTGGGCATTTACTTTATTTACAATCTTAGTTAGAAACTTTTTTCCATAAATATGCCCCAAATGCACATCGGAAAGTTGAATCACTTTTTTATCTCGCCATTCTTGGGGTAAATTTTTTATTTTTACGGTTACATTTTTTATTCTTGGATTATAAACGTTCCACGCTCCCCAAATAGAAAATACTAACATAAAAATAATTGAAAAAACCATCAAATACTTATAATCAAAACTTTGTCCTGCCATTTTTGCCGTGCCCACAACTAGCCACGAAACCACAAAAGCCATAATCAAATTCCAACCCATTCCTAGCCAAAAACTAAATACGGAATAAATTATTCTGGCCAAAAGTCCTTCGCTATAATGAGCTAAAATTGAAGATAAAACAAAACTGACGCTTAAAAACAAAAGTCCTCCGCCTAGCCACACTTTGGCGCCGAGACTGGTAATGGCTAAAAATTTGACTACTGAAAAATAAATAAAAAAATGCCCGCCCAGTAAGATGGCTATGAAAACACTCAATATTAAAATAAAACCCAAAATATTCATTAATTTAAAAAAATATATTGCTTACCTTTATATTTTAGCTTTTTTCCCAATTTTTGGCTATAATTAAAACTCCGCACTTAACATAACGCGGAGTTTTATAAAGAAAATTATTTTTTATTCCAATTCAAGTTTTAAGAACTTTCCAATACTCCCTCTGAGCGTTAGCGGTTGCACCGTAATAAATTCGGGCGTATAACCGGACACAGTTTTATTTTCAGATAGATGAGAATGTCCGCTTAATACATACTTGATATTTTCATGTTCTTTTACTATTTCCAGAAAAGGCCCAAACTCCCCAATTGGCTCAGTAGAATTTACAACAAAAGGAGGTTCGTGCATAGCCACTAAAACTTTTTTGTCCGTATTTAGCATTTCTTTAAACCAATCTAACTGAGTCTGGGTAATTTTATTAGTTTCGTTGGTATCTAAAACTATTATTCTCCAATTATCTTTATCTGTTATATAATATTTTTTAGCTGCCAAATAGTTGTATTTTTTATCAGTATCGTGGTTTCCTTTGACAAATAGGGCGGCGCGCTTCTTTTTATTAACTACTAACCGCATATCTCTATATAATTTATAATCTTTCTTGGAGCCATTGATATTATCGCCCAAAATTAAATACAAATCCGCCGGGTCCTTAATGAAATTTCTAAAATTTTTCTTCCATTTTTTGGGATAAGTCACATTGTTTACGCCATCTCTATCGCCTTTATCTCTCTTGTTTTTGCTTCCTGCGTGCATATCGGATGTTATATTGACAGTAAACGCATTACAAAAAACCGGAAACATAAAAAACAAAACTAGCGCAACGACAAACTTTTTCATGATATTTTCATAAAGATTAATTAAAAGAAATTGGCACGAATACTTGCATGCCTTATTTATAGTCTAACTCTTTTTTTAAAATTTGACCACCTTTTCTGCGGGCTACTGATAAGAAAAATAAAATCCCCGACTTGATGTCGAGGATTTTATATTAAAAGATTTTTTGAATTGTTTTATTTCCCCATTTTTCGACGGATAAAAGCTGGAATTTCTAATTCATCGTCATTATCATCGTTATCTCTTGAAACTGTTACATTGTTTCTCTTGGGTTGCAATTTTTCTTCAATTATCATTTTACTTTCTACTTTTCTAGTTGGAAAAGCGATTCTCTCCGGAATAGCCGCTTCTTCTATTTCATCCAAACTTTTTTCCATTACCATTATTTCCTCTTTTTCTTGCGCATTGCTCTTTCTCACTCGAGCTATCATATCCGCTGGAGAATCCCCATATTCATCCGTATCAAAACCTGTCGCTACAACAGTTATATGCAAATCACCTTTTCTCACTTGGTCATCAGTTACGGCTCCAAAGATAACTTTGGCATTTGGATCCACATTTTCAGTAATAATATTAGCCGCTTCATTTATTTCAAGCATGGTCAAATCACTTGATCCAGACACATTAAATAAGACTCCTTTGGCGCCATCAATTGATAATTCAAGCAATGGGCTACTAATAGCTGCTTTAGCTGCTTCAGCCGCCCTATTTTCTCCGCTGGAAATTCCAATTCCCATCAAAGCACTGCCGCTATCGGCCATAATCGCTCGCACATCCGCGAAATCCACATTGACAATTCCCGGCTTAGTAATTAAATCAGAAATTCCCTGCACACCTTGACGCAAAACATCATCAACAATTTTAAATGAATTTATCAAAGTAACTTTTTTATCAATAATTGAAAGCAGTCTATCGTTGTGAATTGTAATAAAAGTATCCACTCTCTTTTTCAAATTTTCCAAAGCCTCATTGGCAATCGCTTGTCTTTGCGCTCCTTCAAAAGCAAAAGGTTTAGTAACGACAGCCACAGTCAAAGCGCCTAATTCTTTAGCAGTTTCAGCCACAACCGGACCAGCTCCTGAGCCAGTTCCTCCTCCAAGACCACAAGTAACAAAAACCATATCTGTTCCTTTTAATACTTCTTGAATTTCATCTCTATTTTCTTCCGCTGCTTGCCTTCCGATTTCTGGATTCATTCCTGCGCCAAGACCCTTAGTTAAGTTCTTGCCGATATGAACTTTTTCGGCAGCTCTTGAATGGTGAAGGGCTTGCGAGTCAGTATTAACTGCTACAAATTCAACACCTTTGATATTAGAATCAATCATTCTACTCACAGCGCTATTTCCGGATCCTCCCACGCCAACTACTTTAATTTTAGCAAAAGTTTCTATATCGGGTTTAACCTCAGCCATATATTTTTTTAAAT
>Ga0076203_104_pt1 | contig 17869 bp, 9 predicted proteins | sample RifGroE2_FD_67809 | JGI IMG/M metagenome (GOLD analysis project Ga0076203, IMG submission 67809) | Parcubacteria (Moranbacteria) bacterium GW2011_GWE2_35_164
TTCGTGTCTGATAATTCCATAGGCAGAAGTGCGAAACTGGAATTTATTTTTAGGAATTTTAATTTTATTACCATATATGGAAGTCGCTTCAATCATAGGCATTGTTTTTATTTTTTTAGATTTATTTCGTACAACTAGTATTATTCATACCCGTCAAATTATTGGCTTGTTGGGTGTTTTTTATTATGAGCTTGATGTAGTTATAGCTACTTTATGAATATATATTATCATAAAAATAAAATAAATAACAATGCATTTGAAATATATTTTTCCCATCCACCTCCTTTTGTACTCAAGGGGAGGGTTGGGGAGGCTCGCCCGCAACGCTTTGCTTGCAAAGCGGGCGGGGGTTGTAAATTTTCAATGATTAAATTCTAAAATTAAAAAGTGTCCAAATTGTCCACGTGCGACTGAATGGACACTGATTTTTTTTGGTAAGATAGTAAAATAAAAAAGTAACGTTTATTTACGGCCGTAAATAAACGTTACTTTTTTGATTTAAGATTATTTTTATGTAGGATGGACGTGAGATTTTGGATAAAGTCACTCACATCCTCACTACTTCATTAATAATAATCCAGCCAGCGCAACAAGACTACCAATGATTTTTCTAGGTAAATCTTCTCTTTCTTTCAAAAAAATTGCGGCGGCAATGAATATTATAACAATTTTAAATGTTGTGATGGCTGACACTAAGCTTAAATTGCCAACACTAAAAATCAGAATGACCCAAGATAATGATTGTAAAAATCGCAGCACCCCGGTAATGGCAACATCTTTCTTCGTATACTCATTTTTATTACCTGTAACAAGTGTTGCAATTCCAAGAAGCGCACATTGCGACCACCAGCTAAGCATTGTACCAGCGGTAAAGCCTGTTGTTTTCTGTAGGGCACGTTCAGCAGTGAGAGAAACGCCAAGCATGATTCCAGACAAGACCATAAGCATAAAATACTTATCGAATTTGAATGTTCCGATTCTGTGTTTTTTTGATACTATTACCATTCCAATGAGCAATAGTGCTGTCCCAAGAATTTGTATGGTTGTCAGTTTTTCATTCAAAAATAAAGTGGCTAGCACAATGGTTATTGGTGTATAGATATTGTTTACCAGGGTACTGATTCCTGCTTCGACATATTTCTGCGCAGTGTAGAAACTGATAAAATATCCTGCCCCAAAAACACCACTAACTAAAGTCAAAACAATTAAAGCAAGTGGGCTACCTTGAAAATAGAATGGTTTAAAAATAGGCAACAGCAAACTTAAAATAACGGTTATAAAAGCAACTCGAAAAGCAAGATTTATCTGTCCTGTGTTGTTGGCATTTTTTCTGGTTGCTAGCCATCGCCTTTGAAGTGGCGAAGCGCTGGCAGCAACAAAGTAAAATAAGTAGCTTAATAATGTCAGCATTTTTAAAATAATTTAATAAAAGTTTTCTTCCTTATTCCCCTTTAAAATAAATAACAATGCATTTAGAAGCATTTATGCACTTCCTTGCAGAGCCAATCTTTTTCCATCGTCTTTGCGAGTAAATTTTGTACTCAAAATTTGCGTGGCAATCTCGTTATATTTCAAGAAGTATCGTTGGAGATTGCCACAAAATTATGAGTACATAATTTTTCGCAATGACAGAGAAAACATTTGTGCATTTTGTTATAGTAAGGTTTGTTCTATTTATTTTTTGGGAAAACTTAATAGTCATATTTAGGACATATGCAGTTAATTTTAAATTTCTAGCTTCCCAAATTCTTAAATTATAAATCTTAAATCGTACATCATTTTTCACACTGCTAATTTCAAAAGTTCGTCTCTTTTTTCTTCCATTAGTTCTTTACTTTTAGCTTCGACGTTGAGGCGGATGACTGGTTCGGTGTTGGAACCGCGGAAATTGAAACGCCATCATTATTATTATTGCATGAAAATTATAAAATGTTAATTGTAGAGAGTTTTTCCATTTGATTGACAATGGGGTGTTTTGAAATTATCGTGAAAAAGTGTATTATTGTAGTGTAATAAATTTAATATTAAAAAAATATGAAAATAAATCCACATATTTTTCGGGGGTATGACCTAAGAGGTGTTGTTGATGAAGATCTTAATGTTGAAATAGTCGAACACATTGGAAAGGCATTTGGGACGTATCTAAAAAGAGCCGGTATTGCTAAGGCATTGATTTCTTATGATTGTAGAGTCACGAGCAAAGATTATAGTGAGGCTATGGCAAGAGGATTGAATTGGGCTGGTACTGATGTAATTAATATAGGGATGAATTTGGTGGGTACTTTTTACTGGGCACAATATCATTTAGATTGCAAAGGAGGAGTTTTTGTTACAGCTTCGCATAATCCCGCTCAGTATAATGGATTTAAATTTGCTAATGATTTTTCTGAAACTCTTGTAAGTGATGGAATGCAAGAGCTCAGAAGAATGGTTCAAGAGGATGATGTCGAAGAAGGTGAGAAAGCAGGAGAGATAAAAAGTGTTGATATAAGAAAGGAATATTTGGAGGATATTTCCAATAGATTACCTCTTTCTGAAAAGTTTAAAGTGGTTATTGATCCTAGTTGTTCAACGGCTGGAGCTATCTTACCAGATTTCTTGAGATCTGTCGGATGTGAAGTTGTTGAAAAAAATTGTGAAATTGATCCAAGTTTTCCAATCGGCACTCCTGACCCCACTGAATCAGCGGTAGCAGAAAGATTAAGAACTGAAGTTTTAGAAGCAGGGGCAGATATTGGATTTTCGTATGATCCAGATGGAGACAGAATAGGGATTGTCAGTGATAAGGGAGAAATAATTTGGAATGATGTTTTGGTGGCTATTTTTGCTGTGGATGTCCTCCATACTCATCCCGGAGAGAAAATAATGTTTAATACTCTTTGCTCTAAGGTTGTTCCAGAAACAATAGTTAAATATGGAGGAGAACCTTTTATGTGGAGGACAGGACATTCTTTTTTGAAAAAGAAAAATCAGGAAATAAAAGCAGCTTTTATCGGTGAATTATCTGGTCATTTTTTCTTTTCCGCAGATTATTACAATCATGATGATGGCTTTTATTCTACAATGAGGTTGCTTTCTTACTTAGCTAGAACAAAAAAGAAAATGTCAGAAGCAATTAGTGAATTGCCAAAATATTTTTCTAGTCCAGAGATAAAAGTAGGTTGTGCTGATGATAAAAAAGTTGATCTGATATCAAGAGTGAGCGATGTTTTGAAAAAAGATTATCCAGATGCTGAAGTAATTGATGATGAAAGAGCAGGAGACGGCGTTAGGCTTGATATGGAAGATTCAATGTTTATCGTTAGATATTCTCAAAATGGTCCTTATTTGACTATAAAATTTGAAGCTAATAGCCAAGAAAAATATAACCATTTAAAAGTTTATATAAGAGAATTACTTCATAAATACGAAGAAATTGATTGGAGTTTCGGAGCTAATGTGGAAAGCCTAGAATAAAACTTTTCGTATTTGAATTAAAATAGAGCTGCTAATGCATTTTAGCAGTTTTTATTTTTCAAGTTCTAGCAATTTATTTATTTTTGAAATAATAAAATTTACTTACATATGTAAGTAAATATATTTTTTGCGATTATGTCAATATTTACAAGGGGTTTAAAGTGCGGTATATATAAAGATAGTTATTTAAATAGGTGAGATAAGAGATACTTCAACTTTGGACAATTGGAGGAATTAGGCAATGACAAAAAATATTGTGAGTAAAAAATTAGTTTTGACTAATCCGATGGATCAATTTTTAACTGGAGCCCAGCGCGTAACAGGTTTGCGGGATGGGTGTATTTTTAACAGTAAATTTGGCGCTGATAAAATTGCAAAGTTTAAAAGAGATGGAAAAATTCCAGAAATATGGGTGAGCTTACTTGCTGACTGCGCTGGAGGTTCCGATGTTTTGAAGCGATTTTATACTGATTTAGCACAATACCAAAAAGACATGAAAGTTGTTTCTCTAGCGGTAGAAAACAGCAAGGGTTCCAAGAATAATCGAACTAAGCGGATTCCCGTGGATCAAGTGCATATAGTTTTAGGAGCTATAAAAATACACGCTGGCTTAAGAAGCGATGTTGAGATAGCAGGAGCTTTGGAGGTTGAAGTTGCAGATATCTCCTATATGCGAAAGGGAAAAACGCGTATCGAGAAAGCTCAACTGCGAGCTATTATTAAAGCTTACAGAATTCAGGAAAAAGTATTTGAGAAGTGGCTATAGGTCTTGTTACGCGCGTTGTTTAATAAACTGGAGTTAGTATGGATGTGATATATCGGGGCGCAGATTCAGAAATTTCTGAAGGCTGCGCTTTTTTATTTTGCGAGAAAAGGTGGGGTGGTATATAATTAACGGGAAGCCATGTTAGCATGTTAGCATTAAAACATAAAAACAGATCAATTATTATAAATTATTTAGTGCAGATTTCTCCGCTGCCAAATTTATGAGTACATAAATTTGTCCGGTCGAAATGACATACTTTTTAGTTTTGTTCATAAATTTATAAGTTTCCAGATTTCTGAATTTAAAAATAAAAACAATTTAACAATTTAGCCATATAACAATTTATTTAGTATGAAAAAAAATTTAGAAAAACTTTTTAATCCAAAGACGGTGGCGATTGTGGGGGCTTCGGATAAGGCAGGCAGTGTGGGAAATGCCATTACCCAAAATCTTTTAAATTTAGGTTATGCGGGCGAGGTATTTTTGATTAATCCTAAATATCCAGAATTATCGGGACAAAAATGTTATGCTTCACTCAACGATGTGGAAAAAGAAATTGATTTAGCGATTATTGTGATTCCGGCTACTTTTGTAAATGAAACTATAAAATTAGCAAAAAATGTAAAAAACTTCATCGTGATTTCTGCCGGTTTTTCGGAAATTGGAAAAGAAGGACGGCTTAAGGAGCTTGAATTATTGAAAATTGCTAAAGAAAATAATGTAAATATTTTGGGACCAAACTGTCTAGGGTTGATTATTCCTAAATTAAACCTAAACGCTTCTTTTGCGGGCGGGATGCCAAAAAGCGGAGGAGTATCTTTGATTTCTCAGTCAGGGGCTTTGGTGGTGGCGATGATGGATATGGCCAACGAAAGACAAATTAAATTTTCTCAAATTATTTCCGTAGGCAATAAGATGCAACTGGACGAAACAGAGCTAATGGAATATTTAGCCAATGACAAGGAAACAAAAGTCATCGCTCTTTACCTGGAGGGAATTAAAGATGGACAAAAATTTATCGAGGTAGCAAAAAAAATTTCTCAAAAAAAACCTATTATCGTACTTAAAGCCGGCATAAGTGAAAAAGCCCAAAAAGCTATCGCTTCTCACACAGGATCTTTGGCTGGAAGCGATGAAATTATGAATGCGGCTTTTGCGAAAGCTGGAATTATCAGAGCGGAAAGTTTGGAAGATTTTTTTATTCTAATAACACTGGTGGCTAACTTTAAAAATAATGTCAGCGGAGAATCAGTAATTATCACTAACGCAGGAGGGCCTGGCGTACTGGCCACAGATGCATTTGGCGGCAAGAAAATAAAATTAAAAGAGTTTTCGGCAGAAGCTAAAGAAAAGCTAAGAGAATTTTTACCCGCAGAATCTTCAGTGGAAAATCCGATTGATTTGCTGGGGGACGCGACCCAGGAGCGTTACCAAAAAACGTTAGAATTATTAGAGGGTGAGGATGTGGGTGATGTGCTTTGTCTGATGACTGCTCAAGATCAAACTCCGACCGAAAAGATCGCTCAAGTAATCGCGGACTTTAAGGAAAAATCTCAAAAAAATATTATCCCGGTCTTTATTGGGGGCGAAAAAATTAAAAAAGCCGTCGAAATTTTAGCCGAAAATAATATTCCTAATTTTAATTTTCCTAAAGAAGTGATTGATGGGCTGGAGAAGGCTTTGGAAAAGAAAGAAATTTTTGAAACTAGCAAATCATTGTTGGGAAAATTATTCGGGGCTAAAGATAAAAATATTATAAATATTGCTCTAGCAGAAAAGAAAAAGGCTCTCTTATTTGGAAAAGCCGGAGAGTTGATGCAAAAATATTCAATTCCCGTGGTGGATTTTGTAAGCTTGGCGCCAGGGCAAGAATTGGGCGAAATTTTAGTAAAATTTCCAGTGGTGCTAAAAGTAGATAGTGAAAACGTGCTTCATAAGACTGAAAAACGCGGATTGGTGTTGGGAATTAAAAATATGGAGGAACTTCAAAAAGCAGTGGCGGAAATGAAAAATAATTTTGCGGAAGAAAATTTAATTATCCAACCAATGCTAGAATATGCAACAGAATTAATTGTGGGGCTAAAGCGAGATTTAGTTTTCGGTCCGGTAATTGTCTTTGGTTTAGGCGGAATTTATACGGAAGTCTTCAAGATGGTGGATTTTCTGATTCTACCGCTAGGGAAAGATGAGATAGAGAAAAGAATTATGGAAAGTAAAGTCGGATTTTTATTTACCGAAACTCGCGGGAAGAAAGTGGGAGATTTGGAAGAAATAACAGAATTTATTTTTAACTTTGCCCGCTTAGCCGAAGAGCAAGAAGAAATAAAAGAAATTGATATTAACCCGCTTTTGATAACCAATGAAGGAAAGTTGGTGGCGGTGGATGTGAAAGTGATTCTGTGATAATTTAGTAGTTAATGTATCAAAAGACTAATAAATCGCAGAAGAGTTTAGTGTTTGGGTTTATCAAAAAATAAAAAATGATTGTAAATATTTTTCAAAATAAAAAAATAATCCTTATTTCGCTAACCGGGATGGTTATCATCCTGGGTGTTTTTTTTGGATATTTTTTATTTAAAAATTATAAAATTTCTGAATTGCAAAAACAAGGTGCGGTGGGTGAGTATGTTTTAAAAGATTTTTCCAAACAAGAGATTTTACCTATTTTAAAAAATCAGGACAATTATAAACTTACAGATTCTCTTAATAACGGAATTTCTATTCAATATGCCAATCTAACAGAAGAACAAAAAAAGGACCAAGAATCAAAACCTAAAAATGAATTTAATATAGAATTTCCTAAAAACTACACTGAGCCGATTAACATTAAATTAGATGAAGAGAGAGCTATTCAAATTACCGATAAAAATGGAGATAAATTTACCGATAAACTTATTACGGAAGAAATACCTTTATTTGTGAATAATGAATTACGAATTAAGAATCAAGAAGAAAATCAAGAGTCGAGAGAAGAAAATTTGGACAGAGAGGAAAATGGAGAAAGAAATGATACAGAGCAAGAAGAAGGACACAAAAATCTAGATAATGAGGAGGGGGAAATTGATAGACCTCTAAATCCAGCAGAAAATAATCTGGAAAAATTAAATAGCGAAACTGAAAATACCACTCAAAAAACTTCCTATTTGAAATATCAAGATCAAGAAAATAGAAAGTCTATCTATTATGCTTATCAAAAAAATAACCAAGAAAGAAAGTTGAAGCATTGGACTATTTATAGTAATCCGGATAAAAATAAAACAGAAGAGAAAGAATCTTATCAAATAAGCAATGCTAAAATCAAACTTAATGACAAAGGAGAGGTAGAAGTTTTTTATTTTGGCGACAAAGAACTTCAAAACGAACAGGTGAAGGCGGAGGTGGATCATTCCCTAATGGAAAGAGCACAAAAAACTTTGCAAAAAGAATTGGGCGAAGATATTTTAAATACTGATAATCACCGACCTGATTTTATCATTCCAACTCCTTATTATCTGAATAAAGAAGGAAAAAAGATTGATTTAAAATGGGAAGTTGACCAGGAGGAAAATGTTGTAACTGTTAAATTTAGCCCTCCTAAGGACGAATATCCGATTGCCCTGGATCCGACTTTGCAGTTTAGCGCGCCAGGACAGGATAATAGTGGGGATGTGATAACGTCAAATAATGTTGAAGATGGGGGGTATTTTGGATCTTTTTTTGCCAGCGGAGATTTTAACAATGATGGAAAAACTGATTTGGCAGTGGGGGCGGATGATTACTTAACTGGTACCGGGCGGGTATATATTTTTTATAACGATAGTTATATTCCAGGGGCGGCAGCGATGGCGGATATCATCATTACGGGGGAAGGGATAAACGGTGGATTTGGCAATGTGATTGCCAGCGGAGATTTTAATAATGATGGAAGTGTCGATTTGGCAATTGGAGCTTATGGCTATTTATCAAGCACTGGTCGCGCTTATATCTTTTATAATGATGGTTCCATTCCCACGACGGCCGCTACGGCGGATGTTATAATTACAGGAGGGGCAGCATACAATTATTTTGGCTTTTCTTTGATTGGCGGGGATTTCAATGGTGATGGCGCTGTTGATTTGGCAGTGGGAGCTTACGGTTACTCATCAAACACCGGTCGCGCTTATATCTTTTATAATGATGGATCCATTCCTACGACGGCCGCTACGGCGGATGTTATAATTACAGGAGGAGGAAGTGGCAATTATTTTGGTTTTTCTTTAATTGACGGAGATTTTGATACTAGTGGTACTGTTGATTTGGCAGTGGGAGCTTACGGTTACTCATCAAACACCGGTCGCGCTTATATTTTTTATAATGACGGATCCATTCCCACGACGGCCGCTACAGCTGATGTGATAATTACCGGAGAAACTACGAGTAATTATTTTGGCTTCCATATGACCAGCGGAGATCTTGATGCTAGTGGAACTGTTGATTTGGCAGTGGGTGCTTATGGTTACACTACTAGCACTGGTCGCGCTTATATTTTTTATAACGATGGCTCTATTCCCACTACAGCTATGACTGCAGACGTAACAATTACCGGAGAAGCAACTGTCAATTATTTTGGTAGATTTTTGACCAAGGGAGATTTCAACTCTGACGGAAAAACTGATTTGGCAGTGGGGGCTTATGGCTACTCCAGCAGTACAGGCCGGGTTTATATTTTTTATAATGATGGTTCAATTCCTACCACCGCTGCCACGGCCGATGTGATAATTACCGGCGAGAGTGGTGCAAATAGTCATTTTGGTCGTTATATAGAGAGCGGAGATTTTGACGCAGATGGAGATACCGATTTGGTAGTGGGAGCTTATAATCATGCTAGTAGCAATGGACGTATATATATTTTTTATAATGACGGCGGATATCCATCGCTGGCGGTAAATGCGGATAAAATTATTTCCGGAGGTGCAGATACTGAACAATTTGGTTCAATTATGACCAGTGGAGATTTTAATGCTGATGGGAAAGTGGATCTCGCAGTAAGTAGCAAGGGTTACGCGGCGGATATCGGAAAAATTAGTATTTTTTATAATGATGGAAGCTATGATACTTCTGCAAACGGAGCAGATCTTACTATTGTAGGTGAGGATGCTTATAATTATTTTGGAGGGTCAATTTTGAGTACTGATTTTAATAACGACAATAAAACCGATTTAATAATTGGAGCTTATGGATATTTAAATAACACCGGACGAGTTTATATATTTTATAACGATGGTTCAATCCCCACTAGTGCTGCTAATGCCGATCTGATAATTACCGGAGAAGCAAATAGTTCTTTTGGTTATTCAGTAATGGGTGGAGATCTTGATGGAGATGGAAAAACTGATTTAGCAGTTGGAGCTACTGGTTATAGCACCAATACCGGCCGGGCTTATATTTTTTATAATGATGGCTCCATCCCTACTACCGCGGCCACAGCAGATGTAACCATTACAGGAGAAGCTACAAATAATTATTTTGGTTCAGCTATGGCCAGCGGAGATTTTAATGCCGATGGAAAAACTGATTTGGCCGTGGGAGCTTATGGATATAGCTCTAGCACTGGTCGCGCTTATATTTTTTATAATGACGGTTCAATTCCGACGACGGCTGCGACCGCGGATATCAAAATCACCGGACAAGGATCACTTTCGTATTTCGGATATTCTTTAATTAGTGGAAATTTTAATTTTGATAATAAAATAGATTTGATTATTGGAGCTTACAATGATTCTGCTTCTGCCGGTCGCGCTTATATTTTTTATAACGACGGATCCATTCCCACGACGGCCGGCACTGCTGATGTAGTCATTACAGGGGAAAACAATGTTAAATATTTTGGCTATTCAATGATCAGTGGAGATTTTAATGCTGATGGAAAAACTGATTTAGCGGTAGGGGCTTATAGCGCTTCCAGCGTGTTGCCCTATTATTACACTGGTCGCGCTTATATTTTTTATAATGATGGAACAATTCCAGTAATTGCTAATACGGCGGATGTGATAATTACTGGAGAAGGTGCGAATCAATATTTTGGCTCGGCGATGACTAGCGGAGATTTCAACGCTGACGGAAAAACTGATTTGGCAGTCGGAGCCTACGCTTATTCCTCTGGTCGCGCTTATATATTTTATTCTCAAAACGGCCAAATAAGTATAATTAATACAATTACGGATAAAAATGGCAAAAGTGGTAACTTTGGTTATGCAATGACCAGCGGAGATTTCAATAATGACGGAAGGATAGATTTAGCAGTGGGGACCTTATATTCAGCGTATTATCTCGGCCGGGTTTATGTTTTTTATAACGATGGCTCGATTAGTGACACAGTTGGATTAGCTGATTTAATTATCGTCGGAGAGGGTAGTATGGATCACTTTGGGATGTCGATGACTAGCGGAGATTTTAATGCTGATGGAACTACTGATTTGGCAGTGGGCGCTTATGACGATGATAAAGCTTATATCTTTTATAACGACGGCACCATCCCTACTACCGCGGCCACGGCCGATGTGATAATTACCGGATCAATGTATTTTGGCAAAGCTTTGATTGGCGGAGATTTTAATGCTGACGGGAAAACAGACTTGGCTATAGGTAGCTATTCATATGCTTATATTTTTTATAATGATGGAACAATTCCAACAACTAGTTCAGCTGCTGATGTAGCGATTAGTGGCAGTGCTTACGTCGGTTCTGCTTTAGCCAGCGGAGATTTTAACTCTGACGGAAGAATAGATTTGGCAGTGGGAGAATATTCTTACACTACTAATACCGGTCGGGCTTGTGTCTTTTATAATGATGGAACAATCCCAACGACTACAGCGACAGCTGATGTAATAATTACCGGAGAATCAACTAATAATTATTTTGGCAGTTCCATAACCAGCGGGGACTTTAATTCTGATGGCAGAATTGATCTGGCGGTAGGGGCTTACGGGTATACCTCTAATACTGGTCGCGCTTATATCTTTTATAACGATGGCACCATTCCTACTACGGCCGTGACAGCTGATGTAATAATTACCGGAGAGACAACTAATAATTATTTTGGCCACTCAATGACCAGCGGAGATTTTAATAATGATGAAACTATTGATTTAGCCGTAGGGGCTTACGGGTATACCTCTAATACTGGTCGCGCTTATATCTTTTATAACGATGGCACCATTCCCACTACGGCCGCGACAGCCGATATAGTAATCACCGGAGAATCAACATACAGTTATTTTAGCTCGGCAATGACCAATGGAGATTTCAATGATGATGGAAAGGTAGATTTGGCGGTAGGCGCTCATGGTTACACATCCAATACCGGCCGGGCTTATATCTTTTATAACGATGGCGCTATTCCCACTACGGCCGCGACAGCCGATGTAGTAATCACCGGAGACGAAACTTTTTCTCTATTTGGAACTACTTTGGGAAAAGGCGATCTGAATAGTGATGGAAAAACCGATCTGCTAGTGGGAGCTAAAAATTTTTCATCCGGAGCTGGGTGTATATATGTTTTTTATGGGGATAATAACTTACCCACCTCAACAGAAACAGCGGACTTAAGAATTGCCGGAGAAGGAGATAATAATTATTTCGGCAGTTCCATAACCAGCGGGGACTTCAACTCTGATGGCAGAATTGATCTGGCGGTAGGAGCTATAGGATATGCAAGCAATGCCGGTCGGGCTTATATCTTTTATAACGATGGTTCGATTCCCACGACTGCTATCGGAGCAGATGTTAAAATTGATGGAGAAGCGTTAAGCAAGCTAGGCAATTCTATGGTGAATGGTGATTTTAATGCGGATAATAAAATTGATTTGGCAGTAGGGGCTTATGGTTACACATCCAATATTGGCCGCGCTTATATCTTTTATAACGATGGCACCATTCCTACTACGGCTGTGACAGCTGATGTAATAATTACCGGACAGAGCACCGGTAATTATTTTTCTGAAGTTATGGTTAGCGGGGATTTTAATGCTGACGGAAAGACGGATTTGGCTGTAGCTATGGATAGTTATGGCTCTGGCGCTGGTCAAATATGTATTTTTTATAATGATGGTTCAATTCCAACGACTGCAGCTACGGCTGATGTGAGAATCACCGGAGGAACAAACAACACCTTTGGCACTTCTTTAGCTGGCGGGGATTTTAATAATGATGGAAAAACAGATCTGGTGGCTGGAGCTTATTTTATAGGAAAGGCATATATTTTTTATAATGATGGTTCTTATCCTACAGCTTCAAGCGCCGCTGATATCATTATTGATGGATACAGTCCTGATTTCAATTATTTTGGCAGTGTTATGGCCAGTGGTGATTTTAATGCGGATGGAAAAATAGATTTGGCTGTTGGTACGGACACTAATAGTAGACGTGTTTTCATTTTTTACAATGATGGCTCGATTCCCAGTCTTGTCAGTGGAGCAGATATTAAGATTTCCAACCAGGCTAGTGGCTTTGGATATGCCCTGATTAGCGGGGACTTTAACGCTGACGGAAAAACTGATTTGGGAGTGGGGGGATATGATACTGACGAGGATCTCAATTTTTCTATCTATACCGTGGACGCGCCTGGCACTAAGCCAGATTATATTCAAATGAATGGTAGTGTGCAATTAAACGGAAGTGTTTTATTGCAGCAATAAATAATAATATAATAATAGATTTTATATTAGTGTATTTGGATGTGGAGACGTGTTTTAGCACGTTTTAAATTTATATTATGAGAGACGCAGTTCAGACTGGCGTCTCTACAATTTTTAAATTAACAGATAGTTGAGTTTTTTGTGGGATAATTCTATAATAAAAATAGTTCTTAAGAAACAAAGTGCAGATTGAGAATAAAATAAATAAGAAACAAGATACAAGAAACAAGGATACAAATAAGATACAAATATCAAATAGATTACTTTTTATTTAATACTAAGCGTTTTTGAGCCAAATTACTGCGAAACATCTTGACAGAAAAGTTTGAAATTTTTAATTTGAAATTCGTTTGTATCCTTGTTTCTTGTTATTTGGAAATTTAAAAAAATTTTATGATTTGGAAATTAAAAGAAAATAGCGATGAAGTTTTTGAGGATGATTCGTCTGTCGGCGAATCATTATCTTTGCATCCGCAAGTATTAAAATTACTTTTGCAAAGAGGGGTAAGAACTAAAGAGGAAATTAAAAAGTTTATGTTTCCTAATTATGATCAAGATATACTGGACCCATTTCTTTTTAAGGATATGCCCAAGGCGATGGAGCGTTTAAAATTAGCCAAAGAAAAAAAAGAAAAGGTTTTAATTTTTGGAGATTATGATGCTGATGGAATTACTTCGTCATTAATTTTAAAGATTACTCTGGCGGAAATTGGACTGGAAGTAGATGTTTTTATTCCCAACAAAGAAGATGGATATGGCCTCAGCGATGAAGCTCTCAAAAATTTTTCCGAGAAGGGTTTTACTTTGGTGATAACCACTGATTGTGGCATTGCCAACAAAGATGAAGTGGCTGGCGCCAAAAAAATCGGTATGGATGTGATTGTAACAGACCATCATCATGTTCCGCCGGAAATTCCTCTTGCGACAGCAGTGATAAATCCTAAAATTAAAAACTGTGGATATCCAGAGGATAATTTGGCCGGCGTGGGGGTGGCTTTTAAATTTGCGCAAGCGATTTACGAAACATTTTTACCGAATAAAAAAGAAGCCACCAAGTGGATGCTGGATTTGGTGGCGATTGGAACAATCGCGGATATGGTGCCTTTGACCGGAGAAAACAGAACCATGACAAAATTTGGACTCCTAGTACTCTCCAAAACTCGTCGAGTGGGACTCCAAGAGATGTTTAAGGTAGGGAGAATTTTAATTGACGAAAATAATTTTCCAGATGCCAGAAAAATTTCTTTTCAAATTGCGCCCAGGATCAATGCAGCCAGTCGGATGACACATGCTGAAAAAGCTTTTTCGCTTTTGGCAGAAACGGACAGAGTATTGGCTCGGGATATGGCGCTGGATATCGAAGCTCAAAACAGCCGCCGTCAAAAAGAAACCGCTACAGTGGTAAGTGAAGTAGAAAAGATAGCAAATAATTCTTTTAAGGATAAAAATTTTATTTTAGTGGACAATGAAAATTTCCCAGTCGGTATCCTCGGTTTAGTGGCAGGAAAAATGACTGATAAATTTAAACGGCCAGTGGCTATTTTGAAAAAAGGAAATGTAGAAAGTAAAGGATCATTTCGCAGTATTCCTCAAATAAATATTATTGAATCTATTGAAGTCTGCAGTGAATTATTGGTTAAATATGGAGGACATGCGCAAGCGGCTGGAATTACAATAAAAAATGAAAACTTAGAAAAGTTTTATGATAAAATGGCGGGGATTATCGATAAGAAATTAGAAAGCGAAGATTTGTCGCCAGAAATAAAAGTGGATTTGGAATTAACTTCCCAAGACATCGGCCTTGAATTGATAGAAGATTTAAAAAAAATGGAACCTTTCGGCCAAGGAAACGAGCTACCGATTTTTATGAAGCATTTGAAGTTATTTGTACGTCCTAAAAATGAGAGTCCTAAAATTTTTGAAGCTATTGGCTTTCATTTAAACGAGAAATTTAAGGATTTAAAAATTGGCGAAGAAATCAAACTACTTTTTAATTTGGAAGAAGATGAGTGGAATGGAAACAAGAAGATACAGATGAAGATAGTGGATATTAAGGGGGAGTAATGCCAAATTTCAAATGAATTTCAAATGTTCAAATGTTAATATGTTAAATTACATAACTGCTTAGTTCTCCTCAAGCGTGATTTATATCTGTTTCATAATAACGCATATTTTACTTATTTTTCGGAAAAAACTGGCTAGCCGTTTTGGCTAATATGCCTTGCTTTGCGATATTGAAAATGATATTATTGAAACAAATTAAATCATTATTTCAAAATATACTATGTATATAAAGTATAAAACTTCACTGGGGGTAGTTTTGATTTTAAGCATAATTCTTGCGTGGTCTTCAATTTTTGTTATTAAAATGCCTAGTCTAATTGGTTTTATCCCAGAACCCTTGGACATTGGTTCCATATGGTTTGCACAACTTACTCAGCCTGTTTTATGGGTGAGTTCTTTTTTGATTGATAAAGTAACTTATCCTTATGCGCATGGATTTTTAGATCTGCCGTCAAATTTCGTGTTTATTCCATTACTTATATTGTCGGGGTATTCTTTTTTTATAGGATATGTAATCATGCGCTTGATTCTTCGACAGAAGAGAAGAACTGATGGACTCACTATAGATATAGTTAATAATGAAATTTATGCTACAAAATTTTTTCTTATAGTTGTATGGGTATTTTTTATTATTATTTTTTCCTGGATGGTTCTATTTAAAACTAATAAAGAAAATATTTTTGAAACGTGTCATGTTGTCGCTAAATCTGCAGAGGGTGAAATTAATTGTCAGAAAAATTATATTTATTCGAAAGCGGCAGATTGTAGTGGCAAAAAAATTGCATTTCTTTTTCCGTTAAAAATAACTCTACCAGATCCTGATAAATGCGTATTCGATAATTTTACATATGGACAATCATTTAAAAATCCAAGAGAAGGTATGGCCATTGTGGACATTTTTAAAGCACGCTTGAATGAAGTCACAGATATGTCACAAAAAAAATTATTCTGCGATTCTTTGTCAAGGTTAATTAATGTTGATGGACTTGTTACTGAATATAGACTTTCTCCTAGGGGATATTGTATGCAAAAACTAAATGTTCCCATGACAGATAAAGAAATTTGTTCGATTAAATTAGATACAGCCGGATATGACGGAGTTGACCTGCCAAGTAATTGTGTATCTATGTTAACTGAATTCAAAATTCCACAAAACACAGATCAAAATATATATAATTCATTTTTCACGAGTAGTTTTAAAATAAAAAGTAAGGGTTATATGTTAAGTGAGGAAAGATGGAGTGAAGACGATCACTCAGAGGTGGTTTATAAGATTATTCTTAGCCCACATTCAACCAAAGATAATCTCTTAGAAATTGAATATGGTGATGTTCGCGGGCATAATTACGAAAGTTATTTAAAATTTAAAGATAATAACCTTGGAGAAGAGTATGCACTTCCATCGGGAGTGTCTGTATATATTGCTGGGACTTATGACGCTTTTTATTTTGTTGTTGATAAGACTTTTGTAAAAATTAGTGGGAATAGAATTAATGATGAGAAAAAAAATGCTTTAATACATAAAATTATTCCCGATATTATAAATCAAATTCAGTAAAAGTCACTAAATTTTTTCAGACTCTCCTCGTGATGCAAATTATGATTCTTTTTTTGTAATGTGCCATATAATTTATATTTCTATATTGTTGTCGGAGTACAGTATATTTCATAAAACTGATTTTTTGTGGTAGAATTGGTTTGATGTTTCGTTAAATTGTTATTATTTTACACCTGTGATTCGTTGCAAATATTAATAAAATGAAACTCATCAACGGTTTTAAAATAATAACAATTTAACTTAGCAAATTCGAGATATAATAAGCGGTAAAAAATGAAAAATAAAATAAAATTTTTATTGTTAATTGTCTTTTTCTTGGGAGCCTCAAATATATCGGGGGTTGATTTTGGTGTTTCGAAGGCATGGGCGGTGGATTGTGATGTGCTGACGGGTGAAGAAAAGACGGCTTGCGAAGATGAAAAAGATGATATTGAGGATGATATTGAAAAATTAGAAAAAAAAATAAATAAAACTGAAGCGGAAAAAGCCCAGTTGGATAGTCTTTTAAAGAAGAAGCAGGGAGCAGTTTATACTACCTCTCAAGCTATTGCCAATACCCAATCCCAGATAGATGCAACTGAAAAAAATATTAAAAATAAAAAGCAATATTTGGAAGAACTTGAGAAAAGTATTGAAAAAAAGAAGGAAGCTCTGCGAAAAACGATGCAGGAAAATTATGTTAATTCTAGCCAGCCGTTTTTATTTATTTTTTTTGATAAGGATAATTTCTTGGATGCCGTTACCAGTATTGATAATTTATTGAGAGTGAAAGAAGAAATATTGATCTTGGTTGATGAGATAAAAAAAGACAGGGAAAGCGTGAAAAATGAAACAGTTATGTTGGACAATACCGTGAAAGAAAAGGAAGAATTATTGGATATAAAAGAGAGTCAGAAGAAAGCGTTAGAAAGAGAGGCTTACGCAATTCAGGAAGAGGTGGAGGAAAAAGCGGAAAGTATCGAGAGTTTGCGTTCAAAATTATCTGAAACAAAAAATGATTTGAATAAATTATTGGGAAAGAGTTACGATACGAATGATGTCAAAGAAGCAATTAAATTTGCCAGCAAACAGACGGGAGTGAGAAAGGGTTTTCTTTTTGGAATGCTATCCATTGAATCGCGATTAGGCGCCTCAGTGGGAGGCTGTGATTTCAAGCAAAGCCGGATGAGTGCGGCTCGAGCGACAATATTTAAAGATATCTGCGAGGAGCTGGATTATAATTATAAAAAGCAAAAAGTTTCCTGTCCGCCATCGAGCTATAAGGGCACAGGCGGCGCCATGGGGGCTGCGCAGTTCATGTCTGATACTTGGAGGGGTTATGAATCAAAAATAGCCAATGCCTCGGGGCATAGCGTTCCTGATCCATGGAAT
>Ga0076203_112_pt1 | contig 17729 bp, 20 predicted proteins | sample RifGroE2_FD_67809 | JGI IMG/M metagenome (GOLD analysis project Ga0076203, IMG submission 67809) | Parcubacteria (Moranbacteria) bacterium GW2011_GWE2_35_164
TTATTTAAAGATAAATTGTATTTAAGTTTTTATGGCGTTTACAGTTTAGCAGAGATGCCTCGAAGATTTTTTACTTTTTTTGGAGATAGCCCTGACTTTGGAGTAACTTACGGAGTCAGATTTGAAATCGCAATGGCAGTGATAGCTTTGGGCATTTACGGATATTTGAAAACAAAAAGTAAAATAAGGGGTTTATTTTTAGCATTGCAAACTTATATAATTTTATTTGTGCTGGGGACATCTCCTTCGTGGGCAACTATAGCGGTGAAAGGTTTTTCTAAGGGCTTTATGCAGGTGAAAGATATGGACATTGTGCAATTATTTTTTACTTCTGCCAGATTGTTCTCTCGAGAAACAGGAAATTATACTAACGCACTGAGCATTAAAATCTCTCTCGTTTATGCAGTTTTGTTGGCAGGATTGATTATTTTGGGATTATTTTTTTATTATAAAGATAAGTTCATATCTTTTTTGAAAAACTCTCGTCCCGTCCAATTAATTTATCATGCAGGATTGTTATTTGTGGGAATGGGGTTGGGAATTTCTTTAACTGAAATTAATTGGGATTTTAGTTTTTTTAATTTTATCAGTTTTTTGAATATAGTTATCGCAATCTCTCTGGCGTGGCTGGCTTCGGTGGTTTTCAATGATATTTTTGATAAAAAAATAGACAAAGTTACTAATGATAAGCGTCCTTTGATAGTGGGGGATTTTAGGCAGGATGAATACATAACAATCGGAGTAGTGCTTTTTGCTTTTTCTATTTTATATGCAGCTTTGATAAACCCCAAGATAGCCTTACTGCTTCTGGCTTATCAAATGCTAGCTTGGCTTTATTCTGCTTGGCCGCTTAGATTGAAAAGATTTACTTTCCTATCAACTTTTATCAGCGCGTTGGCCTCGCTTTTGGTAATTTTTGCGGGCTTTATTCTGGTTACTTTTTCTCAAGATATAATAGAATTTCCCAAAAGAATTTTTTGGTTAATGTTATTTTCTTTAACGTTAGCCTTGCCCATCAAGGATCTAAAGGATATTAAAGGGGATAAATTGGACGGAGTGGCAACTATCCCGGTAGTCTTTGGCGAATATTGGGGAAAAATTATCATTGGTAGCGGAATATTTTTATCTTATTTTTTAAGTGTGATTCTGCTAAACGAGTCTCGATTATTATTGTGGGCGATTATTGTCGGAGGGTTGTCTTTTTGGGTGGTGACTTCTAGCGGAGAAAATAAAAAGATAAGTAACCGCAACTTAATCTGGTGGGTCATGGGTCTGGTCATTATTTATCTGGCTGTTTTGATAAAGTTGGTTGTTTTTTAAAGTAAATTGGATTTTTTCTTATCCCCTCGCCCCTTGGGAGAGCCTGTCTGCCCTAAGGAGTATGTTTTTCGGAGGTAACTTGCTTCACATATTTTACAAACTTTCAATATTTCATTCTCCACCCCCTCTGCCTACTCGCCTCGCTAAAGTTACTGCGAAGCGGGTCGGCATCTCCCCCTCAAGGAGGGGGAGAGGGGAAACCTAAAACAAGGTGGCTAGTTTTTTCCAATCATCGATAGAAAGCTCCTGCGCTCTAGTATTGGGAGTTAAATTAATTTGAAGAATAATCTTTTCTATTTCTTTTTTATCAAGATGAAAACTGTTAGATAGGTTATTGATTAAAGTTTTTCTGCGGGCGCAAAATCCTGCGCGCACTACTTTAAAAAATTGCTTATCTGCCAGGGCGTCGCTTTTTTTAATATTGGATATTTTTATGACGCTACTATCTACTTTAGGAGGAGGGTTAAAATTATCCTTGGTGACATCAAACAAAATTTCAGCTTGAGCGTAATATTGGACGGAAGTTGAAAGGATACTCATTTTCCCTTTGGGGGCCACGATCCTCTGGGCGACTTCTTTTTGAACCATCAAAATTAATTCATCAGGTTGACGGGCAGTCTCTAGAAATAATCGAATGATTTTGGAAGTTATGTAATAAGGAATATTGGCTATTATTTTATACTTGTCAATTTTTCTTTCATTTAACAATTGGGGTAAATTTATTTTTAAGATATCTTCAAATATTAAATCTATATTTTTCTGTTGGCTAAATTTGTTTTCTAAAATAGTTTTTAATTTAGTATCAAGTTCAACAGCGATAACTCGCCGGGCTTCTTGGCAAAGTCTTTCAGTCAAGATTCCTTCTCCGGGACCAATCTCCAAAATGGTTTCATCTTTTTTTATTTGAGAAGAATCAACTATCTGAGTTACGATAGCCGGGTTGTTTAAAAAGTGTTGTCCTAGATAACGAGGCATAAATTTTTCAGCTTAAATATTATTTACTTCTAGCTTAGATTAATAGAAGAGATAAAGCAAATTAAATCATTTTAGCATATTAGCATATCAACATATTAGCACAATAATATTTTTTTATTTGTTAAAATATTGACCCATTGACGAGTTTAGGAATTTGAGAATTTGAGAATAATAAATATTTTTTCATAAATCATAAATCTTTACTTTGGTGACTTTTAACTTAATTATTACATTGTTCTTATGTTTTAATGTTAATATGCTAACATGATTTTGCTAACGTGCTAAAATGTCCCGCATTGGCAGTTATTGTTTTTAGCGGTATAATAAATTTGTGAAAATAAGTTTTAAAGCATTAAATTAAAATGACGAATAGGAAGACAAAAAGATTAATTGTGATTTGTGCGTATATAGTATTTTTTGGAGTTTTGGGAGCTTTGATTTATTATATTTTTGAGCCAGCGGCAACTTGTACGGATGGCAAAAAAAATCAATCAGAAAACGGGATTGATTGCGGTGGGGTTTGTGCGCCTTGCAAAGAAGAGATTCGGGCTCAAGACATAAGGATAGATGAAAAGTATTTTGTGTATGGCAACAAAAATCAGTTTGACGTAATGGCGGCCATTACTAATGTTAACAACAAATATGGAGCCGTTAAATTTAATTATGAGTTCCAATTGCTGGATCAGGCGGGCAATGTCTTAGAAAAGAGAGCAGGAACCAGTTTTGTTTTACCGGATGAAAGCAAATATATTGTGGAGCTCAATTTGCATTCTTCCATTAATCCATACCGATTGAATTTTGAAATACAAGATGTCCAATGGGAGGAATTTTTGGAATATGCAGAGCCGAAGTTAAGCATATATCAAAAAAATTATTACGAAGAGTTTGAAAAAAACATAGTAACCGGACTCTTGAGAAATGAGAGCAATTTTGATTTTAATTTTATCGAGTTGGTGATGATTTTGAGAGATGCAAACGGAAAGCCGGTCGCTTTGGGCAAGAGTGAAATGAGAACGATTAAATCCCAAGAGGAAAGAGACTTTAAGTTGATTTGGCCTTATAAATTCAGCGAAAATGTAGCCAATGTGGATATCAAGGCAGAGGCTAATGTTTTTGACTCGGATAACTTTATAAAGAAATATTTGCCCAGCAGGCAATTCCAAAATTATCAGTAGTACTTAGGTAAAGGTATCTGCCTTATAATAAAAAGAAATCCCATCTTGATGTGGAATTTCTTTTTTTAAATACATAGCTTGATTTTATTTAAATTTGGAGTAGATTAGTAAAGTTAAGCAATTAAATGGTAAAAAATATGGATATAAATTTTTTAATGGTGGCAATAGTATATTTGATTATAAATATAGGAGCTTTTCTGGCAATGATGTTGGACAAAGTTAAATCAAGAAAAGGCAAGGCTAAAGCGGAAAGAATTTCAGAGGGAATTTTATTTTTTATGGCTGCGGCTTTTGGGAGCGCCGGGGTTTATCTGGGGATGTTTGTTTTTCATCATAAAAACAGAAAATGGCATTTTATTTTAGGGATTCCGCTTTTGATGCTCCAGAATATAGTTTTTCTTTCAGTTTTGTATAACTTTTTTAATTCTTTGCAATAGTTTTGATATATATAGGACTTACGCGTTTGAATATTATTTTTGTTTTATGCGTTTCTGAAAAATATCATTTTTTCTCGCCTTTCGCTTCGCACGGCTCGCCTCGCTAAAGCTACTGCGAAGCGGGCAGTTCGAAAAAATAATATTTTTAACAATATATTTGAATTTTTGGGCACTATAGGCTACTATTAGAGTAGCTTTTTAGTTAGTGAAAAGCTGGCTTAAATCAATAAATTTATTAATACTTTATGAATTATAAAAAAACAACCTTAAAAAATGGATTAAGAATAATTACTGCTCCGATGAAAGACACGCAAACAGCGACGGTGATGGTGATGGTGGGAGTAGGATCAAGGTATGAAAACGACGAAGAGCGGGGACTTTCTCACTTTATTGAGCACATGATGTTTAAGGGTACGAAGAAGCGCGCTAACACTCAAATAATTGCCAATGAACTGGATGCTATTGGGGGAGAATTTAACGCTTTTACAGGTAAAACCAGTACGGCTTATTATGCCAAAAGCGATGCTAAACATTTAGATAAAACTTTGGATGTAATATCAGATATGTTTCTTAACTCCAAATTTGATACCAAAGAAATAAATAAAGAACGTGGAACAATTATTCAGGAATTGAATATGTATGAGGATATGCCGATGCGAAGTGTGGATGATGTTTTTGAAGGTCTTTTGTATGGTAATCAAAAATTGGGCAGGCAAATTATCGGAACCAAAGAAACTATCGGGAGTGTAAAGAGAAATGACTTTATTAATTATATAAAGAGATTTTATATCTCTGGCGATACAGTTGTTTGTATAGCTGGAAAAATAGATGAGAATAAATTGATAAGGAAAATTGAGAAGTTATTTGCGCAGATGAATCAGGGAGCAAAGCCGGAATTTGAAAAAGTAATTGAAACACAAAATGCACCTCAAATAAAAATTAAAAATAAGAAAACCGATCAAACCCATTTAATTTTAGGAGTACGCGCTTATCCCTTTTAGGAGGTAATATGAGTAGTCGACTCTTCATCAATGTCAGAGAGCGACAAGGACTGGCTTATTATGTGCATACCGGTACAGAATCTTATCAGGAGGCTGGTTATCTAGCGACTTCAGCGGGAGTAGAACATAAAAATTTAGCTAAAGCTGTAGAGACAATTTTGAAAGAATATAAGAAAATTGCCAGCAGAAAAGTCACCGCGCAAGAGCTACAAAAAGCCAAAGATTATGTAAAAGGTAAATCGGTAATGGGCCTGGAATCATCTGACTCCGTGGCTTCATTTTTGATAGGGCAAGAAATTAGAAAAGAAAAAATATTAACTCCCAAAGATATTTTTAAAAAGATCGATAAAGTAACCCAAGAAGATATTTTGCGCGTAGCTAAAGATATTTTTAGAAACGAAAAATTAAATTTAGCCTTAACTGGACCGCACAAAAGAACTAAGGAATTGGAAGAAATATTAAAATTTTAAATTAACCACTATGGAAAATAAATTAATCGGAGCATCGACAGAGATGATTTTAAAAGTAGTCGCAATTATTTTAGGACTTGGATTTCTTTATTTAATTAGAGATGTATTGGTGTTGTTTTTTGTGGCTATCATTGTAATGGCGGCCATCGACCCATTGGTAAGTTGGTTTAAATTAAAAATAAGAATCCCGCGCATTTTGGGAGTTTTGATTATTTATCTTTTTTTGATTTCTATTTTAGTGGCGGTTATTTCTTTTTTGGTGCCGGCGCTATCTAGTCAATTTAGGGCATTTTTAGTGGCTTTGCCGGATTATCTTGGGCAGGCGGATAGTTTTTTGAAGGGAGTTTCTTTTTATGGCTTAAACTTAAATCTTAGCAATATTAGCAATAATCTTGGAGACGGTTCTTTTAATATTTTTTCAACCACGGTGGGATTTTTTAGCGGATTAATTTCTTTTGTGGTAGTTTTTTCCATGGCTTTCTATATGTCGATTCACCAAGACGGTATGGAAAATTTTTTAGAGTCAGTGAGCCCGGAAAAATACAAAGTTACAACAGTCAGATTGGCTAAAAAGATAAAAAATAGAATTGGGCGCTGGATGAGCGGACAATTGATTTTGATGTTAACTATTTTTTTATTAGATTACACCATCCTTTATTTTTTAGGAGTACCTTATGCCTTGGTGATTGCGATAATCAGCGGATTTTTGGAAATTATTCCTTATATCGGTCCGACTATTGCAGCCTCGTTGGCAACGCTTATCGCTGTTTTGGTTTCTCCGGTTAAGGCCATTTTTGTGTTATTTTTCTATGTCTTAGTGCATCAAATAGAGAGCAATATTATTGTTCCTCAAATAATGAAAAAAGCGGTAGGCTTAAATCCCTTGGCTGTTATTTTATCAATGTTAATTGGTTTAAAAATAGCCGGTGTAGCCGGGGCAATTTTGGCCGTACCGGTAGCGACGGCTGTGGGAGTAGTGGCTAAAGAATTTATGAAGAAGAGTGAAGGTAAAATGTAATTTTTTTGCAGTTTAAAAATATGGAAAATTTAGAAAAAGGAATTTTATATGTGGTAGCCACACCCATTGGGAACATGGGAGATATTACTTTGCGCGCTATTGAAACACTTAAAACTGTGAATTTAATTCTCTGCGAGGATACGCGGGTAACGAGAAAATTATTAGACAGATATGAAATTAAAGTTTCAGCCATGTCCTACCATCAACATAGTAAAATTGCAAAAGTTGATGAAATTATCGAAAGATTAAAAAATGGTGAAAATATGGCGCTGGTTACTGATGCCGGTACTCCAGGCATAAGTGATCCTGGCAATATGTTGGTAGAGCAGGTAGTCGGGGAGGAGATAAGTGTTGTTCCGATTCCAGGAGCCTCAGCTATCGGAGCACTAATTAGTGTAGCCGGAATTGATATGCAGAAATTTGTTTTTTTGGGTTTTCCACCGCACAAAAAAGGACGCCAAACTTTCTTTAAAGAAGCGATAGAATTTAAATATCCAGTAATGTATTACGATTCCCCGCACCGACTTTTAAAAAACTTAGAATTATTAAAAGAATTAGGTTACGCGAAAGATATTATCGTCGGCCGAGAATTAACTAAGATGTTTGAAGAAGTAGTGCGCGGAAGTATCGATGAAATGACTGAGTATTTTAGCCGGAAAGAAAAAATCAAAGGGGAATTGGTGGTGATTTTGAGTTAATTTTGCTAGATTTAGGACAAATTTAAAATTCCGGTCATATAAAAAAAATCCCAAAATAAGCCACAAAAAGTGCATTCTGACTATTGTATAGTGGAATATACAATAGTCAAGACTTTTTACATTTTGTTGATTTTACCGGGATTCCCGGTAATTTGACAATTTTTACAAATCCCGGTAAAAGTGTTTAATTGTTCTATAGTATAATAAGTATAGAGAAATAAGCTATGGATAAAGGACAAAATGGCATTTTATTGCACATTTTATCCATAGTTCAATGCATACTATGGATTATGCTTTATTTGAGGTATAAAATAGTAAATTTTATTTATAAATAGAATCATGGAAAAGTATCTGACTATTTTATATTTGTAGTGAAATATATGACAATTAAGAATTTTTGTATGTGGTTTATTTTACCGGGAATCCCGGTAAATTGACAAAATATGCAAATCCCGGTAAAATTAAGTAAAATATGAATATTTATTTGCCAAATAGCGCATTTATTGGAAATATCGATCCTTTTTTAAAAAATATTGATTTTTCCAATAAAGAAAAATTAGAAATTACTGCAAACGAAAGCTGGATCGCTGTTCATCCAGTAGTTTTATCTATGGTGGCTGCCCTTGGTCTTCCGGTAAAACCAGAAAATATTATTTGTGAAACTCTTACGGCAAAATCTGCTCATTATCTTCAAAGAATGGGATTATTTAAATTTTTAGGTGTTAAATCCGGAATAAGCGTAGAAGAACATGAATCAGCGGGTCGATTTATTCCATTGACTCAGATAAAAAATTCCGAGGAATTATCGCATTTCATTAAGGAAATTATACCTCTTTTACATCTTCAGCCTGCTCAAGTTGATCCAATTCGATACGTGGTGAGCGAATTGGTTAGAAACGTTATAGAGCATTCTGGTTCAAAAGATGGGGCAATTGTATCTGCTCAGTATTATAAAAAGAGTAATAGAATCGCAATTGGAATTGTGGATACGGGAGTAGGAATAAAAAAAACTATAAATAAATCTCATAATGCGTTTACCAATATGGAAGCTATTCGTTTAGCTTTAATCCCTGGGATTACCGGAACGACGAAAAAAGAAGGTGGCACGGAATATAATGCGGGAGCAGGATTATTTTTTATTAAAACTATAGCTAAAGTGAATCATGATTTTTTTATGATTTACAGTGGTGATGCTTTATACAAATTATTAAAGAGTGGTTCTGATAAATTGTTTGCTGATCCATTTCGGGATAAACATTCCAAATCAGAAAAGCTTCCGATTTGGGATGGTACAGTTGTGGGGGTTGATATTTCTCTTGATGAAACAAAAGAATTTTCAGAGTTATTAGATTTAATTAGAGGTGTGTATTCTAAAACAGTAAAAGAAAGAAGAAAAGCTAGATATAAAAAACCTAAATTTGTATGAAAAATATTAAATTATTCGAAAGAGTCGGCTCTTTCGCCGAAAATAAAGATATCGCTAGAGATATAAGAATCAAAGAAATCATACCTGCCATAGAAAGTGGCAAGAGGGTTGTGTTGGATTTCAGTAACATTGATGCCGCAACTCAATCGTTTGTTCATGCTCTCATTAGTGATTTAATTAGAAAATATGGCAATGATATTTTAGATAAAATCGATTTTAAATCTTGCAATAAAAATGTTCAAAAAATAATAATGATTGTTAGTGATTATATGCAGGAGGGCACTTAAATAGATTTTTTTTAAGGCAAATTAAAAGAATAAATATCAAAACTTTATTATTTCTAAAATAAAAATAATGTTTTTGCAAAAAATAGATCAAGAGTTTGATGAATGGAAAGGGAATTATAAAGTTGGAGAATGAATATTGGGCAAATCAAGAACATTAAATCGGGAAAATATTTAATCAACATGGAGATGCAAAAATATAAATCATTTATTCGTAATTATTTATTAAGCTCGTCATTGTACGATTTTGTTTTTGCGTATGCTATTTATAATGTACTTTTTAACATTCGCGGGCTTTCTGTTTTTGAAATCTCAATGCTACTTGCTTGGTGGGCATTGGCGGCAATGTTACTCGAAGTTCCTTCGGGGGCGCTTGCAGATTATTGGAGTCGCAAAAAAATGCTCGTAATTGCTCCAGCAATAAAATCTGTTTGTTTTGTTGTTTGGTTTTTAGCAGACGGCAACTTTTATCTGTATGGTCTTGGATTCCTCTTTTGGGCCATCGGCAGTTCTCTCGTTTCAGGCACAACAGAAGCTTTGCTTTACGATGAACTCGTAGCATTTAAGAAAAAAGATGAATATGAAAAAGTGCTGGGGCAGAAAAAATTCTACAAGCATATTGCCTTAGCTATTTCCACGGTCACTGGTGGGTTTATAGCTCACTATAACTTAGACTGGGCGTTAATTTTTTCAGTCATCCCGCTTTTATTATCTGCGTTTTTTGCCCTGCTTATCAGAGAAACGCCAAAAACAAAATCTACTGAGGAAGTTCATTACCTCGATTATATAAAACTTGCTTATCGAGAAGTAAAAAGTAATAAAGTTCTGCTAATTTTCTTGCTTTACTCTTTCGGGATCTCAATTTTCGGAAATATTGAGGAATTTGATCAATTATATTATCAACTTTCCGGCTTGCCGATTTACGCTTTTGGCCTAGTTGGCTTCTTTTGGTCGGTGCTAAATTCTATTGGCTCTTACTATGCTCATAAATTCAAAAAAGCCATTTGGATATTTTATGTCTTTCCGCTTGTTGCAGTGATTTTGCTTTTCTTTGTTGGGCTTAAACCAAGCATTCCAATGATTGGCGTTTTGCTACTAGCATATTTTATTACCTCGCCACTTAGCGTATTGATTGATAGTAAAATACAGCATAATGTTAAGTCAGTCGGCAGGGCAACAGTAACTTCTGTAAGCGCCTTGCTGATTAATCTTTTTGGTGTTTTCTTAACCCCAATCTTTGGAATAATCAGTAAGATTTGGAATCTGCAGACAATTTATATATCAACAAGTATTTTTTTGTTGGTTTTTGCAATATGGGCGTTTACTAGCAGAAAAATATTTGCACTTAAGAAAGCCTGATTTGCTGAGTATATTGGGTGTTAATACAAAAAAGCATGGATTGATAAAAATATTATGAATTTAACAGGAAAAATAAGTGAGAACGAAATGATTGCCGAGTTTTTGAAAGCTGAATATTCTTCGGAACGCTTTAATAGTCGTTTGAAAAGTCTGCTTGATAAATACAGCGCTGACCATAAACTGATAACCGAACCTAATTTAAAAAATAAAGATGACAATATATTCCGCAAAACTTTACTCGGTGAATATAGAGGTTATGGCAGAAACCAAGAACTATTTGAAAATTTCCCCAATGACGTTCAATGGCACATAGCCCTCTTAACTCCTGAAGAATTAAAACAAGCAAAATATATCGCATATGATTATTGGAAAGAGTTAACTGATGGCTCTCGCCTAGCAATTGATGCAGTAAAAAATATTCAGGCTGGCAAAGAAATTTTCAATCAAAGTAACGAAAGATTTTTATCGGTTGCTGAGGCTATTAAAAATGGGGTTAAGTTCCCACGCCTAATTTTTCTAGCAAGTGATAAAGATTCATCTGTTGTCGTTTTGGAAGGGCATCTTCGTCTTACCGCATTTTTACTCGAGCCAGAGTTTATCCCAAAAAACTTAGAGGTTATAGTTGGTTTCTCGAAAAACGCAAGTAAATGGGATTTATATTAATTCGCAAAATCAAGCATTAATACCTCGAAGATAATCAATAAAAGTTTTTCAGCTATTCGAGGTCACAGAGACAAATTACTATTTTTTATAAACACTATGATAAATATTGCTGACATATCGATTGATAAAATAATAGGCGGAGAATTTCAAAATGAAATACCCGAGCTTTACGAGTTGAAAAATACTTTTGAAAATAATCGATGGCATCACGAAACAACTTTTGAGCATACCATATCCGTTTTAAGTGAGTATGAAAAAATTATTAGCACTAATCAAATAGATTGGTTAGATGTGAAAATAAATAACAACTCAAAAAAATCTTTGCTTAGAATAGCAATTCTGCTACATGATATTTCCAAAAATGAAACAATGTTAATTGCTAATGACAAAACTAACTCATTTCCTAATCATGAAGAAAAAGGTGCTATAAAAGCCAAAAACATTCTAAAAAGATTTGAACTTAGTGATGATGAAAAAAAATTTATTATTTCGATAATCGAAAATCATGGTCAACCCCATAAAATTTTAGGAAGTCGAGAAGATTGTGAGCAAGCGCTTAATGACTTTAAAATTAAAATGCCAAATATCTATAATGAAACGATGTTACTGGCTATGGTTGACACTATGGGATCAAAATTGGAACAAAACGAAAAAGAAAACTATGATTTTAGGATTAGTAAATACAAAAACATTTTGGAGCTGATATAAAAATTAAAAATCAATTATGAAAAACATGCCAGACAAAAAAGAAGACAATGTAACTCAGAGATATGTTGACTCGGAGGAGTATCAAAATGAGATAGCCCGACAATATAAAAAGCGGGTATCGAAATTTTCTCGAGAGCAAGTCTTAGAGGTTTTAAAAATGCTTAATATATCAAAATTGCCGTCTATTAATGAAATTGTCGAAGCTGGCGCTGGCAATGTCAATGCGACCTATATAACCGATGATTTAGTTATAAAGTTAAATCAAGAGAAAGGACATCCTGATTATTGGGCAAACAAAATTGTCTCCGACCGCCTTGGCGAGCATTCACTGGTAGTGAATGTGTTGGCCTATGACAATTTTGAAAAAACCCCATTTGAAGCTTTGGTAATGGAGAGGGCAAACGGCCATATGCTTTTGGACGATATTCTAGAAATGAGTGAAAAAGATAGAGAAATTATTTTTCAACAAGCTTTGGATGTTATAGATAATCTTTTTGAAATCAAATTTTCCAATTTTGGCCGGGTCACGCTTGACGACATAGAATCCTATCCCACATATGCAGAATTTATAACCAAAGAATTTGATGACCATATTGCTAAAATTAGAGAGGAAAAATTATGTGCACCTGAGAATCTAGATAAAATAGAAGTCTATTTTAAAAAACACGTTTCCATTTTTGATAGTGGTGAATCTGTATTCGTTCATACGGATACGCACATGGGAAATATTTTGCATGTTGGGACAAAACTAACTGCGCTAATTGATTTTGATTCTTCACTAAAAGCCCCAAAAGTAAGGGCGCTCAATTCATTGCTCGGTTTTATTGATAACCCTCAACAATATGTCGAAGGGACAAAGGACTTTTCTAAGTTTAAAGGGAAAAATTTTCATCACTTGCTGCCAATTTTAAAATTGAGATTCCCGGAAATTTTTGCTGATCTACAACTGTTGCGCAAATTAAACATAATAGTTATCAAAGAGGTTGTATCAATGGTCTCTGAAAATTGGTCAGCTAATTTTAATGCGGAAATGATTACAAGACTAACGGAAGATGAACTGCCGGACGATGATTTGAGCCAAACATATTATGGTAAAATTTTATTGAATCAAAAAATATGATTGCAAATGAAAAAAAGATAATATTTTTGGATGGTGACGGGACTTTGTGGTATCCAAAAAAAACGAAGTACACAGAGAAACCACATTGGATATATGCGCATGAGGATAGTAAAGACAACTATTGTGAGCATTTAATGATGATTCCGACAGCACTGGTTACTCTAAAAAAGTTAAAGAAACTGGGAGTGACTGTTATCTTACTTTCAACCCATCCTCATCCGCCCAAGGAAGCTGACGTTGTCATCAATCATAAGGTGGCACATTTTAAACTTGTGAAATTGTTTGATGAAATACATGCGACACGAGAAATTCAATCTTCGAAAGGAGAATTTATTCTTAAAATATTAAAAAAAAGAAAAATACCGAAAAGCAGGGCTCTGATGGTTGGGGATAGTTATCGTTGGGATTACAAACCAGCAAAAGATGTCGGCGTAGATGCGTTAATTATAGAATCAGAATATTTAAAAAAAGATCGGTATGGAAAGATGGTTAAAAATACCATTAAAAAATCAAGCGATGTGCTGGAATATATTTAGTAAGAGTCGCTAATTTAAAGATATCGGGGCTGATTTTATCGGAAAATACATGAAAAATATAATTGTTGATAAACGTAAAATTTTAAGATACACTTGAAACAATTGTAAAATATTAAAAAAATTAAGATAGAGTTGAAACTTTATGAATGGAAATAATTTAGAAAATTTAGAAAAGATTTTTGATTTTTTAGAGGTAGCAGAAAAATTAAAATCAACTTTGCGCTATAATAAAACAACCTCGGGCCGACAGGAATCAACGGCTGAACATTCTTGGCGATTAGCTTTAATGATATTCATGCTAGCTGATGAGTTAAAGCTGGAAATTGATGTTAGTAGAGCGGTTAAAATTGCTTTGGTACATGATCTGGCCGAAGCTTTGACCGGAGATATTGACGCGATCTTAATCGCCGAGGGAAAAATTTCTAAAGAAGAAAAAGAAATTCAAGAAGCTAGGGCAGTTGAGAAAATTCAACAGACTCTTCCCGCGTTAGTAGGAAAAGAAATCACTGCTTTGCAAAATGAATATAACGAAAATAAAACCAGGGAAGCGAAATTTGTGAAAGCTCTGGATAAAATTGAAACTTTGACTCAACTTGCCGAAAGTGGATACAAAATTTATGATAAACCTTTCCTGAATTGTTGGAGACATTGAAAATAGTTAAAAGAAAGTTAAAAATAGAATTCAAGAAAGGAAATATTCAGTGGAAAAAAGAATATGATAATTTTTGTTTGACATAAAATCCAAAAGATATATAATCAAAGTATGAAGAGAATTTATCAATCAAATCCAAATAATAACAATAATAATCGCTTAGGGCGAGCTTGTTTCTAATTGTTTGGATAAAAATTGATAGACAAAGAAGCTGGTTAAGAGGAGGAAAAACAATGAATAATATCGCTATTGTTAAAGGTGATGGAGAGTGGGGAGTTCTTTTTAACGCTAATAATCAGCCATTCTGTTGGGGCGAGATAATAGGTCACAAGGATGATATGGTTATTTTTGAGAATAGGGGGCAATATCCAAGAAGGCTGGTTTTCGAGTGTGAATCTGCGCTTAGCGCACAAGAAGCATTTGATGCAATGATTAAAAATGACGAGTGAGAAGAAATTATATGCGAGGGTATAATGTAAAAGGAGATGGTGTTATGGAAAAAAAAGATGATGAAAAATGGGTGGTTCTTTTCGATGATACGGGCACAGAGGTTCAATGGGGGCATATAAGCTCTAAAACGATTCAAAATTCAGTGGATACATGCGCATATGTGTGCTTGAAATTTGAAACGGAAAGAGGTGCTAGAAATTCTAGTGGTAATGCTTCCAGGTGTTGATTGGGGTTTGCTCAAATAATACCCGAGGTGTAGGTGCTACACCTCGGGTAAAATAATAATATAAAGAAATTTCTTTGATGCAAGTGAGACAGGGAGTCAAAAAATTTTGGCTACCCTGTTTTTATTATGAAACTATGGATAAAGCTAAAACAGCAGACTACGCCGTGCAAAGTAATTCCTCACTGACCCCTTTACGGCACAAACAGGTTTGTCTTTGCGAGACGGTACTCCGTCGTGGCAATCCAGGACCCAGATTGAATTGTATATTATATTCTATAGACTGCCACGCAATTTTTGAGTACAAAAATTACTCGCAGAGACGGGTAAAAAAAGATATGAGAAGGGGGGGGGTCAGTGAAGAGTTACCCGTGCAAAATTTGACATTTAATGTCAAATATGGTATACTGATATGAAATAGTAAATTTGACAAATATCTCCAAAATCTTAATAGATTTGGGGATTATACGAAATTTTTCAATGAAAACAGGCTCAAGGAGGGCCTCAATATGGTAAAAAACATAATAGCGCTGATTGGTTTGTTTCTATCCATGTCATTTTTGTATGGTTGTGCGGGAATGTTGCCGGAGAAGTCTTGGACTGAATATAAAGCCGAGCAGGAGAAGATTGATTCTTCTCAAAAAAATGGTACTGGGGGTCTTCAGGTTAAAAAAACCCACATTCCCAATGATGGAATTAAGGGCTCTGTTTCCTTCAATGGTGTTGGAGTAGGGGCGGAAGTGTATGATGAAAATGGTTATCACGGAAGAAATACCGACACAACCGTTATCAAACTTTTTGGCGGGACAGGAGGGCCTGACTATAACAAAGGAAGGCGTGATGAAAAAATAGATGCACGCCGGTTAAAGGATGATCAAGAATATCAGCTTGCCATAGATTTGGCAGAGAGGAATACGAGAGGGCATATGAAAGCTTCGAAAAATATTCCAATCGGCGAGATTTTAATGAGTATCGCCACAGAGAATACGAGCAGGGGGTGACGGATTACCGAGCAAAGAATCCGGAGTATGGAGAATTTGCTCAACGAGCTGAGAAACTTGAAATGAAAGCAAGGCAGGATGCTCGTGAACTTCGTTACGATTTACCAACTGGATTGTCTCGGGAGCTGGAGCAGGTGTATTACGATGTTTTTATGTCGGAATGCAAACTTTCGGTTAGAGAGAAAGCCAAGCGGGATGCAAAGAGGGAGATATTTGACCCTCCTTATAGCCTTCCAGATCTGGTTGGTTATTACGAGAAAATGTATCATAAGGAGTTTGATCGCTCTCAGCATGGAGGCCGAAAGCGATATTGAGAACGGGGCGGGAGATGACAGCAGTCATTTCCCGCCCTTTAAAATTTCCTTGGAAATATTTTTAAAGTGGGATAGAATAAAGGGGAAGTTTTTAAAATTTAGCATGTCATTTCGACCGGATATATTTTTGTACTCAAAAATATAGAAGTGGAGAAATCTTAGTTTTATATAAAATTTGTTAGATCTCTCGACTCCACTGTCGTTGCGCTCGAGATGACACAGGGAGTCCTTTATTTTATCATTAATATGCTAACGTGCTAAAAGAAACCCCCTCCGCCTTTCAGGCACCTCCCCCTTGGGTACCCCAGTCAGAAAAATATCTGACGGGGCAGGCAAGAGGGAGGGGGAGAAGACTATATTATGAAGAAATTAATACCTCAAAGTTTAAAAAATATTTATCATTTGTTTCAAGCTATCTTGGCCAATATTTGGTTTGGTTTTCCAAGCAGGAAAATAAAAGTTATCGGAGTAACCGGCACGGATGGAAAAACTACCACAGTTCAAATAATAACTAAAATTTTAGAAGAGGCAGACAGCCCCGAAAATCCTAACTCTGGACTCGGGGCGAGAAAAGTAGCCATGGCTTCGACGATTAATTTTAAACTTAACGAAAAAGAATGGACCAATCTTTCACATTTTACCACATTGTCAGCTTTTGCAGTGCAAAAATTTATTAGGCAAGCGGTGGATGCTAACTGTGAATATTTAGTTTTAGAAACTTCCTCACATTCATTAGATCAACATCGCGTATGGGGGATTAATTATAAAACAGCCGTAATTACCAATGTAACGCGCGAACATTTAGACTATCACAAGACCATGAAAAAATACCGCCAAGCCAAAAGAAAGCTTTTTGATAAAGTGGAAACGGCGATTGTAAACTTAGATATGGAGAAACCGGAAGAATATCTAGACTGTAAGGCTAGAGAAATTTTTGGTTATAGTTTAAAGAATGAAAACTACAAACTACAAACTACAAGTTGCAAACTAACTCCTGTTATTGCCGAAGACATTGAACTTGGAATAAACTATTCAAAATTCAAAATTCAAAACCTGCCTGCCGGCAGGCAAGGTTCAAAATTCACTTTAAATCTGGTAGGAGATTTTAATATCGAAAACGCTTTAGCGGCAATCAGTGTGGGAATTTCGGAAGGAATTAGTTTGGAGACTTGCGCTAAGGCTATCGAAAAAATCAAAGGTGTCCCTGGCAGGATGGAATATGTACCCAATGAAAAAGGGCTAAATATTTTAGTGGATTTTGCATTGACGCCTGAAGCTTTGAAAAAATTGTATTCTTTACTGGCAAAAATTAAAAAACCCGAAGCTAGAATTATTGCAGTTTTTGGCGCTTGCGGAGAGCGAGATCGTGGCAAGAGGCCTATCATTGGTGAGATTGTGGCACGATATGCGGATTTTGTTATCGTGACTAATGATGAACCGTATAGGGAAAATCCTGAGAATATTATAAATGAAGTGTTTAAAGGGGTTGTCGGAAATGACAAAATTTCTAATAAGAAAAAAGAAGGAGTTAATTGTTGGAGGATTATGGATAGGCGAGAGGCAATTCGTTTTGCTTTAAATATTGCGCAAGCTGATGATATCATTGCGGTAACAGGGATGGGCGCCGAGGAATCAATGGTGGTGGGTGATAAAAAAATTCTCTGGAATGATAGAAAAGTGATATTAGAAGAACTTAATGCACTTTAGTACGTTAACATAATAACAAAATAACATTAAAACAATTTAGCATTAAACCATAAAAACAATCAAGTCAAAAGCCATTTGTCATCCGCAATCAGTCATCGAAGTACATTTTAACTTTGATGACGGATGGCTTTTGATTGATGACCATGTCCTTAGGTTGGAGATCTTAAAAATTTTCACAACTATCTTAATAAA
>Ga0076203_118_pt1 | contig 16533 bp, 18 predicted proteins | sample RifGroE2_FD_67809 | JGI IMG/M metagenome (GOLD analysis project Ga0076203, IMG submission 67809) | Parcubacteria (Moranbacteria) bacterium GW2011_GWE2_35_164
CGCTAAAGCTACTGCGAAGCGGGCCGAATAAATTTATGTACTCATTAATTTAGTAGTGGAGAAATCTCTAGCCTTAAATCAACTGAGATCTTTCGACTCTACTATCGTTCCGCTCAAGATGACAAATCGATAATCTTATTATCTTTGCCCAATGGTAAGCAAAGAAAAATCTGATTTAATTTTGACATTAAATTATTAAAAATTGATTCGAAATTTGAAATTTAAAATTCAAAATTAATCATGTACCTATATTTCAAACACTTCCCTTGTATTTTTCTCTACAATTTTAATTACCTCCTCCACTTCCATCCCTTTTACCTTCGCAATTTTTTCTATCACATATTTTACATTCATTGGATCATTTCTCTCATCTCTAGCTAGCGGTCGAGGCGTGAGATACGGACAGTCGGTCTCAACTAGAATATCTTCTATTGGCGTATCTGTCAAAACTTTATCATAGCTTTCTGAATAAGTAATAATCCCATTAAAGCTCAATTTAAAACCCAACTCTCGAAACTCTCGCGCCGTCTTGTAACTACCCACAAAACTATGCAGCACACCTTTTTTATTAACCGGATTGTTTTTTAATATTTCTAACAAATCTTTATAAGCATCTGCTCGGGCGTGATCAAGTTCCTTTCTTGATTTTACGCCCCGACAATGAATCGATAAAGGTTTATCAACTTCATTTGCTAACCTGATAATTTCAATAAAAATTTCAGCTTGTCTTTTTTTTATTGATTCAACATTATCTCCTTCTTTAAAGTAGTGATAATCCAATCCAACTTCACCAATGGCCACAACCTTCTTATTTTTTGCTAAATCTAAATAATCTTCATAAATAAATTCTTCTTGATAGTTAAAATCCTCATTATCTGTAATGTCCGACAAGCTATCATCAATTTTTATATGCAAAGGATAAAGACCCACAATCGCATATACCCCTTCCTCATATCGATTAGCATATTCCACTGCTCGCGCGCTAGTGCGAATTTCTGCGCCGACATTAACCACCCAGACATTATTGTCCAGACATTTTTTGATTATTTCATCGCCATCATCTTTGAAAGCGTTAAAATTTACATGAGCGTGGGAATCGATAATCATATTAGCACGTTAGCATATTAACATTTTAACAAATAAACAAAGAACACAGGGGTGTCATTTCGACCGGATAAATTTTTGTACTCAAAAATTTAGAAGTGGAGAAATCTAAAACATTATCTCATTCGTTCAAACAAAATCACCCTTTCCTTAGTCTCCAGAGCTTTTTTAATTTTCTCAGATGTTTCGGGCATAAAAGGAATTAATAGCTCAGAAATAAAATTCAAATCTTCAATTAATTTTTTCATCACTTTCTTAAATTCATCTTCATTGTTTTTTGCCAATTCCCAAGGCTTAGTATCTTCTATATATTTATTATCCTCTCTCACGATAAGCCAGATATTTTCTAACACTTTATCTAAGTCAAAACTCTCTACTAATTTAATACTAGCTTCATCAAAGATAATTTCTTTTTTTTCAATTTCCAAATTTAAATTTTCGGATAATTTTATCACACGACTGGTTAAGTTTCCAAGACCGTTTGCTAAATCCGCATTGTATTTGGCAGTCATTTTTTCCCAACTAATATCATTATCCTCTCCAAAAGTTCCTTTGGTTAATAAAAGATACCTTGTACCATCTATCCCAAAGTTTTCTACCATCTCTGTAGGCGAAATAACATTGCCGATTGATTTACTCATCTTTTGTCCGTCTACTCCGATAAAACCATTTATAAAAACTTGTTTACTGGTGGGAAGTTCGGCAGCCAAAAGCATTGCTTGCCACATCGCGCTTTGCTGACGAAGATTGTCTTTGCCGGCAATTTGAATCGCATTAGGCGCATCAACTGTCCCCCAGAATTTTTCAAAATTTTCCTGGTTGCCGGGCCAACCCAAAGTCGAAATATAATTTGTCAGAGCATCAAACCAAACATACATGACCTGATCATCATCATTTGGCACCGGTACACCCCAAGGCATTTTGGTTTTTAAACGAGAAATTGAAAAGTCTTCCAAACCTCTTTCGACAAAAGATTTAATCTCATTAAATCTTTTATTCGGCACGACAAATTCTGGATTGTTTTTATACAATTCTAAAAGCTTATCTTGCAAAGCGCTAAACTTAAAAAAATAATTTTCCTCTTCAATAATTTCCAATTCTTTACCAGGATGAAGCGGACAATATCTATCCACTAGTTCACTGTCAGTTTTTTCCAATTCACAACCGACACAATATTTTACTTTGTATTGTTTTTTGTAAATATAACCATTATCGTCCACTCTCTTCCATAATTCCTGCGCAGCTTTTTTATGATTCTCATCGGTGGTGCGGATAAAATTAGTATAGCTGAGTTCTAGCATTTCTTTGAGATCATCAAATTTAGCCGCATACTCATCTACGTAGTCCTGTGCCTCCACTCCTGCCTCTCTAGCTTTCTGCCAAATCTTTAAACCATGTTCATCCGTTCCCGTATTAAAAATCACTTCTTTGCCCAAAATTCTTTCAAATCGAGCGCGAACATCGGCCAAAACAATCTCACTGGCAAAACCCACGTGTGGCTCCGCATTAACATAAGGCAAGGTGGTAGTTATATAAAATTCTTTTTTCATAAATATCTAGAATTATTAATTTATTTTCATAATCTAATAGTATATTGAAATCAAAGAAAAGTAAAAAGGAGTTTAGCCAAAGGAGTTTAGCCAAAATTTGGCTAAACCCCTTAAAACTCAATTTCGAAAGAAATTATCTATTTTCAACTAATCTACAATCCCTCACTCTCTTTCCATCCATCTGAAATAAAAGACTTTCTCAAAATATCCCATTCATAATATTTCTCAAGATTCCCATCCCATTCACAAGTCTCTAAAAAAATCCGATAAAGAGGCCTGTCGCTTTCGCCTCTCCATTCTTTATTCATATAACAGGAAGAGGAAACACCCTTCTTTCGCTTAGTTACAAAAGGATCATTTTCTGGAACATCAAACAGATACAAATCCATCTCCGCTGGCGGAATATCTTCCATTTCAATTTCTTTTTCAAAAACAACGTCCTCAATTTTCCCTTCTTTTTCAAAAAGAATACTGATATGAAATAAAATTCTCATGCTATCCTCCCCATTAAATGTTTTTATTTCTTTCACCAATTAGATTATTGGCATTTATGAAAACAACTATTTACGCACTTTCTGCGACTTTATAATATACAAAGAAATAGAAAAAATGTCAAATAATCTTTAACAACAATTTGGCAATTCAACAATACAGCAATGTTAAACTTCTTGACATTATTTTCCCATTTTGCTATTATACCTGTACCTAGGGTATAGGTATTAATATTATTAAAATAACAACCATGACCGATCAAAAAGCCAAAGCGCTGATTAATTTTAAGAAAGCCAATAGTTTAATGACGCGTATTATCAAAATGGTAGAAGAAGATAGATACTGTATTGATATTATGCAGCAAAATCTGGCCGCGGTGGGACTTCTCCGCTCTGCTCACCAAATGCTTATGGAAAACCATCTGAACACATGCTTTAAGCACGCGATGGATAGTAAAAATGAAAAGGAAAAACAAGAAATGACCCAAGAGATTCTAAAGCTCACCAAACTATTTAACAAATAAATTATTTTATATGGATAAAAAAATAAGAGGATATAAATACCGAGTCTCAGGAACGCATTGCGCATCGTGCGAATTAATAATTGAAAAAAAATTATTGGAATTGGACTTTGTAAAATCAGTAGACGCCTCATCCCCCAAAGAAGAAGTAATTATTGAATACACCGGAGAAAAAATTGAACCCCAAAAACTAACTGAGCTTTTTAAAAAAGAAGGCTATGTTTTTTCTGACATCTCTACTACTCCAAATACATCATTAAAAAAACAACCCAATAATTTTAAACCCAAAGAATTTTTTATAATCTTAACTATAGGAGACTAATTAATGTGAGCGCCTCCTCATCTTTACCTATGTTTTTTATCTTTGGATTAATCGCTGGGATTTCCAGTTGCGCCGCTTTGGTAGGCGGAATAATTTTATCCATGTCTCAACAATGGAACCAATTATATAAAACTGATGATTCTAGCTGGAAAAAAATTCAACCTCATTTAATTTTTAATGCTGGCCGTCTTATCGCTTATGGATTTTTCGGAGCCCTATTGGGAGCTATTGGCAGTCAATTAAACTTTTCTTTGAAGTTAGGTCCGATTTTTGTCATACTTGTTTCAATAATGATGATTTTCTTGGCGCTTCAAATGCTTGGGATTAAGACACTACAAAAATTCCAAATTACTATGCCGAAATTCATCACCAGAACTATCGCTGATGAATCTCGTTTCAAGGGTCGCCACATGCCTTTTTTGATGGGGGCACTGACTTTTTTCTTGCCTTGCGGATTCACGATAACCGCTCAGGGATTAGCTCTAATATCAGGTAGCGTGCTTCAAGGAGGATTAATTATGTTTACCTTTGCTCTGGGAACCTTGCCGATGCTTTTGGGAATTGGGCTTTCTAGCGTTAAATTTTGCCAAAAGAGCATTCTTTCAAATAGATTTTTAAAAGTAGCTGGAATTTTAGTTTTATTTTTTGCATTATTTAACATTAATTCGCAATTAAATGTCTTGGGATTTTCTAGTTTAAGTAATTTGGGCAGTAGAGAAAATCCATCTATTTCTGCGCCAGCTTCTAATACTCCTACTTCTGATTTGAAAAATAGTCCAACTCAAATTGAACCAAAAATAGCAGATAAAAATCTTCCACCAATAGTAAATGGCAAGCAAGTCATAAAGATGAATGCTTCAAGCTCAGGATACTCACCCAATAAATTTAAGTTGCACTAATGCGATTATTGCCAAAAGCTTATTTGAAGGAGAAATTGCCTTGACTGTCGGCAAAACCAGTATCCAGGAATTCACTCCCAAAAAAGCAGGCAAATACAAATTTAGCTGTTGGATGGGAATGGTTACGGGTACCATCGAAGTAGTTAATTAAAAACCCGTCAGTCGTGACTGACAGGTTAAAAAATATATGAATAACAACAAAAAAACAGTTCTAAAAATATCCGGTATGCATTGCGCTTCTTGCGCAGCCAATATTGAAAATACCCTCCAGAAAGAAGTTGGCATCACTTCTGCTAATGTTAATTTTGCTTCCGAAAAACTCTACGTCGAATTTAATGCTGAGCAAACAAGCACTGATAAAATAAAAAAGGCTATCGAAAAATCAGGCTACAGCGGAACTGAAGAAAATCATAATGAAAAAATGTCCGATCACAATCATCATGATCACATAAAAACTACTCCCGATGAGGCTACTCGACTAAAAAAACGCTTTCTCTATGCTCTGATTTTCAGTTTACCCATTGTCTATATAGCACTAAACAAAATGATGGAATTGCCTACCCTTAAATTATCAGAAAATTATGAAATAATTATTCAGTTTATTTTAGCCACTTTGGTTATCGCTTCCAGTTTTGATATTTGGAAAAATGGATTCAAAAGGCTATGGCACCTCTCTCCAGATATGGATTCTCTTATATTTATCGGTACCAGCGTGGCTTATATTTATAGTTTGTTCATTTCAGTATTAATGTTTTCAAACATAGAAACCCCAGCTCACCTTTATTATGAAAGTGTCGCTATGATACTTGTCTTTATCTCCTTGGGAAAATATCTAGAAGCTATTACCAAGGGGAAAACCAGCCAGGCTATCAAAAAATTAATCGGCCTCCAGCCTAAGGAAGCTACCGTCATCAGAAATAATGCAGAGATAAAAATTCCCATTTCGCAGGTGCTAGTGGGCGACATCATATTAGTTAAGCCTGGAGAAAAAATTCCAGTAGATGGAATTGTTATTGATGGCTACAGCGGTGTAGACGAAAAAACAATTACTGGCGAAAGCATCCCCGTAGAAAAAAAGGAAGGTGATGAAGTGATTGGCGCCACCGTTAATAAAACGGGAGTCTTGAAATTTAGGGCCACGCGCGTAGGAGCTGACACCATGCTCGCTCAAATTATAAAAATAGTTGATGAAGCTATGGGTTCCAAAGCCCCGATTCAATTTTTAGCCGATAAAGTTTCTTTTTATTTTGTTCCCGCTGTGATTGGAATTGCTATTTTAGCTTTTATTATTTGGCTACTCGTCGGACAGCCACTATCTTTTGCTATCACAATTTTAGTTACCATTTTAATTATTGCTTGTCCGTGTGCATTGGGGCTGGCTACTCCTACGGCCGTAATGATGGGCACAGGGTTGGCCGCTAAAAATGGAATTCTGATTAAAAGCGGAAAGGCCTTGGAAGTTGCCAGAAAAATAAATGTTGTCGTTTTTGATAAAACAGGCACCCTAACTAAAGGTGAGCCCAGTGTTACAGATATAGTTGCGATTAAAAATAATATTTCGAACGAAACAGTTTTACAAATCGCTGCCTCGGTTGAAAAAAATTCCGAGCATCCGCTAGCTCAAGCTATCGTCAATAAAGCCACCAAAGATAAAATAGAATTTTTAGTAATAAAAAATTTCCAAGCTCTGCCTGGCTATGGCGTAACAGTTGAATTAGAAAATAAAAAAATATTTTTTGGCACCAGAAAACTGATGAAAGAAAACGACATTGATACTAACTGGATAGAAGAACGGATGATTGCTCTGGAAAATCAGGGAAAGACTGCTATGCTTTTATCCCAAGACAAAGAAATCATCGGAATCATCGCCGTAGCGGATACGCTTAAAAAATATTCTAAAGAAGCGGTTGCTTCTCTTCATAAGATGGGTAAAGAAGTAGTAATGATTACAGGCGACAATGAAAGAGTTGGAAATGCTATAGCAAAAACAGTTAATATTAATTACGTACTTGCAGAAGTGTTGCCTCAAGACAAGTCTTTGGCAATAAAAAAAATTCAGGAAGGAGCACAAATTGGAAATTGGAAATTGCCTGCCCGCAGTGCTACAGCGTTTGCAGGCGGGGAAATCGGAAATTCCCGCCAAACGCGGGTAGTCGCCATGATTGGTGACGGAATTAATGATGCTCCTGCTCTGGCGCAAGCGGATTTAGGAATCGCCCTAGGTTCGGGAACGGACGTGGCGATGGAAACTGGGGAAATAGTTTTAATTAAAGATGACTTGCGCGATGTCGTCACTGCCATTGATCTAAGTAATTACACACTAAACAAAATTAAACAAAATCTTTTCTGGGCTTTCTTTTATAATATTGTCGGCATCCCTGTGGCGGCTGGAGTTCTATATCCCATTACCGGCTGGCTCCTAAGCCCCTCTATCGCCGCAGTCGCTATGGCCTTTTCGTCAGTCAGCGTTATCCTCAACGCCCTTTCAATGAAACGCTACAAAAAAAGAATTTTCTAGAAGCAACCTCCCCTCTCCCTCTTGTAATCAAGGGGGAGATGTCCGACAGGACAGATGGGGTTTATTTTAATTTAAACTATCCGAATCCACAATTTGTCATCCCAGAAAGTAAAATTTCTTAGCGATCCGCCAGCTGGCGGAGAGCTATAGAAATTTACTTATGTGGGATCTCAATTTTCTAATTAACAAAAAATAACCCATCAAACGAGGGTTATTTTTTATTTGTCGGAGCATTGGGACTCGAACCCAAACTATCCGCCCGAGGCGGACGTGATAGTCGTTAACATCTGTTTTTTATGTTATTCTTTATCCACTCCCTGCCTTTCCCTGATTTTAAAAACTTCTCTTCTTTCATGACTTCAGCACGCGTATCAAATCCCTTGCTATAAATAATATTCCACGGGCCCTTATTCTTTGTATATTTAGACTCGTTATTATTGTGTCGATACAAACGATTATCTAGGTTATTTGTTTGACCAATATATATCTGTTCTTTTTTATTTTGCAAGATATAAATAAAAAACATATTCTTTATTTTATATAAATGTCGGAGCATTGGGACTCGAACCCAAACTACACGGTCCCAAACCGCGCGTGCTAGCCATTAACACCATGCTCCGTAAATATTTTTAACTATAATTTATATTATACTTAACTCCTCATTTAGTCAATAAAAAAAGAAAGGCCACCAGTAAGCCTTTCGCTTTTAATTATGGATTGGTTTTTCCGCGGGGCGACAATCTCCTCTCGCGTAGGTATTGAGATTTCACTCACGCTATTCTCGGGAAATCAGCGATTTCCCATCGATACCCTTAGACTTTCGCTCGCCGCTACTCATCATCCATTCCACAAAAACTGGTGGACTCAATAAACCTAACGACTCCATGAGTCGTTAGCTAACATAGATAATAGCAATCTTATCTAAAAAATGCAATAATTTATTGCAAAGCCTTGCTTTTTTTATTTAAATTTGCCATAATCTCTCCAAGGAATTTAGGCGCAATAAATTCACAGTTTGCTTAACCCCAAACCACAAGGAGTTAAAAATGTCCAAAAAGAATCTCCCTCCGGGAACAATAATTTATGCCGACTCCAACAACTCCAGACGCTATGATTGTTTTGGCGTTATCGTTGATTCGGGTTTTTGGCACAAAGCGGCTAAAGAGGAAAATAAATGCGTAAAAAAGATGGAACAGTTCTTTGATGAAAAATGTTGTCATTTATATCGAATTTTAGGCACGATATCCATGAGAGAATATTGGATATGCAATGACCCTGATGCATTTGAGCCTGACGAACATTCTGTTTGGCATTATGATTATCAGGGTGATATCTATGTTGAAGTTGTAAATTTAAGGCCGATTGTCGAAGAGTGTCAAAAAAATAGTGGTCGAATTGGAATACGTCTATTTTCCAACTCTGAATATATGCAATCGGCAATTAACGATGCTGCTGTTGCATATTCCTATCTTGATGGGAAAAGATTCAACCCAGAGAAAGATTTCTTGCACCGCGAAGATAAACTCCTTCGACTGTTCGAGCAAGCTATTCCTCTCAATAAATAAACGTGCGATAGAAAATGTAATAAAGCCGGAAAACCCATAGGGGGGTTTCCGGCTTCTTTTTAATTTTATAAAAGTTTTTAAAATTCAATCATTGGAAATTCATTGGAAATTGAAAATTGAACATCGAAAATTTTCATCCTATCTTCTTAATCTCCTCAATTATCTCCGGAAAAGTTTCTTGTAAAAAATGTCCCCTATCTTCAAATATATGAAACTTGGCATTAGGCAGTTCTTTTTTATATTCTTCCATTTCACTAAATGGCACCACGAAATCATCTTTGCTGTGAAAAATATGAATTTCCTCACATTGGGTAGAAATATTATTTAAAGATTTTTCTATTTTGAAACTTCCCACTTCTGGCGTATTGTTATACACTGGCGCAACTAACATTATAGCTCCAATTTTCTTAGGATAATTATTTTCTGATAAATATTTAGCTAGAAATATTCCTCCCTGTGAATGCCCGATTAAAATCACTCCCATCATTAATGAAAGGCATCATTTTTTCAAACCAAATTTTCCATTCTTCATAGACAGCATTAAATTTATTGGGCATATCCGGCATCAATATTTGGAACTCATCGCCTAGCTCTTCTGCTAAAGATGTTTTCCATTTTTTCTTTTGCACAAACCAATCTAGAGAAAACTCAGTTTCTTTTAAATACTTGATGTAATCTTCATGGGAATCAAAAGAATCTCCTCCGTGAATATAAACTATTTGTTTTTGCATAAATTTATTTGTAAAAAATAATAACGTTATTTATAATTCTCTGTCATTCCAGAAGATAGATTTTCTAAGCGATCCGCCAGCTGGCGAAGAGCTTTTAGAAAATCATCTATGTGGAATCTCAAGTATAAGTGGATTTGTTTTATATATCAAGAAAGATTCCGGATAAGTTAATTTCTTACGGCTCTCCGCCAGCTGGCGGTCTCGCCGAGAAATTATACTTTCTGGAATGACAATGTAGATGGATTTTTCAAAAAATATAAATAAGGCTAAATAAATTAACATTTATTTTATTAAATTTAATATTTCTGGTAATTCTTTTATTCCATCATCTTGGGTAAAATGTCCTTTATTACTTACCACAATCACCTTAGCATTTAATTTGCTTTCAAAAATTTCTTTGTCACTAAGTGGTACAAATGGATCATTGTCAGACATAAAAACAGTAATATTATCTGTTGCACTTTTTACTTTTTCCAAATCAATTGGTGTTTCCAGCCAAGGCTTGGCGATCGCTTTACTTTCTTCATCTTCAAAATTCATGAGATTAAACCAAGGCGCCACAAAAATAATTCCTCCAATTTTCGCAGGATAAATAGTTTCCAAATATCGCATAGTGGTTTGGCAACCAATAGAGTGTCCGATGAAAAAAGTATCTTCATCCACCTCGCCCACTAAATTTGATAGAAACGGAACCCATTCTTCTATCTTCGGCTCCTCTGCATTTGGCATCTCTGGCACACTCACTTCATATCCTTTTTTCTCCAATTCTCCGTTGACCCAAGGCAACCAATCTTTATCCGGCGTCCCATCCCAACGATGAATTATAAATATTCTTTTTTTCATAAATAATATTTTATTTTTATTACCCTTATTTTACTCTTCTTTTTATTCTTTTGCCAACTCTTCTAGCTTAGTCTTTCAGATACGGCCGTATCTAAAAGACTAGGTTTGTTTTTAATATAAAAAATTAAAAAACGCTAGTTGCACAATGTGCCCCTAGCGTTTTCGGAATTCACTTCGCTTCTGCGATAGCGGGCCTTTGCCCTCATGACGAATCCCTAAGGAATTTGAAAGACTGATAATGTCTGGCGAATGTCATAATTGCAAGTTGCAAATACGGGGTATCTAATCCCGCAACATCGCCGAGTTGTCTGCAAATTCCCTAACCTCATGACTAGCCACTCAAATCAACTGTCGTAGGATCAAGTGTTGCTACAGGCAAAATAACAGCAGTCTTTACTGATGCATTGCCCAACAAAGCATCCCGTTCTTTGGTAACCTCTGTCAATTTCGCCTTCAGAGCTTCATTTTCTTTTTTAATTTCTGCCAAATCAAAATTTTCTACCAACCTACTCACAACTCCTTTCTCTGGACCACCTCTATGATTACGGAAAAGGTTGCTCGTCCTTTCTTTATTATTATCTCCCATGCCCCATCCTCCTTGAAATATTGATAATAAAAAAACTCTTTCTCTTAAAACCACTGTTAAAATTATCCTATCTTAAAACATGTTTATTGTCAAAAGGATAACCCCTCCCTACCCTCCCCTTCAAAGGGGAGGGGGGAAGAGGAATGCAGAGATTAAAAAACTGCCTATTAAAAAAGGCAGTTTTTAAGTTTATTTTTCTTCTTTCCTCTCCACCATCTCAATCTTTTCTTCCATTCCGGTTATGCCCATAATCTCATCGAATTCTTCTTTTTCAATCGTTTCTTTTTCAATTAAAGTTTCAGCGAGTTTATCAAGTTTATCTTTTTTCTCAATAATAATTTCCAGAGATCTTTTTCTCGCTCCTTCAATTAAATTATGCACTTCCGTATCGATATCTTGGGCAGTTTTTTCGGAATAATTTTTTTGCTCACTTACTTCCTTCCCAAGGAAAATTAATTCTTCTTTTTTACCAAAAGTGCGTGGCCCGAGATTGCTCATCCCATAGCGAGTTACCATATTTCGCGCCATATTAGTCGCTCGCTCTAAATCGTTAGAGGCTCCCGTAGTCACGTCACCAAAAATTTCTTGTTCAGTCACAAAACCACTGAGCAAAACGGCAATTTCATCTAGGAAATATCCTCGAGAATGCAACATCTTATCTTCAGTTGGTACCGCCATTGTGTAACCTCCCGCACTACCACGAGAAATAATCGAAATTTTTTGCACCGGGTCAGCGTGTTTGGAAAAAGCTGCCACCAAGGCATGTCCAGCTTCATGATAAGCGACAATTTTTTGTTCATCCTTGCGAATCACGCGACTCTTTCTTTCTGGTCCCATCATTACTTTTTCAATTGATTCGCGAAGCTCATTCATTCCAATTACTGTTTTATTTTTTCGCGCGGATAAAATTGCAGCTTCATTAACTAAATTGGCCAAATCCGCTCCCGAAAACCCCGGAGTTCGTTGGGCAATATTTGCAATGTCCACACCTTCTTCTAATTTTTTATTCTTACAATGAATTTTCAAAATCGCTTTTCTCTCATTAATATCCGGCAAATCCAAAGTTACTCGCCTGTCAAATCTTCCAGGACGAAGTAAGGCTGGATCAAGCACATCGGGACGATTAGTAGCCGCCATTACAATAACATTGGCGCCGGTTTCAAAACCATCCATTTCTACTAATATCTGATTAAGAGTTTGCTCGCGTTCGTCATGCCCTCCTCCGAGACCCGCTCCACGGTGCCTGCCCACTGCGTCAATCTCATCAATAAATACAATAGCTGGCGCATTTTTTTTAGCTTGTTTAAATAAATCTCTTACGCGAGAAGCTCCTACTCCGACAAACATCTCCACAAATTCTGATCCACTAATATTAAAGAATGGAACACCTGCTTCTCCGGCTACGGCTTTAGCCACTAAAGTTTTACCAGTTCCGGGAGGTCCTAAAAGCAAAACTCCCTTGGGAATCTTAGCGCCCATATTTAGAAACTTTTTAGGATGTTTAAGAAATTCCACTATTTCCATCAGCTCCTCCTTAGCTTCTTTGGCTCCGGCTACATCTTTAAACATTGTTCTTTTCTTTTTATCTTTCGGATCTAGCATTCGAGCCTTACTCATTCCAAATGACATCGCCTGAGAATTTCCTCTTTGTGCTTGTCGCATCATAAACCAAAGAAATCCCCCTATTAAAAGAATTGGCAAGAGAAAAGGCAAAATTATACTTGCCCAGACGGCAAAACCAGACTCTCTTTTTATTTCAATATTAACTTTTTGTAAAGCTTCTTTGTTAACTCCGTAATTTGATAAGGTTTCTACCAATGAACTCTCCACCTCTTTGGAGGCTTTTTCCTTAGTTCCGTTGTTGAGATCAATTTTTAATTCACCGCCGGAAACAACGATTTCTTTAACTTCGTTACTATTTATTTGACTGACTAATTTAGATAGAGCGATATCCTCTATTTTAACTGCGGGTGATTTATATATCATCATTAAACCTGATATAAGTCCATTTATTTATCTTATTTGTTTAATAATTATCTTTATTTCTCAATACCAATGTGTATAATATCACCTTTTTTGCTAATTTTCAACCCTTTAAATTTCATACTTTGAGATTTATTTTTATTACTTTCGATAATTTTAATAACCTCATTCAGATGGGCACTCTCGATATTAAATAAATTATCTTTTAAATCAAAAATAATTCTGCGCAAAATTTGTTTTTGCAAAGCTCGATGGTTTTTGGCGAATTTTTTTGAGTCAAAAGAGTAAATATTTTTTTCTGCATCAAAATTAATTTTTTTAAAAACTTTCTCAGCACTTTGAAAAATAAAATCATAGTCATCCGCGATACTGCTTGCAGAATTGGCTAGCGTTTCTTTGGCTTTTGGATTATATTCTCTTTCAATTAAAGGGATTAATTTATTTCTAAATTTATTTCTAAGAAATTTGCTTTCTCGATTAGTTTTATCAATTCGATATTTGAGATTATTCTCTTTTAAATAATTAATAATTTCTTCTCGGCTAGTGTCCAGTAACGGTCTAATAATTAAATTATTTTTTGGGCGAATACTGCGTAGTCCCAAGAGACCGCTTCCGCGAATCAAGCGCATCAGAATTGTCTCCGCCTGATCATCTTGGTTATGAGCCACGGCGATTAAATTAAATTTATTTTCTTGTCTAACTTTTTCAAAAAAATCATAGCGAATTTTTCTGAGTTCGTTTTCGCTAGGCATTTTCTTTTCCTCTTTATGAAGATGATTATCAATCACCCTCCCCCCCTCTCCGAGGGGGGGATTAAGGGGGGGTGCGATATCCCTAACATTCAAAATTTCCAATTTTAAATTGTATTTCTTGGCTAGTTTTTGCACAAAAATTTCATCTTTATCGCTATCTGAAGCGCGCAAACCATAATTAATATGCGCTGCGATAAGCTCAAATTTTCTTTTTTTAGCCAAGCGCACCAAAATATCCAAAAGGCAGACACTATCCGGTCCGCCTGAAACTCCCACTACAATCTTGTCGCCTTCTTGCCAAAGGTCAAATTGATGCGAGAAGGTTTGAATTTTTTTGATTAAACTATTCATGTTATTCTCTACGAATTACGAATTGATACGAATTTACGAATTGTACCCAGTCTAACTAATCTGTCATTCCGACCGAATAAATTTTTTGTACTCAAAAAATTTAGAAGTGGAGGAATCTCAAACAAACAATTAGATATTTTTTGATAATTTAGTTTAGATTTCTCCATGCATAAATTTCCGAGTACAGAAATTTATTTAGTCGAAATGACACACAAGAGATGTTTGTTTTTTTAATTAAACATTATTCTTCGAATTGATAAAATCCATCACTTTATCAAAAACTTCTTCTTTGGATAAATTGCTTGTATCAAGAACAAAATCATAGTTTTTTTCATCACGAATATTAATTCCATAATATTGCATGTAACGCTTATCATCACGCGCTGTACGATCTCGTTCACTAATAATTATTGATTCCAAGGAATCAAGATTTTTATCCTCAGCTTTTCGAGCGGCGTTCGCGTCAATCTCTTTCAAAATTCTTTTAGCAGCTTCCCTCTCATCAACTTTTAAATAAATTTTGATTGAGTCCGGTACGAAATACCAATAAGTACGGCTTTCTATTACAAAATCCTTCTCTTTTTTTGCTAACTCTATTGAATATTCATCCACTTTTTTATCTGCAGAAGGATCATTATCGCAAAGACTTTGAAAATCAGAAAGTAACATGCCTTTTTCTTCGGCTAGCTTTCGAAAAATTTGTCCCATGTAATATCTAGGGTAATTAAGTTTTTCAGCTACTTTTTTAGCTACAGTGCTTTTTCCCGATCCATGATCACCATTAAAAGAAATAATCATATTTTTATTTTTTAATTAAATTATTTAACGCGAAAAGCCGCGGATATCTTAAGTCCTACGGCTTTTCTAATTCACAAAACTTAAGATTTATTTCTCAGAAACTTTTTTCTCGTCCGCCGTAGCTTTAGCGGAGGAGGATTCTTTTTTTACAGTTTCTTTTTTAGCTACTTTTTTAGTTGCTTTTTTCTCAGTTTTTTCTGATTTTTCTTTTTTAGCTGATTTTTTTCCTTCTTTAACTTCAGCTCCTAGGGAATCATCTACCAAAACCAATCCCATTCTATGATCCTTTGGTTCTATAGAAAGCACTTTCCAGTTATATTCTTTGCCAGCTTCCATCATTTCTTCCATTTTCTTACCAGGGTACATCTCGCTAAATTCACTCACGTGAGCTAATCCATGAATATTTGCATCTAGATAAACAAACGCTCCGAAGTGGTTAATTTTATCAACTTTTCCTGTATAAACCTTGCCAGCTTCATATTTATTTTGAGCTTCTTTCCAAGGGTCTTGCGCAAGTGCTCTAATGGAAAGAGAAATTCTCGCTTCATCGATTCCGATAATTTTAGCTTTGATTTTATCGCCCACTTTAATTATTTCTCTTGGATTATCAATCAACTGCCAAGCTAATTCTGAAATATGAACCAAGCCTTCTAATTTATCTCCATCGATAGAATCATCACCTTCCTTGACGCCAGCAGGCAAAAATTTAACAAAGGCTCCAAAGTCTACTACTCCACTTACCTCGCCCTCAATCGTATCACCTTCTTTAAGTCGAGAAATCATCACTTGCTCTTTCTCACTCATAGCGGCTTTTTCACTTACGATCAATTTTTCTTCATCACGATAAGTATCAATGATTTTAACCAATAAGGTTTGACCGACTAGTCTCTTCAGTTTTTCTAAAATTTTATTCTTGTTTCCATCTTCTACTCGTGGGTAATGTTCACTGGCAAGTTGAGATACTGGCAAGAATCCTCCGATTCCATTAATTTCCACCATCAAACCTCCTTTATTAGCATCTAATACGCGAGTATCCACAGCTTCTTCATTATCTTTTTTGGATTCCAAATCTTCCCAAGCTTTTTCGTAAGAAGCTTCTCGAATAGATAATTCGATGTAGCCATCTTCATTTTCCAAGTTAGTCAAAGTAGCATGCACTTGGTCGCCTAATTTTAATTTAGTGTTTCCCCTTAAACCATCTCTAGTATCTTTACCATATACTATTCCTGTTCCAAAACTTCCCAAATCCAAAAGCACAGAGTGCGGACTAATATCAATTACTACACCATCTAAAACGTCTCCTATTTCTGGGAAATCAACGTTAGCCGCTTGTAAAAGTTTGCCCATCACAGAATTGTCCTCAGGAATAAGACTTTTCTTAGCTTCTTCTTTTTTTTGAGGAGCTTCTTTTTTCACACTATCAACCAAATTGTCTAAAATATTATTACTCATTATATTTAACTTGCTTTTTGGGTTTTGCCAACTCCCAAATTAATAATTAAAGGCAAAATAATAAAAA
>Ga0076203_162_pt1 | contig 15808 bp, 13 predicted proteins | sample RifGroE2_FD_67809 | JGI IMG/M metagenome (GOLD analysis project Ga0076203, IMG submission 67809) | Parcubacteria (Moranbacteria) bacterium GW2011_GWE2_35_164
TGCGGGCAAGGCGGGCACTCCCACTATGGGCGGATTAATTGTCTGGGTAGCGGTGCTGATTCTTATTTATGCTTCCAATTTTATATTTCCCATTATTGCCAAGATATTGGATATAAATTTTATTGCCAGATTGGATTTTTTGAGTCGTTCACAAACCTGGCTTCCCCTCTTTGCTTTAGTGGCTGCTGGAATTTTGGGGTTACTGGATGATTATATGAGCATTAAAGGGATAGGGTCCAATAAAGGCGGAGGAATGAGATTTGCGATGCGATTCTGGTGGCTTTTTGGAATTGCAGCGGCGGGGGCATGGTGGTTTTTCTATAAATTAGGCTGGGATAAATTGCATTTGAGTGCGATTGGCGATTTTTATATTAATTGGTGGTACATTCCTCTTTTTATTTTTGTAATTTTATTCACGGCTATTTCTTCTAACGAGACTGATGGACTAGACGGTTTAAATGGCGGAGTTTTGTTTATGGCATTTTCTTCGTTCGCGATTATTTCTTTTGCGCAAAACAGAGTGGACTTGGCTGCTTTTTGCGCTGCTATCTCCGGAGCATTATTGGCTTTTTTGTGGTTTAATATTTATCCGGCGCGGTTTATCATGGGGGACACTGGGGCGATATCTTTGGGGACAACATTGGGAGTAGTGGCCATGCTTAATAATGCTATTATTCCGCTTTTTATAATTGTGTTTATTTATGTTTTGGAATCCGGAAGTGTGTGCATTCAATTAACCAGCAAAAAACTTTTTGGCCGAAAGGTTTTCTTGGCTGCTCCAATTCACCATCATTTCGAAGCCAAGGGTTGGCCGGAGCCTAAAGTAGTGATGCGAGCGTGGATTATTTCAATAGTTTTTGCTTTAATCGGGGTGATTGTGGGAATTTTGGGGATGGACTAGCCGTTCAAAGCTTTGAACGGAATTTTAAATTTTAAATTTCGAATTTCTAATGAATTTCCAAATGAATAAATGTTAAAAAAATAAAAAGTATAGCTTAAGATAAAAAATTAAAATAAAAAGCGAGTTAAAAAAAATACAAAACGCAGATTTAAAAGGAAAAAATGTTTTAGTGCGGGTGAGTTTTAATGTGCCCTACGAGGGCAATGTTATTAAAGAGCCTTATAAAATAGAAACGGTTAAAAAAACAATCGATTATATCATCGCCCAAGGAGGCAAAGTAACGATGATGTCGAATTTAGGACGACCCGAGGAATATCAAAAAGAGCATCCTGGACTAGAATGGATGAGCATGTTTTCTTTTAATAATATAATTGGAGAAATTCAGAAAATTTTAGAATTAAAAATTAAAATTATTCCTAGCTGTGATTCCAACGTGATAAATAAATATAGATTGCAACATAGTGATCAGTGTGATGCATTCCTTTTGGAGAATATAAAATTTTATAAAGAAGAGGGAGAGAATGATGAAAATTTTGCTTCGCGACTAGCGGAAAATTTCGATGTGTTTGTAAATGAATCTTTTAGTGATTGTCACAGAGGATTTGTTTCGACAGTGGGAGTGGCTAAAAAGTTGCCTTCCTTTGCGGGTTTTCAATTGCAAAAAGAAGTAGAAAATTTATCCAGAGTAAAAGACCATCCTGAGCATCCGGCCGTGGCAATTATCGGAGGAGCAAAGATCGAGACAAAATTGCCACTTATAAATTCTTTTGTTAAAAATTATGATTTTGTTTTAGTGGGAGGGAAAATTGCCAATGAAGCCATTGACGCTAAAATGAATTTTGATTCTAAAGTAATTTTGCCAATGGATTTTGCTAATGAGGGAAGGTTAGATATCGGAGAAAAAACTATCGAGAAATTTTGTGAGATAATTTCCCACGCCGAAACAATTGTTTGGAACGGACCAATGGGACTTTTTGAAAAAAAACCTTATGACAATGGTACTAGAAAAATATTAGAAGCTATTTCAGAAAGTGGCGCTTTCTCCGTAATTGGTGGAGGAGAATCAGTTCAAGCAGTTAATGAAAGCAACTTAGAGCATGAACTTTCTTTCATCTCCACTGGCGGTGGAGCGATGCTTGAATTTCTCAGCGGCGAACCAATGCCAGGATTGGAAGTGTTGATTGAGAAATAATTTAATATTATTTAATTAACGCATTAACGAGTTAACGAATTATCAATATTGATTATGGCGACAAAAAAAGAAATTGTTTCTAAAATTGAGGAGATTAAAAGAGTTACAAATATAAAAGTTAATTCTTATAAGACTATAACAAGGGGCGGTGAGAGTTTAATTATTGAAATTAATGGAAAATGGATTTTTCGTTTTCCTAGAAATTCAATTTCCAAAGAAAATACAAAAGAACGATTAGATTTTTTGATTTCATTTGCCAAAATATCACCTTTGAAAATCCCAATACCGAAATATATAGAAGATGGTTTTGTGGGTTATGAAAAAATACAGGGAAGTCATCCTCGTCCAACTAATATTAAAAATCTTACAGAGCGAGATAGGCTCAAGATTGCTAAGCAAATTGGATTGTTTTTAAAAGGGCTTCATAATTTTAAAAGTAAGAAAATCAATTTTGATACGGGATATTTGGTTATGAGAAAAGATGATTATAAAACTTGTCCCAAAGAAATTTCTAAATATTTGAACACAGACGAAATTAAAAATCTTGAAGTTAAATTAAAAGCGATTGCAAACAATCCTTTGAATTTTAAAAAACCAACATCAATTATCCATGGTGATTTTTATTTCAATAACATAATATGGAATCCAGACAAAAAAGTCATTACTGGCGTAATAGATTGGGCAAACTTAGGATTGGGCACACCTGCCATGGATTTTATTATGTTGGCTGATTTTAATAAAAATAAAAACGATAAATTTTTAAAAAATATCTTAAAATATTACGGTGCCAAAGGGGATGATTTATTTTTCCAAATCAAAGAGAATGCCATCATTGATACGATGAATTGGTTCTGGTCTTATTATAAAGAAAACAACTCTAAAGGCGTTGTAAAAATGATAAAGAAACTAAAGAACATATTAGCTTAAAATAAAACAAGATAAAATTTTAAAATATGGATAAATTATAATGGAAATAAAATAATAATTCTATTACGAAAGAGTCTGGGATTTTTGGTCGTATTGCAGTGGCGAATCAATGTCAGGAACAGGAGTGCTTATAGAAGAATAAGACTAATTTCAAATGCTAAATTACCAATGCCAAATAAATAACTATTTCTTTTGAAAATAAAAGACCACCTCTGAATCATGCTTGATTCATTGGTGGCTTTATGTATAGTTTGTTATCTTCGTGCCCGCTTGCCATGCTAGCAAAGATTTGCGGACAGGAATGTGGAGATCTCCTTGTTTGCGCTGAATTACTTTTTGATCTCAAAAATGGCCAAAAATTCTTCGGACAAGTCGATTATATCCGTAATTTTTGTAGGAGTGGCTGATGGGCCCACGGAATTACGACCGAGTTGTTCGCATATTTTATCGAGGACGGATTGAGCTATCGAGGTAAGACGAGATGAGGATATCCCCATAGATAGTGCCTTATCCAATCCTTCTTCAAAGATGCGATCTTTTTTTTCTAGCTCTTTTAATTTTTCAAGCAGGGCCTTCATAAATGGATAGCAAAAACCATCGATGGCTGTATCTGGAATGCAAATTTCTTGCTGTATGCGTTTTTTAGTCATTTTCCTTTCTCCCTTTGATTAATGAAGACATTAGCGTCTTGTTTAAAAACTAGCCTTAGCCAACTTATGACAATAGTATATGTTTAATTGTTTGTCAAATTTTTTTCTATTTTTTTGTTTTTGCTATGGACAAAATTAAAATAGTGTGTTTCAATGTAATGTCAGTAAAAATACTGTATAATTGTTTATGGCAAATCGCCATAGAGTAGTTGACAACCTAAAAAAGGAGCTGGATATGAAAAAGATGTTATTGGCAGGCGGATGTATTTTCTTCTTGATGCTTTGCGTTATCTCCCAAGGATTTGCTCAGCAAGATGCGCCATCAACTAAGGAATCCCAAGTTTTCACTGAAAATGATCAGCTGAATCTTGAAAGAGCAATCGAACAGGAAAATTGGGAAACTGCTATTTTTTATTGCGAAAAGCGCCGACGGCGCTTTCGTGCAGAAGCTAATGCGCTTGAAGCCAAGATAAAAAATTTGGCAGAGTTGCTAATACAACTCAATGATCCAGATATTACTGCAAGAGTAAATACGCAGTTAAAAGAGCTCGACGTCGTATTGAAAAAAACAGCGGAGCTTACTCGCAAAGATGATAAAATGCTTCAAGATCTCAAAAGAATCGCCATGGAGAAAAAATCTCTTTCAGGAAAAAAAGCATAAGAATTTTTTTGCAGGGTGATGCGGTTATTTTTTTACTGAGCAAATTGCTCAAAATTGTAAACCATAAATGATAGGAGGAAAAAGTGGGAAAGAAAAAGATTAAATTGCGAAAACGTGATGCTGAGAGAATAGCTGAGTTTGCCGCTGCTCTTACAAAAGAGCTTGGGATTTTCGGTCGTATTGCGGTGTCAAATTGTAAGCAGCAAGTAATGGCCGAGAAAAAAGTGGGAAGTCCCTACCCGGTGACTCGCTCAATTGCTGTTAACAAGGCTAACCAATCTGCATACACTGGTATGAGAACGAGGATTACTGCAGAAGTGGTCTTGTCAGGAAAAAGAACTCTGGGTCTTTATGGGATAGATCCGGAAAAGTTCGTGCCGTTTGCCGGTGGCTGTCCGATTTACACCCAAGAGGGTATCCACATCGGGGGCGCCGGATTCTCCCAGGAAACAGCTGTGACGGATGAGCGAATTATTGCTACGGCCATCGAAGCCTGCGGATTTCTTTCGGATGCGCCGAAAAAGGAAGATATCTCCTTGGAAAAAATCCAAAAAGCTGCCAAAAAGGTGAAAAAGAGAATGAAAAAAGGGAAATAGTATTTTTTCCTTTCGGAAAATTTCAGAACACGGATGAGTCAGAAGACTTGTCCGTGTTTTAAATTTGTTAAACATTATTAACTAGTTTATTTGAGATCTCTCCACTCTAAATTTTTGAGTACAAAAATTTATACGGTCGAGATGACGTAGCGTTATATGATCTTATCTTTGGGGAGCTAGGCTTTAAAATAGTCTTTGAATATTAAATCGTAATTTTGTATAAATTTCTAATTAGTAGAGATGTAACTGCTCTCTGACCCTACAAAAAAATCAGACATGTCTTTGCGATGTTTAAATTATCTCCAAAGATGATTTAAAACTCCTGACGTGGCAATCTAGGAATATGTTTAATTAAGAGTTCTGTTTTTCTGGACTGCCACGCAATTTGAGAGTACTCAAATTACTCGCAGAGACGGGTATATTGACTTTCTCTCATTAATAATGTATAGTGTATTATTCTTTGAAAATAGAATAAAAATGAATTCAGTTTTGTAGATGCATCAAAATCCAACCACTCAAGAGGAGAACAGCCATGAAAAGAATTATTTTATTGGTCGCAATTACGTTGGCAGTAGCTTGTAAATCTGCCGATGCAACTGGCTACACGGTAGTCGAAATATCCAGTAATAGCAAGGATAATGTATACGCCCTAAACAACAATGGCTGGGTGACCATATCGACAGTCCTTGGCTATATGCAATCAGAAATGTCTCTCTGGGTCAATGGCTCTCGAATGAAAATTGGAGTAGCCGGGTTTGGGACAAATAGTCCAAGGCACTTGAATGATTACAATGAGGTGGCGGGAGATTATGGCACAGGTCAGCCATTCTTCTATATGCCAGGAAGAGGAATTTTTACTATTCCGAGGTCGGGCAATTTTACGGGATTAAACAATTCTGGTTTTGCTACCATGTTCTCAAGCCTAAAAGTTATGGAATCATCTGCCTATAACTTGCGGGACAACATGGAATTACCTTTCCCAGCTAATCGCAGAGGTCTGTTTTCGACCGTGCACTTGGAAGACATTTCAAATACTAATGTGTTGGCTGGTTATATGGTCACCAAAGAAAAATCAGGCGTTTCAGAGAATGCTTTTGTATTCTATAAACAAAAATTCATCTATTTAAAAGGTGGTAAGGGGGCCAAGGCTCTTTTTATTAACGATAACAACTGGGTTGTCGGGACGGCGAACGGCAAAATAATGCTCTGGAGAAGCTTTTATAAAAATCCGATAATCATCGCGAATGGCTTACCTCTCGGCATAAATAACCGTAATCAAGTTTTTGGGTATGGGTGGATTTGGGAAAACGAAACAATGGTTCCATCCATAAATATCCTGAGCGATATCCCGGGTTACTCTAATTATACCGAGTGTGGTATCGTAGACATAAATGATCGGGGCCAAATATTGGCGAAAGTGTCGGATAATGCCGGTGGAATTAAATCGATTTTGGTTAAACCAAAAGAAGGTTTATCTCTTCCGAGCAAAAGCGCTGTTTTTCAAGCGCTTGTCAGAAAGTGATAAATCACATATGGGAGACAGGAGGACTTCAACGTTGTTGAGTCCTCCTATTTTAATTAATATTTTTGTAATTTTAGTTTCAGGTAGTTTTTTAATATAGATGATAAAAGCTCAATAATTATTTGAAATTCTACCACTTCTTTAGTTATCCACCACAGTAATAAGTATAAGCCTTTTTTATTTGACACTATTTTTAAAATGTGTATAATAAGTTATGTAGATATCAAATGAAATTATTATATCGAAAAGACAATTAAATAACTTATTTTAAAACTCATTAGATGACTCTTTTTGTTAATGCACAAAGAGTTGTTATGGGAATTGTTTTTATGTCTACTCTATCTAAGAGAAAATTCTTCAAAAAGAGTTTTATGGTTTCTCTCCCAAACCTAATTGAATCCCAAACAGATTCATATAATTGGTTCTTGGAGAAAGGTTTTCAGGATTTAATTGATGAGGTTAATCCAGTTAAAGACTCTTCCGGAAATTTAGAAGTTAACATCTCGGGTTTTTATTTAGACGAACCAAAATACATTGAGTCCGTATCAAAAGAAAAAAATATTTCTTTTGAAGCTCCTTTGAAAGCGAGAGCATCGCTACTTATCAAAAAAACAGGAGAGATTAGAGATCAGGAAATTTATCTTGGGGATTTCCCAATAATGACAGACAGAGGAACATTTATTATAAACGGAGTTGAAAGAGTTGTAGTGCATCAGTTAATCCGAAGCCCCGGAGTGTTTTTTACTATGGATTACCAAAAAGGCAAAAAAACTTTTGGCGCAAAAATTATTCCTAACAGAGGAGCTTGGCTTGAAATTGACACTGATTACGACGGCGTAATTTCCGTTAAAATTGATAGAAAAAGAAAATTACCAATAACTTCTCTCCTTCGCGCTTTCGGACAAAGCGATGCAATGATGCGAAAATCTTTTGCAGATATTAATAGGGGAGACATAGATTATATTGAGACTACTTTGCATAAAGATATTTCCAAAACTGCTGGTGAAAGTTATAAAGAAATTTACAAAAGAGTCAGACCGGGAGATTTTGCTACCGAAGAAAATGCCAAGCAAATGATAGACTCAATGTTTTTTGATTTTGACAAATACGATTTTGGTAGCGTAGGAAGATACAGACTTAATCAACGTTTGGAAGTAAGCCTTTCTGACGAAAAAGAAAACCGAGTATTAATGGTGAGCGATTTGATTTTGATAATTAAGGAAATCATCCGGTTAAATAATGATCCGCTAGCGCAAGCTGATGATATCGATCATCTTGGAAATAGGCGCGTAAGAGGAGTGGGAGAATTGATTCAAAATAAATTAAGAGTAGGAATGTCTCGAATGGCTAGAAATGCTAAAGATAGAATGAGTACTTGCGACGTTGAAACGGTTGTCCCCGGCCAAATTGTTAATTCAAGACCGGTCGCGGCTGCGGTTAAAGAATTTTTCTCTAGTTCTCAATTATCTCAATTTATGGATCAAGTTAATCCATTGGCTGAGCTTGAGCACAAAAGAAGACTTAGCGCGATGGGACCAGGCGGTTTGACAAGAGAACGAGCAGGCTTTGAAGTGCGCGATGTGCATCATTCTCATTACGGAAGAATTTGTCCCGTACAAACTCCAGAAGGTCCAAATATCGGCTTGGTAGGGCAAATGGCTACCTATGCCAGAATAAATAAGTATGGATTTTTAGAAACCCCTTATTTAAAAGTGGAAAAAAATGTAAAGAATGACGTTGAGTTGCTTGAAAATAGAATTTTAGATGAAAACATTGCTGGAGTAGGTAAAAAAGGTGATAAAATTGATGCTAAAATGGCCAAAGAAATCGTTAAAACTAAAAAAGATGTTATTAACGTAGTGCCTTTTATTACGGAAAAAATTGAATTTATCGATGCTACTGTAGAAGACAGAAAAAGCATTGCTCATGCTGGAATTAAAACCGATGGATCTGGTAATATTTTAACCAAAAATGCCGAAGCTCGAGTTAAGGGTCATCCTTCTATGATTGATGTGGAAAATTTGGATTTTGTGGATGTGTCTGCCAAACAATGTATTTCCGTGGCAACTTCTATGATTCCTTTTTTAGAGCATGATGACGCCAACCGAGCACTCATGGGTTCAAATATGCAACGTCAAGCAGTGTCTTGTGTCAAACCTGAAGCTCCAATCGTGGGAACTGGGATTGAAGACAAAGCCGCCGCCGATAGCGGACAGGTAGTTTTAGCTGCAAGAGATGGAGAAGTTATCGTAGCAGATGCAAGCAGAGTTGTAGTAAAAGAAGAAAATCCTGCTGGCGCAAAAAATAAATTTTATAAACGAGAATATGTTTTGCAAAGTTTCGCCAAGTCCAATGGAAAAAGGAGATCTTTTGGCTGATGGAGCATCAACTGACAATGGAGAAATTGCTTTGGGTCAAAACGTATTAACTGCTTTTATTCCGTGGGAAGGTTATAACTTTGAAGACGCTATTATTCTTTCAGAAAGATTATTACATGATGATAGATACAGTTCTATCCATATCGAGGATTTTTCACTAGACGTGAGAGATACCAAACTTGGACCGGAAGTGGTAACAAGAGATATCCCAAATATTGGAGAAGACAGGCTAAAAAATCTTGATCAGGACGGAATTATCAGAGTTGGAGCAGAAATTGTTTCAGGTGATATTTTAATCGGAAAAATTACGCCAAAAGGTGAAGGTGATTTGACTGCCGAAGAAAGATTGCTTCGCGCAATATTTGGAGAAAAATCCAGAGATGTAAAAGATTCTTCACTTTATCTTTCTCATGGCAAACATGGTAAAGTGGTGGATGTTAGAATTTTTTCTCGCGAACAAGGCGATAAATTATCAACCGGAGTTATCAAGAAAATTCAAATTTCAGTAGCTCAACTCCGAAGAGTGGCGGTAGGAGATAAATTGGCCGGCCGCCATGGAAACAAAGGTGTTATTTCAAGAATTGCACCGGTAGAAGATATGCCTCATTTGCCAGACGGAACTCCAATGGATGTTATTTTAAATCCTTTGGGAGTTGCCAGTCGTATGAATATTGGTCAGATTTTGGAAATTCATATGGGTTGGGCCGCCTCAAAATTGGGTTACAAAGTAGCTACTCCGGCGCTTGATGGTATAAGCGAAGAAGATATCAAGGGAGAGTTGAGAAAAGCCGGATTACCAGAAAATGGAAAGATCAGATTGATTGATGGAAAAACCGGAGATTATTTTGATAATGAATCAACCGTGGGAATGATGTACATAATGAAGCTCAACCATCTTATCGACGACAAGATGCACATGCGCTCAATCGGACCTTACTCTTTGATAACCCAGCAACCTTTAGGAGGAAAAGCTCAATTTGGCGGACAACGTTTTGGAGAAATGGAAGTTTGGGCACTCGAAGGTTATGGAGCTGCTTACACTTTGCAAGAAATGTTGACTATTAAATCTGATGATGTCAGAGGCCGTTCAAGCGCTTATGAATCTATCATTAAGGGAGAAAGGATTAGTAGCCCAAGTATTCCAGCTTCCTTCCATGTGTTAGTAAATGAATTAAAAGGACTATGTATGGATGTAGAATTAACTGGAATTAAAAAAGATCAAGAGGCCGGAGAATAATAAAATAATAGATTACTATTTTAAAATAACTTCATAATATTTTAAGTTAGTTTGTTAACCCTTGTGGTTTTAACTAACCTTTCCCAAAAAAAGTATGGAAAATAATACAGGTGTAAGCGATTTCAAAAGTGTTCGCTTAAGTCTCGCCAGTCCTGATAAAATAATGGGCTGGTCAAGAGGAGAAGTAACTAAGCCTTTTTTGTGAAAAAATATTCGGTCCAGCCAAGGATTGGGAATGCTACTGTGGAAAATACAAAAGAATCAGGTATAAGGGCATTGTTTGTGATAAATGCGGAGTGGAAGTTACCAAGTCAAATGTAAGAAGAGAAAGAATGGGGCACATTAAATTGGCCGTACCAGTTTCTCATATTTGGTTTCTTCGAAGCGTGCCTTCTCGTGTTGGTTTGGCTTTGGGATTGTCTTACCAAAATTTGGAAAGAGTTGTTTATTTTTCAGCCTACATTGTTACCAGCATTGATGAAGAAAGAAGAAAAGAATTTCTTGAACAAGCCAAAAGAGAATATAAAAATAAATTCAAGAAAGCTAAAACAGAAAATAAAGATTCAGCTGATTTAGACGCGACATTGGAAGATTTGAAAGGCCAATATGATTACATCGCCAATGAAGTGAAGAATCTTAAACTGTTCCAAGTTTTATCAGAAATTGATTATTTTAACTTGGCATCTCAAGCCGGACAAGTTTTTACTGCCGGGATTGGCGCAGAGGCTATCAGAACTCTTTTGTCAAATTTAGACATAGAAAGCACCATTGTTTATCTTAAAAAAGAATTAGCTCAAGCAGGCAAAACCAGCGATCAAAAAATTCTCAGAAGAATCAAACTTCTTCAAGGCTTCAAAGAATCAAAACTTGAATTAAATTGGATGTTTCCAACTGTGATTCCTGTGATTCCGCCAGACCTTCGTCCGATGGTGGCGCTAAATGGAGGAAGATATGCCACTAGCGATTTAAATGATCTATATCGTCGAATTATCAACCGAAATAATCGTCTTAAAAAATTGATTAGTTTGGGTGCGCCGGAAGTTATTACTCGAAATGAAAAAAGAATGCTTCAAGAAGCGGTAGATTCTTTGTTTGATAACAGTATGCGCCGTTCACATGCCTCAGTAGCAGCCTCTACCGGTCAAAAAAGACCACTTCGATCTTTGGCTGATTCTCTTAAAGGAAAGCAAGGACGTTTCCGACAAAATTTATTAGGAAAGCGTGTCGATTATTCAGGACGAAGTGTGATTGTAGTTGGACCGCAACTTAAGCTTCACCAAGTTGGTTTGCCGAAGAAAATGGCTCTTGAATTATTTAAACCTTTTATTATAAATAATTTAATTACCAAAGAGTATGCTCACAATGTGAGAATGGCAGGAAGAATGGTGGATACGGAAACTGAAGTGGCTTATGAAATTTTGGATAATATTATCAAGAAGCATTATGTGCTTTTAAACCGAGCCCCCACCTTGCATCGACTTTCAATCCAAGCTTTTCAACCGGTACTTATCGAAGGAAAAGCCATACAATTGCATCCGATGGTGTGTGCCGCTTTTAATGCTGACTTCGATGGAGATCAGATGGCAGTGCATGTCCCGCTTACTGATAAGGCAAGAGAGGAAAGTGCCAACATGATGCTTTCTTCTAAAAATCTATTAAAACCAGCCAGCGGTGATCCGATTACTATTCCTACTTTGGATATCGTTTTGGGTATTTATTATTTGACTCACATCAATGAATCAGTCAAAGAAACGCTTAAATCTTTCTCTTCCGCCGACGAAGCCCTCCTTTCTTACCAATTAGGTTATTTGAAAGTTAATGCCAAGATGAAAGTTGTTTTCAATGGAGAATTGATGGAAACTTCAGTGGGTAGAATAATGTTTAATGAGCTTTTGCCGGAAGAATTAAGATTTATAAATTCTGAAATGAATAAAGCCGAGTTAAAGAAAATAGTTTCCAAGATGATAATTGCAGTGGGTCAAGAAAAGACTGCTGAATTTGTGGATAATGTCAAAAATCTAGGATTTAAAGCGGCTGGAAAATCTGGAATTAGTTGGGGAATGGACGATTTGGTGGTTCCGCCAACAAAACAAAAAATAATGAAAGAATCCGAAGATAAAATTGAAGTTGTCTTGGAACAATACAATGACGGTCTTTTGACTGCTGAAGAAAAGAAAAATAAATCTATTGAGATCTGGAATGAAGCCAAGAATAGAATTACTGATGAGGTGAGAACTTCTCTAGATAAAGAAGGTCCAGTTTATGCGATGGTTTATTCAAAAGCTAGAGGTAGCGAATCCGTGGTAGTACAGATGACTGGTATGAAAGGTTTGATGGCGGATGCTAGCGGTGAAACTATGGAGTTGCCGGTTAAGAGTTCGTTCAAAGAAGGTCTTAATGTGTTGGAATATTTTATGTCTACTCATGGAGCCAGAAAAGGTATGTCTGACACCGCTCTTCGAACTGCGAGCGCCGGTTATTTGACTCGCCGTTTGGTAGATGTGAGCCAGGATATCGTGGTGCGAGAAGAAGATTGTAAAGACACAGAAGGAACTTATCTATACAAAGAAGACTCTGACAGAATCGGACAAAATTTCTCAGATAGAGTGGGTGGCAGAGTTCTGCTGGAAGATATTATTGATCCAAAAACCAAAGAAAAAATAGCTGCCAAAGGTGATTTGGTTACGCGAGAACAAGCTAAGTCTATTGAAGTTGCCAATATTGCGAAAATCAAAATCAGAAGCGTAGTAGCTTGTAAAACCAGAGTGGGTGTATGTCAGAAATGTTATGGTTTGGATTTGGGAAGAGAAGGTCTGGTTAAAAAAGGAGAAGCGGTGGGAATTGTGGCGGCGCAAGCGATTGGAGAGCCTGGAACCCAGCTTACTATGCGTACCTTCCATGTGGGAGGTGTGGCCGGATCTGACATCACTCAAGGTCTTCCTCGTGTTGAAGAAATTTTTGAAGTCCGTCCGCCCAAAGGAGAAGCTCTTATTTCTGAAGTGGATGGGAAAGTTAAGAGCGTGGAAACTGATGCTCGAGGCAAATATATCACTATCAAGATTGAATCTACCTCAGATAAAAGTGAAATAAAAGAATATCAGATTCCTGCTAATGCAACTATCAAAGTTTCCAAAGATGAATTAATCGCGCAAGGTACAGTTTTATCAGAAGGACATATCGATCTGAAGAAACTGTATAAAGTTATGGGCTATGAAGCAGTACATCGTTATATCGTTCGAGAAATTCAAGAAATCTATGCTTCTCAAGGTGAGGGAATTAATGATAAACACATTGAGGTTATCATTAGACAGATGTTAAGCAGAATTAAGATAGAAAACTCTGGAGAAACTGAATTACTAAATGGAGATGTAGTTAGTCGTGAGAGATTTGAAATCGTAAATGAAAAAGCCAAAAAGAATGGCAAGAAAAAAGCTCAAGGTAGTCCGGTAATTTTGGGAATTACCAAAGTCGCGCTATCAACTGAATCATTCTTGAGTGCCGCTTCATTTATTGAGACTGCTAGAGTATTAATTAACGCCTCCGTAGAAAGCAAAGAGGACAGCTTAAAAGGTCTAAAAGAAAATGTGATTATTGGAAGGCTGATTCCGGCTGGAAGCGGATTTAGAGAAAATTAATAAAACGATTGACAGGTCATGGGTTAGATGTTAGTCTGAGTTTATTACAACTTAAGAAAGTCCTAAAAATGTCTCGCCTTTTTTCTAAGGGATAAGATGTTTATGTAAACTTACCAGTAAGAGGACTTTCTTTTGGTAAGTTTATTTTTTGAATAATAATTAATTAATCTGCCTCCGGCCAGTTGCCGTATGGTGGAGAAAAAAAATATGGAATATGAAATCTGCTACCTTATCGGAGAATCCAAGGAAGCTAACTTGGACAAGATAAGGCCAATAGTTGAAGGGATAATTACAAAGCACAAAGGAACTTTTTTGGAAGGAGAATTTGTAAGAAAGCGAAGATTATCTTATGAGATCAAAAGAGAGGCTCGAGGAACCTATGTGGCATTATGATATAATGGGGGAAATAAATAAAGAGTTAAGATTTAATCAGGACATTTTGAGATTTATGGTGGTAAAAACTGACGACCTTCCGCCATTGAAAGACTTAGAAGGCATTGAAGAAAAATCTAAAGAACAGTACGCGTCAAGAACCCACGGAAGAGAGGGGCAGAAAATCGAAAAATCAAGGGAAGCAATTGTTTTGGACAAGAATAGAAAATTTAAAGCTCCAAAAGTTGAAGAGGTTAAGGCAGTTGAAATTAAAGCAACTGAAACTAAAGATATTAAACCCGCCAAAAAAGACGTGAAAGAGGTCAAGGAGGTTAAGGCTGAAGAAATTATAGAGGAAAAGCCCAAGAAAAAATCCGTGAAAAAAGAAGAGGGAATTTTGGGTGATGATATCGATGAAAAATTAGATGAAATCCTAAATATTTAATTTCTTAAATAAAGAGAGGTTGTAAAATTTATTTATGCAACTTATCTTTAAAAATAAAAAGATATGAATATTAATAAAGTAATGTTAGTGGGACGCTTAACTCGCGATCCAGAGATAAGGACTACTAATTCGGGATCAACTGTAGCAAGTTTTGGATTGGCTACAAATCGATATTGGACTGATAAAAACGGACAGAAACAAGATGAGACCGAGTTTCACAACATTGTTATTTTTGGAAAATTAGCTGAATTGGCTGGACAGTATTTAGTAAAAGGTCAAGAAGCTTATTTCGAAGGAAGGCTTCAAACTAGAGCCTATACAGGAAAGGATAATATCGAAAGAAAGGTTACTGACATAGTGGTTAGCGAAATGCAATTTGGCGCCAAACCTCAGGGAGGCGGACAAGGCAGTTATGGAGCTCCTCGACCTGCTGCAAGCGGTCAAGCTAATCAAGTTTCTCAGAATAATGCTTCTGTTGCCACAGCGCCAGTTGCTCCAGCACCAGTAGCGCAAGAAGAGATTCCCACTATTAATTTAGACGATGAGCAAGAAGAGGTGAAGATTGAAGACGTGCCATTTTAATTAAATAACGACTCGTAAGTAAGATTAGCTTATTATATTAAATTAGATCTAATATAAATTTAAGCCCCAAAAAAATGTTAGAAAAAAAGACTTGTCAATTTTGCCAGGATAAAATAGATTCTCAGGGGAAGATTTATCCTCCTCGAAGATTTGGAACTTGCACTAAACATCAAAGAATATTAACTAGAGCGATAAAGAAATCCAGAATAATGGCGCTAACACCAATAGTTATCAAATAATTTTAAATTTCGAATTTATAATTTTGAATCAATTTTTAATTATTTAATAATTTAAAAATTTAGGATTTCATTTGAAATTTGAAATTTATAATTTGAAATTAAGTTAAATATGTTAAACATTTCAAAAATAAAATCAGGAAAAAATATCGTTGTTGAGGGAGAGCCTTACAAAGTTCTCTATGATGAACATTCCAAAATGGGAAGAGCGGGGGCGGTATTGCGAACCAAGCTGAAAAATTTGGCGACTGGAGCAGTTTTGGAAAAAACTTTTCAAGGCGCAGACAAGGTGAATGAAGCGGATGTGGAAAAGACTTATGCCCAATATCTTTACCAAGATGGGGATGGATTTGCTTTTATGGATAGTGCTAATTATGAGCAATTTTCATTGCCTAAAAAAGTTATCGGAGATTTAGCTAATTATCTCGTAGAAGGTGTAGAAGTAACGATTATTAATTTTAACGGTAGTCCGAT
>Ga0076203_142_pt1 | contig 15720 bp, 15 predicted proteins | sample RifGroE2_FD_67809 | JGI IMG/M metagenome (GOLD analysis project Ga0076203, IMG submission 67809) | Parcubacteria (Moranbacteria) bacterium GW2011_GWE2_35_164
GGCCTAAGCGAAAAGTTATCTCAAATCATCGTTACCGAAAGAATTAAAATTAATCCCCAAGAAGAATGGGCTAAATTGGAAAAAGAAAATATTCAAGCCATTTCTTTTTTTGACAAAAATTATCCCGCCTCTTTGAAAGAAATTCCTTCCGCTCCCCAAATACTTTATGTCAAAGGTGATTTTGACTTCAATTCCTCTCCAATGATCGCTATCGTGGGCTCACGAAAATATTCTTCTTACGGTCAACAAGTAGCTACTTCGCTTGCGCAAGATCTAGCTAAAGCTGGGCTAACAGTGGTTTCCGGACTCGCTATCGGGATTGATGCTTTTGCGCACCGGGGAGCACTAGATGGGGGCGGAAAAACTTTGGCCGTTTTGGGCAGTAGCTTAGAGGATAGAAATATCGGACCGCGGGTTAATTACAATCTCGCTCGCCACATCATTAGCCCGCAATCGCCTAATGGCTGGACTCACCTTGGGTACAGTGGTAATTGAAGCGGCACCTGCCAGTGGCACATTGATTACAGCCAGCATGGCTTTGGATTTTAACCGGGAAGTTTTTGCTGTGCCGGGAAGCATTTTTTCTCCCAGCTCTCAAGGAACCAACCAGCTCATCAAATCCGGAGCTAAAATTGTTAGTGGCGTAACAGATATTTTAGAAGAATTAAATTTAGCAAAATTCCAAGAGAAAAAAACTGCTCGCGAGTTCATCCCCGCCTCTGAAGAAGAAAAAATTATTATAAAAATGCTATCCCATGAACCAACCCACATTGACAGAATTATTAAACTCTCTAAAATGAACACCAGTAGTGCCTCCTCAACTTTGATTATGTTAGAAATGCAAGGAATAGTTAAAGACATTGGAGGACAGAACTATATATCGTTGTAATTTCAAAGCTTAAAATTCATTCCTTCCCCTCCTCCCCTTTGAAGGGGAGGTGCCTGAAAGGCGGAGGGGTTAGAAAAAAGAAACCCCCTCTCAATCTCCCCCTTGATTACAAGATGGAGAGGCAAGAGATTAAACAATAAATCATCTAACTTTTAAAAAATATGCAATTAGTCATCGTCGAATCTCCATCCAAATCAAAAACAATCAAAAAATATCTCGGTAGCGGTTATGAAGTCAAATCTTCAGTGGGACACATTCGCGATTTGCCCAAAAGCAATAAAAAAGCCATTGAAATTGAAAATAATTTCTTGCCCCATTATGAGATTCTGGAAGGAAAAGAAAGCATAATTGCTGATTTAAAAAAAAGCGCTAAAAAAGCAACAGAAGTGCTCTTGGCGACTGACCCTGATCGCGAAGGAGAAGCTATTGCTTGGCATCTGGCTGAAACGTTGGGATTAAAAAAGGCTAAGAGAATTGTTTTTAATGAAATTACTGAGCAAGCGGTCACTGAGGCTATTAAACACCCACGTCCTATTGATTTGAATCTAAAAAATGCCCAAGAAGCCCGCCGCGTGCTAGACAGGCTTTTTGGCTATGATTTAAGCGGTTTGATTTGGAAAAAAGTTCGCTATGGGCTAAGCGCCGGCCGAGTCCAATCCCCCGCCCTGCGAATATTGGTGGAAAGAGAAAAAGAAATACAAGCTTTCATCGCTGAAAAATATTGGAATATCACTTCCCAAGTATCTGCCAAAAATAAAAATCAATTTGAATTAGTTTGCTCTGAAGAACCGCGCGATAAAAAAGAAGTTGACGCCATTTTGAAAGCTGGAGAGAAAGGAGACTGGGTAGTTTCTAAAATTTCTGAAAAAGAAATCCACCGCGCGCCCTACCCTCCATTTATCACTTCCACTTTGCAACAAGCGGCTAGCTCCAGACTAGGGATGGCGCCGTCCAAAACAATGTTTCTCGCCCAGTTAGCTCAAAAACAAATCGCCCAAATAATCACCAAAAAATTTGGCGCTGATAAGCTCAAGCCTCGCGTTTTCAAAACCAAAAGCAAAGTCGCCCAAGAAGCGCATGAAGCCATCCGCCCTACTGATTTTAATAAACTTTCCGCCGGAGACAATCCTGAGCAAACTAAATTATACAATTTGATTTGGATGCGCGCCGTGGCTTCGCAAATGGAAGAAGCTCTTCTTTTGAGTATGAAATTAATTGTGGCTGTAGGAGAGAATAAAAAAATTCCAGTTTTTATCACTAAAGGTTCACGCGTGCTTTCTCAAGGATGGTACGCTGCCGACACGCACGCTATCAAAGAAGACGTGGAATTGCCCGAAGTATCCGTAGGGGAAAAACTAAAATTCATCTGCATTGAATCCAAAGAAAAAGAAACTCTTCCTCCACCTCGCTATACCGAAGCTGGACTTATTAAAGAATTAGAAAAAAGAGGTATCGGCCGCCCTTCAACTTATGCTTCTATAATAAAAACTCTCAAAGACAGACAGTACGCAGACAGAGAAGGTCGCACTTTGAAACCCACTGACACTGGAGAAATAGTAAGTGATTTTCTCAATGAAAATTTTAATCAATACATCAGCGATTCTTTTACGGCACAAATGGAGGATGATTTGGATGAAATTGCCAACGGAAAAAAAGAATACGTTAAAATTTTAAAATCTTTTTACGGACCTTTTACGAAAGATATCAAATCCCGAAAAGTTTAAATGTCCTCTCTGCAAAAGTCCGATGATTATCAAACTAGGCAAAAATGGAAAATTTTTAAGTTGTGAAAAATTTCCAGATTGTACTGGCGGGCGAACTATTGACGGGAAAATTCTTGAAGGACCCAAAGAAACAGGGGAAAAATGTCCGGAGTGCAAAACGGGAAAGTTAGTAACTCGAGAAGGAAAATTTGGAAAATTTATTTCTTGCGATCAATTTCCTAAATGCAAATATATCAAAGAAGATCCGGATGAAGTTGCCAAGAAAAAAACTGGCGTAAAATGCCCCAGATGCAAAGACGGAGAAATGATAGAAAGAAGAGGGCGCTTCGGAATTTTTTATGCTTGCTCTAATTACCCTAGCTGTCGTCATGCTATCAAATCCAAACCTACCGGAAAGATATGCAATTATCCAAGGCCGGAAAAACCAAATGGAAAATGCACTGAGCTGATGATGGAAGGCACTAAAACCATTCCTGAAAGATGTTCGGATAAAACTTGTCCCAACCATCGGCCGGATAAACTCAACAAAGCATAGAGCATACGACATAGAACATTAAAAAAAACCATTTGTGTTTAGCAACATGGTTTTTTTAAAATTTTCAATGTTCAATTTAAAATTTTCAATCAATGACTAATGTCTTAATTTTCAATGAAAATTATCAAATTGAAAATTTATTGTAAATTGAAAATTGTAAACTGGAAATTTTACTTTATTTGCAGGTTCGTAATTTCGTATAAATTCGTATTTCGTAGAGAATTCCTTGCTTATTGCTCTTAAATTATTTATACTGATACTGAAGACAAACTAATTTTAAATTTTTTTATGATATTATTAAAGACTGAATTGAAAAATCTCCTCAAGCAAGTCAAAATTCCTCTTACCCCCCAGAGGAGAGACCTTATAATCAAAGCTTTTGAATTTGCCGAGAAAGCTCATCAGGGGCAAAAAAGGAAATCAGGAGAAGATTATCTTAGCCATTGCATCGCCACTGCAACAATATTAGCCAGCATAGGAATGGGATCTAAAACTATCGCCGCCGGATTATTGCACGATGTCCCTGAAGACACCCCTATCACACTGGGCGAAATAAAAAAAGAATTTGGAGAAGATATTCATAACTTAGTAGAAGGCATTACAAAATTAGGAAAAATAAAACTAAAAGAAACCAAAGAGGAATATCTAATAGAGAACCTCCGCAAAATGTTTTTAGCGATGGCGGCTGATATCCGCGTAGTGATTATAAAACTGGCCGACCGCTTGCATAATATGCGTACGCTAGAATTTAATCCACCGGAAAAAAGACCTCGCATTGCCAGGGAAACCATGGAAATCTACGTTCCGCTAGCTGACAGATTGGGAATTGGAGAAATAAAAGCTGAATTGGAAGATCTATCCTTTAAATTTATTGATCCAAAAAATTATAAAATGGTCAAAAAATTGCGCGATGACTATTACAAAGAAGGTGAGAAATTTAACAATCAAGCTATTCGGGAATTGGAAAAAGAAATTAGAAGCCGCAAGATAAAAATAGCCAAAATTTACGGCCGAGCCAAAAACCTCCGCAGTTTGTTTCTTAAGCTCGAAAAAAGAGAAATGGATATCGGAAGAATTTATGATCTTATCGCTATTCGCATCATCGTCCCAACTGTTTCTGATTGCTATGAAGTTTTGGGAATAACCCATAAAGTTTACCGGCCAATGGTGGGCCGAATAAAAGATTATATATCGCTGCCTAAACCCAACGGCTATCAATCCATCCACACTACTATTTTTGGACCAGAAGGAAGAATTATGGAAGTGCAAATACGGACGCAAAAAATGCACGACGAAGCCGAATTTGGGATTGCTTCACATTGGATTTACAGTGAGAATAAAAAGAGAGATTGGAAAAACTATTTCCGCTCAAAAGAAACTTATTCTGAAAATGAAGTAACTTGGATAAAGCAACTTCGTGAATGGCAAAATGAAATCGGACGGGACAATAAAGCTTTTTTGGAAGGATTAAAAATAGATTTTTTCAAAAATAGAATTTTTGCCATCACTCCTAAGGGCGATGTGATAGACTTGCCCGAAGAAGCTACGCCGGTGGATTTCGCCTATGAAATCCACAGCGAAGTCGGAGATTCCATCACTGGAGCGAAAGCTGATGGCAAAATGGTTACCTTGGATTACAAAATTAAAAACGGACAAATGATAGAAGTCATGACTTCTAAAGATAAAAAAATCCCCAACAGAAAATGGCTGGAATTTGTCAAAACTTCCAATGCTCGCGCGCACATAAGAAAACAACTAAAGCGTAGCGACGAGATAATATGAAAAAGCGCTTTGGCATTAAAACAAATTAGCATAAAAGCATAAAACATCTTCGTAGTGAAGATGTTTTTTATTTCAAAATCTATTTTACAATAAACCTTCAGGATCCTCCACTTCTGCCACCGCAACTTTTTCAACTGACAAATTACTAATAATTTTGTTTAATTCATCATTAGAATAATAATCTATTATCACTCTTCCTCCGCTGCCCCCAGCCTTCGTTACCCTCACTTTTGTCCCCATTGCTATGCTCAACCTATCTTCCAACTCTTTGATCTCAGGATCAACACTCAGCAGTCTCCTATGCGGTCTCACGGAAATTTCTTTAGTCTTACTTTCCACTTGGCGGACTGTCCAATTATTTTTAATTATCAAATCCAATAAAGCCCTTTGCTTCTCCAAGCCTTCTACGAACAAAATAGCCTTGGCATGGCCTTCGGTTATTACCCCTTCCCTTAGAGATTTTAGAGCTTCTACAGGTAATTTTAAAAGTCTGATTTTGTTGGCCACCACGCTTCTGCTTTTCCCCATTTTTTGAGCCACCTCTTCTTGGCTCATCTGAAATTCATCCATGAGCTGTTGAAAAGATTTCGCCTCTTCAATAGGATTAAGATTGTGTCTTTGAATATTTTCCACAATCGCCAACTCTAATTTTTGTTTATCTTTTATATCTTTTACAATAACTGGTCATAACCATTATCATTCTTAGTTACTACCAAGGGTTGCAAAACCCCATGCTCTTTAATCGAGTCTGATAATTCTTTTAATTTCATTTCATCAAAATGAACTCTCGGCTGATAAGGGTTGGCAGAAATTTTATTAATATCCACTTCCAAAACTCCTTGATTAAAATTCACTTCTGCTACGTTCTCTTTTTTGACATCAATTGAACTTTGAATGTCATCATCGCGCCTGCCGTTATCAACGCTAAAAGGCGAGCTAGTGTTATCGTCTCTATTTATTTTTTTTTGCGGTATCAAGGAAGAGAGTCCTCTCCCTAATCCATAGTTTTGAGCCATAGTTATATTATTTTATTTTTTGCTTAAAAAAATCAACTTCATAATTTTTTAGTTTTGAGCCATAGTTATATTATTTTATTTTTTGCTTAAAAAAATCAACTTCATAATTTTTTAAACCACTTACTTACTTTACCGCATCCATTTCAATTATTTCTTTAGCGATGCCTTTATACGCTCTAGCGCCCTTTGAGAAAGCGTCGAAATTCAAAATTGATTTTCCAAAACTTGGCGCCTCTGCCAAACGGACACTTCTTGGAATAACATTTTCAAAAACATGTCCGGGGAAATGTTCCCGCACTTCTTTGACTACCTGGCGGGAAAGACGATTGCGCCTGTCATACATCGTCAGCATCACTCCTTTTATTTTTAAATCCGGCTGGATATTTTCTTTTACCAAACTAATTGTTTCTAGCAATTGGCTAAGTCCCTCTAGGGCATAATATTCTGTCTGTACAGGAATAATAATTTCATCACTGGAAACAAGACCATTAATAGTCAGGAGTCCTAGGCTTGGCGGGCTGTCTATAATAATATAATCATATTCCGTCCTGACTTGCCTCAGAGCGTTGTATAATTTAAATTCCCGATTTTCCATATGAATCATCTCAATTTCAGATCCGGCTAAATCTTGCGATGATGGCAAGATATCAAAGCCAAGTGATTTCTTGAGATTGTTTTTCAATTCTCGAACATTTATTCCCAATCCCGAAGAAGCATTTCCTTGGGGATCAAGATCAACTAAAAGAACCCGCTTACCAGCAGTTGCCAGATAAGTGGTTAAATTAACAGCCGAGGTAGTTTTACCCACTCCCCCTTTTTGGTTGACTAATGAAATTATTTTTGCCATAATTAATTATAGTATAACGTTATTTGATAAATTTGAAAAGAGGTCGCCCGGATGGCGAAATTGGTAGACGCGCACGACTCAAAATCGTGTGGATTTATTCATGAGAGTTCGAGTCTCTCTCCGGGCACAACTCGTGAGGGTAACGAGGCTCTCCGGGCACAGTTTAAAATTCAACCTTATTGGTTGTTTTTTATTTCAATTGTAAAAGGAGCTGAGGGGGAATATGCCCAAAGCTCCTTTTCATTTAGCATCTCTTTCTCCTGGAAAAATAAAGAATTTTAGCAATCTTATCCCTAGATAAATATTGACTGCTAGCCCAATTAGGAGAAACATTGAGATGATAGTAACTGCCAGAGAAAATGCCCCCAAGCTCTCAAGAAAAGATTTTATCTTTTCCATTTTTTACTCACCTCCTTTTTTTAAAGAGCTATTTTTGAGGAACTATGTTTGTACCATCTATAACATTAACATTTTTTATAACCACGCTCTCTCTATCGCACTCCATTCCAATGCCATGCCGACTCCACTTTGAATTATCATAATAACTGTTTCTATTATTAGATGTTTTTAAATCCAAAGAAAAATTAGCACACAATTCAAAATCTCCTTTTGTCACCTCCCCGCTTTTGTAGGGCTTATTAATAATTTTATACTCATAAGGATTATCAGTTTCAGGATCTCTTCTGCTACTGCAATAAGTATACGCGGAATCCGCTGTTAAGTCCTCCAATGACTCTGGCAAAGCTTTTCGCTCATTTGCATAGGAATCAATACAACTTGCTAAACTTTGAAGATCATTGGCGCGCGTATCGTCAAAACTTCTCATCCTTTCGGTCTTTGGAGAACCGCTAGCCAAAAATCCTAAAATTATTGATATGCCCACTACGCCCGCCACTGCCCAGCCGAAAGTGACGAAAATTTTTCGAGCAATATCTTTTTTGTATTGGACTTTTTTTCTTTCTAAAAAATAAAAACCAAACACTCCGCCAGCAATCATAAATATCGTCAAAGCTTTTAAGAAAAACCTAGTTGTTATCTCTCCTTGCAACATACTAAAGATAACTGCAATTAAATCTCCCACAATTGTAACGGCCGCCACCAATAAAACTAAATAAGTAATCCATTTAGTTAAGCGTGCTTCTACTTTTCCATCATCTTCTCTGAATCTCTTAAACCAAAAACGCATCGCCAAATAATATAAAGGAAAACTGATAATCAAAGCTGCGATGGCATAATGAATAGTTTCTGAAGATGAATTATAACTGTAATAACTGCTTAATTTATCTTTAAAGAAATAATTAATCACTCCGTAAAGAAGCATGCCCAAAGAAGTGGCAAACATTCCCAAAAGAATAAAAGAGAAAAAATTTACCACTATTTCCACAGTGGTGGATTTTTTGCTAAAAACTTTTTGCGCATTTCTGCTAGGAGTCGGCACACCAGATTTTGCCAGAGCGATTGCATAGGCACTATCGATTTCATCATCTGACCAGCCCACGGCGTGCAACTGTTTTTTTATCTCATCATGCAAAACGCCAGCTTGAATGCGCCCGACTGCATAATCGACGAGATCCTGGCCTTCAATTTTTGTTTCATTTTCCATAATATTATTTTCATTTTATTTGATTATCTATTATAATAATAACATAAAAGACAACTTAATATAATATCTCAAAAAAATGAAACAAACATTATTAAAAAATAACCGCCAGCATGGATTTCAATTTAGAACGAAGCTCATTTTGACTATAGAAATTATTGTTATAACTATAACTATCCTTTGCGGTTTTCTAGTTTATAACCATACCCAAGATTTGGTTCGCGAGGTGCTCAGAAACAAACTTATCGCCACAGCGTCTACTGCCGCTTCTATTATCAATAGCTCTCAAATTCAAACACTACAAGCAGAAAGGGATATTCAGAGCCAGAACTATGTAGAATTAAAAGAAATTTTAAAAAAAACTGTTGCCAGCGACAGCGATATTGATTCTGTTTATATAATGGAAAAATCAGACAATGAAAATATTCTAAAATTTTTAGTCGATTCTATGACCACCGCGGACGCTGATGAAAACGGCGTAATCGATGATGAAGAAAAAGAAGCTGAGATTGGTGAAGAATATGACATAACACCTTTTCCCGAAATGCAAAAAGCATTCAGCGAAAAAACTGCCGATTATGAAACTTCCTGCGATAAATGGGGTTGCTGGCTAAGCGGTTATGCTCCTATTTTAGGTGAGGAAGGCGAGACACTCGCTATAGTCGGTGTAGATATCTCTGCCAATCAAATTGCTGCCCATGAAAAAAAATTAAAACTTTCTTTGTTTTTAATCTTTGGGACAATACTTATTTTCTTCCCTGCCTTTCTATTCTTTTATCTTAGAAATTCCCTCAAACCAATTTCGGAAATCGCCAATGACATCACTAAGTTTAGCGGTGATTTGTCTACCCGCATAGACATGGAAAGGAAAGATGAATTTGGGCTGATCGCTGATAATTTCAATAAAATGGCTGATGAATTGTCAGATTTGGTAAAAAATATGGAAACTAAAGTAGTTCAAAGAACCGAGAAAATAGCCCAGCAGAAAAAACAAATTGAGGCAGATAAAAATAAGACTGAATCTATTTTAAAAAGTATCGGCGATGGAGTTTTTGTAGTTGATACAAATTTTGAAATAACAATGTTTAATAAAACTTCTGAATCAATCACAGGCTTTTCTGCCCATGAAGCTCTGGGTAGAAAATACTATGAAATAGTACAATTTTTCAGCGATTCTGACGAGACCAAAAAGAATGACAGTTTTATAATAGAAGCTATTGGCACAGGAAAAATTCAAGAAATGCCACCGCACACTTTGCTTATAAATAAATTCGGACAAAAGATTCCCGTAGCTGACAGCGCCTCTCCTATTAAAGATGAGCATGGGAAAGTCATTGGTTGCGTAGTTGTTTTTCGAGACATCGCCCATGAATATGAAATTGATAAAGCTAAAACCGAATTCGTTTCTCTTGCCTCGCACCAATTGCGCACCCCACTCTCTTCTATCAATTGGTACGCTGAAATGCTTTTGGCTGGAGATGCCGGCAAAGTGAATGCTAACCAAAAAAGTTATCTCAAAGAAATATATTATGGAAACCAAAGGATGATAGAATTGGTCAATTCTTTGCTCAATGTCTCTCGGCTGGAAATGGGCACTTTCTTGGTAGAACCCAAGCAAACTGACATCCTAAAAATGGCCGATGAAGTAATTAAAGAATTAACCCCACGCTCTCTGGAAAAAGAAATAAAGATAAAAAATAATTACGACAAAACCCTTCCTGAAATAAATGTCGATCCAAAATTGATGCGAATTATTTTTCAAAATCTTCTTTCTAACTCTATCAAATATACTCAACCAAAAGGCAAAATTGAATTAAAGATAGGCTATGATGAAAAAAACTTAAACATTGAAGTGACAGACAACGGAATGGGAATTCCAGAAAGTCAAAAAGCTAACATATTTTCTAAATTCTTCAGAGCTGATAATGTCCGCCAGACAGACGCTGAGGGCACTGGCTTAGGCTTGTACTTGCTCAAATCTATCATCGACCATTCAGAAGGAAAAATTAGCTTTACGTCTACTGAGGGTCAAGGCACTACCTTTTTCATATCCATTCCGCTAACTGGCATGAAAGCCAAAAAAGGAACTAAAGAAATAAATGAAGTCTAATATTATCCCTATTTAAATGTCAACCTGCCTGCGCTCCGTCGGCATAGCCTTTGGCGGCGTACGACTGGTAGGCAAGGTTCCAAATAAATTTCCAATGACTAACTAAAAAACTGTCATTGCGAGAATGATTTGTACTCAAATTATTCGTGGCAATCTCCCGCGATAAATTTTAAATCTATCTTTAGAAGTTACGCTGAATAAACTAAATCTATTCTACAACGTGTGTCATCTTGAGCGGAATTGATCCGCCAGCTGGCGGAGAAATGAAGTCGAAAGATCTAGGATTAGATTCCTCGATTTCGTTCATCCTCTTTGGGGTCGGATTCACTTCACTCGAAATGACATACTAGAAGTAATTAAGTTGATCTGGTATTATGTTTATTTATTCAAAATGATAAAAAAATAAAAAACCATCTTCATGATGGTTTTTAATAAAATTATTTTATAAAAGTTTTTTTACTCTATCCACTATATCTGACATCCCCCAGTCCGCCTTGACTAAATAATCATTAGCACCAAGTTCTTTGGCTAAAACAAATTTATCCATATCGCCGTAATTAGTTAAAATTATCACTTTCAAATTTTTTCCCACTTCATTTTCTTTAAGTAATTTTAGCATCTCCAATCCATCCATCACCGGCATGGCAATGTCCAATAAAATCATATCGGGCAATTCTTTAAATGCTGCCTCCAATCCCACTGCTCCATTTTCAGCCACCGTCACTTCGAACCCTTCACTCTCAAATTTATCTTTAAGCGCCCTAGAAAGTGGCGCTTCGTCTTCCACAACTAATATTTTTTTCTTTTGTTTCATGTTAATTTTAAAAATTAATTTAATTAATAGCCTTGTCGTTGATTCTTTTATTCATTACCCTCCAATTTTATCGACAATAGCTTAGACACTCCATCATCTCCCATTGTTGCTCCGTAAAGATAAGAAGCTTGACGCATTGTTTCTCGATTGTGCGTAATAGCCACAAATTGAGTTCGATTTGATAAAGTCTTTAAAATTTTACTGAACCTTCTGGAATTAGCCTCGTCCAAAGCCGCTTCAACTTCATCGAGCATTGAAAATGGCGGCGGGTTGTAGGAAATAATTGCAAAAAGCAAAGCCAAAGAAGTCAATGATCTCTCTCCACCCGAAAGCATCGATAGATTGGCAATCTTTTTTCCCGGAGGACAAGCGGCGATATCCACGCCCAATTCGTTTTTGTCATTGTCTTCTAACTCTTCAATTTCAGCTTCTAGTTTATCCTCAGTTTCCACATCCAATCCATCGCCCTCTATCTGCTTAGTTCGAGCTATCTTTCTCTTTTTTGTCTTCACCAAGCTCGCTTTTCCTCCGCCAAAAATTATTTTAAAATATTTAGAAAATTCATCATTAATTTTATTAAAAGCTTCCGCAAAAACAACATCAATTTTTTTATCCATCTCTTTGGCAATTTCCAAAAGAGAAACGATGGCCTGCTCTAAATCTTTTGATTCTTGTTGCAAGGTTTCATAACGTTTATTGGTTTCTTCATACTCCTCTACGATCAAAGGATCAATTCCACCAGTCTGTTCCATTTGAATTTTCAACCTCGAAATTTTTTGCTCAGTATCATAGCGGTCAATTTTTTCTCCGTCAAATTTAAGCTCTTTAATTTCTGTATTTAAATTATTTTTTGCCTCTGCAGTCAAATCTTCTTCTCGAACTTCAATTCTAGCTAGAGAAACCTTGGCGTCATTAAATTTATCCTTAGCAGTATCCAATCTTCTTTGATTTTCTCTCAGTTTCTCTTCCGCTACAAAGAATTCTTCCCGCACCTTGGCATCTTTTTCTACTTCCTTCTGGATTTCCGCGTTAATTTGAGCGATTTTACCTCTGGCTTGGTGGATTTCTTTTCTGAGATGATCCAATTGCTTATCCATCTCAGCTAACTCACCGTTGCCTTTTTTCTCTGCTTCTATTTGTTCTTGAGTTTTCTTTCCTTCTACTTTTCCCTTATCAATATCCCCTCGCAAAACGACAATATTTCTTTCTATCTCCAAAATAAATTCTCTTATCTCTTTCAATTCTTCTAACGTTTCAATTTTTCCAATTCTTTCACTTAATTCTCTCTGAGCTTGGTGGATTTTTTCCAATTCTTCTCGGATATAACCCTTGTCCACTAAAATTTCTTTAATAATTCCTTGTTGCCTTATTTTATCTTTTAAAATTTCCATTTTTCCTTCAGTCATCATTATCTCCTTCTCAGCAATGTTGATAATTTTATAAACTTTATCTCTTTCAAATTTTAATTCATCTTGCTTTTTATTTTGACGCATTTTTTGAGACTCACTTTCCACAAAATCATTAAGCTTATCCATATCTCTTTGAATCAATATCACATCTTTGCCTAATTCTTCTTTTTGTTTAAAAGACTCTTCTCTTTCTGCCTGAAAAGAATGCCATAAAAAAGCGAAATATTTTTCTTGGATTTCTCTTAATTTATTTTTTATCTCCGCTCCTTTTTGGGCTTTATCAGCTTGCCTTTTTAGGATTTTTAAATGTGGCTCAATTTCTCCCAGAAGTGCGCTGACTTGTAAAAGATTTTTACTGGTCGCTTCCAATTTTTTTAAAGCGCGTTCTTTTTTAATTTGATATTGTTTTACCCCAGCTGCATCTTCCAAAATTGATTTTCTCTCACTGACTGAAGCATTCAGCACGGCATCGCTCATCCCCTGATTAACTACGCTGTAGCTATCTTTTCCTACTCCAGCTTTGGCCAATATATCTGTCACATCAACCAATCTAACTTTGGAACCATTAATTAAATACTCGCTTTCTCCACTTCGGTAAATTTTTCGGCGAATAATTACCTCAGTGAAATCAAGGGGAATTTTTTTATCAGAATTATCCAGATGCAAAGATACTGAAGCGTAATTTAATTTTCCTTTATTGCTACTTCCGGCAAAGATGACATCTTCTGATTTTTTGCCTCGCAAATTTTTCATAGATTGCTCACCCATTACCCAGCGAATGGCATCAGCAATATTTGATTTACCGCTTCCATTGGGACCGACAATAGCCGTAATGCCCATTTTCTTTTTCTTGCCATCATCATTTATACCGCTAACTTCCCCTATCGAATCCGAGGGCATAAAATCCACCACTGTTTTATTGGCAAAAGATTTAAATCCGGCTATTTCTAATTTTTTTAAATACATAAATATTCATTAAACATAAGGCATACAACATAAAACAATCAACATAAAATAAAATACTTCATGTCATATCCTCCATTTCATACAGTTTTATTGTACTATAAATCTTTAGATTAAGGAAATGCAAAATTCTCTGCAAAAGCTATCTTGGAGCAAATTTAAAATATTGAAAAATTGAACATTGATTGAAAATTGGTTATTGGACATTGTAAATTTAAGACCTACATCCACCCCTTCACCTTCAAACCTTCTTGGGCGGCTTCTCGCTGAGCTTCTTGCTTGCTGGCTCCGTTACCTTGAGCAATAAGTTCATCCCCAATATAAACACCCACCGTGAAATTTTTATCATGATCAGGGCCTTCTTCTTTTAAAATTCGGTAGGATGGCGTCATTTTAAAATGTTCTTGGGATTTTTCTTGAAAATAACTTTTGGGATCAAGATACAATTTATTGGCGATTACATTATCAATTTTTGTTACTACATTTTCTAAAATAAATTTTTCTGCCACAGCGTAACCTTGGTCTAGATAAATTGCTCCAATAATTGCCTCAAGAGCATTAGCCAACAAATACTGCCTCGCCCTCCCCTTATCACTAGCTTCTCCTTTGCTCATTAAAACATATTCATCCACTTTTAGCTCAGCTGAAATTTTAGCTAGCATTTCTCCATTTACCAAAGCTGCTCGCCAGCTAGTCATTTCCCCTTCTTGATTATTGCTATAATTTTTAAATAAATAATCAGTTACTACCAATTCTAAAACCGCATCACCCAGAAATTCCAATCTTTCGTTGTGGTTCAATTTATATTTTTTATTCTCGTTTAAATAAGAGCGGTGCGTCAAGGCCTCCTGAATCAAGTCCAGATTATTAAACTCTATACCGATACTTTCAGCAAACTTATTTTTTACCATCTTGTTTTAAGAATTTCTAGTTAGAAGTTTTTAAAAAAAATCGTCGGACAGGCTCTGGGACGAAAGATTAAAAACTTTTAATTAGAAATTATTTTAAAATAATTTACAACTCACTAGCTTAATCATTTATTGCAAGCTTTGAACCATTTATGAGTATTCCTTAAATAAATAAAGAATATGGAATATTGGTGAAAAGTTTGCAATAAATGGTTAAGCACTAAAACTAATTTGATTTATGCACAGAGAAAATTTAGTTTAAATAAGCAAGCCTCGTGATTAATTATTTTCTGCAATTATTTTTTTAGCATCTTCTAATTTTTCTCTTTCCTCTTGCTTGGCTATTTTCTTTCTCTTGTCATCATCTTTTAAAGGCTCGCCCATTTCTCGATAGATTGTGCCCAAGACTCCATTTACAAATTTAGCGGAATTTGGCCCGCCGAAAGTTTTAGCTAGTTCAATTGCTTCATTAATCGCTACTTTGGGAGGAACATTTTCATAATTACCGTAGAGTAATTCATAGATTCCAATGCGCAAGATATTTCTGTCCACGATGGTAATTTGCGAAAGCGGCCATTCTGGGGCGCATTGCTCAATAAGTTCATCAATGTCGTTTTGATTCTTAAGCACTCCTTCCACCAGATTTAAAACCAAATCTGTTTCTTCAATTCCAATAGCTAACTCTTGAATATTTTTATCCACAATACCCAAGACACTCTCCCTGTTTCCATCATTAAAATCCCACTCAAATAAAGATTGCATCGCTATTGATCTTTGAAGGTGCCTATTTGCCATTTTAATTTATACCAAAAAAATTCTTTTTTGGAAAAGTTATTTATTTTTTATTTTTAGCTACTTTCTTGGTTATCTTTACAACTTCTCTTCCTTTATAGAAACCGCATTTTGGACAAGCGCGATGAGGCATAATTTTTTCTTCGCAATTGCTGCATTTAGCACCTTGAACTTTCACTATGCTTTTTAATTTAATAACTTGGCCGGCGCGTCTTCTTCCTTTTCTGGCGGTATTATGTCGTTTTTTTGGTACTGGCATATATTTGAATAACTATATTTCTATATCGCTATAATGATTAAACTTTTACTGTTTAAATTTATCATTACTTTG
>Ga0076203_127_pt1 | contig 14624 bp, 14 predicted proteins | sample RifGroE2_FD_67809 | JGI IMG/M metagenome (GOLD analysis project Ga0076203, IMG submission 67809) | Parcubacteria (Moranbacteria) bacterium GW2011_GWE2_35_164
AAAGTTGCTCTTTTTGTAAAGATGCATCGAACTATTAGATTATTAAACCTTTTTAGGAAATACTCTGCTTTGGCGGTGGTTGTTTCTAGCGCTATGCTGGTTACGGCAACTAATAATGTGGCCTCTGGTGGCCAAGCAGGCAATTTCTTGAGCGGACAGTGGCGAAATGGGAATAGAAATGAAGTAAGAAATGATATGAATATAGAGGTGGAAAATACTAAGAAATCCCAACTTAGTCCAATTTCTGTAGCAAGCAGAGCGGTTGATCCAGAATTTAAAGAAGATGATCTGAATCAAATTACTGCCGTGGGCGGAAAGATTGTGAGTGCTCCATCAAGCCCGGTTCTGAAAGATCCGGAAGAAGATGGAGGTGTGGAGGTGTATTTGGTTAAAGATGGAGATACGGTTAGCACTATTGCGCAAAAATTCAGCATAACCACCAACACAATCCTTTGGGCTAATGATATTGAAAATGTGGATGAGATACAACCAGGAGACAAAATATTTATTTTACCTGTGGCGGGATTAACTTATGTTGTAAAAAAAGGAGAAAATTTGGACGATATCGCCAAAGAATATAAAGCTGAAAAAGAAAAAATAATTTCTTTTAACGATAACATTCCAGCTAATGGAGAAATAAAGGAGGGACAAGAAATTGTTATTCCCGGAGGACAAAAAGAAATCCCTGTTCCAGTCGTAGAAAGTCCTACGGTAATTGACAGGCGAGTTTATGCTACCCCAGAGGGTGGTGATCCTAAAATTTCAGGAACTAAAAAATTAGATGGCAAAGGAGGGGCAGGACATAGGTTCCCTTATGGGTATTGTACTTGGTATGTAGCGCAAAAAAGATATGTCCCGTGGGGAGGAAATGCCGGAACATGGCTGTATAATGCCAAGGCCAGGGGTTACAAAACAGGAAAAGCTCCCGCAGTGGGCGCTATTATGGTTAGCTCGGAGTCCTGGTGGGGACATGTAGCTATTGTAGAATCAGTGGGCAAAGGCACAGCAAAAGAGTAATCGCGACTAACAGCCGAGTGATAAAAGGGTTTATTTATTAAAATTCCAAATTCCAAATGTTAAATTTCAAATAAGCTTACAGTAATTAATTTTTTTGTGAATTTTTAAAGTTCTGTTATAATTGGTATGTGAGAAAAACATTCTTTTTGGAAGAGTTATATTTTAAAATATAAGAAATATGATGGTTAGAAAACATACAAATAAAGATATCCAAAAAATAGCCGATAAAATCGCTAGGGAGCTCAAACCCGAAAAAATTATTCTTTTTGGATCTTATGCTTGGGGCAAGCCCACCAAGGACAGTGATATTGATTTGTTTATTATAAAAAAAAGCAATAAAAGAAAAATTGATCGAGCTAGGGATGTGCAAAGAATATTATTTAATGAAGATATTCCTGCAGTAGATATTTTAGTTTATACTCCCCTTGAGACAAAAAAACGATTGGCTCTGGAGGATTTTTTTATAGAAGATATTATTCATAAAGGCAATATTATTTATGAGCGATAAATTTTTACCAAAAGAACTTGTTACGGAAGAGTGGTTTAAAAAGGCTTACGATGATGAATTGAATGCTAAATCTATTTTAAAACACAAAGACGGAACTCCTGGCGGAGCGTGTTTTTTGGCGCAACAAATGGCAGAAAAATTATTTAAAGCAGTGCTTGTTTTTAAAGAAGGAAGATTCCCAAAAATTCACAACGTGGTTAAGCTATTAAAATTAATAATCAAAACAGATATTGATTTTAAAGAATTAGAAGAAGAAGCTGTGATATTAAATGACTTCTATATTACCAGCAGATACCCAGACGATATGCAGGAATTTTCTTGGCAAGATGCCGAAGAAGCTTTCGACGCTGCAGAGAAAATTAAAAAGTTTGTTTTTAAAAAATTAAAAAAATAAAAGGTGGCATTTTCTGACAGTCGTCATTTGATGATACCTTTTTAAAATTAAACTGAAGCAGAAAAAAATAAAATAAAAGTGTCAGTTTTGTCCACGTGCGACTGAAGTGACACTTTTGACGACTGGGATGGTAGTAGGGGTACTGCAGTTTTTCGGAAGTAAAAAATAAAAGAATTGATATTGTAAACAGTTTTCTTTAAGAAGTTGTTTTTTGGCTTGTGGGTGTTTGCGAATAAAGGAATAAAAAAAGCTGTTTACATTCATTCAGCCAGTCTACGCGAAGAGGTCCTGGAAAAAATCTTGCATACTCGTGAGTTTTTGAAATTACAAGGTTTTGATCTAATGGTCTATGATGGATGGAGATCACTTGAGTTACAAGAAAATCTCTTCTGGTATTACATGAGATTGTTCACAGTGAAAAATTTTGATCTCCAGGAGCACTTTAATGATGCATCATCCACGAAAGACATAAGAGAGTGTTATAACCATCTTTCTCCTGAAGTAAAAAAGCTAACCTTTGAAGCCAATCGCACCTATGTTAGCTGGCCAACGAGCGACCCGTCTTACCCAAGCCCACACTCGACGGGCGGCGCTGTAGATGTTTGGCTCTATAAGGATGGCGAGGCCGAGAATTTGGGAGTACCCTTTGATTGGATGAAAGAAGAAGCTGGAGCTTTTTATCATCTAAAAATTAAAAGGAAGCGATTTTCTGGAAACGATGCGAAAATATGCCGGAATAGAACGACGCTTCTACTTTCGATGATAAACAAAAGTTTTACTTGCTATGGTCCCGAACTATGGCATTTCAATTTTGGCAATCAAATGGATGCTCTCGTTAAAGGAAAATCTGCTTGCTATTCATACATAGAACCTTAATGGGTAAATATTTACCTTGGTTGAGCGGCTATCATTTCCAGATAACCGCTTTAATTTTGATCAATTTATATATAATTATTATTGCAATAATTAGATAATTAGATTACTATTTATATAAACTATTAACGTAAATTTATGAAAAAAACTGCTAAAAACAAAAAACAAATTGCATTGATTTTCGGCGGACAGTCCGGTGAGCACGAGGTGTCTTTGCGTTCGGCCAGTCAAGTGATGAAAGCATTAGACAATAATAAATACGAAATCATTCCTATTGCCATTACTAAAAATGGGTATTGGCTAGTTGGTGAAATTGGTCAAAAATATTTGGAAGATAATTTGAAAAAAGCCAATAGTCAAGGAGGAGTTAAAAATAGTGTTTCTTTTAAAAATGGCAGTAAACTTCCAGAAAAATTTCCAGCTATTGATATAGTTTTACCCATCGTGCATGGAACATTCGGGGAAGATGGCAAATTGCAGGGCGCTCTTGAAATGCTGGGGTTTCCTTACGTTTTCTCAGGAACGCTTGCTAGCGCTTTAGCTATGAACAAGCGCAAAACCAAAATCATTGCTAAGGATGCGGGATTGGAAATTGCTAAAGACATTGTGATTTTTAGAAACAAAAAATATAATATAGAAAATATCATCGCTAACTTAGGATTTCCAATTGTCATAAAACCAGTTGAACTTGGTTCATCCGTGGGTACAAGTTTGGCTACTTCCAAAAAAGAATTAGTTTCTGGGATTAAAAAAGCTTTAGAATATGGAGATGAAGTTCTTCTGGAACAATTCGTGAAAGGGCGTGAACTGACCGTTTCAATAATGGGCGATAAATCCCCAAAAACACTTCCTGTTATCGAAATTATTCCAAAAATTTCTGGCTGGTTTGACTATAAAGCTAAATATGAAACAGGTGGTTCTAAAGAAGTTTGTCCAGCTAAAATTCCAGAGAATGTGCGTCGCAAAGTCCAACACTATGCAGTTGAAATATTTAAAGCAGTCGGATGTTTAGATCTATCCAGGGCGGATTTTATCTGGAGCGCGTCAGATAATAAATTATATTTTCTTGAAATCAACACTATCCCCGGCATGACAGCTACGAGCCTTGCGCCTCAGGCCGCCAAAGCAGCTGGGATGAATTTCTCTAATTTTTTAGACAAATTAATTGAAACAGCGATTAGGCGAAATGCAAAAAATAGCCATTAAAAAATAATGTAAGAAATATTAGCCTTGCTACTGAACCAGGAATTGATTGGCTGGTAAATTTTTATAAAAATAATTATTTCGTGGAAATTAAAGATAGTATTTATATGGAGTTTGAAAACTAAAGGGCGCCAGATAGTTAAATCTGACGCCACAACATTCAAAAAGCTACATCAATAGTATCGCAAGAAAAAAAGTTTAACTTTATGTACTGTTTAAATTTAAAAGTGTCAGTTTTGTTCACGTGCGACTGAAGTGACACTTTACTTTTGACGAAGGGGATGGTAGTAGGGGTACTGCAGTTTTTCGGAAGTAAAAAATAAAATAATAGAATTACAAAACAGTTTTCTTTTCCAAGAAGGCTGTTTTTTATTTAGGGTGTTGTGAATAAAAAGCGCAAAATAAAAAGCGCAAATAAAAAGCGCAAAAAGCTTGACAAAATTGTTATTTTATGCAATGCTAAGAGTAGAATAAAAACGGAAAAGAGCGGAGTGTTAGTTCTTTCCAAACAAGGTCAAAAACAACATGAAGGAGACCGCTATGATGAAAGCAAGTAATGGAAAGGCTATGTTTGTTGTCGGAGCGTTATCGCTAGTGTTTTCTGTAGCTTTTAATTTGGCATCTTTGTACACGGTGCTTGCTTTTCAAGGGACAGCGGAAACTGCATTTCAAGTACTTTGTGGTATTGGATTGCTTATGTCCATTACATCTGTGGTGTTTCTTGCTCAAGGATTGAGCCGGTCTTTTGACAAAGGGGAAAAGACGGTGTCTGGAATTGCTATCATGGTTTTTGGCGCGGTAATTCTAGTTGCTGGAATATGGATTACCACGGTCGCGTTGTTTAACCTTTGGGGACTCAATAATGTTCGAGGATTCGCGGCCACGATCAGCGTAGCTCTTGTATTGTTTGTTATATCTCTAGGGATAGGATATTGGGGATATTGCAGGGCAATATTTATTGAAAAAAGGAAGAGTCACAAGGCTATGGGCAGAACATTCGTACCCCAGACTCACTAGCATCGGCGTTTTTTGAGGCTAACGAATATCTAGATATTCGTTAGCCTCTCTTATTTTAAATTAGAAAAACGTTAATTTTAATTGGCAGTTATTTTTGTGTTTAAATAATAATGTTATTAGTTATCAAGAAAATAATCTCTGACAATTTATCAATAAGTTTTTAATTCTTTTTATTACAAAAAATATTCTAGCTAAAAAAAGTTTTGTATATTTTAAAATTTCTGTTATAATGATACTTAGAAAAAATATTTCTTTTTGATGTAGTTATTTTTTCTTTTAGTTGAGGTTATAATAACATAAATACAAAAATTATTTTTTTGATTCAACTTTGCTAAAACTTTAATATAGGTTTTAGATAAAGGTAAGCCTTTAGGACTTACACTCGGATCAATAACATTTGTTGATGAAAAAAAATGAGAATAATTTCGTTAAATCTCCTAACTCAGTAATAGGGAGATTGATTAATGGAATAAAAAGCTCACTGAAAAAACCATCCAAAAAAGCCTTCATTAGAATGGGTTTGTTTTTGGTTTTTGGAATGATGGTTTGGAATTTAAATTTAGGATTTAAAATAGATCATAACGTTATTGTTTTGAATTTAAATGTAAATAATATTGAGGCAGCGGATGGTGATTTTACGACTGAATTTGTGAAAGCTTTTAAAGGTAGATATAAGGGTTCAACCACTGAAAAAATTGTAAATTTTACGGGCGATACAATAGGAGGTGCTGTGCTATGGGCTTTTAATCGTTTATTATATTCTGTTTTGTGGGTAATTTCTCAGCTATTAATGATTTCTGGAGGGATGTTGGATTTTGCATTATCCGTTGAATCTCTCCGAGAATTGATTAGAACTGGTCAGGTTTATAAGCTTTGGGCGGTAGTTAGAGATATGTTGAATATGTTTTTTATGTTGCTTTTGTTATTTTCAGCTTTTGCAACAATTTTTCAAGTAGAAAAATATCACATAAGAAAAATAATTATAATGCTGATAGTAATGGCTCTCTTGGTTAATTTTAGCTACCCAATAGCGTTATTTATAATTGATTTTTCTAATTCAGCGATGGAATTTTTATTAGACGCTGCCTTTGGGTCCGATGAAGCCATAAGCGAATCAGCCCAAATGAGTAAATTTATTAAATTTGGAGAAACCGTAAAACAAACTTATGATGAAGCGAGCTTTTTTTCAATGGATACAACAGGTAGCTTGATCTTTAGTATAATACTTGTGTTTTTATATTTTGTAACACTAGCTGCTTTAGCAATTAATCTTTTAATACGAGCTTTTGCTTTTATTGTATTAGTAATTCTTTCTCCAATTGGATTTGCTTGTGCGTTTTTTCCCGGTACTCAAAAATTATCAAATGATTGGTGGGACAGTATGTTAAAGTATGCTTTTATGGGACCCATGTTAGCATTTTTTCTAATGATGGTAAGTGTTTTGTTTGCAGGAGGTGAATTAGGCAATGAAACACAGTATGAAGCGGCAACGATTCCATTACATATAGTTGGAATTATTTTTCTTTGGATGGGTCTTAAGTTTTCTAATGATATGGGAGGCGCTGCCTCTGGGGCGGCGATGAATTTTGCTAAGAAGACAGGAAATAATATCAAGTCTTATGGACAGAAAGCGGCTTGGTCGGGAGCTGTAGCGACAGGTGTTCCTGGAGCGGCTAAAGCAAGATGGGCTCAATTTACTGATGGTAATAAATCTAAAGCTGAGGCACGCGCTGCTAAAATAGGAAATGTAATAGGAGTTAAAGGAGCAAAGGAAAAAGACATAAAGAGACGAGCTGAGGAATATAAGAAAAATTTGGCTCAGCCAGATGAGCTCAAAGATTTGGCAAAAAAAGGAGATGCAGCTGCTGCTTATCGTTTAGCTGAAGATAAAGACATGGATCAAAAGACGTATGACGAATTTATGGACAAGAATAAAGACGATTCTCTCAGAAAGGCAATTAATTCAAAGACAAAACAAGCAAGAATGGACTTAGTTGCAGTTAATACAGCAGAAACAACACTTAAAGATGCTAAAAAATTACAGGAATTTAAGGATAAAAATCAAAATGCTGCAAATATGAATCCTGGAGAAATTAAGAAACTTATTATTGAACAGGAAATGGGCAAACTCGGAGCAGAAGATTATGCTAATCAAGATTGGAAGGCAGTATCTGAACAAGTAGATGCTTTGACTAAAAAAGGAAAAACAGCCGACGCAACAATAATAAAAGATGCAGTATTGAAGTCCTTTAATGATTTGACTCTGGCAGCAAAAAATGAAACGCAAAAGAGACTTAATGGTCAAAAAGCTGGGGTATTAAGGACAAGCTTTAATGTAGTAATTGTATAATTATAGTTCAGTGTATTTTTAAAGATAAAGAATGATGAATGTTAAATTTTCACAATTTAAAGAATCTGAAAAAATAGAGTTGTGCACGACTCCTCATTGTGTTTTTGTTACTCTTAACCCTGACGATGAAACATTTGAGCAAATAGTGGAGCGACAAGATAAATTTATAAAGTTGCCCGAAGCTGTTAAGGATAAGTTATTATCGCATGAAACCTCGGAAAAGATAAAAGCTATCGGGAGAAACTATAATTTGGAATTATTGCAAATGGCTCCCATCGCTCGGGTAATCCGCAGTTATTATTTCGCAGAAGTGAAGCTGGAAGACTTTGCCAATGTAATTGAAAAAGAGTCAAAGATTAAAAAAGAAGAAGCGGAAAGCATTGCTAAATATATAATTGATAGAATTATAAATAAAGATGTTAAGCCTCAAGTTACAGTTAAGAAAGAAAAGATAACAATTGCTCGGGCAATGGAAAAATATCCCGAAATCCCAACAATTGAAAATTGGATTGGTGATTACTTCAGTGTTGTAGGGGCGGGAAACAGAGATGTAATGAAACGAAGCAGCTACCTCTATCATAGTAAGAATGTTAAAGGATTAAATGCCACGGAACGGCAAAAATTATCCAAGATATTGAAATCTCTGGATGAAGAATTTTTATTGGAGGTGGATATCGATAAAAAAGAAATTGTATTTGATCTAATGCCTGCGGAAAACAAAAATAAATTTCTCATTAAAGAAATAACAAATAATAAGCCACAAGCCAATCAAACAAATTATCAGAATGAAGAGGCGACTAAAAAAGAAGAGGAAATAACTAAGCTGGAAGATAAGGGCTCAGCGCCAGTAGTAAGTAATCGGCGATTTTTGGATGGTTTTTCCAATAAGACAGACAAAAAAGAGGAAGAAGATAAAATAATTGCCAAACAAGTCCAGGAAAAAATCGCAGAGTTAAAGAATATTGACCTTCCAAAAAAAGTTGAAAACGCTAGCGAGAAAAAAGGGAGATTTGATTTTCTAATTGGAAATAAAAAAAGAGAAGAATTTGACAAAAAAGAATCAACGCAAGTCTCCAATGGGGGTATAAAATTTTTTCAAGACGTAACTCCGAAAGAAAGTGAAAGTTTGAGAATAGAAAGAGATGATTCGCTAAACGGAATTTCCAAAGCAGAAAAATCAGAAGATAAGAAAGGCATTATACGGCATGTGCGGGGCAACAATTGGGATTTGGGAAGCGCGCATTTTTTGAAAGAAGATAATGATATAGTTAAAGAGGCTAACAAAGAGATGGATAAAGTTGCGCCAGCTGAAATTAGTGATGATAGCGTAAAGTTTACCTCACCACAGCAATTGCCAGTAGAGAAAGAGAAGAATATTCCTGACAATGGAATAAAGACAAAAAATGATAAATGGAATAATTTTTTTGGGAAGATAAAACCGTTGGAATGAAAATATTAGATACGCCTCCTCCCCTTAGACCGCGTGTCGCCATAGCTTTAGCGGTGGAGCAAGGAGAGGCGCTCGGAGGGAGGAGGGGTTTGAATAAATTTAGAAACCCCCTCTGTCCTATCGGACATCTCCCCCTTGAGTACAAGAGGGAGAGGCTCTGGCAGTAAGTAAAATTTAAAATTAAAACGTAATGCATTATAATGTTCCACAATTTATAGATATTGAAGACAGGATAGTTGGGCCGCTGACAGCCAAACAATTATTGTGGCTGTTTGCTATGGCGGCGACCTTGTTTGTAGTCTGGTTTGTGCTGGAAAATAAGCTGTCTTTCTTCATCACTGCCATACCTATTGGCGTAATATTTTTGGCATTTGCCTTTTATCGCCCCTACGGATATCCTCTAAGTAAATTTGTGGGTTCGATGTTTTTCTTCTTTGTTAAACCAAAGGTATATGTCTGGAATAGAAATGCAAAACCTTCAAATGAAAAGGAAACCTACAAAAGAGAGGTGGCAGGCAAAGCGATAGAAAGGAAGATTTTAAGGCAAAAAGAGATTTATGATATATCAAAGATATTAGACAGCGAGCCGGATATTTTAAAAGAAATAAATAAAAAAGATTAAAATTATGGAATTGATGCATTCAAAAAATAAAAAACAGAAAGACGCGGGAACGAGTACGCAAAAATACGTTAACGTAGAAGAAGTAAAGAATGATTTGGTGGTTTTAAAAAATAAGTCGTTACGGGCGATTTTTTTGGTTTCTTCGATAAATTTTGATTTAAAATCAGCAGACGAGCAGGAAGCGATAATCGGAGGCTATCAAAATTTTATTAATTCTTTGGATTTTCCTATCCAAATTATGATTAGTTCGAGAAGGCTTAACATAGAACCCTATCTGGAATTATTGGAAAAGAAAAGGAAAACTCAAACCAATGAGCTGTTAAGATTGCAAATTTCTGAATATTCGAATTTCATCAAAGATTTAACAGAAGTATCTCAAATAATGACAAAGCAATTTTATTTGGTAGTGCCTTTTTTCCCTGTTGAAAATTTAGAAAATGGTTTTCTAGATAGAATAATGAATTTTTTTAATCCAAAGCAGCAGGTCGAAGAAACAATAGAAATTTTTGAAACATACAAGAATCAGTTATGGCAAAGAGTAGACCAGATTTCCGCGGGTTTGACTTCTTTGGGAGTTCGGGCAACTGTCTTAAACACAGAGGAATTAATTGAATTGTTGTATTCTTCTTATAATCCATCAGTTTATTCAAATTCTACGATAAAGGATTTAGACGCAATGGATTTTGAATAAAAAATAACCAATAGAATTTGAAATTTGAAATTTGAAATTTGAAATCAAGCTAAAATTTTAAATGTTTAAAACGGATAAAAATTATAATAACAATAGAAAAAGAAAAGAAAGAAAAAAGCACAAAATTAAAATTTATTCATTTAAATTTAATTTCAAACTTTAAATTTAGCCTTTAAAATTAAAATATAAATTTATGTTTTTAAATCAGAAAAATCAAAAATATCAAAGAGATCCGATTCTAATGAAAGAGGATGAATACAGAAAGGGTGTAGCGGTGGTAAAAGATTTAATATCTCCCTCGGCTCTTAGAGTTTCTCCGAGTCATATTGAAGTTGGTGATACTTTTTCTAAAACAATTTTTATCATGGCTTTCCCTAGATTTTTAAGCGTGAATTGGTTTTCCTCGATAATTAATATAGATTTTTGAAGGGTTTGCTGAAAACTACTACTCAAATTCAATCTAGAATAAACATCGAAGCCCAAGATGGAAAAGTTAGAAATCCGATGTTGGAATCTGCTTTAGAAAATACGGAAGAATTGCGAACAAAACTTCAAGAAGGAACAGAGAGATTTTTCAGAGTAGGAATCTATATAACTATATTTGGAGAAAGTACTAAGGATTTAAATAAAATTTCCAATAGTATCGAGGCGATGCTGGAAGCGCAAATGGTTTATGCAAAACCAGCCAGTTTTAGAATGGAAGATGGATTAGCCTCAACCGTGCCACTTGGAGAAGATAGATTGGATGTGGCTAATAATTTAAATACATCCCCCCTTTCGACTATCTTTCCATTTGCTTCAGCTGAATTATCTTCTAACTCTGGAGTTTTGTACGGTATTAATCGCCACAATAACAGTCTTATTTTATTTGATAGATTTGAAATGGAAAATGCTAATATGGTAGTTTTTGCCAAGTCTGGAGCGGGGAAAAGTTATGCAATTAAGTTAGAAATAATAAGATCAATGATGCTGGGAGTAGATGTCATAATAATTGATCCGGAAAATGAATATAAACATTTAGCTGAGACCGTGGGAGGGAGTTTTATAAAAATATCTCTCAATTCCAAATACCATCTTAATCCTTTCGATTTACCGCGAGCATTGGAAGATGAAGATTCAGCTGACATTTTAAGAAACGCCATCGCTAATTTAGTGGGACTTTTGAGATTGATATTGGGAAATCTTACTCCGGAAGAAAATTCTATCTTAGACAATGCTATTAGAGAAACTTACGCTATTAGAGATATAAACGAAGAGACGAATTTCTCTTTATTGGAGCCAAATAGTTTTCCTACCATGTCTGATCTTTATGAAGTTTTGAGAAATATGGATGGAGCTAGATCATTGGCGCTTAAATTGGAGAGATATACGGAGGGTATATTTTCCGGATTTTTGAATAAGCATACCAATATAAAGACAGACAATATGTATGTTGTCTTACAATTTATCTGGAATGAAATGCGATCTAATATGAAGAAGCGGCTGGTGGCGGTGGATGAGGCTTGGATAATGATGCAACATGAGGATGCCGCTTCATTTCTTTTTGGAATAGCCAAGAGATGCAGAAAATATTATACCGGTTTAACTACAATTACTCAGGATGTTAATGATTTTATGATGTCGCGTTATGGTAAGCCTATTGTGACCAACGCTTCTACTCAATTTCTTTTGAAGCAATCCACAGCGGCTATCGATATTGTTCAAGAAACATTTTTTCTAACTGATCAAGAAAAATTTTTATTATTGGAAAGTAATGTGGGAGAGGGAATATTTTTTGCCGGCAATAAGCATGCCGCTATAAGAGTGGTGGCTTCATATAGTGAAGATCAGATTATTACATCTGATCCTAGACAGCTCCTGGAAATAGAAGAAGCGAAACAAGATTTAGAAGGATAAAAACACATTAGCATGTTAGCTCCGCCAGCTGGCGGATTAGCATTAAAGCAATAGCATTGAGACATGAAGTCATCAGACATCCGTAATCAGCCATCGAAAAATTCATTTTTTATTTGTGATGGGTAGATTAGGGAGGAATGTAATTTTTTGATATATTGATGTATAATGGAAGAGGAGCGATTTGTATTACTAAGGAAATAAAATTATGCCTGGAGAAGAAACACAAAATAAAATAAGATTAGATGAAGCTAGAAGAAAGGCTGTTGAAAAAAGATTAGATAAGGCTGATGGGATTAGAGCCAATATGAGTGATGACAAAAAATTAAGCAGAAGAAATGATTTATATGGAAAAGATGTTCGCACTAAAGAATCTGGAAGGTATAATGGAAAGTTGGGAAAAGCATCTCAAGCATTGGCTATAGCCAAAGGAGCCAAAGATATCATTACAGCGCCTACAGAAATTCAGGCTATGGATGTGCCTATTTACGGATTAGCTTTTGCGCTAGCTCTACTAAAAGATTTATTGGATCTTACGGTAGTATTGGCATTGCCTGCTATTGGGACAGTTATAACAATATGTGTTTCAATTGCAATTGGTTTGATATTGCTTTTTGACGGAATTTCCGTTTCACAAAGAAGAATGGCTAGAAGAATGACGAGGAGATTTTTGGTTTTAATTGCTGGAACATTGGCTGAGGGAATATTATTCGGTTTAAATTTTTTCCCAATCGAAACGTTTGTAGTAGCTATTATCTATTGGATGTCATTAACGGATAGAAAAAGAAGCGCCAAATTTAATAACGGATATGGAGAAGTTTATAATTAAGATTTTAATTATAAAATAAGATTTTTTAAAAAAGTGCGGATATTTAATATCGAATTAACCTCTTAAACTTAAGATATAAAAGAATGGATATAAATTATAAAAAAACAAAGGAAGTATTTGATACAGAAACAATAGTAACTTCAGCAGTGATTTTAGCTTGTATGTTACTTTTTTCGTTTTTTCCGATAAAAAGCAATTATTTTCAGGAGATTACTTTAAGTCTCGCCTTTCTTTGCCTGGTGCCCTTTCTTTATATAAAGATAATATTAAAAAAAGAGTTGCATAATTTTGGCTTCCAAATTAACAAATGGAGAGAAGGTTTTCTGATTATGCCCATCTGCTTTCTAATAATGGGAGTTTTATTTTATGTTGTTTTTAAATATACAGGCTTTAAAGATGAATATTTCTTGGGAAATTATGAAATGACTGATAGCTTCTGGTATTTATTTGTGTATGAATTTTTGATTGTTAATTTAATTGTATTTTTGTATGAAGTTTTTTTTAGAGGCTTTGTAATGTTTTATTTTAAAAGCAGATTTAATATTTCAGCTGTTTTTATCCAGCTTTTGTTTTTCTTGCTCTTTCTCGGTATTTTGGACCAACTGTCCTTAGACTATATTTTTTATATGATGACAGCACTGCTAGCGGGCTTAATCGCTTATAAAAGTAAATCTTTGTTATATTCTTATTTATTTAGTATAATAGTGTTAATTGCCAGCGATATTATTTACTTAAAATTAACTAAATAATAGGCTAAAATTATTAAAAATAACCCCGGTTAAATAGTGCGGATTACCGCAATTTAACGGGGTAAAAAAAATGAAGAAAATTATTAAAAAATTACTTCTGTTTAGTGTAGTATTTATAGAGGTGGCTTTATTAATCGTTCAACCAGCGCTAGCTCTTTCATTGGGTAAACCAAAGGAGCCATCTTTTAATGCAAATAAAGCAGCACAACAATTGGAAAATCGTTATCATGTAGATAAGGACTCCGTCAAAGATCTCGGAGAATCATTTAATGTGGGAGAGCAAAAGACTCCTGCGGCTGAAGTGGATATATTTTTCAATCCTACTAATCCTAAATTTGGTGAAAAAGTAACAGCTACCGCTATCCCGAAATATTTTCAATGGCCTTAAAAAAGGAGACGCTGCCTGGAAAGGCTCTTGTGATGTTGATGGGAATGATAGGATAAATATTGATGATTGGAAAATAGAAGCAATGAGAACAGTAGCAAACGGAGGCTTTATAAAAGCAAAAGCGAATTATTCTTCAGATACCGATAGCGATGGATACGGTGCACACAAAGGAGGCCGAGTCAATGTGCAAGAGACGGATTATTGTTATTTGCACGATTTTATTTCAGGAAAAAATTATGAGATGGCTATAGGGAAAGTTAGTAGTGGGGATGATGATGAGGGTTGTGGAGACGGTCAGATTTTATGTGCAAATACGGATATTTTGGAGTGTGGATTTACCAGTGAAACAACAGAGGTGCCCCAATACGACATGGGTAGCAGTACTAGTAGTTCCAGCTCGAGTTCTAGCGGAGGAAGTTCTACGAGTACAACAGAAGAAAATAATTCTACGGGGGGGTCATCATCTTCATCTTCATCAACTGAAACTACTATAGAAACGCCAGCACATCAAGAAACAACATACGGACCAAATAAAATTTATACAGAAATATTTACTGATTCTGGTTATGATCCGGATTGTGATCCGGAAACTGATAAAACTACTTGCCCGGATAGCACTATACCGCTGTGTGTTTCCAAT
>Ga0076203_108_pt1 | contig 12349 bp, 10 predicted proteins | sample RifGroE2_FD_67809 | JGI IMG/M metagenome (GOLD analysis project Ga0076203, IMG submission 67809) | Parcubacteria (Moranbacteria) bacterium GW2011_GWE2_35_164
GCGCAAAAATTAATAGAGAACTTGGAAAGGATTGATAAGGAGAATCAATACTTTGTTTTTTTATTGAAAGAAAATTTTGATGAGTTTCAACCTAGAAATAAAAATTTTAAAAAAGTCTTAGCTGATTACCGCTGGTATACTTTTTCTGAACAGATAAATATGCCCAAACTTTTAAATAAATACGATCTAGATATTGTTCACTTTCCTCATTTCAATGTGCCGATTCTTTATCGCAGGAAATTTATTATTACTATCCATGATTTAATCCTACTGCATTTCCCCACTCTTAAAGGGACAAAACTTAATCCTATTTTTTATTGGATTAAGTTTTTGGCTTATAAATTAGCTATTGGTAGTGCGGTGCGCAGATCAAAAAAAATAATCACCGTCTCCAAGTTTAGCAAGAAAGATATTTTGGCCAACTACCCATTTTTGACAAAAGACAAAGTGGCAGTAACTTATGAAGCGTGTGATTTAAAAAACAAAATTAAAGTCTCCGCAAAAGGCAATGAGGAAATTTTAAAAAAATATGGTATAATCAAACCGTATTTGGTTTACGTGGGCAATGCTTATCCGCATAAAAATTTGGATAGGCTAGTCGATTCTTGGAAGATTTTTTTGAATAAATCCAAAGATGAAAAAGATTTTGCGCAATCTCCGTATTTAGTTTTGGTGGGCAAAAAAGATTACTTTTACAGCAAGCTCGCAAAGAGGATTAGCGCAGATAAAATGGAAAATGTTATTTTAACAGGATTTGTCCCGGACAATGAATTGGACTTGGTATATGAAAAAGCAACTGCTTATATTTTCCCTTCACTTTATGAAGGATTCGGATTACCACCACTGGAGGCGATGGAAAGAGGTCTCCCTGTAGCTACTAACGCACATGGTTGTATGCGGGAAATATTAGGAAAGAGTGCTTATTATTTTGATGGAAAAAAAATTGATTCAATAATTGAAGCGATAAGGAAAATGTTTTTGGATGCTAGCTTAAAAAATGAATTGATAAACAGAGGCTACAAGCAAGTGCTGAAGTATGACTGGAAAAAAATGGCTAGAGAAACATTGGATATATATGAAAAAATATAAATAAGTCTTAAAATATAAAAATTTTCAGATATTATGAAAGATATAAAACAAAATAACCGCAGGTATGCAGATAATTTTTCTCAGGAGAGAGCTCGAAAAGCTTGCTTTGACAATGAAATTAAATGCCAGGTCTATAGATTTGGAGAAGTTTTCAAAATAGATGATGAAATTATTGCAAAAGAGTGTGACCAGAAAGCAATGATAAACTATGTTGATAATTCCATTAAATTTAGATCAAGATTTCAAGAGTGTTGTTATAAAAAAAGAAAAGAGATTTTTTTTATTTTCTTGGATGGTGCTATCCCCAATTGTTCTTTGTGTGGTTTTCTTGGGCGCGATGTATGTTCAAAAGGGAATAAAAACTCAGGGAAAAGTTTTGGGCGTAAGCAAGGAGGCTTATAATAATATTAATATAGCTTTGGGTGGAGTCAAAGAGCGGAATTTTTCAATGTCAGAAAATAAATTCGGTGAAGCTTATGAAAATTTTGCAGAAATTTCTGCTTCGCTCGAAGGCTTAGGTAAGGGTGTGATTTCCATTTCTCGTTTTGTTCCCGGTGCTTCAAAACTTTCTTCAGGCTACCATGCCATCGAAGCCGGCAAGAATCTTTCTTTGGCGGGGGAAAAAATTAGTCAAATAGCCAACGATATCAATAGTTTGAAAGATGGCACTGCTGATAAGAATAAGAATTTTTCGTTGTTGGATTTTTTTGTTTCTTTCGATAAGGATTTAAATGAAGTAAATAATTATTTAGTCCAAGCCCGAGATAATTTAAATAAGGTCAAAATAACTGATATCCCCGAGGAGAATCAAGAAAAAATACTGGCCTTAAAAAATAAGTTGCCTATGATAACTCAGGCAGTGGGTGATTTTTCTGCCAATAACCAATTGTTGGCGGATCTAATCGGGGCCAACGGTCCAAGAAAATATTTATTTTTGTTTCAAAATAATCAAGAAATGCGGGCCACAGGAGGATTTATCGGCAGTTACGGAGTTTTAGATATCGATAGCGCCGGGAGAATAAGAAATTTTTTTATTGATGGAATTTTTAATCCAGACGGGCAACTGACAGATAAGATTATTCCGCCCAAACCAATTCAAAAAATAAGCACTGCCTGGAGTCTGCATGACAGCAATTGGTTTCCTGATTTTCCAATTTCCGCCCGAAAAGCCATGTTATTTTATGAGAAAACTGGCGGGCCGACGGTTGATGGCGTGGTAACTTTAACCCCGACTGTTATGCAGAAACTTCTCAACATTAGCGGTCCGATAGACATGAAAGATTACGGAGTGGTCTTAACGGGAGATAATTTTATCGAAAATGTCCAACATGAAGTAGAAGAAGGTTATGATAAAGAAGAAAATCGTCCGAAAAAAATATTGTCTGATCTAGCCCCATTGCTGATGGATAGAATTTTCAATTCTAAAGATGTAAAGGTACTAGCGGAGACTCTAAATGTTTTTAGCGATGCTTTGGCTGAGAAACACATCCTTCTTTATTTCAGCAACAGTGATTTGCAAAAAATAGTTTCCAATCTGGGATGGTCGGGGGAAATATTAGAAACTTCCAAAGATTATTTGAGCGTAATAAATACTAATATTAATGGCTACAAAACAGACGGGGTGGTTAAAGAAAAAATCAATCAGCAAATCGATATTTCATCTGAAGGAGAAATCACCAGCACGGTATCAATCACTAGAAAGCATACCGGTGGAAATTCTCAATTCCAATGGTGGAACAAGGTTAACGCTGATTATATGAGAGTATATGTACCCCAAGGCTCCACATTAATCGAGGTTGACGGGCAAACGAGGGAAATAAATAGTGATATTTTAGATTATAAATCTCTTAAATTTGAAGAAGATGTGGATGTAAAAAATGAGGAAATGCAGATGCAACTTGATGATAAAACCGGCACCAGAGTTTACGTCGAATCAGGCAAAACCGTTTTCGCCAATTGGGTATATGTCAGCCCGCAGGAAGAGGTAACTGTTAAATATAAATATTTACTACCCTTTAAAATAGACAGGAGCAAGGAAGCTAGCTCGTATTCTCTGCTTAATCAAAAACAATCAGGAAGTTTAGGAGATGAGTTTGCTTTTATCTTGAATTATCCCAAAAATTGGAAAGAAAAATGGAAGAGTGCTAATCTCAAAGATTGTTCTTCCAAAGAAGGATATGCGAGTCTTTGCCTCGAAGATAACCTAAAAACCGATAAATTTTTTGGAATAGTTTTCGGTAATGAATGATGAATCAGCTAGGTCGTTGTGCTTTCCGAATTAGCAAGCGCTCCATTGGTAAATTCTTATTGCGCGTATTTTGTAATACAATGTAACTCCTCACTGATGACCTCTTTATAACAAAAATAGGCTTGTCTTTGCGAGACGGTACTCCGTCGTGGCAATCCAGAATTAATATTATAATAATATAGTTTCCTGGACTGCCGCGCAATTTGAGAGTACTCAAATTACTCGCAGAGACAGACAAAATAAGAACTATAAATATGGTCAGTGAGAAGTTACGGCATAATCTATTTTACTTTTTTTAAAATATGGTATAATAAATTTAACAGATATCACTTAATAAAAACTAAAATAAAATAGTTATGTTTAGCATTCCCGGAATTAATAAAAATTATTCTCTAGGTGTCGACTTCGGCACTTCATCAATAAAAATTGTAGAATTGGAATATAAAAATGGCAGCTCTTTTTTATCTAATTATGGGTGGATAGAAATTCCTCAAAAAAAGAAAGTGTCGGACTTCGAAATTAAAAATGATTCCGATGAAGAAATAGAAAAGATTCAATTATTAAAAAAACTGATTGAAGAAATGGGCATAAAAAGTAAGAGCGCCTATATAGCCATGGGGAGCTTTAAGGGTTTGTCGGCTATGATTTCAGTTAATGATATTCACGAGGACAACCTGGATGATGTGATAAGAGCGGAGGCAAGCAAATATATTCCAGTTTCCTTAGATGAAGTTTATCTTAGCTCGGATATTGTTTCCAAAAGAATAGAAAAAAATGATAATGGCAGTGTTGCGGGCAAAAAATTTCTAAGAAAAAAAGAAAAAGAAGTAGTAGACGTTCTCTTGGTGGCAGCTCCCAAAGATGATGTACACCGATATGAAAGAATTGTGGAAGGGAGCGGACTGAAAGTTGCATCCCTTGAATTGGATATTTTTTCAGCTACACGATCGCTTGTCGGAGATGATTTGGGAAAATTTTTGATAATAGATATTGGAGCGAAAATAACCAATATCATCTTGGTAGATAAAGGTGTAATTAGAGTTAATAGAAATATAAATGTTGGAGGAGATGAAATTACTAAGAACATAGCCTCCAATTTAAATGTGTCTTGGGACAGAGCTGAAGAATTTAAAAAAAAGAATAATTACTTAAAAGAAGAGGGAAAGGCTATAGTTTTGCCGATATTGAATTTAATAGCCAAGGAAGCTAAGCGATTAGTAGAGCTAGTTTCAGTGGGTAACAATTTAAGCAAACCATTGGATAAGGTTATTTTAGTGGGTGGCGGATCTGACGTTCTGGGAATTGTGGATATTTTTAAAGAAACATTGGGCGATGGTGTTGTTATGGGAAATCCTTTTGAGAAAGTTATCATAGAGAGCGATATAATAAAGACAAATATTGCAAATATATCTCCGAAATTTTCAGTAGCTACCGGTTTGGCAATTAAGGGCGCAGAGATTTATCGAAAAAAGCATGGTGTGTAGTTGGCTAAAAATACTATAAAGTGTTATAATAAAAAAAATAAAGAACTTAAAAAATTAATTTAAAGTAAACTTAAATAAAAATAATAATAATTAATGCTAATGCAATTTAGGTAGTTATAAATTCTTCCAAATTATAAAATGCGTTAGTGTCAAAACAAAAAAATGGTCGACGTAAATTTTCATCAGGCTGCAGAAAAAGATCTGATGATAAATAGAAGAAAGTCTTTTTTAAACAGTACCTATTTTATAGCAATTATTTTAATTCTGGCGGTATCTGCGACATATGGCGCAACTATTTTATATAGCAATAGTCTGGTTGCTAAAAAGATAGAATTAGATGCAATTAAAAATCAAGAGATTGCACTTATTGATATACAGGAAGTTAATAGGTTAGATGATTTCCAAAAAAGATTAGAGAGCTCAATGTTTAATTTAAATAATAAAAAAAATCCCGAAGATATATTTGCCTTAGTAGAAAAATTAATAGTCAAAGGATCCTTTCTTAATAGTTTAAACTATGACAGTGTCGGCAATAAAATAGAAATGGAAGTTGTGGCAGATAGCTTTAGACTAGCAGCTAGCCAGATTTTAAGTCTTAAAAGAAGCGATTTGTTTGAAGATGTCAAAATAGCCGAATCAAAAAGAGATGAAAATAATCAGGCGGTTTTTAAATTAGAAGCCGTTTTTAAAAAATAAACAAGAATTCTAAAAAAAAGTGAATAACTAAAATAAAACCCGATTGAATATGCAGTTACGCAATTTGACGGGCAACCCTGTTAAATAGTATGGAGTACCATAATTTAACAGGGCAAGTAAAAATATGAAATTAAAAATTTTGTTAGTGCCGGTTTCCGTAGCTATGTCGTTGGTGCTTATTATCGGATATATTTATCCGAGTTGGTTTGGCGAAGATGCTGGTAGTATAAAAAATATTAGAAATGAAATTAAAAAAGAAAATGACGAGTTGCTTACAGTTAAAACAAAAAAGCAAAATATAGAAAAATTATCCCAATCTCTCAGTGAAAATTCTGACCTGGAAGCATTAATTAATAAATACTATCCCGCTTATCGCAATGATGAAGATGTGGTTAGCAATATAAATAACATAGCATTTTCTGAGGGTGTTTTTTTGGAAGAGATGCAAATAGAATACAAGAAAGTAGAATCTGAGGATCCTATTAGATTATTAGCGCTTCCTTTGCGTATGGATAAGCCAATTGAGACTAGCGCAGTTGCTTCCGAGAATGGAGCCGTTGTGGTGCCGGGCCTAGATGAGAGTGGTGCTTCTCTGGAGGATTTAGCTAGGGCGAAAATAAAATTTATTGAAGCAACTTTGCAGATAGATGGTAATTATGAACAAATTAAACGATTTGCAACGTCTTTGAATAAAGTGGGTCTTCTTAATAATATTCAAACTTTCGAAATTTATAAGAAAAAGGATTCCGCTAGCACCGATGAGGATAAGCAAGCACCAGCGGATTCTTTGACTGCTGATATCGTAGTGGGTTTTGGATATTACGTATTTTCAGATAAACAAATTAGCTCTTTGCTTAAGGAAGATTTGTTCAATGCGGATAAATTTAATTTTTATGACGTAGATAATTATAGAAATATTCTAACTGGAAATTATAAGCAAAGCGAAATGGGCGAAATTGGTGTGCAGAATCCTTTTCTAAAAGAGGGTGAAGCTGTGCAATAACTGAGGGCAGTATTTCTAGGGAAAATATTAATGAATTATCAATTTAAGCATAGAATAACAGTAATTTGGCTAAATCGATTGGTTTAAAAACAAAAAAAATGGTTAAGGAAAAACAAATTTATTCGGAGGAGCTAGCTAAGCAGATGGGGCTAAAATATTTAACTAAAGCTCCGGAAAATATAGAAAAAAAATATTTAAAAATAATACCTGAAAAAATAGTCAAGAAATACAAAATGTTTTCTTTTGGCAAGGATGGCGGCAGTATAATGGTAGCTATGGCAAATCCTCAGGATCTGGAAGCTAGAAATGTTTTAAATTTTTTGGTAGAAAGGAACAAGATTCCTTTCGATATCTATTGGGCGTCTGAGGAAGCTTTTGCAGATATATTAAAAAGATATCAGTCGGCTGAAAAAGCAGTTGAAGAAGTGGTGGAGTCATTTGAAAGTGCTACTAGAGACAGGGAATTGAGTATAAAAAAAAGAAACAAGCGAGGCGAAGAAAGAATTATTATTCAGGATGCTCCTGTTTCAAAATTGGTGCAAGTTATCATAAACCATGCGTTAGAGGGAGAGTCGAGTGATATCCATATAGAGCCAATCGGAGACGAATATCGAGTGAGATTCAGGGTGGATGGAATGTTGCATTCTTCCTTGGTTTTGCCTAAAAATGTGGGAATGGCGATTATATCGCACATTAAAATATTATCTAATTTAAAAATAGATGAAACCAGAAAGCCTCAGGATGGGAGATTTAGGATTGAAAAAAATGATATAGCTAATTCAGATAGTGTTGATTTTCGTGTTTCCACGCTACCGGTGATAAACGGTGAAAAGATAGCGATGAGAATTTTGACTAAAGATGATAGAGTTTTTGATTTAAATAAGTTGGGATTAATGGGCAAAAATAATACTGTTTTAAGCAAGAAAATAAAAGAAACGAGTGGAATTATTTTAATCACCGGTCCGACAGGAAGCGGAAAATCTACAACTTTGTATTCTTTTTTGAAAATTATCAATCAAGAAGAGAGAAATATTATTACGCTAGAGGATCCGGTGGAATATTCATTGGATGGTGTTAACCAAAGTCAGATTAATCCGGCGATTGGTTATGGGTTTGCGGATGGGTTGCGTTCTATATTAAGACAAGATCCGAATATTATAATGATTGGAGAAATCCGCGATGGGGAAACGGCTGAATTGGCAATTCATGCCGCGCTGACAGGGCATTTAGTATTTTCAACCCTGCACACCAATAGTGCCATCAGCGCTATTCCCAGGTTGGTGGATATGGGTGTGGAGCCTTTCTTGCTCTCGTCCTCAATTAATGCTGTGGCAGCTCAGCGGTTGGTGAGAAAATTATGCGATAATTGTAAGAAGGAATTTGAATTGCCCAAGACGGTTTTTGAAAAGGTTTTGAATTCATTAAAAAATATTGATACGCAAGAAGCGGCGAGCTATGGACTCTCTTCTTTGAAACCGGAAGATTTAAGATTTTTCAAAGCAGTGGGATGTGATGAATGCGGGAAGTCCGGCTACAAGGGAAGGTTGGCAATATACGAATGCGTAGATGTAACAAATGAATTGAGAGAAGTTATAACTGAAAAAGATGATGGATTATTAAACAGGGTAGCGCAAAAGCAAGGAATGCTAAATATGCGGCAAGACGGTCTCCTAAAGGCTGCGATGGGACTAACTTCAGTATCGGAAGTGGAGAGAATGACAGGAGGCAGTCTGACAGTGGGAGAATTTGAAGATGATAAAGGATAGGGGGACAATGTTTTGGGTACAAAACATTGAATTTCAAATACTAAATGACTAATTTCAAATAAAATCCCAAATTTAAATTTCAAATTAAGCATGCTGTCATTGCGAACAAATATTGTACTCAATATTTGTGTGGCAATCTCAAGGATAGCCCTGTAAATATTTCTAGATTGCCACGAAAGTTTTGATTACAAAACTTTCTCGCAAAGACGAGAACCGGAAATAATATAATTAAATAGTTTATAAATAATAAATATATGGAAGTAGAAAAAGTGGAAGAAAAAAATATCAGTATTCTAATAGCAGAGGATGATGAGTTTATACGGGATATTTATAATCGTATTTTTTCAATGAATGGTTATACTGTTATTTTAGCTACCAATGGTATGGAAGCGTTGGAAAAGTTGGAAGATATTACTCCAGATTTGATACTTTTGGACATAATGATGCCGTATCAAAACGGCAAGGAAGTATTTAAAAAAATCAAGCAAGATGAGCGGTTAAAGGCTGTACCGGTGGTTTTTTTGACAAATGTTTCTGCTCAAGATGATCTTGAACAAGAGTTGCTTGACCAAGCTGATAAATATTTGATCAAGGCACACTTTACTCCCAAAGAGGTTTTGGAAGAAGTAATTCCTCTGATTAAAAAATAATATTACTTTGGTTTTCCTCCTCCCCTTTGAAGGGGAGGGCAGGGAGGCCTGCCCGCAAGGCTTTGCTTGCAAGGCGGGCGGGGGTTAGAAATTAAATATAATTTTAAGTTAAATTTTTTAAACCCCCTCTGTCCTATCGGACATCTCCCCCTTGAGTACAAGAGGGAGAGGGAAACCAGAAAATGGCCGTCTATTCTTGAAGGGGAAGAATTAAAGAGAAATGGTAAAATTTTTTCGCATTCATAAACATTAATTAACTATAAACCAATGAACGATTTACTCCACATAGAACAAAAACTAAAAAGTCATTTGCTGACAGTGGCTCAACAGGGCGCTTCAGATTTGCATTTGGTAGTAGGACGGCACCCCACTATTCGTGTGGATGGGAAATTAATACCATTACTTGAGGAGGAAGTTTTAACTGCTCCAAAAACCAAAGAATTTTCAAAAATATTACTTACTGAAAATTATGAAAAAGAATTGTTGCAAGAGGGCCAGGTTAATTTTGCTTATAATTTTGAAGGAAAAGCTCGATTTAGAACCAGTGTTTACTTCCAACAAGGGAATTTGAGCATAGCCATGCGTTTGGTGCAGAGTAAAATTAGAACTTTGGAAGAATTGGAAGTAAATACCAATCTTTATGATTTCACTAAATATTCGCAAGGATTAGTTTTGGTAACCGGTCCGGTGGGCCATGGTAAATCAACGACTTTGGCTGCTATCATTGATTATATCAACCATACTCAAGATAAGCATATCTTAACTATCGAAGATCCTATTGAATATGTTTACCAGCAGGACAGATGCATTATCAATCAAAGGGAAGTCGGCGAAGATTCAAAAGATTTTGCTGTAGCACTGAGGGGGATATTTCGTGAAGATGTCAATGTGCTTTTGATTGGAGAACTGCGGGATTTGGACACTATTAGCACAGCTATGACTGCCGCGGAAACCGGACATTTGATTTTCGCCACTTTGCATACCAATAATAGTGCTCAAACGGTGGATAGAATAGTGGACGTTTTTCCTGCTCATCAACAAAATCAAATCAGATCACAGTTGGCCAATGTTCTGCTGGGAGTAATTACGCAAAGATTAATTCCCCGAATAGGCGGGGGAAGAGTGGCGGCGATGGAAATAATGTTAAAAAATCATGCCGTAGCTAATTTAATAAGAGAAAATAGATCCTATCAGCTAGACTCTGTCATAGAGACTAGTTTGAAAGAAGGAATGATTTCATTGGACAGGTCCTTGAGTCAATTGGTGAGAGAGGGTATAATATCTATAGATGAAGCTTTTACGTACACAAGCAATCGAGAATATTTAAAAACAATAATAAAAAACAAATAATACTAAATCAATTTAAATACTGCTACGATGTCATTCCGAGTGAAGCGAGTCCGACCCCAAGGAGGATGAACGAAATCGAGGAATCTGAACCCAGATCTTTCGACTGCATTTCGCTCTGCTGAGCTCAATTCCGCTCAAGATGACAAACGCCGTAGAACAGATTTAGTTTATTTGGTATAAAAATATATGAGATTTGTATTTAAAGCCAAAGATCAGGACGGAAAAGCTAAGAGCGGAACAATAGAAACTGCCAGCAAGGAATTAGCTTTTCAAATTCTTCAGGAAAATAAATTGATTCCTGTTTCAATTGAAAGGGATGCGGGCGATGATCAGTTTGGGAAATATTTTAAAAAGACTTTTGACAAAGCTTCAACCAAAGATTTGGTGGTTTTTTTCAGGCAACTTCAAGCTCTGATAGGTTCAAAAGTTCCAGTAGTTTATTCTTTGCGGGCAATTAGCGATCAATCGGAAAGTAAATATTTATCAAGCATCGTAAAAGACATTGCCAATGACATAGAGGATGGATCTTCTTTCTCTCAGGCGCTAACCAGGTATCCGGATACTTTCCCGACAGTTGTAACTAGCGTAATAAAGGCTGGAGAAATCTCCGGTAATTTGGAATCATCCATCAAGAATGTGGCTATCAGTATGGAAAAAAATTATAGAATAACCGCCAAAATCAGAGGCGCTCTTATTTACCCAGCTTTTGTTTTGGCTACTGCTTTTGTAGTAGGATTTGCCAGTGTGACGTTCATAATTCCCAAATTAACTGCCATTGTGGCGGATATGGATGCAGAGCTTCCTTGGCATACGATGCTGGTTATAAAGCTGGGTCATTTTATGGAGAATTATTGGTGGGCTGTTTTGGTGGTAATATTTGGAGTTATCTTTAGTGTTATTTATTATATCAAGACGGATGCTGGCAAGAAAGAATGGGACAGAATAAAGCTGGATTTGCCGGTTTTGGGAAAAATGTTCCAATATTTGTACATTGTGAGGTTTGCGGGAAATTTGGTAATTTTATTGGAGGGCGGTGTTTCGATCGTACAATCTTTGGTGACGGTGAGCGAGGTGGTAAATAATGATGTTTACAGAAGAATGATTTTGGCTTGCGCAGATGAGGTAAAAACCGGTGGAAATATCAGTACGGTTTTGACCTATTCGGATTATGTCCCGGGAGTTATGTCAAAGATGGTTACTATTGGAGAAAAAACAGGTAAAATTTCCGAATCTTTGGAAAGCGTAAGTAACTTCTATGAACAAGAGATGGATGAAATGGTTAAAAATATGTCAGTTTTGATTGAGCCGATTTTGATTGTGGGACTTGGTATCGGTGTCGCAATTCTTGCCTTCTCGATACTGCTACCGATTTATAGTGTGATACAGAAATTCTAAATTAATTTTGAATTTCAAATTTTGAATTTCGATTCAATTTCAAATTAAATTAATGATTGAAAACAATACAAAATATAACCTTGAAGAAAGGACTTCAAAATTTGGTGAAGATACTATATTGTTTTGCAGAAAAATAGAACAAGATACAATTTCTAGACCCCTAATTTCACAACTAGTAAGAAGTGCAACAAGCGTTGGAGCAAATTACTATGAAGCTAACGGAGCTTGTTCCAAGAAAGATTTTAGAAATAAAATATATATTTGCAAAAAAGAAGCTCAAGAAAGTAAACATTGGTTGCATATGATTTCGGTAGCTTGTCCAGAACACAAAGAAGAAGCTAGAAAATTATGGAAAGAAGTTCATGAACTCACGTTAATATTTGGAAAGATTGTTTCAACACTAAAAAATTAAAAATTAAGATTTGAATCAAAATTCAAAATTAAAAATTCGAAATTTAATTAATAACTCGTTAACTAAGTAATAGCAAATTGTACTAAGAAATGTTGTGTTCCCAATCCCATTCGTGCTATAATTAATTTGTTGTGAAAAGCTAGCTAAAATAAAAATAAAATTTTAATAATAAGAATGTTTAAAGATAAAAACAAAAAAATGAAAGGAGGTGAAATCAAATGAATAAAATCAAAAATGGTTTCACCTTAATTGAGCT
>Ga0076203_185_pt1 | contig 11721 bp, 12 predicted proteins | sample RifGroE2_FD_67809 | JGI IMG/M metagenome (GOLD analysis project Ga0076203, IMG submission 67809) | Parcubacteria (Moranbacteria) bacterium GW2011_GWE2_35_164
GCTGGAGAGGATTTAAATGTTATTGTAGCTTAAAATAATAATGGAATCATTTGCGGAGACGTTGATAATTTTTCCGCCACCAATACTACTGACGCCCTCCTTACTCTCCGCAATTCTCTCGGACTTTCGATGACTAGTACCGCTTGGCAAGCTGGCGCGACAACTGGCGACGTGGATTGCAGCGGAACTTCTAATTCGACGGATGCACTTTTGATTCTCCGATATTCTTTGGGACTTTCGATGGACGGGACGAGTTGGTGCGAGTAATCATATTAGCATGTTAACACGTTAGCATTTTAACAAAAAAGCATGTTGGTATAAAAACTATAAATATAGAATAATAAAACATTTTAAAATTATTTCTGTCTCAAATCCTGGATATCTCGTGGTTGCTAAATACCCAATATATGCTTATACTATAAAAGTGAGAAACACGACATTTTTTGTGGTGTCTCGAAAAGTAGAGATGTAGCATTGCTACGTCTAGGATTCTGTCTTTGCGAGGGCCACCCCCGAAGCAATCCAGGACGTTGAATCGTGAGCTATCCATAGATTGCCACGCAAATTCCGAGTACAGAATTTACTCGCGAAGACAAACGGATAAATAATCATATTTTTAAATATTTTTTTAAACAAATTTATGCGAGAAGATATATTAAAAGCCAAGCTGGAAAAGCTGGAAAATTTAAGAAATGTAGGAGTTGATCCTTATCCGGAAAAATCTCAAAGAACTCATAGTGCGTTCGGTGCGTTCGATGGGAGGCTCTGCTTTTGTACACATTGAAGATGGGACTGATAAAATACAATTATTTTTTAATAAAAATAATTTAAACACCCCTCCTCAATCCTCCCTCTGCGCCACCGCTAAAGCTAATGCGACACGCGGTCAAGGAGGGGAGGAGGTCGATAGCTATAAATTGTTTTCTAAAAATGTTGAAGTGGGTGATTTTTTGGAAGTGCAAGGAACTTTATTCAAAACTAAGACCGATGAAAAATCATTATCCGTGACAGCTTGGAAAATGTTAACGAAAAATATTCGACCTATTCCGAGTGAATTTTATGGTTTAAAAGATACAGAAAAACTTTTGAGAAAGAGATATCTGGATTTAATGGGTAATCGTGAAACTCGAGAAATTTTCATAAAGAAAAATAATTTTTGGCAGACCATTAGAAAAGTTTTGACGGACGAAAAATTTCTTGAAGTACAAACTCCCGTTTTAGAAAGTGTCCCAGGAGGAGCAGACGCGGAACCTTTTATCACGCATTACAATGCGCTGGACCAAGATTTTTATCTCCGCATTTCTCTAGAGTTACATCTAAAAAGACTTTTAGTGGGTGGTTACGAGAGAGTTTTTGAAATTGGCCGAGTTTTTAGAAATGAAGGAATTTCTCGGGAGCATTTGCAGGAATTTGATCATATGGAATTTTATTGGGCTTATGCTGATATGGAAAATGGAATGGAGCTGGTGGAAAAAATGTATAAAGCTATTGCCAAGGCAGTCTTGGGGGAACAAATGATTTCCGTTTGGGAAGGTGAGGAAATTGATTGGAGCAAGCCTTGGCCAAGAGTGGATTATTTTACGGAATTTAAAAAAGAAACCGGTATTGATTTAAGCACTGAAGTAACTGTAAAAGATTTAAAAAAGAAGGCGGATGAGTTAAAAATAAAATATGACCAGGCAGATGGTAAAGGAAGAATGATAGACACTATTTATAAAAAAACAGTGCGCCAAAAATTAATTCAACCTTGCTTGCTTGTGGGTCAGCCACTAGAAGTTTCACCGCTGGCCAAAAAAGATCCCAATATTCCAAACAGAGTATTGAGATTTCAACCTGTAGCTTGCAAAAGTGAGTTAGGCAATGGTTTTGCTGAGCTCAATGACCCAATTGACCAAAAAGAAAGATTTGAGGCGCAAATGAAGCTACGCGAAGCCGGGGATAATGAAGCCCAAATGTTAGACGAGGATTTTATTGAAGCTTTGGAATATGGGATGCCACCAGCTTTTGGATTTGGAATGAGCGAGCGATTATTCGCGGTCATGCTGGGGCGCTCAGTTCGAGAAACGGTGATTTTCCCACCAGTGAGAAATGTTGAATAAATCTTTACTAATTACTAATTCATACTAATATACGAATTGAGATACTTCAATTTTAAAAAATCAAATACACCTCCTCCCCTTGGAAGGGGAGGTGCCCGGAGGGCGGAGGGGTTGGAATTAAAATATAAGAAGAAACCCCCTCCCAACCTCCCCCTTGAGTACAAGATGGAGGGGATGTATCTGCTTGATGGAATAAATTTATGCTTATAGATGACGTTACAATTAAAGTGCGCGCCGGTAAAGGGGGTAATGGAATGGTGGCTTTTGCTAAAACTCTCATGAATCAGGGTCCGACCGGCGGAGATGGCGGACGAGGAGGAAATATTATCGTCCGAGGCGTAAATGACCTCGGTGCTTTGCGACCTTTTAAAACCAAAAAATTAGTCGTAGCCAAGGATGGCGGAGCGGGCGAACAAAATATGCGAACCGGTGCCAACGGGGCTGACGGAATTGTGATTGTGCCAGTCGGAACAGTGGTGCATGATTTGACCAATAAAAAAGATTACGAAATAAATAAGATTGGGCAAGAAATTGTGATTGCCAAAGGGGGAAATGGCGGTTTTGGAAATTTTTATTTCCGCTCCAGCACCAACACTACTCCCGAGCAAGCTAATCCAGGAGCAGTGGGAGAAAATGTCGAGCTTCGATTGGAGTTGAAATTAATTGCTGATATCGGTTTTGTGGGTTATCCCAATGTGGGAAAATCGAGTCTGCTAAACGAGCTAACTAATGCCTCGAGCAAAGTGGCTAATTATAAATTTACCACCCTGGAGCCACATCTAGGAGTTTATTATGAATTGATTTTAGCCGATATTCCAGGAATAATTGAAGGCGCTTCGGAAGGCAAGGGTTTGGGAATAAAATTTCTCAAACACATCGAACGCACCAAAATATTATTTCATTTCATCGCTGCCGATAGCGAAAATCCGGTGGAAGATTATGAAATAATCAGAGGGGAATTGGGTAAATTTAATCCGGAACTTCTCAAAAAAGATGAGTGGGTGCTTGTAAGTAAAACGGATGAAAAGAGTCCTGAGGAAGTTGAGAAAATTGTAAAAAAATTAAAGAAAAAAAATCCACAGATAATTTCACTGTCGCTTTTGGATGATAAAAGTGTGGAGGGATTGAAGAAGGTGCTGAATGAAATAAAGGCTGAAAAGTAAAAAGTTCATAAAGTTATAAGGTTTATAAAGTAGCTGGCGTAAAAAACAATCTGTCTTTGCGAGGAAGGTACTCGGAGTACCTCGCGAAGACAAATATGATAAAAACAATTTAGCAATATAACAATTTAACAATATAACTTTATGTTAGACATAAAATTTATCAAAGAAAATAAGGAGGCGGTCGCTGAGGCGGCTAAAAATAAAAATATTAAATTGGATTTTGAAAAGCTCTTAGAATTGGATGCAAAAAGAGTGGAATTATTACAGGAAATAGAAAAGCTTCAAGCACAAAAAAATGAAATTAATAATGAAATTGCTAAAGCGGATGATAAGGCGCAGGTTATTGCCAGAGGAACAAAAATCAAAGAAGAATTGGCGCAACTAGAACCTGAATTTAAAAAAATAAAAGACGCGTTTGAATCTTTGATGGTGCAAGTGCCTAATGTGGTTTCTGCTGATACTCCAATCGCCAAAGACGAGAGTGGCAACGAAGAAATTTTAATTTTTGGCGAGATTCCCAAGTTTGATTTTCCAGTTAAAAATCACATCGAGCTGGGAAAAGATTTGGATATTTTGGATTTGGAAAAAGGAGCCAAAGTGGCCGGTTATCGGGGTTATTATTTGAAAAATGAAGGGGCAACACTAGCAATGGCTTTGATGATGTACGCACTTAATAAAATGATTGAGAAAGGTTATGTGCCTATGATTCCTCCAACACTCGTTAAGGGTAGTGCGCTTTTTGGAACGGGATATTTTAGTGGTAAAGAATATAATTCTAAGGAGGATAATATCTATCAACTTGCTTCTGCCGATGAGGAAGTGGATGGAGCGCTTAGCAAAGAAAAAAGATTTTTAGTGGGAACTGCTGAGCCGTCACTACTCGCTTATTATGCGGATGATGTCTTAAAAGAAGAAGATTTGCCGATAAAGGTGGCTGGTTACTCTCAATGTTACCGAAGTGAAATCGGTAGTTATGGTAAGGACACTAAAGGGTTTTATCGCGTGCATGAATTTATGAAAGTGGAGCAGGTGGTTTTGATGAAAGCGGATGATGAGGCGTCTGTTAAAATGCATGAGGATATGTTTGCAATTTCCAAAGAAATTCATGAAGAGTTGGGCTTGCCTTATCGAGTTTTGAAAATTTGTACAGGAGACATGAGCGCAGGAAAATTTAGAGCTTACGATATCGAAGCTTGGATGCCAGGACTTAATCGCTGGGGAGAAACAGGCAGTGCTTCTAATTTTACCGATTGGCAAGCCCGCCGACTTAATACCAAATATATTGATAAAGATGGTAAGAAAAAATTTGTGTATATGTTGAATAATACAGTGTTGCCGAGTGCGCGGCCATTTATCGCGATTTTAGAAAACTTCCAGCAAGCAGATGGAAGTGTGGTTATCCCAGAAGTTTTACGCAAATGGATGCCAGGAAATATCGACAGAATTTCAAAAAAATAAAAAATATTGTAGAGACGAGGCACTGTCTCGTCTGCACACAGGATGTAGCTGAAAATTTAAATATGATAAAATCAATTCAAGTTGGAATTATTATAAGAACTAAAAATGAAGAAAAATGGATAGGCAAATGCTTGGAGAAAATTTTTGAGCAAACTTATAGAAATTTCGAAGTTATTATTGTGGACTCTGGTTCAACTGATAAGACTCTTAGCATAGCGGAAAAATTTCCAGTTAAAATAATTAAAATAAAGCCGGAAGAATTTTCTTATCCTTACGCACTTAATTTGGGTTGTAAAAATTCTGTAGCTGAATACATGGCTAGAGAATGGAATAAATGATTTTGCAATTGGCGATGTGGCGGGTGTTTATGGCAATGTTGTGGCGCTTCCAGATGCAACAATTTGGGAAAAAATGATTTTTAATAAGCTTTGGCTGGGAAAAAATAAGAAAATAATAAAAGATGCAAAAATGGGAGTTCTGGGATTTACTAATGCTATAATAAGAAAAGATCTTTGGGAAAAAAGAAATATAAATGAAGAGTATGGAAAAGGCGGGGAGGATGGAGAATGGGCGAAATATTGGCTAGAAAATGGATATGAAATTGTTTGTGATCCTAAAGTTTCCGTTCAACACTCGCATGGTCTTGGATTAATAGGATTATTTAAACAATGGCAACACTGGAGAGACACGATTACTCCTGGACCCTATAAACAACTTAAATATAGAAAAAATGGATAAAAAACAAAATCTAAAATTTCCCAAAGGGTTTTTATGGGGGGCGGCCACGTCAGCTCATCAGGTTGAGGGAGGAACTAATAATGATTGGACGCAGTGGGAGAAAGATAATGCCGATAAGCTGGCTCAAGGAGCTGGCAAAAAATGGGAAAAATGGCAACAGGAAAAATTCCCAGAAATGTTTGAGCCAGAAAATTATATTTCCGGGCGAGCCTGTGATCATTATAGCCGTTACGAAGAGGACTTTGATTTAGCGAAAGTTGGCGGACACAACGCTCATCGATTTTCTATTGAATGGTCGCGCATTGAGCCGGAGGAGGGGAAATTTGACGAAAAAGAAATTGAACATTATCGGCAAGTCTTGCTAGCTTTAAGAAAAAGAGGTTTGGAACCATTTGTTACGCTGTGGCATTGGCCCAATCCTATTTGGATTGGAGAAATAGGTGCTTGGGAAAATAAAGATACTGTTAAATATTATCTGAGATATGCAGAGCGCATTTTTAATGAATATAAAAATCTAGTTAAGTTTTGGATGCCCTTAAATGAGCCTGGAACAGAAGTTTCATTGGGATATTTATTTGGCAATCAGCCGCCAGGAATTAAAAGTAAAATCATTGCCAATGCTGCCTTTAAGAATTTAATGAAAGCTCAAAAAGATTCCTATAAACTTGCTAAATCGATTTCTTCTGATTTTCAAATAGGTTGTTCCCATTTCATGTTTGATATCAAGCCGCACAATAATTTACCTTGGAATGTTTTAGCGGCTAAGATAATGGATTATTTTGCTAATTATAGATTTTTTAAAAAATTTAATGATTCTTGTGATTTTTTTGGGATTCAGTATTATCAATTATTTTCTATAAATTTACTGCAAAGTGATTTAGGCTGGCAGATTTTTCCAGAAGGGATATGTAATGTTTTGAAAAGGGCATCAAAAAGTGGGAAGCCGATTTATATCACGGAAAATGGCATTGCCGATGTTGATGATTTAAAACGGCCTAAATTTATAAAGGAACATTTAAAATTTGTGCACAAATCAATTTCAGAAGGAATAGATATTCGAGGATATTTTCACTGGTCTCTTTTGGATAATTTTGAATTTGTGGAAATGAGAGGTTTTTGGCCCCGCTTTGGCCTAATCGAAATTGATCACAAAACTTTAGAGCGCAAACCGAGAAAGAGTTTTTATGAATACAAAAAGATAATAGCGGAAAATTCTGAAAACTAAATGTGGCGTCTTTGCGAGACTTGAAATTATCCCTGTGGATGATTTTAAACTCCCGCCGTATAAGAACCTGGTATATTTTCCTGGATCGCCACAGTCGTTTTGAGTACAAAACTCCTTCGCGAAGACGAGAAATAAAAAAAATAAAAATATAAAAAAATGTATAATAAAATTCCTTGCATTTATATTTTAGCCTCAGAAAGAAACGGAACTTTGTACGTAGGAGTTACAAGCAACCTTCAAAAAAGAATTTACGAACATAAAAATAATTTAGTGGATGGTTTTACAAAAAAATATAAAGTTCATAATTTAGTTTATTATGAAGTTTGCCCCTCCATGGAAGCTGCTATTTTAAGAGAAAAACAGCTTAAATCTGGATCAAGAAATAAAAAGATAAAATTAATTGAAAAAGAAAATACTACATGGTGTGACTTATATGACAGAATGATTGAAAGCGGATAAAATTCCTGGATCGCCACAGAAATTTGGAGTACCAAATTTCTTCGCGAAGACAAACTAAGGTTGCGAAGATAGAGAATTTTTTAATTTTTTTATGTTAATATGCTAATCCGCCAGCTGGCGGAGCTAATATGTTAACGTGTTTTATGTTATAATATATTCACCGATTAAATCTTGTAAAAAACAAATAGAAAAAATAAAAATGGAAAATGAAGTTTTGATAAAATTGAAAGACGTTGAGCTGACTTATAATGATGGCAAACCCAATGCTTATAGGGCTTTGCATGGAATCAATCTTGAAATAAGAAAGAATTCTTTTGTGATTATTTTTGGTCCTAGTGGTTGTGGTAAATCCAGCTTGCTAAATACTATTTCCGGCTTAGAGGTTCCAGATAAAGGAGAAATCATTGTGGCAGGAAAAAATTTACTTACCATGTCTAAGGGCGACCATGTGTATTTCCACAGAAAAACAATTGGAATGGTTTTCCAGTCTTATAATTTAATACCCACTTTGAGCGTGCTAGACAATGTAGCTATCCCGCAGATATTTGTTTCTAATAATAAAAAAAATAGAGAAGAGAAAGCAATGAAGCTTTTGAATAGATTAACAACAAAGAATTGGAATTGCCAGAGCAATCATCAATGATCAGCCCATAGTGTTAGCCGATGAACCGGTGGGAAATTTGGATTCCAAGTCAGCCAATAATGTGATGCAGATATTGAGCGAACTAAATAGAGATGAAAATAAAACTATAATAATGGTTTCACATAATCCGGAAAATATAATTTGGGGCGACCATATTATTTACATGAAGGACGGGAAAATTGTCAAAGAAGATATCCGAAATTCAATGGGGGAAACAACTCAGGTCAGTAAAGAAGAGGAAGATGAGTTTACTAAAATTGAAGCGATGCTTAGGAATTTCCAAGGCCTGACAGCTGAGCAAATTAAAATATTAATTACCCCGATGAAATCAGAAATTGAAAGTATTCGCAGAAGAATTTTAAATACTATGACACCAGGGGAATTTTTTGAAAAAATGGACAAGTCTGATAAGGAGGGTGGAGTAGATATGGATGTCAGAAAGGCGCACAAAGTAGCCAAGAAAGTAGAAGATTTGATCGCTTTGGCGCATATTGTCAATAACGCTGATAACGACGATCATGAGCAAAAAGCTAATGCCATTGTCAAGTATTTGTTAACCCAAGAGAACGTAAAAATTTCCCCTAACCAACTCAATAAATTAAAAGAATTAATTAAACATAGGATAATGAACAGGATTGATAGAGGTGTTTTCCGGGATTTTTTGGATGCTCCGCTTAATGCCGACGGGGCTGGCTTTAATTTCAAAACAGCCAAAAAAATAGCAAAAGCAGTGGATATAATATTGATGGTAGGCTATGGAATGGGTTAGGTATTTAGGAATATATGAAGTTAAGAATTTAGAAATAATAAACTTCTTCGCGAAGACAAACAGACGGAGGTCCCGTCTTTGCGAAAAATTATGTACTCATAATTTTGTGGCAATCCAGGATTTACAGTATTTTTTGAAATTTCTAGACTGCCACGCAAATTCCGAGTACAGAATTTACTCGCAGAGACAAGTAGCCGTCCGTCTTTGCGATGTTTAAATTATTCATAGGGGTGATTCAAAACTCCTGACGTGGCAATATTAAACTACAAACTGTGAACTTACATATACCGTAAACCGTGAACTATTTAATAAATTTATGTTGATATTTGATACAATTAGAATATCGGCCCGATCGTTTAAGAACAATCGACTCAGAACGTTCTTGACAGTGATGGGTATTAGCGTGGGAATTTCTTCCATTTTCTTTTTGGTTTCTTTGGGTTATGGTTTTCAGAAAGTTGTGTTAGAACGAATAGCCACCAGTGATTCATTGTTATCTATTGATGTATTTCCCAAACCTGGTGACAGCGGTGAATCCAATGTTATTTTAAATAAAGATATTCCAGAGATAGAAAAAGTAGACGGAGTTTCAAAAATTGCGCCAATCATTACTCAAAAATTTAAATTGCACAGCGGAGGCTTTACTACAGATGCAAAAGTGAACATCGTTAACGGAGATTTTTTTAAGCTGGAAGGTTTAGCTATTCAGAAAGGTGAATTTCTTTCCGATAAGGGTAAAAATGAGATTGTGGCAACTAGCTCCGTTTTGGACTTGTTGCATATTAGCAGTGATAATTTTGAAAATAATGAGATAACAATAGATATTTCCACTTTGACTGAGAAAGAATTGGATACAACTAAAAATAATAAGACCGTAGAAAAGAAATATAAAATTGTCGGAATGATAAATGATAAATCAAAAGCCAATGTTTATATTACAAATTCATCGGTGTCAGATTTGGGATTTGATTATTTTAACCGGATAAAAATAAGAGTTACTTCGGAAGAAAGAATAAACTCAGAGCAAACTAGAAAAATATTTAATGTAATTCAAATAGTGCTGTTGTCTTTTGGCATGTTGGCTTTGGTTGTTAGCGCAATCGGGATGTTTAATACGATGACTATATCCCTGTTGGAAAGAACTCAGGAAATTGCTATAATGAAATCACTCGGCGCTAGCGCTCGAGATATCTGGAGCATGTTTTTAACGGAATCTGTCCTAATTGGTTTTTTGGGCGGAACGATCGGAATCGGAATCGGATTTGCTGGCACAGAATTTGTTAATGTGCTACTCAATTTAGTGGCTAAGAATTTTGGCGGAGTAAGTGTGGACATATTTTATATCCCGCTGTGGTTTGTTGTTTTTATAATAATATTTTCTACAGTAGTGGGGTTGGTCACAGGATTTTATCCAGCCAAAAGAGCCGCGGCGCTGGATACACTAGAAGCGTTGCGATATAAATAAAATGATATAAATCACGTCGCTCGCGAAGCGACATGATAAATCTCTAATCTACACGAATTTTTTCACTAATCTTCTCGAATTCATTGGAGATTATTCGAGACTTATTAGGGTCGATTCGTGATTTAAATCCTTATATGAAATTCAATAAAGAAACTTTTGAAATAATATTTTTTGCCAGAGCGGGGCAGGGAGCCAAAAGCATTGCTGAATCTTTGGCACAAGCAGCGGTAAGCGAAGGAAAATTCGTCCAGGCTTTTTCTTTTTATGGACCGCAACGAAGCGGGGCGCCCACTAAGGCTTATGTAAAAATTTCTTCTAATCCCATCCGTAATCATGAGCCAATCACTGATCCGGACGTAGTAGTGGTTTTGGACGACACGCTTGTAACTAGTGAAGATGTGGGAAAAAATATTACCGAGCATGAATCTGTGATTGTTAATACGCGAAAAAATGAAGAAGAGATACGAAAAAGCATTCGCGATTTCAAGGGGAATATTAAAGCCATTGATGCTAACGGAATCGCCTTGGATACGGTGGGAATAATCCAGCCCAATGGCGTGATTTTGGGGAAGTTAATCGGCGTAACGGAGATTGTAAAATTGGAAAGTGTGATCAATCAATTTCGGGAAATTTTTGAGAAAAAAATCGGAGTAGAGCTGACCCAAAAAAATATTTTGGCGATTGAGAGAGGATACGACGCACTCTGACGAGAATTTCAAATTTCAAATTTCAAATTTTAAATGAATTTCAAATGACAAAGCATTAAATGTAATACCAAATAAACTAAATCTATACTACAGCGTTTGTCATCTTGAGCGGAATTGAGCTCAGCAGAGCGAAATGAAGTCGAAAGATCTGGGCCCAGATTCCTCGATTTCGTTCATCCTCTCTGAATCGGACTCACTTCACTCGGAATGACATCGTAGCAGTATTTAAGTTGATTTGGTGCAATTAGCGATTAGTTTAAAATTAAATTATTATATTTATTCGTATAATTCGCTTGCCACGTGATAAAAAATTTATTTTTTATTTTACGTGGTAATTAGTAAACATTTATGGAGAAAGGAGCAATTATAAAACATGATATAAAAAATGCGGCGCCGACCGGAAGTTGGAGAAATTACGCCCCAAACGTGGATAGCGAAAAATGTATTGGATGTAGTACCTGTGTTAAATATTGTCCGGATGCTTGTATTATTTTAAAAAATAGAGAGGATGGAAAGCCGACGAAACTGGCGGATATTGATTTGGAATTTTGTAAAGGTTGCGGCGTGTGTGCCCAGGTTTGTCCGGTCAAAGCAATTAAAATGGTATAAAGTAGACAGTATTTTGTATAATGTATGGATGATAAAAAAATAAAATCTTTTGTTGATTTGTAAAAAATTTTCAATGAACTCTCTTTACAAAAAATGGGTCTGTCTTTGCGAGGAGGTACTCCGACGTGGCAATCCAGAAGTATATTCAATTATAGAGATTTGTTTTTTTCTGGACTGCCACGCAATTTGAGAGTACTCAAATTACTCGCAGAGACAAATACAAATAAAGGACATAATCGAGGTTTAACGAGGAGTTATACAGAGGGAATAAATAAGAATTCTTAAAAATTGCAAATCAGACAATTATAGTTGTAAAATTAATAAATGGTTTAAAAAAGATTAAAAACAATGATACCAAATACTAAATACAAAATACCAAATACTAA
>Ga0076203_173_pt1 | contig 10793 bp, 13 predicted proteins | sample RifGroE2_FD_67809 | JGI IMG/M metagenome (GOLD analysis project Ga0076203, IMG submission 67809) | Parcubacteria (Moranbacteria) bacterium GW2011_GWE2_35_164
TGGTATCATTTAAGCCAAGTGAGGAGTAGTACCTCTTATTTATTTTTTCCCAAAAGAACCCTCGGAGGGGGCGCATCATGAAAAAACATTTTTTCTCAGTTTTGGCAATGGCAATGTTACTCTTCTGCTTCGGAGGAGAAGTCTCGGCGAATCTTGTCGTGAGTTTGGATTTCGGTGCAGGTCAAGGGACGACGGTTTATACGACCCCAGCTCCATTTACGGAAGCTGATCCCGATCAATTGCCGTGGGTGCCATTGGTATACCTGTCTGTTGAAAACACCGGGGATGATGTCAGCTCCTTTCTGTTTTGGGGCGCTGATATTAGTGGAGAAGGTTCGCTAACTATACGTTCTAGCGCAAGATATTTCGAGTTTAACACAGAGGTGTTTCTCCAGCCAGGAGAAACAGTCTGGACGCCTGTAATTGAGTTTGCTGGCGCCAACAACTATACTGCAAATGCAGGTGGCTACCCTCCAGCCCAGGAGGGGGAATTCATCAATCTGCAAAGTATGTCTGTTGAATACTCAATTAATCTCGGCAGTCTCATTATTATTTCTGAAGCTGCCACGCAGGGCGAATTTCTTAGGCGAGGGGAAATCATGGGAGAATCATCTCCTGCACCTGTTCCTGAGCCTGCCACCATGCTTCTTTTCGGTACTGGACTTGCTAGTCTGGGATGGCTGAGAAGAAAGAAAAAATAACTAGCGGACTCATAATCAAGGAGTCAAAAACCCTGCTAGACGCACGTCGTCCGGCAGGGTTTTTAAAATACAAAAAATATAAATATCAAATATCAAATCCTTTGGACTTTTTTAAGAATGTGCTATAATAAATCTATCAGAAAATCTTTGCAAAAATAAAAAAATATGTCTGAGATAAAAAATAAAAAAATGCATTTGCAAACCAAACAAGGAATGTCCTTGATAGAATTGGTGGTCTTGATCGCAATTATTGGAATAATGAGCGCCGTATCTATCGCTTCGTTGGTAACAGCCAAGAGAAATTCAGAACTGGATACAGCCGCTGAGGAAGTGATGGCGGTCTTGCGAGAGGCGCAAAATTATTCTTTGACAGGGAAAAATATCTCATCTACCTGTAGCAGTTATACGGTGGATTTCACCAACGGATCAGGAAATTATAATTTAAATAATGGTGGAGGATGCACATTAGATCAAAATTATACATTAAAAAATGGGGTAGTGGTTTCCGTTTCTACTGATACTGTTTTTATGGCGCCTCATGGTGACATTTTTGGCCTAGGGTCTGGCTGGAGAACAATAACCGTTTCTAAAGGTGGCATAACAATGAATGTTTGTATTAACTCTGCCGGGCTTGTCAAAAAAATGAGCGCTGCTTGCAGTTAGATTTTAATAAAATGTTGAATTTAAAAAATAAAAATTTAAACCCGGCAGTCACGATTGACAAGTTGAAAAATAATTTATCCCAAAAAAGAGCCTTTTCTATCGGAGAAGTAATGCTTTCAGTTTTTATTTTGGGCGTAACTATGCTAACTATATTAACACTGTATTCTAGTGGCTTAAGAGAATTTCAGGACGAAAGAGATAGCATTATTGCTTCAATGCTTGCTCAAGAAGGGGTGGAACTGGCGAGAAATATTCGCGATAATAATTGGGCTCAACGAGATAGCATAACAGATATCAGCCCGGCTACTTTTGAAAACTTCAATAATTGGACTACCGAGACTGATTCAAACGATTGCAGGACAGATATATCATCTGGCAATGTTACTAGTTGCGGAACAAGCAAAGTTTTAAATGTTGATGCAAATGGATATTACGTGCATAGCGCAGGCACTGCAACAAAATTTCGCAGAACGATAGACCTAGATTATAACGGAGATGATTTAACTGTTACCAGTTTTGTTTCTTGGAACGGATCAAACCCTCCAACGAGTGCCTCTAGCTGTACGGTAATAGCTAAATGTGTTTTTTCTCAGACAACCTTGACGGATTGGGGGACGGGAACTTAATTTAATTTCAAACCTGCCTGCTCGCCTCGTTGGAGCTTTGGCGAAGCGGGCCGGTAGGCAGGTTTCCAATTTTAAATTTTAAAACAAGGAGGGATAATCAAATGCATAAATTTAACAAAAAATTAAATAATAAAAAACTCAAAGTTTCCAGCAGATATGGATTTACTCTTGTCGAGGTGATAATTTCTATGGGAATATTTGTGGTGGTTATGGCTGGATCATCGGGGGTTTTTGCCAGTGCTTTCAAATCCTACAAGGGTGCTAAAAATGTCAATGAAAATCTAAAAAACGCTCAGTTTGCTATGAATCTGATGAGTAAGACCTTTAGAACCAGCTCAATTGTATCTAGCAGTGCAACAAGTATTGTTATTTTTGATTATTCTAGGACTACTCGAGCGTGTATTCGGTATAGATTTGACGGTGATTCTTTGAAGGAGAGTCGTTTCAATGTTGGTGGAGCTACGTCGGCTATTAAATTGACTAATTGCGCAGGAGTGAGTTCAGCTGTATTTAATGCCTCTGAAAGCGTGATGACTTCAGGAAGCGTTCAAGGTTCGTTTGCTGCTACAGATAGTGCCGGAAACGATACGACTGGCGCAAGTACTAGAGTCGGCAAGGTGACTGTAAGAATGAAAATTACCAATAATACCGGAGGCGCTTCTAGTGAAGCTGTAATTCAAAGTACATCATCCCTTAGAGATTATACTGTGGCAAATGTGGGAATAGATCCCAATAATGCTCTATAAATTTATGAATAACAAAAGAAATTTTTTAATGAAACGTGGTTCCGTATTGGTTTTTTCTCTTTTTGTAATGATGATTTCGCTAGTTATCGGAATCACAAGTCTGTTAATTCTTTTCAGGTGGCTGATAGCGGAATAGAATATGCTTATTGGAAAATAAGAGATTATAGATGGAATGAAGCTGATGGAAATCATGTTCTGGAAAGTACTGATGATTTGGATGATGTTTTTGGAGGAACAGATTGTGTTGTGGAATCGGGCAATGCTGTGGTAAACGGCAGTGTAAATGGGGGGACTTACAAACTTTATTTTTATAGAAATCCAAGCAACACAACAATGAATACATGCACTGATGCTAATTCCACAATAGAAAGAATAACTAAAATCAAATCAGTTGGAACATATAATGGGATAACCCGTTCAGTAGAGGCGGATGTTACTATGAGCGGTCTTTAATCCAATGTGTTTTCAAAATATCAAATTAACCCTTTCTCCAAAGAAGGGTTTTTTAAAGTTTTATAAATGTAAATTATCATTTTTTTTGCTGATATGCTAAAATGTTGATATGCTAAAATGTAAGATACTTTTAAAACACTAGATATGAATAGTAAAGAAATGATTCAACAAAGAATAGAAAAACTTAGAAAAGAAGTGGATAAACACCGCTATCTTTATCATGTTTTGGATAAGCCAGAAATAGATGATTCAGTCTATGATTCACTCTTGGATGAATTAATTAAATTGGAAAAAGAAAATCCTGAGTTTCATTCAGCCACCAGCCCATCCCAAAGAGTGGGTGGCGAAATTTTGGATAAATTCAGTAAAGTTAAGCATACTGTCAAACAATGGTCGTTTGATGATGTGTTCGATTTTGAAGAATTGAAAAAATGGGAAGAAAAAATTGACAAAATGGCCATAAAAAATAATTTTGAGCTCAGCGATTATGGAGAGATTAAATATTGCGTAGAATTAAAAATAGACGGGTTAAAGGTTATTTTAAATTACAAAGAAGGGAGATTGGCACAAGGAGCGACACGGGGCGATGGCGAAATTGGCGAAGATGTAACTAGCAATATCAAAACCATCAAAAGTATTCCTTTGGAATTGCCAGAAAAAATTGATTTAATTGCTGTGGGAGAAATTTGGCTGGGGAAAAATGAATTAGAAAAAATCAATAAAGAACGGGAATCTCAGGGCGAGGCGAAATTTGCCAATACTAGAAATGCGGCGGCCGGCTCGATCCGTCAATTAGATTCAGCGGTCGTAGCTAAAAGAAAACTTGATTCATTTATTTATGATATAGAGAAGATGGAAATACCCAATACCCAATACCCAATACCCAATGAAATTCAAAATTCTAAATTAAAAAATAATTCAGTATCGTCTTTGCGAGGTACTCCGAAGCAATCCAGCACGTTAGATGATTCCAAAATGTTTGAAATTACTGGATCGCCACGCAAATTCCGAGTACAGAATTTACTCGCGAAGACAAAAGATGCAAGTTTGCCCAAGAGTCAGATAGATGAACTTGAACTTCTTAAAAATTTGAGTGGGTAAATAAAAAAGATAAAGAAAATTATGAACTGGATGGAATCGTGATAAAAGTGAATGCGAAAAAAATACAAGATGCGCTGGGTTATACAGGTAAATCTCCGCGCTGGGGAGTGGCTTACAAATTTCCAGCTCAAAGAGTAACTACTGTCATAGAAGATATTTTTGTGCAAGTGGGAAGAACCGGAGCTTTGACGCCAGTAGCGCATCTGCGACCGGTGCGAGTGGCTGGCTCAGTAGTGAGCCGAGCGACGCTTCACAACGAAGATGAAATAAATAGATTGGACGCGAGAATCGGAGATACGGTAGTAATTCAAAAAGCGGGCGATGTAATTCCTGAGGTAGTGAGTGTGGTAAAAAATTTAAGAACTGGCAAAGAAAAAAAATTTAAAATGCCCGACGTTTGTCCGATTTGCGGTAGTATAGTAAAAAGGGAAAATATCTCCATCTCCTCCTCCCCTTTAACCGCGTGTCGCCCTAGCTTTAGCGGTGGCGCAAGGGGAGGGCAGGCGGGGGTTGGAAATTCGGAAAGAAACCCCCTCTGTCTTACGACATCTCCCCCTTTGAGTACATCAAGCAGAGTGCGGCTCATTATTGCATTAACCCTAATTGTTTTGCGGTCGAAATGCAAAAAATAATTCATTTTGTTAGCCGTAAAGGATTTGATATTGAAGGATTGGGAGAAAAAATCGTCGAGCAATTAATTCAGGAAGGTGTGATAGAAAACTTTGCGGATATTTTTGAAATCACCAAAGGAGATTTGAAGCCCTTGGAAAGATTTAAAAGAAAAAAATATCTTTGGAGAAATTTATTTTTGCTTTGGGAATCCGACATGTGGGAGAAGAGACAGCTTTTCTGATTGTTGGAGCAATCAGAAAAGAATTTCCAATTTCTAATTTCCAATTTCCAAAAGGAGGAATCAACAGTTTAAGAGATATTATTATTTATTTTCCTAAAATTAAAGTGGAGGAGTGGATGAATATTAAGGGAATTGGAGAGAAATCGGCCCAGAGTCTGGTAAATTGGTTTGGCGATGAAAAAAATATAAATATTTTAACTAAAATGCAAGCATTGGGCGTGGAGATATTTTTGGATAATTTTGAGTCTGAAAATAATGCCATGAAGAATAAAACTTTTGTTTTAACCGGCGCGCTTAGTGGCTTTACAAGAGAAGAAATAAAAGATATTATTAGAAAAGAAGGAGGAAAAATATCCTCTTCTGTAAGTAGCAAAACAGACTTTTTGTTGGCAGGAGAGAGTGTGGGTTCAAAATATGAAAAAGCTCAGAAAATGGGAGTGAAGATTATCAGTGAAGAAGAGTTTAAAAAAATGATTTAAAAAATATAATTTTAGCAGTGCTGGGTGTTATTGTCTTCCAGCAAAATATCTCTAACCTTAGTGAGACTGCCACGCAAATATTGATTACAATATTTACTTGCAGAGACAAGCGTTGAAGATGATTTTAATTAATTCATTTAGATATTAAAAATTGATTTAAAATTCAAAATTTGAAATTAAAAATTTATCTGTTTATGTTAAAAAAAGAAGATATAATGCACATTGCCCAATTGGCCAGGATTGGACTAAAGGAAGAGGAAATAGAAAAATATCAGAGAGAACTTTCTCTGGTTTTAGATTATTTTAAAAAATTAGAAGCTGTTGATACGGAAAATATTGAATCAATTGGGCATATTACCGGCTCGCACAGTGTCGTTCGCGACGATAAAATAATTGAATGCGAGGCAAAAATAATAGAAGAAATTATAAATAATTTTCCTGATCAAAAAAATAATCAGGTAAAAGTAAAAAGCATACTAACATAATCTATGATAAGACAATTGCACGAAAATTTGAAAAGTGGAAAAGTTACTTCTGTAGAATTAACGCATTTTGGCTTATTTAACTTTGCACAAGGAAGAGGCGCTAGCTGAAGCTCAAAGAATAGATGACAAGATAAAAAAAGGAGAAGAAATAGATTTACTTAGCGGAATCCCGATGGCCCTAAAAGACAATATGTGCGTGCAGGGCGGCAGGACGACTGCGGCTTCAAAAATTTTGGACAATTATATTGCGCCGTATGATGCTACTGTAGTTAAAAAGCTCAAAAAACAAGGAGCTGTGATTTTGGGTAAAACTAATATGGATGAATTTGCCATGGGCAGTTCCACCGAAAATAGTGCTTATCAAAAAACCAAAAATCCTCATGATTTAAATAGGGTACCGGGAGGGACATCGGGTGGATCAGCAGCTGCGGTGGCAGGAGGTTTGGCTGTTTATGCACTCGGCTCTGACACGGGAGGCTCAGTGCGACAGCCAGCATCTTTTTGCGGAGTGGTGGGACTAAAACCGACTTATGGAAGAGTTTCTCGCCATGGACTTATTGCGATGGCATCAAGCTTTGATCAAATCGGACCCGTTACTCAGACAGTCGAAGATGCTGCTATTGTACTTTCTCGAATTGCTGGGCGAGACAAGAAAGACGCTACTTCAGCCAAAAGTGGTGGCAAACTTTATGAAGATTATTTGCAAGGAGATATCCGAGGTATGAAAATTGGAGTGCCTAAAGAATATTTTAGTGATGATTTAAGCTCAGAAATAAAAGAAATTTCTATAAAAGCTTTAGAAAAATTTAAAAAACTGGGAGCTGAATTGGTGGAGATTAATATTCCTCATAATGAATATGCTTTGCCTGTTTATTATATAACTGTGCCAAGTGAAATTAGTTCCAATATGGCTAGGTTTGATGGGATTAGATACGGATTAAGTGTCGATGACCAAGAGCAGTCAAAAATCGGAGGAGGTAACTTATTGGAAACATATTTAGATAGTCGAGAGATCGGTTTGGGTACTGAAGTTAAGCGTCGAATTATGCTAGGCACGTATGCTTTGTCTGCTGGATATTATGATGCTTACTATAAAAAAGCTCAGAAAGTGAGAAGGTTATTAAAACAGGATTTCGAAAAAGCTTTTGAAAGTGTAGATTTAATTTTTTCGCCTACTGCTCCGGAACCAGCTTTTAAAATAGGAGAAAAAACTACTGATTTATTGCAAATGTACCTTTCGGATATTTATACAGTAACCGCTAATTTGGTGGGCGTGCCGGCGATTTCTTTTCCAATTGGCACAGTTGAAAGAGAAGGGAAAAATTTGCCAATCGGCGGACAATTGATGGGGCGCTGGTTTGGGGAAGAAGAATTACTCAACGCCGCGCATACGTTTGAGATAAATTAATTTCAAATTTTGAATTTTGAATTTCGAATGAATTTCGAATGTTTGAATTAATAAAACGAAAAATACAGAGATGTGATTTATTACGTCTAACAAGCAGTATAGATTATTGAATATTGAGTATTTAACAAAATATCTCAATATTGAAAAATTAAAAATTAAGATTTGAATCGAAATTCAAAATTTTAAATTCAAAATTAAAAATTATCATGGACATAGATATAAACTCTATTATTGCGACAATTATACAAGTAGCTAACGCTTTTTTAAATTCGGGATTTTTTTGGTTTGTGAAATTTATCTTAGCCATTTATGTGGTGGTTTTATTTGCGGATATGGTGCTACTTTTGATGGTGAGAGGTTTGGGAGGTGATATCAGAAATACCTTAATGGGCGCTCCGATGCCACTAGCTTCCAAAAAGAAATTGCAAAAACGATGGATGGAAATAGAAAATCGATTGAAATTGGGCGATGCTCATCAGGGCAAGATAGCAATTTTGGAGGCTGATAAATTGGCGGATGAAACTTTATTTTTCATTGGATACAAAGGTGGTAATATGAAAGAAAGGTTGGATAGCGCTGATTCAAAACAAATCGAAGATCTGGAATCGCTGAAAGAAGCCCATGATATAAGAAATAAAATAATTTATGATAAAAATTTCCGTTTAGACAAAGAAGAAGTATTACGGATAATAAATATATACCGGGAATTTTTGGATAATCTGGAGATAATATAATAAAATAAATTTCAAATTTTAAATTTAAAATTTAAAATGAATATTTAATTTTTAATGAATAAATTTGTTAACTCATTAACCTAAATAATAAATCGCAAGTTTAAATAATATTAAAGTGTTCTGATTGCGGCCACTGTGAACCGTAAACTGATAACCAAGAACTAAAAATTATGACTGAAGAAGAAAAAATAATTTATGATTTGATTATCGTAGGAGCTGGTCCGGCGGGGCTTGGCGCGTCAATCTATTCATCTCGTTATAAGCTTAAGCATCTGGTGATAGGCGAGGAAATCGGAGGTCAAGTAGTAGAAGCTTCAGAGATAGAAAATTGGGCGGGAGAAAAAAGTATTTCCGGCAAGGATTTGATGAAAAAATTTGTGGACCAAACCGAAAGTCTAGGCGCCACCATTATTCAAGAAGATGTTAGACAGATTGAAAAAAAGGAAGGGAATTTCGAAGTAGTTACTGACGGGGGTAAAAAATATTTTACGAAAACTATAATTTTAGCCCTTGGCATGAAGCCAAGAAAAATGAATGTTAAAGGCGAGAAAGAATTTGTCGGCAAGGGGATTTCGTATTGTGCCACCTGTGATGCGATGTTTTTTCGGGACAAGGATGTAGTGGTAATTGGCGGAGGAGATAGTGCGGCGATGGCGGCTCAACACCTGACAGAATTTGCAAAAAAAGTTTATGTTTTGCATCGTTGTGAAGTAGCTTGGGAGCCTTCTCGCGAAGAATCAATGCGTGCTAATGGTAAAATAGAATTAATCTGCAGTGAAAATATTACTGAAATTAAGGGAGTGGCTAAAGTAAATGCAATCACTTATGAACAAGACGGGGTAATGAAAGAATTGGCAGTAGAGGGGGTGTTTATCGAAGTGGGGACTGTGCCGGGAGTAATAATTGCAAAAAATCTTGGAGTAGCGCTAGATGACAAAGATTATGTAATTGTGGATCAGACCCAATCCACTAATGTAGCGGGAGTTTGGGCAGCTGGAGATGTGACGACCGGTTCCAATAAATTCCGCCAAATCATCACTGCTGTCGCCGAAGGCGCAGTGGCTTCGGGAAGTATCTACCGAAAATTGAGACTTTAAAAAACATATTAGCATTTTGACATCTTAACATATACAAAAAGCGGACACTTTCGTGTCCGCTTTTTGGGGTACAGTTCAAGGTATATGCTTTTTAAATTATTTTTTATGGCAAAGAGTTATAGATAATAAAGTAATTGCTCGATGACTTTTGACTGATGACAGGTGACCAATTTAATGACCGCCATTGATTTTATTTGGATAAATTGAGATAATATGGAGGTGGTATAAATAAAAAATGAAAAATTAATAATTAATAATCTGACAGCCAAAAATTAAAGCATAAGCGGTTCAACCGCTAAAGCTTTAGCGGTTGAACCGCTTATGCATCTGGAGGTTCGTTAATTACTAAAAATAAACCTATGGAAGAATCGATAAAATTGTCCAAAAGGATAGGAGGAAAAATTGAAATTAATTCAAAACAAAAACTAACTAAAGATAATTTAAAAGTCTTGTATACTCCCGGGGTAGCTAGTGTTTGCAATGCGATTGCTAGAGATAAGAAACTATCTTTCGAGTATACTATCCGTAAAAATACTGTGGCGGTTATTTCTGATGGGAGTGCGGTTTTGGGCTTGGGGAATATTGGACCCGAAGCGGCTTTGCCGGTGATGGAGGGTAAAGCTCTTCTATTTAAAGAACTGGGAGGAGTGGACGCTATTCCGATTGTAATAGCCACTCAAGATTCGGATACAATAATAGAAATCATCAAAAACATTTCCCCAACTTTTGGAGGCATAAATTTAGAAGATATTTCAGCGCCGAGATGTTTTAAAATTGAAGAGAAACTAAAGAAGGAATTGGATATCCCGGTTTTTCATGATGATCAACATGGGACAGCTATTGTGGTTTTGGCCGGACTAATTAACTCCCTGAAGGTAGTCAATAAAAAAATCAAAAAAATTAAAATTGTTATCAGTGGAGCAGGCGCAGCCGGAGTAGCAATTGCTAAATTATTAATTGCTTATGGCGCTAAAAATATCATAATGGTGGATAGTAAAGGTATTATTTTCAAAGAAAGAGAGGGAGGGCTCAATGATTCAAAAATGGAAATTGCCAAAATCACTAATCCTGAGAATCTAATGGGTACAATTCGAGACGCTTTATTTGAGGCAGATGTTTTCATTGGAGTTTCAGCTCCTAATTTAGTAAATAACGTAGATATTTCAAAAATGGCTAAAGATGCAATAGTTTTTGCAATGGCCAATCCCATTCCTGAAATCATGCCCAGCTTAGCCAAACAAGGCGGAGCAAAAATAATAGCTACAGGAAGGTCAGATTTTCCAAATCAGCTTAATAATGTTTTAGTTTTTCCGGGAATTTTTCGCGGAGCCTTAAATAAGCGGGTGCGAGATATTACTACTGCCCATAAATTGAAAGCGGCGGAAGTTTTGGCCAATATGGTAAAAAAACCAACTGCCAATAAAATTATCCCCAACGCCCTGGACAA
>Ga0076203_171_pt1 | contig 9726 bp, 9 predicted proteins | sample RifGroE2_FD_67809 | JGI IMG/M metagenome (GOLD analysis project Ga0076203, IMG submission 67809) | Parcubacteria (Moranbacteria) bacterium GW2011_GWE2_35_164
ACATGCTAACGTGCTAATATGATTATTCCGTCTCCGTCAAAATCTCCACGCCCTCTTTGGTGATCAAAATCGTATTTTCCCAGTGCGCGCTCAGTGATCCATCTCGGGTTTCAAAAACCCAACCATCTTTGCCCAACTTAGTTTCAAAATCCCCCACATTTATCATGGGCTCCAAAGCAAAAGTCATCCCCGGCTCCAATTTAAATTTGCAACAACCTCTCTCGTAATAGTTGGGTATCTGAGGATATTCATGCAACTTTTTTCCAATTCCATGCCCCACTAAATTACGCACCACTGAAAAACCGTTTTTCTCGACGTATTTTTGCACCGCTTTGCAATAACGATTTAATTTTTTTCCTGCTTTAATTTCAGCCACTCCTTGATAAAAGGATTCCTTTACTGTGTCAATAAGTTTCTGTTTATCTTTATCAATTTTTCCTACAGCAAAAGTTCTAGCCATATCAGTGTGCATGCCTTGATATTGCATACCGATATCAATTTTAAAAACATCCCCATCGTGAAGGATAACTTCTTTTTTGGGAATGCCATGCACTATTTCACTATTAATTGAAGCGCAAATCGAAGCAGGAAAAGGTTTTTTTCCGCCTCCATAACCTTTGAAAGATGGAGTACCTTCAGCTTTGAGGATTAATTTCTCTGCGATATTATCAATTTTTTGAGTGCTTGCTCCCGGCAAAACATTTTTCTCCAATTCTTCCATAATAAAAGCCAGTCTTTTTCCTCCTTCTCTCATCGCTTCAATCTCTTTCGCTGTTTTAATATTAATCATATTTGTTCATATTAGCATGTTAGCATTTTAGCATGTTAACATTTCAATATTTCATAATCTTATTTTATTGACTCTATTGAATGCCAAAGCATAGCTCCAATTTCATCAGCCAAAATAAATGCTTCTTTATATTCTTTATCGTCACAGTAACCTTCATCTAAAGTAAATTGTAATAAATATTTTGATTCTTTTAAAGATCCATATGAAATTTCCCAGAAGTTTTTCTTTACGGCATCTCTTTTTCTGGCAAAGCCCTCAATATAGTTAAGTATAACTGAAAGAGCAGATCTTCTTAATTGAGAAGTTGATCCGTACATTTCTTCTTTGGGAAATTTTTTTGTAATTTTATAAACAAGATGCGCATATTCATCCATCTTATTTTTCAATTTTTTAGAAAATTCATTTTCCATGATCTATTCAATTCTTATGCTAACATGTTAAAATGCTAAAATGTTATCGTGATTAAAAGCCTTCATAATCCCGCATTACCATTTGTCCTTCTATCTGTTTAACCATTTCTATAACTACAGAAACGGCAATTAGAATGCTGGTTCCACCTACAGTCAGAGCACTGATGCCAGTAAAGCCTTGAATAATCAAGGGTAATACAGCAATTGCTCCCAGAAAGATTGAACCCGAAAGTGTAATTCGATTTATTATTCTGCTTAAGAATTCTGCCGTCGCATTACCCGGTCTTACTCCTGGCACATAGCCACCTTGCTTTTGCAGATTCTCAGAAATTTTATTTGGGTCAAACACGACTGCCGTATAAAAATAAGTAAAAAGAACTACCATAATAAAGTAAGCACTTCCGTAAAACCATTGATTTTGAAATAATTGACTGACAAATCTGGCCACTTGCGCCACAGTTTCCTTGTCTGAATTCACAAAAAAATTAGCAATTAAGCCCGGGAAAAGCATAATCGAAATCGCAAAAATTATTGGAATCACACCAGCTTGATTTACGCGGAGAGGAAGGTGAGTTGAGGTTCCACCAAAAGTTTTATTGCCTCTAATTCTTTTAGCATAAGAAATCGGGATATTTCGCTGGCCTTCGTTGACCATTACCACTCCCGCGATTGTGATTAATCCTACCAAGACAAACAGGATATAACCAAACAGATCAGTAGAATCAAAGGTAGCTGCAATCTTTGAAATTGAACCTGGAAGACCAGCCACAATTCCGGCAAAAATTATAATTGAAACTCCATTTCCGATTCCTTTTTCAGTTATCAATTCACCCAACCACATCAAAAATATCGTGCCAGCAGTCGCTACGACTAGAATATTAACCATTTCAAAAGTTGATAAATCGCTAATTACATTTTGGCTTTTTAATAAATTTATCATTGCGAAAGTTATATTGAATTTTTGCCTGCCAGCTTCACCTTCTTCTTTCTGCAATTTCTCCAATTTAGGAAAAATCATAGTCAAAAGTTGCATAATAATCGAAGATGTTATGTAGGGACCTACTCCCAAAAGCACAATAGAGATATTGGACATTCCTCCTCCCGAAAAAGCGTTTATCATTCCAAATAACTGATTGTTTTCAAAAAAGCTCTTTAATTGACTCAAATCCACTCCCGGAAGCGGAATATTGGCTGCCAATCTAAAAACCACCAACAATGCTATTATAAATAAAATTTTACCCCTTAGTTCCTTTATTTTAAATATCCTTGCTATTTTTTTTACCATATTTTTACCGCTCCGCCAGCTAACGCGACAGATTTAATTATTTAATAAACTTAAATTCAAACTCTATTCTCTATACATATAAGAGTAATAAACCCATAATAACCCTAAAACATAACTTTTTCAAGAGCCAAGCACACGTTAACATTTTAACATATTAACATTTGAACATATCTATTTTTTAGCATAAAAAAGGCTGCCATCTTTATTCATTTGCATATTTGCGTATTGGCATATCATTCGTGTATTCGTATCACAAAAAACAATTTAGCAATATAGCCATATAACAATTTTCTCTTATTTCTTTTCCTTCTTATTAATAAAAAATAAAATAAATAGCGGAGCGAGCATCCAAAAAATTCTCGCGTACTCCGAAACATACAAGTTATAAATATCAACAGAGATAAATTTCAACAATGTTGTTTTATCCCAAAAAGATATAAGGACACTAAAGATAAGACCGGCTTCAAAAAAACTCATTACAAATAGTCTCCAAAACCTCCCGAGCCGGAAATATGAATATCGAAAAGGTGGCTATCTACCATGGTCAAAACTACCACTGCCACCACAAAAAACAACAGAGCTACGATGGAGTGCGGAAGAAAAATATCTTTGGGCATAACTGTCAAAACCGCAATTGCAATGTACACATTAATCAAAACATTTATCAGTCTAAAGCGGCCGATAAGCATTCCGAAAGCCACGCTAATCAAAAGAAAAAAAATAACAAAAGATATATCTCGCGCAAAGATATCCGGCAATCCAAATTTCATAAATAAATCTTCCAGTGCAAACATTCTTGAAAATCAGAACTTATTCATTTTATCCTCTCCACCTCCTTGAGGAGGAGACTGAGAGGGGGTGCTTAAACGCATAAGTTCTAAAAATATTAAAATAAGCAGAGTCTCAATTTCTATTCTATCAAATAATTGGATTTTTTAAAAATCCTTCAATCCCCTCCTCTTTAAAGGGGAGGGTTAGGGAGGGGTTATTTTCTAAAAAATTAAATAATTACTTTTCTTTATCAACAAAAAACTAGCTTTTTCATTAAGCTAGTTTTTATTGTTCACTTTCCGCAAGGCATTTTATTTTTTTATCACACAATAATCGAATGTAAAGAGAAATTGTTTTTTGGCTAATAATTTCCCAATTATATTTATTTTCGATTAATTTTTTAGCCCCTTCAATGTCAATTTCTGGATTGTTTTTACCGTTAATCAACTTGTCTAGCTTTTTCTTCAAATCAGTTACATTATTAGTTTTGAAACTTTGAGCGACTTCTCCTGCTACATCCAAATTCTCCTGAATATCACTAATCAATACAGGTACGCCATAACTCATCGCCTCCAAAAGAGAAATAGATAATCCTTCGGTTTCTGAAGGTTGAACAAAAAGACCGGCATTGGCAAATATTCCATTTAGTTCTTCCCCTGTTAAACTTCCGGTAAAAATGATATTTTCATTATTTCGAGCCGAATCCTTTAACTCATGTACATAATCATCTGTGTAGAAACCATCTCCTACGATTACTAATTTGAAATTATTTGAAATTTTAGACTCCATATCTAATTTCTTGAAAGCCTCTATTAGATGATGCGCTCCTTTATGTTTAACCAATCTTCCCACAAAGATAACGTATTGTCCTTTTTTCAAATTCCATTTAGCTAAAAATTTATCGCTTATTGCTTTTTCTGTTCGCGTGCCATTAAATATTATTTCTGGATCAATTTATCCGGCACATTGCAAATCATCCACTCTCCCAGTTTTAAAGCTTTCTGCGCAAACCAACTCCACTTCTTATGATAATAATCCTGGCAATGAAAAGTGGCAATCAATAGCGTTTTTCTTTTGAAAAACTTTATTATCCAGCTCAAAAGAGAAGGTCCGATAGCCTGATAATGAACTACGTCATAATTTTGGAATAATGCATGCACTGAGGCTAAGAAAGTATGGCTGATGGCATCTAAATTTTTCGTCGCAATACTAGGCAGATGAATCAATTTGACTCCTTTATATTCTTTTAGATTTTTATCAGTATAATTATTTCTTACATAGACAAAAACCTCATGTCCGCTCTTAGCTATTTCACTAGCTAACTCCTCGACATGTCTTTCCACCCCGCCAAATCTGACAGGTATTCCCTTTTGTCCGATGAAAGCTATTTTCATATAATTTAAGCTAAATTAATTTAACCGCTTCTCTTGATTGGTCATTAGTTTCTTATTGGGTTGGAGATTCTGCCATTTTTATTCTCAGAAAAACTATTGTTATTCTCTATTGTCAAACCTGCGAAATTTAAATTTTCAGCAGAATCTTTGAATATTTTTGCTATTCCGAATCTATCATTTTTTGAAAAATTATTTTTCTTAATAGATGCCCAGCCAGCTACTCCATCATATCTCACTTCCAAACCATCCTTATCATTTTTATAGAAATTATTTTTAGTAATAGTTATATCTGATTTATCTAATCTCAATTTAACCCCCACTCCGTCATTTTGATTAATTTCGTTATTTTCAATATAAGCTTGGACTGATTTTTCCATATCTATTCCATCTAACTCATTATCAAATATTTCATTGTCTATAATAACTAAGCGTCTCCTTTCGGAATAAATTCCACTTTTTTTGTTTTCGTAAATTTTATTATTTATAATATTAACTTTCCTGTCTGAAGATTTATTTCCATTTTCAATTTTAATGCCGTCTCCTTTTGCATCTCTTATCAAACAATCTGAAATGGTTATTTCTCCTTTGCCGGTATCTTTAATCAATACCCCATTTTTTCCACCCTCAATAGTTAAGTCCGTTATCTCTGTTTTGTTTTCCAAAGTTACAGCCGGAGCTGATTTACTTTCCGCTTTGAGAATAGACTTTTTTTTGTCTTTCCCGCTTATCTTTATATTATCAGATACGACAATGTTTTCAATATAAACACCCTTGCCAACTATTATTTTAGTTTTCCCGTTAGCTTTTTCTATAGCTTTGCTAATTGTTTTGTAAGGATGTCCGAATGACCCATCTTGGGTTCCGCTGGCATCATCATCAACAAAAATTTCTTTTGTTCCACTGGCCCAAGAAATTATCGGCAAGATAAAAACTGCCAGTAACAAGGCAACTCCCGCCAATTCAGCTTTCTTTGTGATTTTCATAACATTTTTCATAATTTATTACTTATTTTTAAATGACTTAATAGTCTAACTGAAAAAACCTTATTTGTCAAATACTTTTCGCCTTACCCGAATTCAAACTCCTAATTTTTTTGAATTTCTTTTCTGTATATTTCCAGTAATTTTTTTAAATATTTTTTCTCGTTAAAGGATTCCCTTAAAAAAAATCTCCCCGTTTCTCCCATCGCCTCATTTTTGTCCGCATTATTTAAGAGATATTTAATTTTTTCTGCTAACTCGACATAATTTTCTATCTCAAAAGTAAATCCTGTTTCGTTCTCCTTGATTAATTCGCTTATTCCTCCAGTTTTTGCTCCCAAAACTGCTTTCCTGAACGCGTATGATTCCAATATTGTATAAGGAGCGTTTTCATACCAAAGCGACGGCACTACTACGAATTGAGCCCCTATAATTATTTTTCTCAATTCTTTTTCTGATTTATAACCGATAAAATCAACTTTTTTTTCAAGGCCTAATTTTTTAGTTAATTCTTTTAACTCGGCGCTAGCTGGTCCTTCTCCGGCTATTTTTAGGCTAGTATCATTATCACCGATATTGTCAAAAGCTTTGATTAAACAATCAATTCCTTTTTCTTTTGACAGCCTGCCGAAAGATAAGATGTATTTTTCTTCATTTATTTTTTCATCGTCGAGAGATAAGTCGTTATTTTTTAAAAAATTTGGCAAATAAACTACTTTTTTTGAATTAATGCCACTGCTAATTAGAGTGTTTCGCATGAAATGACTCGGCGCAATAAAAATATCTATTAAATCGTAATATCTTTTCCACTTTGCCCAGTAAGATTCTAGCATCATCACAAAGCTTGCTAAATAAGAATCTTTAATGCATTTATTTAAAGCACATTGATAGTATTTTCCACCAATGCATTTCTCGCATATGCCTTTGCTATTAAACAACTTATAATTAGGGCAAATTATCTTATAATCATGCACCGTCATTATTACTGGGATATTATATTTTTTAAAAACTTTTAATATCGCTGGAGAAAAATGATGACTAATATTATGCACATGTACTATATCAGGTCGATTGTTTAAGATGATTTCTTTTAGGGCTTTAATTGCTTGACGATTATAGAAGATATTAAAGCCATTCTTAAAATTACTTAATTTCATCTCTATTTCATCGATGAAATAATCATTTTTTTTAGCTTCAACATTTTTATTATTTTTAGTTGAAAAAACATTCACTTCGTGATTATTTCTTCTCAAGAGTTCTACTAAATCAATAAAATGAGTTTCACTTCCACCTCGCTTATAATAAAATTTATTTATTTGAAGTATTTTCATAATTAAACTTAAATTTTAAATCCCAAAAATTTATGCCAAATAATCCATATAATAACCCTCACATAATGCTTCTTAATTGATTGCCTAGCTGTACAAACCATCCAACTCTTTTCACATCCAGTCAAATCGGTTTTAGTTTCACTTTCTATATTGTCTATATTTTTTAAATCACCAATTCTTTTGCTGGAAACATCACAAGGATAAATAACTCCCTGGGGGTTAATAAAAATATTCAATATTCCTGAATAATCTGGCAATACCCTGATTTCTTTTTGAATAAATTCCCTAGCGCCATAAGCAAAATAAGCTCTTCCCCAATTTTTATAGTTCCAAGTAGAAAGTTCTTTATCTATCAACCAATTTAAAGCTTGAATTATCCCAGTCTTATCTTTTATTGCATTATCTTTGCCGAAATAATTTTCACTTGAATGCACTACAGTCAAACTAAGTTCTGTGCCTAATTTTTTAGCCAAATAATAAACTTCCAAAAGCTCTTCGGAATTATATTCACCAATTGTAAAACCAATTTTAATATTTTTAACTCCGACTTTTTTTAAATTAACTATAGTATCAATGGCTTTTTCGAAACCATTTTCAATGCCTCTAATTTTACTATGCGCCTCCCCAATTCCATCAATAGAAATAGCTACTCCGATATTGGGCATGATTTTCACTATCTTTCTCATTCGAGAAACGATTAAATCCGTAGCAAAACCATTACTTGAAATCACTATATTGGCCTTAGCACATCTATTCTTCATCACATCATTGATGTCTTTTAAATTCTTTGGCAAATGCAAAAAATCTTGAGGCTTGATTTCTCCAAAGTGCTCTTTTATTTTCCAAATATTACACATCCGGCAACGTGAGTTGCATTTATAAGTAACCGCCACAACAACCTCTTTTATCCTTGTTTTTTTCATATTTATAGTCTACTATTAATCTAATGCTTGCGTCTAATTTAACTTTTAATAGTAGCATAAAATCAATACTATGTCAAGTTTTGAAAGCCTCTCTCAAAAAGGAATCATTCTCGGAATTGGTGGCATAATTGTCTCTTTTCTTTTTCTTTGGATTCTTTTTTTCTTCACTCAACCCCTTTTAGTTTTTCTAATACTTTTTGGAATTTTATTTATCGTCTTTATTTTTATCAAACCCCTGAATGGGTTATTATTTTTAATCCTACTTAGGCCTACTTTGGATATTTTTACCAACAAATCCGTAATTTCATCTGGGCAATACTCATTAAACATTGCTTCACTTTTAGCTATTACTATTGTTATTTTTTCTTTATTGATAATTATTAAAAATTTTAAAGAAATTTCGTCTGTGCCTCTCAAGCTTCCTATTTTTACTTTTATCCTATTGACTTTTAGCTCCATTTTTTATTCCATGAGCCTGTCTTTAAGTTTAGCTGAATGGATTAGAATTTTAAGTATTTTTTCGCTCTACATCTTGAGTTTCATATTAATTAAGAATCAAAATGATTTTAGAAAACTAATTTATGCTATTCTTATATCTGTTTTGATTCCCGGCCTGACTGCTTTTTACCAATTTTTTACTCAAACAGGCATGACTATTATCGATGAAGACATCAGTAACAGAATTTTTGGAACCTTTGCTCATCCTAATTTATTGGCTTATTATCTGACATTTCCTATTGTTTTGATTATTTTTTTAGTTCTTAATAAAGAAAAATACCAGCTGAAAAATATATTATTTTACTTATTATTTATTTTTTCCTTCACATTGCTTATTCTTACCTATACTCGCGGGGCCTGGGTGGTTTTTTTGATAGTTATTTTTACCTTGGGCATCATTCAGTACAAGAAATTTTTATTAGGTGCTCTGATAGGATTATTTTTACTTTACCTCCTCGTGCCTCCGCTTAACACTAGAGTCAACAATCTATTTGAATACGATCCCTATAGTTCCATCCAATGGCGAATCAATCTTTGGAAAGACAGTCTTAAATATTCTCAAGAGGAATTAGCTGTTGGCTACGGCGTTGGAACTGCTAGCAAGATTATTTTAGAAAAACGCGGAGAACAATTCGGCTCTCCTGATCCTCATAATGATTATTTAAAAATTTTAATTGAAAATGGAATTTTGGGAGTTATTTCTTATTTGCTTATTATTTCAACTCTTTTAATAAATTTGATCTGGGGTTATCTCAAATCAAATTCTACTTTCAATAAAAATTTTTTTCTTTTGATGATTGGTGTCTCTATCGCTCTTTATTTTATGAGTTTTGCGGATAATGTTTTGAGAAACACTGCGCTTCAATGGACTTTCTGGATTATTTTAGGAGCACTCTTTTCTATTCATTATAAATCTCTTTTGACTGCTAAAAAATAAACCCGTCAATCGTGATTGACGGGTTAAAAAAAGTCCCACCGATCCTCATCAGAGGGGTGGGACAATACTACGCCGGAAAAATTCGCTTACTTATTGGCAAGCTCCGGATGTTTGCCTTGGTCGAGTTTACCGAACGGCTTCAATGAAACCGTCGGCGCGTTGGAATACATCACGATCCCGATGGCCAAAGTATTGAGGTCTCCGTTATTGGAAACCACAAATGGATCAGCCGGATCATGCACCAGAGCCAAGCGACCGTCCGCACTGCGACCCCAGAAATGTTCCACTACGGGTACGCCTGCTACTCTGGCCGAGTTGGGAATACGGAAAGTTGCCTTGCCGTTAATCACCTTGGCGACCACGAAAGGCTCTCTGATGCCCTTGGCATCCATGATGCCGGAGTAGAG
>Ga0076203_130_pt1 | contig 8849 bp, 10 predicted proteins | sample RifGroE2_FD_67809 | JGI IMG/M metagenome (GOLD analysis project Ga0076203, IMG submission 67809) | Parcubacteria (Moranbacteria) bacterium GW2011_GWE2_35_164
GAAAATTGGAATTGTGGGATTACCTAATGTTGGAAAATCAACTTTGTTTAAAGCGCTGACCAAAAAGGCAGTGGATATTAGCAATTATCCTTTTTGCACTATTGAGCCCAATGTAGGAGTAGTAGAAGTGCCTGATGAAAGATTGGATAAATTATCCGAGATGTCCAAAACTCAAAAAATAGTTCCAGCGGTGGTAGAATTCGTGGATATTGCGGGGCTGGTAAAAGGAGCTTCGGAGGGTGAAGGTTTGGGAAATAAATTTTTGGCTAATATCCGCGAAGTCGATGCAATTTTGCAAGTGGTGAGAGTTTTTAAAAATGATACTATTATTCATGTGCATAATGAAATTAATCCTGCTGAAGACATCGGGGTAATCGAAACTGAATTAGCTTTGGCTGATTTTGAAACGGTGAACAAAAGAATTGATAGGTTAAGTAGGGATGCCAAAAGAGGAGATAAAGAATCTATTGCAAAATTGGCCGTGGCAGAAAAAATAAAAGTTGCCCTAGAATCAGGCAAGCTTGCTAATGAAGCAGAGCTGGACATGAAAGATGAAATGACTAAAGTAGCTGTTGCAGAATTATCGTTGCTCACCATTAAACCTTTTTTATATGTATATAATGTTTCAGATTTAGATGAAAAATTAGCTCCTGAATTGGAATCTAAATTACATGTAAAAATTGATATTAAAATAGAAGAAGAACTAGAGCAAATGACTAAAGAAGAAATTAAAGAATTAGGTTTAAAAACTGGGCTAGATGAATTGATTAAAAAATCCTATGAGCTTTTGGGACTGATTACTTTTTTAACCACTGGCGAAAAGGAAACGCGCGCTTGGACCATTAAAAAAGGCTCTACTGCGCCAGAAGCAGGGACTGCTATCCATAATGATTTTAAAAATAAATTTATCTGCGCCGATGTTATTGCTTGGGATGAGCTAATTGAATATGGTTCAATGAGTAAAGCTAAAGAAGCAGGCAAAGTAAAGCAAGTAGGCAAAGATTATATTATGCAAGATGGGGAAGTGGTGGAATTTAAGATAGGAGGATAGCGGGAAAATTTCAAATTACAAATTTCCCCGCCTGCCATAGCCTGGCACTGGCGGGCAGGCAATGTCAAATAAATTTACAATGATTAAATTTCAAATAATTTAATAAAAATGAAAATGTCTGAAAATAAAAACAAAAAATCAATAGCTATTATTCCAGATGAAAGAATAATCGGAAAAATATATTATTTGCGTGGTAAAAAAGTAATGTTTGATCGTGATTTGGCGATGCTTTACGATGTTGAAACTAGGGATTTAAACAAGGCTGTCAAAAGGAATGCAGACAGATTTCCTGATGATTTCATGTTCCAATTAAGTAAGGAGGAATTTAAACTTTTGATGTTCCATTTTGGAACATCAAATAAAGGCCGAGGTGGTACAAGAAAATTGCCTTTCGTTTTTACTGAACAAGGCGTGGCTATGTTGTCTTCTGTTTTAAAGAGTAAACGAGCAATTCAAGTAAATATTCAAATTATTCGTACATTTACCAAACTTCGTGAAATACTATCGACTCACAAAGATTTGCAGGTTAAAATTGAAAAAATGGAAAAAGAGAATGGGGAGAATTTTAAAGTTATTTTCAAAATCATAAATAAACTTATAATGACGGATCCAAAAAGCAAGGAATTAAAAATAATTGGATTTGATGATAAGAAGAAATAGAATATTTATTTCAAATGATTAATAAGCGAAAGAAACTCTCTGATTTGTAGGAGAGTTTTTTATTTAGGTGAAATTATAATATCCAGATTTTAGATATTGACTTTTTGCATATACGATTATAGTATATGAATAAGACTATACAAACAAAAGAATATGCTGATTTTATCCAAAGATTAAGAAAGGCACGATTGGAAGCTGGGCTTAAACAGATTGAAGTGGCCAAGAAAATGAAGCGACCGCAATCTTATATTTCCAGAGTGGAGTCAGGAGAATATAGGTTGGATATTTTGGAAGTGAAAAGATTCGCCAAACTTTACAAAAAGAGTATTGATTATTTTTTGAAATAATTATTTAAGAAAAAAATAAATGAAAAAAGTGCTAATAGTTACTGGAATTGTTATTGGAATTTTAGTTGTTCCATTTTTAGGAATGACAATCTCACCAACTCGCGAGTTGATTATGGGATTGGCTCCAGATGAGGCAGTTTTACAACTAGCAGATAAGATTGATAAGAGTAGAGCTGAGAATGAAAGCAAAATCCAAGAGTTGAAAGTTATGAATTATGAACAGCAAAATAAAATTCAAGAGTTACAATCCTTAACAGAGGAGCAAAGAGCTCAATTTGAAAATCAAAAAAGCGAATCGGCTAAACAGCAAATTAATACTGAAAAAAAGCAAGATAACGTTAGCAACTGTTTGGAGGTAAATGAATTATTTACTAATATTCCATCAAAACCCAGTGGGGGATGTAGTCGCATGGGTCCAAATAACATTGTTGATATGTATAAGGAAATTAAAGATGGATATGAAGAGGCTAAAGATAAGGATGATGAAATTTCAGAAAAATGTTTTAAAAAATATTTAGATGTTTTGGAGCCAGCTTATAATAAATATCTAGAAGCAAAAAAACTTTGTTTATAAACTTAGAAAACATATGAAAAAATATTTGATAATTATTGGAGTTACAATCGGAATTTTAGCTGTTCCATTTTTAGGAATGACAATCTCTCCAACTCGCGAGTTGATTATGGGATTGGCACCAGATGAGGCAGTTTTACAATTGGCGGATAGGATTGATGATAATAAAATTGAATTACAAAATGAAATTGCTAATAAGAATAATAAGATAAACGAATTACAATCTTCTATAGATCAACAAGAAATGAAAATTCTAGAGCAACAAAAACTGATTGACACGCAGAAATCTGATGTTGCTTCTACGAGAGCGGAAAGCCAGGTTACGGTGGCTACTGTCATGAAGCAGAAAGACTGCTCTATAGATATGAATAAATATTGCGTTTCTGATTCATTCACTGATCCTGATAAATTTAAAAAATTTCTAAAAGTTTATGAAGAAGACTTTAGTAAATCTGAATATGAAAAATATAAAGATAAATTTACTAAAGAATTTAACAGTTGTCAGGAAGCGTTAAAATGTAAATAATTTGAATAAAATAAATGTATGAATAGATTTATAGTAAACAATAAAGAGCTTTTGATAACATTTTTCTGTATTTGGGTGGGCACAGTTTTTACGGTGGGAACATTTGTCCTATTTAAAAGTAATGAAAATATAAAAAATACTAATTATGAAATTAGAGAATTGAAAAGCGAATTAAATAGTATCTTGTTTGTTCTTGCTGGTGTAAAAGATTCTTTGGCTGGTATCGACGATATAATGACTTCTGACTTTAGAAGAGAGAGAGTGAAAGAAATAATGCAATAACTTTTTAATCGAAAAGAATTCCTCGGGGCTTGCCCCGGGGTCACAAATACATTCCCAAATTAGCGATATGCGGATATAATATCCATATGACAGAAGATAAACATATATTCAAAAGACACAACAAGACTCTCTTACTCTATCACATAGTGTTTCCTGTAAAATACCGTCGATCTGCTTTGACTCCAGCAGTTGAAAATACTCTTAAAGATCTATGCTTGGAAATAGGAGTATGTTACGAAATGAACTTCATAGAAATTGGAGCAGATGATAATCATGTTCACTTCTTAATCCAAAGTATACCAAGCATGTCAGTAACAACAATAGTGACCAGAATAAAGAGTATTACAGCTAGAGAAATATTCAAGAAACATCCTGAAATAAAATTATTACTTTGGGGCGGGAATTTCTGGACATCAGGGTTTTATGCAAACACTGTAGGGCAATATAGTAACGAATCAATGATAAAAAACTACATTAAAGAACAGAGCGTAAATTACAAAAAGATATACGAAGAACAACTGACTCTATTTTATTAACAAAGGCTTGGAGCTTGCACCAGATACCTCGGGGCTTGCCCCGGGGTAATTCATTTAAACTAATTTTGAGTGTTATTTTGGTAATATAATTTTTTTAACTTCAACAATATAAAGATTAATCGAGATATATATCTTAAGCCAATTTTAGAAAAGGATTTTCAATTACGATGCCCATTCTGCAACAATGGTTTATTGGAGATGGAAAAAGAAACATTAGTTGAAAAATCTACGGAGATATCTAAAAAAGAATACGAAATAACAGAAGAAGAATCTTCATTGGATAATAAATTTATTTCATTTTTAAGGTGTAATAATAAAAATTGTAGAGAAATATCAATAGCGAGTGGCAGTGTATCTGTGGATAGCTATGACACTTGTGATTGCTATCCTGTCTGTGATCATGATTGTGTCCAATATGAACGTTATGTTAATTATTACAAAATAGAATATTTAAACCCAGCAGTAAATATTATTGAAATTTCCAATAATATTCCGAATGATATTAAAATTCTCCTTAAGGAATCATTCTTTTTATTTTGGTGCAGTCCTTCTTCAGCAGCGAATAAAGTGAGGGGAGCCTTGGAACTCATCATGGATGAACAAAAAATTGATAGTAAAAAAGTTAATAAAAAGGGAGAAGAGTATATTTTATCATTGCATAGTAGGCTTATCGAATTTGGAAAAGTCCATGGAGGGAAATATGAGGAGTTGTCAAAAATATTAATAGGCATAAAATGGTTATTAAATGCAGGAAGTCACAAGGGAGAGATAGACAGAGAAGACCTACTTGATGCTTATGATGTTTTAAATCATGTATTGTTTGAAATTTTTTTACGAGAAAATCAAAAATTAGATGTAGCGGATCTTTCAAATAAATTAAAGAATAAATTTTCAATCAGATAAAATTACACGACCGTGTAATTTTATCACCTTTTGAGAGTTGGAAATTGGGAAAGAAGCTTTTGAGAAAAATTAAAATAATTTGATTCTAAAATTTTGCTTCAATAAGAAAACCGGATATTCCTTGTGGATTATCCGGCTTTTTTGATCTGATGTTGATACATTTCGCGTTACCTCCCGAAAACGCGAAATGGATTATTGGGAATGTCCAGCAGTTTTTTGGCAATCTCTCGAAAAGTTGAGAGATTTACCTGGTAGTTTATTGGCCAGGTTGGTTGGGATTGTCGGTCCAGCGGCCAAATCGTTATCCAACATCCGCGCTCAGGATCAAACTGACTATCGGATGCTGATGGGTGTATTATGGGCTCGAAAGATAAAAATATCATTAATAATGAAAAAACTATGCGATATTTTTCTTCGCACTCTTTGCAAAAATATACAGGAGTGAAGACTGCTGGAACTGGTCCATTTTGTGCTGAGTATATTTCCGGATGAACTCCAAAAATTATTCGCACATAATCTTTTGGAGGTGACATTGTACACGTTGGACTAAGACGTAAATCTGCCCATATGTCCGTTGTAACTTTTTTACCACAACATGAGCAATGCGCTATTGCTGTATACACGCCATTGATTTCGGTTTTGTGTATGATTATACTGCCACCATTTATTATCAGCTTATTCATCTTTTCCTCCATCGAATATTATTAAGACTGCTCAAATTTAGTAAGTACTATTTTGAATATATCAAGAGTGACGATATAATGCAAGGGAATGAGGGCTTTAAACATAGGATTTTGAACGTAGGTTTTGCTGTTTGACAATAAGCCATTTTAGGTGTATAATATAATGTTATGAAATTATGGAGCGTTATTTAATTAGTCTATAAATAAGGGAGATGATCATGAAAAGGTCTATACTTTTAGCAGTATCCTGGGGTTTTGTTTTTATTTTCGCTACGCTTCTCGGTGGTTGTTATAATGGCGTTGCTCATATCAGAGCAGGCATAGAAGATCATGTTAATAGAAATAGCACCATAGATACATGTCTTATATTGGTGGCGATAGCCCCGAGGATACTTCACGGAAAATATTATTACGACAGGTGTCTTTTCCAGGGACCGGGTAAAGAGACTTCGTGGGCTACATGGTTCACGCTAATTTTTGGGGAAAATATGGGAGCACCATCGACCCCAATGAAGGATTTTTCTTTGATGCTGACGGGGAAGTTATCTCCTGTCAAAAATGAACGGTGCATAACGCACAAAAAGGAGTTTGTCGGATTTTCGATAGAACTCCTTTTTAATTTTTTTTTAAAAATCTTGACGAAAGGGCTAAAATTTAATAAGATAAGTTAGCAGTTGGAGAGGGAGAGTGCTAATGTCATTAAAACATATTAACATTTTAACATATTAGCATAGCGCATAAAATTATAAATATAGAATAAAATACATAACAAGAAATATATAATGTGTAATTTTGAGACAATAGAAATGTTTCATGTTCCATGTTGTATGTTCCATGAACTATTATGAGCAAGCAAATTAAATACGACGCCGATGCGCGCAAAAAAATTAAATCAGGTATTGATCAAGTAGCTAATGTGGTTAAGGGAACCTTGGGACCGAAAGGACGCAATGTTATTTTGGACAAAGGTTTTGGCACTCCGACGATTACGAATGACGGCGTGAGCATCGCTAGAGAAATTGAATTGGAAGACAAATTTGAAAATGTGGGTGCATCTCTGATCAAAGAAGTGGCCAATAAAACTAATGATACAGCCGGAGACGGCACAACTACTTCAACAGTGATTGCCCAAGCTCTAATCAATGAGGGTTTAAAATATGTCGAAACTGGCATTAATCCAGTAGGAATCAGAAGAGGAATGGAAGACGCCAAAAATGATGTTATTAATATTTTAAAAAAGAATTCCAAAAAACTAACTTCTCGGGAAGAAATCGCGCAAGTAGCCACTATCTCAGCGGAAAACGAAGAGATGGGAAAAATGATTGCGGGAGTGATGGAAGAAGTTGGTAAAGATGGTGTGATAACTGTAGAAGAATCACAAACTTTTGGAATTTCTAAAGAAATTGTAAAAGGAATGAATTTCAGTAAAGGTTTTATTTCAGCTTATATGATTACTAACGCCGAAAACCAAACAGCGGAAGTTAAAGAAGCACCAATTCTAGTAACGGATAAGAAAATTTCTTCAATCTCAGAGATTCTTCCTATTTTAGAAAAACTTACAAAATCTGGAACCAAAGAATTAGTGATTATCGCGGAAGATTTAAGCGGAGAGGCTTTGGCCACTTTGGTAGTAAATAAACTTAGAGGAGTATTAAATGTGCTGGCTATTAAAGCGCCTGAATTTGGAGAATCCAAAAAAGATATGCTTGAGGATATCGCAGTTCTAACTGGAGCGCAAGTGATCAGCGAAGAAAAAGGAATGAAATTGGAAACTGTGGAATTATCTGATTTGGGGGAAGCGCAAAAAGTCATTTCTTCCAAAGATGATACGACGATAATCGGTGGTAAAGGCAAGAAAAATAAGATTGATGAAAGAGTGGCTCAGATTAAAAAGTTAGTTGAAAAATCCGAGAGTTCTTTTGATAAAACTAAACTTAGTAAAAGAATGGCCAAGCTTGCCGGAGGAGTAGCTGTAATTAAAGTAGGGGCTGTAACTGAAACAGAGCAAACTTATCTGAAGCATAAAATGGATGATGCTCTAGCAGCCACTCGCGCTGCAGTAGCGGAGGGAATTGTGGCTGGCGGAGGAACAGCTTTAGTGAAAGCTGTTGCTAGTTTGGCTAGTAAAAAAATAAATGGTGATTATGAATATCAAGCTGGTTATAATACTTTGCTTAAAGCTTTAAATGAGCCACTTCGCCAAATTGTGATTAATGCCGGAAAAAGAGAAGCGGCTGTGGTTTTAAATGAAATAGTTAAAAACAATAAAGTTAACTATGGTTATAATGCCAAAGATGATAAATATGAAGATGATATGATAAAGTCCGGAATCATTGATCCTTTGAAAGTTACTCGAACTGCTTTGGAAAACGCAGTCTCTGTCTCTGCCATGCTTCTTACAACTGAAGCGGTGATTACAGATTTGCCCGAAGAAAAAGGAGCACAAATGCCTCCGATGGGCGGAGGGATGCCGGGGATGTTTTAAAAACATAGAGCATATATCATATAGCATAGATCATGCAACATGTAGCAAAAAGTAAAAAACTCTCTTATCTCTAAGAGAGTTTTTTTATTTCTGGTCATTCCAGAAGATAGATTTTCTAAGCAATCCGTGGTGGCGGAGAGCTTTTAGAAAATCATCTATGTGGAATCTCAAGCCTAAATTAATTTTTTATATAACGGAGATCCCCGATAAGTGAATTTCTAAGGCTCATTCTTCGCCAAGAAATTTTACTTTCGAGGATGACACCTCGCTAGGTGTCAGTTTTTTAACGCTCTTTTCGAGTTGATTTATTTTATTTTATCCGTAAAGTGTGGGAATGTATATGAGATGTTTGATATGTATTCAATTTAATTTTTTTAAAAGCAATTCAACAATATAACAATCTTATTTAGTTTGACTTTTTGCAGTACTCTTGTCATAATGAGCTACTGCAGAAACGGATAGTTTTTTATATTATTAAAATATGGATTAGGAGGTAAAGAAAATGAAAAGACCTCAAAATTATAAGAAAGTGGAGATAGCGTTAAAAGTGCTTTTAGAAAGTAGTTATTTAATAAGCTCACTGGAGACAGATTTCCAATATATGCGCAGGCATGACGGCGTAGACGGAGAGCGAAAGGATGAGCATGATTCAGTACAATATTTATCTTTGTATATTGATTTTGTGAGCGATGTTAGCATCAGTATTCCTCCCAAGAAAAAAGATGATGAGTGGCGTTTCCGCAATCGTGGAGGAGGAGGGCAATCACCGCGAACTTTCAGAGCGCTGGTAGTTCTAATGGAGGCT
>Ga0076203_117_pt1 | contig 8772 bp, 8 predicted proteins | sample RifGroE2_FD_67809 | JGI IMG/M metagenome (GOLD analysis project Ga0076203, IMG submission 67809) | Parcubacteria (Moranbacteria) bacterium GW2011_GWE2_35_164
GAAATGGGACGAACAGTGATAATAGTAACCCACGATATCTCAGTAGTTGAAAGATATTGCAGCCGTGCGATGTTGCTTCGAAACGGTAAAATTGTTAAATTTGGTAAAGCAGACGAAGTCGCAAATGAATATTTGTTGAATAATATGATAGATGAGGAAAAGCGCACGTTAGAAATTTTGAATAACAAGAAAGAAGAGCAAGATAGGGATATTAGTAAAAAAAATAAGATTGCAGAGGTAAAAAAAATTAGTTTTATGGATATAAAAGAAAGTATCAAAAGTACTTTTAAAGGTGGAGAAATTATAAAAATTTCTGTGGTTTATAATATCTTTAGAGAAATTAATAATCCGATTTATGGTATAACAATTTTAAATGATAGAAAAGACAGGGTGTTTGTTACTAATACTGAACGTAAAAATATATTAACAGGAGCTGTCAAAGAGGGAACAGTTGAAGTTATTTTTTCTATAAAAAATTATTTGGCTAAGGGCAGATATACGGTTTCTCCAGCTATTGCGAATGATGGCGGAAAAATTATGTATGATTGGAAGGATGATTTTGGAAGTTTTGTTATTTTTAGCAGAGAAATAACTAGCGGAATTGTAAATTTTAATCATGAAATAATAATAAAATAATTTATTAAATAAAATAATGAAATTCACAGGAGAGAGAATGATTCCTGAATTTAATTCGGGAAGTAAAATATATTTAGAGCATATAAGTAGATATTTTTTCGCCAATCAATTTATCAAAGGGAAGAATGTTTTAGACATCGCCTGTGGAAGCGGTTATGGCTCAGAAATATTTTTTAATAATGGCGCAAACTCAGTCTTGGGAGTTGATATATCAGAAGAGACCATAAAATACTGCAAGAATAAATATCCCAATATTAAATTCAAGGCAGGTTCTGTTGAAAAAATCCCAGCTGGAGATAAATCTATAGATGTTATTGTTTCTTTCGAGACAATTGAACATGTAGATGAAGGGGCTCAGGAAGCATTTATGCGAGAAGTCAATAGAGTCTTGAGAGATGATGGAATCTTGATTTTATCTACACCAAACGCGCTTGTTTATGAAAAGGGCAATGAATTTCATATAAAAGAATTGACCCCAGATGAGTTAAACTCTCTCTTGGTAGAAAATGATTTTGAGTATGAAATTTTTTTCCAAGAAAGCGTTGATTCTAATTATATATTTTCTGCAAAAGAAATAGAAAATAGTTGTATGAATGAGGGCAACGGAGTTATTTTTGAAAATAAAGAGAAAAGACTGCCATGGGACGCCAGATATTTAATAGTGGTTTGCACAAAGACTAAAAAGAATTTAGAAATTGCAAGTAGTATATACGTTTCAAATATCAGATCGTTAAGATACACAGAAGATAATATTGAAGAATTTTATAAAATTATAGGCGCGAAAGATGAAGAGCTACGATTAAAAAATAAAGAAATAAAAAATGTTTTAAAGTTCAGCTTTTGGAGATTGAAAGAATTTTATTTAAAAATTAGGCATTGGTTAATTTTTATTTTTCTAAATCCAAGAAAATTTATAAGGAAGTATTTAAAGATCTAGAATTATGGAAAAAATTACGACTATTATCACCCCCACCTGGAACAATGAGGATTATACAATTCGTTGTTTTGATAGTATTAGAAAAAATACTCGAAATTATAAAATTATTTGGATTGATAATGGATCGGCAGAAGAGAGTAGGAATAAAGTTTGTCATTTTTTGGATAAAAATAATATACCCTATGATTTAATTTTAAATAGAGAAAATTTAGGTTTTGTAAAAGCAACAAATCAAGGTATGGAAAGATCAATGAGCTTGGGGGTAGAATATATTGTTTTGCAGAATAATGATACAGAGGTTTATGAAGGATGGCTTGATAGAATGATTGAAGTGGCAAAAAGTAATTCCAAAATAGGACTTGTTGGCCCTATTACATCTCCCTGTGCAAGCTGCCAATCAATAGAATATTTAAAGGAACATAATCCTAATTTTTTTGATTTACCTGAGTATAATAGTAATCCAGAGGAATATAGTGGCGTAATAAGAAAAAAATATGAAAATGAATCTTGCGAATTGGAGATACAATTAGCATTTTTTAGTACATTAATTAAAAAAGAAGTCATAGAGGATATAGGTTATTTATCCGAAGAATTTGGTGTGGGTTTTGGTGATGATGATGATTATTCTATTAGAGCAAAAATAAAAGGCTGGAAGCTATATCTAGCAAAGGATGTATTTATTTTTCATAATCATAGAACTACTTTCAAATCTATATATTCTGATGAAAAAATATCAGAAATGTTAAAAGAAAATAAGGAAAAATATGAAAATAAGCACGCGGATTTTTACGATAAAAATCTCAAAAACGAAAATATTGGGAATAATGATAGTGGATTGAATAATTTATCAGAGAGGGGGGATAAAATAATAAGCAGTGTGCGTTTCGCCGTGATTTTAATTTTTCGTAAATTGAAGAATATCGTGGTATATTTAAAAAATGGCATAAAATTTGCAATTTTTTCTCCATCCAATTTTATTAAAAAATATTTTAAATATGGAAAAATATAACATTTGTTTTACTAGTGATGAAAATTATGCGCAACATTTAGGTGTTGCTATTGTTTCAATTTTGAAAAATTCAAATATTGAAGATAAATTTTACTTTTGGGTGGTGGATGATGATATTTCTCAGGAAAGTAAGGATAAGATAGAAAAATTAAAAGATATAAAAGATTTTAAAGTCGAGTATTTAAAAGTAGACAAAGATGAGTTTTCGAATTTTCCTAGAAGAAAGGATGGTTTACCTGTTAATTCATACTTTTTAATAAAAGTTCCTAATTTATTGAAAAATGTAGATAAAATTTTATTTTTGGATTGTGATATAGTTGTTAAAAAAAATATTTCAGATATTTTTAAAATAGATATCGACGATAAATATATTTTGGCAGTAGAGGATATAAATGGTAAGCAATTTAGCGAAGAGAGGAGCATGAAGACGAGTTGTTTCTATTTTAATTCTGGGGTTTTTGTTTTGAATTGTAAAAAATGGAGAGAAGAAGGGCTAGAGCAGAAGTGTTTTGATTATGTTAAAGAAAATGGACATACTTTTAAATTTCAAGACCAGGAAGTTTTAAATGGTGTTTTATGTGAGAATGCAAAGAAAATTGGATTGGAGTGGAATTTCCAATATATTAGAAACTATGTCGGAGGTTTTAACAAAGAAGAATTTAATGAAGTTAAGAAAGATCCAGCTATAATACATTATATAACAGGTGAAAAGCCATGGAAAATTTCCAATGTAGATAAAATAATTATCGAGTATTGGAGATATCTCTCAATGACCCCATTTTTTATGAATAATATTGAGAAATTTGAGGAAAGAATTAACTTAATGTCGGATTGTATGGATGAATACGTAAATTTAAAAACAGAATTAGACTCAACCAAAATAGGATCAGATTTGGTTAGAGCAGAATTAGATTGCATTAAAACAGAATTGGAATCGGCTAAATCAAATTTAGCAACTGTCTATAAATCTTGGGAGTGGAGATTAGCTATAAAAATTCAAAAAATGTTTAAGCTAATTTTTCCTAAAAACAGCTTAAGACGAAAACTTTTAAATAAACTTTTAAACAAAAATAATTAAAATGAAAAAACCGGTATTATTTTTAACTTTTAATCGATTAGATACTACGCAAAGAGTATTTGAGGAAATAAAAAAAGCTAAACCGCCTAGATTATACCTAGCTTCAGATGGAGCCAGGGAAGACAAAGAGGGGGAAAAAGAGATTGTTCAAAAGACAAGGGATTTTATTTTAAATAATATCAATTGGGATTGTGAAGTAGAAACTCTTTTTCGAGATAAAAATCTTGGTTGCGGTAGAGCCGTTTCGGAAGCAATAACTTGGTTTTTCGAAAATGAGAAAGACGGAATAATTTTGGAAGACGATTGCTTGCCACATCCGTCATTTTTTAATTTTTGTGAAGAGTTGTTAGATTATTATAAAGACAATAAAAAAGTTTGGCATATCTCTGGTGATCAATTTATGCCGAATTATAGCAATGGTGCAAGTTATTATTTCGCTAAAATTATGCATTGCTGGGGTTGGGCTGGTTGGGCAGATAGATGGAAAGAATACCAATTTGATTTAAAAAAATATGATAAAACAAATGTAAATAGGTTTTCAGACGATAAAAATGTAAGAGAGTATTGGAAAGCAGTTTTGGAAAGAGTAAAAGGGGGCGAAGTTAATACATGGGATTATCAGTGGACATTTAAGATAATTGAAAAAAATGGGCTTTGTATAAATCCTTCTAAAAATCTGGTTTCTAATATAGGAATAATCGGAACTCACTACTCCGATGCTTCAATTGATCCGAATCTTAATATGCCAATTTTTGAAATAGATAAAATAATTCATCCTGAAAAAATAGAGGTTGATATTGGCGCAGTTGATTATATTTTTAAATATCATTTTAATATTAATTTTTATAATAAATTGGAAGATACATGCAATAATAAAGTAATTCTTAATAAAAATAAGTTAATGATGTCACTTAAAAAAATTAAAGGAGTATTGATGACTATATTGGTTAAATTTTTCAAAAAAAATAATATTAATGTGTCAGAGGAATATTTATTATTTGAAAAATACAGAAACAAGGAGAGATTTATTGAAGAAGAAATTATTTTTAAGGGTAGAAAATTGAGGATTCCCGATGTGGTTAGCTTCGCTTATCAAATCAAGGAAATATTCTCTGACGAAATATATAAATTTCAATCAGGCACAGAGTCGCCAGTAATCTATGATTGTGGCGCAAATGTTGGAACAAGCGTATTGTATTTTAAAAAACTTTTTCCTAAATCTAAAATAAAAGCATTTGAGGCTGATGAAAAAATATATAAAATCCTTAAGGAGAATGTTGGAGATTTAAATGATGTAGAATTAATCCATAAGGCTGTTTGGGTTAATGATGAAAATTTAACGTTTAATTCTGAAGGCGCTGACGGAGGGAGCTTAGTGGGGAATTTTAATGACAAACAAACCGTGAAAGCTTTGAGACTAAAAGATTTATTGGAAAATGAGGAAGTAATTGATTTTTTAAAGATGGATATTGAGGGGGCAGAATCCGAGGTGATTAGGGATTGTGCTAATTCATTGAAAAATGTTAAAAATATTTTTGTTGAGTATCATTCTTTTAAAAATCAAAAGCAAGACCTAGACGAAATTTTAATAGTTTTGAGGAAGAATGGTTTTAGATATTTTTTGGAAACTATAAATAAGCCAACGAATCCATTTATTCAAACTGAAAATGATAACCCCATGGATTTACAGGTAAATATTTTTGGAGTAAAAAATTAAATTAGAACATTATGGAAACAAAAAATATACCAGTATTTTTAGCCTCTGATAATAATTATGCGCCATTTGTAGCGACAACGATAGCATCTATCTTGGATAACACCAAATCTTTCGTTGACTTTTATGTATTGGACAGTGGGATTTCTGAAGATAATAAAAATAAAATAGCGGACTTAAAAAATGATTTTTCAAATTTTTCAATAGAATATATTGAAATTGACATCGAAAAGCAATTTGGCCATTTCCCATTATTTCAAAAAGAACATACTTTAAATGTTTTTTCTCGTTATTTAATTCCACAGTTAAAGCCAAATTTAAAAAAGGTTTTATATATGGATGTAGACATAATAGTTAGAGGTGATATTTCTGAATTATCCAATATATCTCTCGAAAATTATCATTTAGGTGCTATTCCTGAATATACTGACGTCTTAGAGGATCATAAAAAAGAATTGAATATTTTAAGCGCGCATAAGTATTTTAATGCAGGAATATTAATCATTGATTGTGAATATTTTAGAAATAACAATTTAACGGAGCTTCTTATAAAAAAAACATTGGAAATAAAGCCAAAATTTCAAGACCAAGATATACTTAATATAGTTTTTCAAAATAATTATAAGGTTTTAGATTATAAATATAATGTGAGTTGGTATATGTCTGAATTTAATAAAAAAAATCCCAATAAGGATGCGCGAAAAGCTATAGATAAACCATTTATAATCCATTACTCAACTTTTAAGCCTTGGAAAGAAATGGACGTGGTTTTCGCTGAATATTTTTGGAGATACGCAAAAAAAACATCTTTTTATGAATTTTTATTTTTGGCCTATATGGATACTAGAGATAAAATAATAGTAGATAAAATAGAGATAAAAAAAATAAAAATATTTGGAGTAATTCCTTTTTTGCTGACAGAGAATGCTGTTAATTATAAAAAAATATATCTTTTTAATATCGTTCCATTTTTAAAAATAAAGAAAAGCAAAGAATCGACAGACATATGCTTGATAAGTTGGAAATTGGTAATTTTTAGGATTAAAACAAGAAATATTTAAATATGAATAATAAAGTAAAAACTAATCCAAAAATTTCAATAATTACAGTTTGTTACAATGAGGAGAATGAAATAGCAGATACCTGTAAAAGTGTGGTTTCTCAAAACTATAATAATTATGAATGGATTGTCGTTGATGGCGGTTCAACCGACAAAACTCTAGAGATATTAGATAAATATAAATCTAATATATCAGTTTTAATTTCTGAAAAAGACAATGGAGTTTACAGTGCGATGAACAAAGGAATTAAAATGGCAAAAGGCGAATATCTTTTATTTTTAAATGGTGGCGACTACTTATATGATAACAAAGTTCTAAAAAAAATATTTCATAGAGATTTGTATACGGGGGATGTATTATATGGGAATTGTTGTGTTTTAAAAAAGGATAATTCATCTGTAGTTTTAGATTTCCCAAGAAAAATTAATAAATATTTCTTTTTAGATAATTGCATAAATCATCAGTCAACTTTTATAAAAAAAGAACTTTTTGAAAAATATGGATATTATGATGAAAACTATAAAGTATTAGCTGATTTTGAAAAGTGGATTTGTTTCGCTAAAAATAAGGTTATTTTAAAAAAAATACCGTTTGTGGTTTCTAATTTCAAGAATTTTGATGGATTGTCCAGTAGCGAAAAAACAAGAGTTTTAACGCAGAAAGATAAATCACGGATAATAAAAAAATATTTTACGTGGTATGAATTATTATTTAACAAATTGTCAAAATATCGCATAAAAATTCCAGTAAAAATAAGATTTATATTGTTTACTCCTAAAAAATTCATTCTAAAATATTGGCATAAATTTTTAAATAATCCATGGCGTCAACCAGCAAGAAAGATTTGGTATTTTATTATTAATAAAAAGATAATAAAATAAATTTGTAAATTCTGCATAAAGTAGAAATTGGTTCAGATGGGGTTAAATAATTTTTAATAAAAAAAACTATGTCAAAAGATAAAAAAAGTTCTAGCGGGGTAAAAATATTAGTTACAGGAGGAGCAGGGTTTGTAGGCTCACATTTATGTAAAAGACTTTTGGCCGATGGTCATGAGGTTTTGTGCGTGGATAATTTGTTTACGGGAAACAAAGATAATATTCTAGAGTTAATGGATAATAATAAATTCGAATTCATGCGTCATGATATTACTTTTCCACTGTATGTCGAAGTAGATCAGATTTATAACCTCGCTTGCCCAGCTTCACCTATTCATTATCAATTTGATCCTGTCCAAACTACCAAAACTTCAGTGCATGGGGCTATCAATATGCTCGGACTAGCCAAAAGGACGAGGGCGCGAATTTTACAAGCTTCCACTAGTGAAGTATATGGTGATCCAGAAGTTCATCCACAACCAGAGTCTTATTGGGGCAAGGTTAACCCGATTGGCATTCGCTCTTGCTATGATGAGGGCAAACGTTGTGCGGAGACATTATTTTTTGATTATCATCGTCAGCATAAACTGGAGATCAAAGTAATTCGAATATTTAATACCTACGGACCCAATATGCACCCCAATGATGGGCGCGTGGTTTCTAATTTTATTATGCAAGCCTTGCACAATAAAAATATTACTATTTATGGCGATGGTTCACAAACACGAAGTTTCCAATATGTGGATGATTTAGTTGAGGCAATGGTCAGGATGATGAAAAGCTCTAAGAAGTTTACGGGACCAGTAAACCTGGGTAACCCCGTAGAATTTACCATCAAAGAATTAGCCGAGAAAATTCTAAAAATGATTCCTGAGAGCAAGAGCAAAATTATTTATAAAAAACTTCCTCAAGATGATCCTAAGCAACGAAAACCAGACATAACTTTAGCCAAAAAAGAATTAAAATGGAATCCTGAAATTAAGTTAGAGCAGGGGTTGGTAAAAACTATTGAATATTTTAGAAAGTTTTAAAAATAGATAAAAAAATATTTATCACAAATTGATATATAAAAAAGAAAGGGGATTTTCGATTTAATCGAAAATCCCCTTGAGAATTTTAAAACTAGTTAAATTTGGAAATTTAAGGTTGTTCCCAAATCCCATTACCATTCGCATCTAGGTAATATGAGTAATAGCTAGTGCCTTTACGAGCCACACCAATCTCATCTTTACCATCACCATTCCAATCGCCAACCAAAACAGTGTCGGTAATAAACCCGAAAGAAGGAATAGTAATATCAACACCTGCGTCCCAAAGTCCATTACCATTCGCATCTAGGTAATATGAGTAATAGCTAGTGCCCTTACGAGCCACACCAATCTCATCTTTACCATCGTTGTTCCAATCTCCAGACATAGGAGTATCTCCGATTAGCCCGAATTGCGAAATGAAAATATCT
>Ga0076203_122_pt1 | contig 8732 bp, 8 predicted proteins | sample RifGroE2_FD_67809 | JGI IMG/M metagenome (GOLD analysis project Ga0076203, IMG submission 67809) | Parcubacteria (Moranbacteria) bacterium GW2011_GWE2_35_164
TAAACCAAGATTTCATCTAATGAAGAAATTTCCGTTCTCCTTTTTTCCAATTCAGCCAAAGGAATATTTATTGCTCCAGGAATGTGCCCAGTAGCGTATTGAGAGCTCGATCGGGTGTCTAGGATAAAAACCGGATAATTATTATCGAGGGCTAGTTTTAGCTGTTCTGGAATAATGTAATCTATTTTCGACCAATCTATGGCAGATTCCGTGTTGCCTCCGCTTATTATTTGGTTGCCTTCTTCGGCCCAGCCGATAATTCCTCCAGAGAGAGCTAGGACATTCTTGAATTCCAAATCAGTTTTCATTTTTTTTATGATTGCAGCCACATCGCTCTTTTTTGCATAGTCATAGCCAATTATAACAACAATTTGGTTTTTATCAATTTTTCCTAAAGTTTGATCGAAATTAGCAGGAGATATGTTGGTGGAGTTTTCGATATGATTTTTTTCAAAGTTGACGGAGTCTCGAATGTCAAGCAATGCTACAGGCTCTCCAGCGATTATTTTGCTATTCAATTCTAGGGAAGTAATATAGGAGTAGTCTATGTAAGCTTCTTCTTTAGTTGTTTTTTTAATTTCTGGATTATTTTTTTTATCTAAGAAATTTTTACTTGCGGCAAATAAGAGGATTGCCAAAATTAAGCCCATTCCGATAAAAATTATTTTGTTTTCTTTTTTGTCTTGTGAATTCATAATTTACTTTAATATACTTCCTATGAAGTTAGGGTAACCATTGAGAAAATCATCGACAGAGGTCTCATTTTTGCCGGCTAATTGGATTTTACCGAGGATAATGACACCGTTATTGGCTTGTATCCCGATTTTTGAATCAGAATATCTGAAAATTTCTCCCAGATGGTATCTTTTTCCAGATATATTTATTTCAACGGATATCTCGTTAAGGGATATTTTTTGTAAATTTCCTTTGTTTTCCCAGAACGTAAATATCCCCGGCCAAACGCGGAAAGCTCTGAATTTATTATAAATATCCTGAGCATCTTCCGTCCAATTTATTTTGCCATCAGATTTTTCTATCAGTTGGCACATAGTGGCTTGGGCAGTATCTTGTTTTTTGGGAGTTATGGATTTATTTATCCAATCAGGAATGGTGTCTATGAGTAAGTGGGATGCAATCACAGCCAACTTGCCGGTCAAGGTTACATAGTCGTCTTCCGATTCAATGGATATTTTCTTTTGAGAGAGAATATCTCCCGTATCTATGCCTTTATCCATAAGCATTATAGTTATTCCGGTTTCAGCCATCCCGTTAGTAAGAGCGTTTTGGATAGGGGAAGCTCCTCTTAATTTGGGCAAAAGAGAGGCATGGACATTGAGCGATTTATGTTTGGGTATAGCTAGTATTTCCTTGGGATTTTTTGAAATCAACATCTAATCTCTGAGGCTGGGAGATGGGAATGTTTTTTTCAAGGGCAAGTTTTTTTACAGGGCTAATAAGATTATCTGGTTTGCCTTTGGGCTGGTAATCTGGCTGAGTAACCACAGCCAAAATAGGATAATTTTTTAAGTAAATATTTTCCAATACAATTTCAGCTATTTCGGGTGTTCCCATAAAGACAATCGTGGGTTTTTTTATTTCGTTCATAGATATGGTTACCACTAAAGTGGCTTTTATTTTTTTATCTGTTTATAAAAACAATTCCATCCAGATGATCAATCTCATGCTGAAAGGCTCTGGCCAATAGGTTCTGCGCTTTTATTTTACACTTCTTTCCTTTTTCGTCCAAATATCTGACTTGAACTGTTTCAAAGCGTTCGACAGGGATAAATTTACCCGGAAAGCTTAAACAACCCTCTTCGTTTTTTAGCTTTATGTTGGAATGGGAAGTTATTTTAGGATTAATGAGTACATAGGTTTCTCCTTGGTGCTCTATGACGCACAATCTAATGGACTTTCCTATCTGAGGAGCCGCTAAGCCCATCCCGTTATTTTTTCGCATTGTTGCGAGCATTCCAGGGATTAATTTTTGAATTTCTAAATCCAGAGGATTTTTTATATTTTGAGCTTTTTTATCCAAAATTGGATTAGGGTAGGTTAATATTTTCATTTATTTATCTAAGGTTTTTATAAAGTTTCACTCAAGGTTTTTATAAATCTCTTTTTTGTCTTTTGAGTAAGAAACTACTATTTTAATTGATTTCACTCCGAGAGGTTTATCAATACTAACATTTTTTTTGTTATTGTTCAATACCTGAGCAGAGTCTTCTTTAACTTTGGAATCGTTTATGAAAATTTCCCAGGTAAAATTACCAGTTTTAGAATAATTTTCTATTGTGAAATTAGGAGAGGCATCCTCTATATTTTCAAAATACAAAAACCAATTATCTTTAATTTGATGCTGTTTCTTTTCTAAAATAGCTAAAAAAGAGAAACTAATTATTATAAAAATTGTCAGTGAAATTAAAATAGATTTTTGATCAAACATATAGTTTAGCGGTTATTTTTAGAAAAAATTGACAAGCTGTTTCCTTCGTAAATTTTTGAAAAATTGGAGCTAGCTTTAAATTGGGGCCCATCGACAGAGGTATCTACAATGATATATTTTGTATTAGTAGAGCTAAAGCAATTTTGAGCTCGCTGGGAAGAGGGTTCGCTAATCATCCAGAGGGTACACATTTCTCTAGGCTTAGTAATATCTTCGTAGCGCTTAAAATATCCCCGAGAAAGAGGATAGTTGTAATCAGTCATAAAAAATAATTTCATCCAAGAATCAGCAGATATATAATTATGGTCTTTGATAATATTAGCAGAGTACAAATTTTCATGGGACTTTATTTGATTGGCTAGAAATTCTGAAGCGTGAAATGTTTGCAGGGCTTTTTGGTTTTTTTGTCCTTGGGATAATGATGAGGAATTATCGTAGTAGCCCATAAAGATAATAGTAGAAAAGAATAATAAAAATAGAAAATACTGTATTTTTTTGGAAATAATAAAATTATTTTTCAATTCTTTTAGGATAAATAGCAAATATAGAATTCCTGTCGCCGCTAAAATAATGAAGGGGAAATTGGCGTAATTGGCTACTCGGTCAGAAGGAATATTGATGCGCATCCATTGAGGTTTGGTGGTCATCATAAATAAAGCCAGCGCCCAACCAAACAAAAGAGAAGGCATCAGGAGTCTGGTGTAAATTATATTTTTTTCTATAGATAGTTTTTTCTTTATAAAAATTAATCCGCTAATAATAAAAAATCCGACAATTCCGAAGGCTAAGCGCATTTCGCCTACGGCATATTTAAATTGTTCCAAAGTTAACCCTGCTCGGGTAGACTTACTAGGTGCTCCTACTACGGTAGTTTTGGCATCGGTAACAATATAGCTGGGGGTGTAAACAAAAAATAAAAATAGCAGAGCGAAAATCAGTAAAGTAATTATCGGGGGAGAAAAAAATAAGTGGAAAAAATCTTTAGCTAAATTTTTGTAGTTAGATAGAATGTTTCTAATTTTAGAGGAAGTGTTTGTTTGAATATTCTTTAGGATAAATAAGAAATTAAATATCAGAATTATGAATATAAGGATGAATATGAAAATAAATCCGCTTAAATGATGAGTGTAAAATAAGCCTGCGCTTAGAAATATTGCCAGAAATAACATCCAGGAATCTTTTTCTTTTATGGCGCGGAAATAAAAATACAAACAAAGCGGTATAAGCAGGTTGCCGATTAGGTTGCCGATTACCCCGCCACTGATAAATTTGGCCTGCGGGGAAGTGATGGCGTAGAAAGGTCCAATTAAAAATAGGGTCAATATGGCAAGATTGGCGGGATTGAATATTTTTTTGTTCAAAGTATTGTCTCTAAAATTAAGATCAAAAATTCTCAAGCTTAAAATAAACATAGCCAAAATGCCGAAAATATTAATAAGAAAAAGCGTAAGCGCAGGAAAATAAGAAATGAATGATATCTTGCTTAATAAATTAATTCCAGAAAAAATAAGGTGTTCGCCGATGATAAAATCAGCAATAGGATTAGTTTTTAATTGATAAATATCGGCAGTTTGAATTATTTCGTTTTTTTGGTAATGAGGCAATTGTCCGGTTTCAGCTACTAATTTTGACCAATACATGTGATGCCCGAGATCGGTAGAAGTAGGGAAGATAGAATTGGCTAAATAAGAAGTTTTTAAAAAGATGGTTAGAAATAAAATTAAAATAATAAGAATAGTTTGGATTTTATTGAATTCTAATTTAGAATTGTTTTTCTTAGGCACTGTGTCGGATGCAGTTTCTTTTTTGGCTTTAAGTTTGTATATTCCATAGCAAGCTAGGATAAAAAAGGAGATTATGGCTAAAATTGAGTTTCGGTTGATATTAAAACCAATTTTTCCAAAGATAATAAATAGAAAGTCAAAAGTTATTAGGCTGGTGGCAAAAGCAATGACTGCAATTTCAATCGGAGAGAATTTTTGGTTAATTTTTTTTCTGAAAATTGCCAACAACAAAAAATATCCTGGTAAAAAAAGCAGGAATATTATGCTCGAGAAAAATAGTAAAAGTTCATTAAAAATAGACATAAAATGCAAACACACGGTTATATTAAAGCTATTTATATAATAGCACAGAATGGAATTATACAAAGAGGCGATTTGAGAATTTAGGAATAAGATTGGAGATATGATTTTAAAAAAAATAATGCCTGACCTCGACAGATATGAGATCAGGCATTCTTTTGTTCGTCGGTCATACGAAACCCCTCCTTTAATTTCGTAGATGCGCACCATATACAGAGGCAGATGCAGAGGTGTGAGCCGGTAGATCCAGATGGAACTTAACCGGTCCGCGATAAGTTCGTCCGTCGATGGTAAATTCACCGTCTAATGGACATTTCGATCCTGGGACAGACCAAGAGGTGGCGATGGCTACATGGCCTTTGGGAAAGGGTGTTACTTCCACAAACCCGTCAAGCCATTTCGTAGGGGCTAGCGCAACTCTCCGTTCAACTAGGTCATCCCTTTCGCCATGGCAGATTAGCCACGGCACTTCGTGCTCTCTAAACCATTTGAAATTGAGTGGTCTTCCGAACAGCTGGAGTGGCAACGTGCCGTCGTCTCGGGTTGGTATGGTGTACAGTTTAAAACTCATATCCGTCACCGACATTGGGATGTCAGTCCGATTGTTTTTTAGCCAGTACTGAATGGCCAATATTATCTTTGGAATGTCATGAGTTTCGACTGTTCCGCCATTTTTTTTGGCTATACCATGAAGCATGTCGAATGTCTGACATAACTCCGTAAGAGGGTCTCCTCCTTCTGATAGGGCAGCTGCTTTATACACGTAACTCATCAGTGGTCCGCTGGCGACTGGATCTCCTTCTATTAAGGTGGTTCCGTAAGCCAGGTCCCGGAATCGTTCTGGTAGACCAAACAGGAATGCCGTTAGGCCTTTTGACAGGGTGCCGTCCATCGGTGCGACACAGGTGATGAACTTGTTCGCCAGTCCCTTTAATATCCCAGACATGAATATTATGGCAGCTACAGTTCCGCCTTGGCAGTATCCGTTGATCGTTACTTCGTTGTAGTGAAGATTCTTCAGATACTGGCAGAAATATTTCACGTCCATAGCGATATTCTCCAGTGTCATTTTCCTGACCGCTGGCGTACTGGTGATCGGTTTCATAATCAAAATGTACGTCGGGATGCCTGCGTTGGCAAAAGCATGCAAATAACTCCGACCTTCTCCTGGTAGAAGCGCCAGGATGTTTGCTCCAAGAACAAAGGGCGGAATAACCACAATCGGTTTGGAGTTGAGCTTGGTCACAACTCCTGGAACGGACGGCAGTACTTTACAAAGGTTAAACCGTAACGTATGGACCATTACTGGGAACCCTAATCCACCATCATAGTTGAACCCAAATTCCGGTCCGATAGCCTCAATGGCTTCCGGGTAGGTTGTACCAACTGCTTGTATCGCTGTCAACTGTCGTTTGGCAACATCCGCATAAGCGTTTCCTCCTTTTGCCCAGGCGGTAATTTGATCTTCAAGCAAATTTCTTTGCATTTTTCCAATGGCTGTGAAGCCATTTCCTAGTCCGGCGAGGCCGGAGTTAAGATTGCCCATAAAAAGATCCCAGTTTGCTCCCGGGTCGCTTTTCCTGGTTTTTTCAGCCGTTAGAAATGGCGGAAGTGCTTGCATTGCCAATGAATTAAAATTATTCATTTGTTTAAGGCCTGCAAAAAATAATGCCGCCTGCGTGTTCAAAATGTTGGAAAAACCAGTGATGTAACCTTCCATAATTTTTCTCCCTTTGAACGAAGTTTTGATTGTGGGGTTTTTCAATGAGTTTTTAAAGAACCCCTCCTATTTATTAAAAGTCTGGCACCAGTTAGCGATTCTGTCAAGAAAAGCGACGGTAATTCCAGCGACGGTAATTCCTCACTGACCCTATGAAAAAAGCAGACATGTCTTTGCGATGTTTAAATTATCTCCAAAGATGATTTAAAACTCCTGACGTGGCAATCTAGGAATATATTTAATTAAAGAGTTCTATTTTTCTGGACTGCCACGCAATTTGAGAGTACTCAAATTACTCGCAGAGACGGGTAAAAAAAGATATAAGAGAAGGGGTCAGTGAGGAGTTACAAGCGACGGTTTAAAGAATAAAAAATTTACGTAAATATGTACGTAAATGTTTTTTATCAATGACAGATTATTCTATAGATGTAATCTCACATTTGGAAATTTGAATTTTGATATTTTATATCATATATTCTTAAGTTCTTCGAGATATTTTTTGCCGACTACTTCCCAAGAAAAATTGGCAAAAGAATAAGTTTGGGCGCGTTTGCCAAAAGCCACGCGGAAGTTGTCATCTTGGAGGATGGCTTTTATTTTTTGGGCATATTTGTCAGCATTGCCAGGTTCCACCATAAACCCATTCTGGCCGTTGATAATAGCATCTTTGAGCCCTTCCAAATCGGATGCTACAACTACCTTAGCGCAAGCAGTACCTTCAATAGCATTTATTCCAAAACCTTCCATTGAGCCAGGTACAGAAACATTGGGAGAAACAAGCATGTCTACTGTATTAAAAAGCAGATTCATTTTTTCTTGGGCAATATTGGGAAATAATTTTACTCGTGCTTCCAGATTGTTTTTTTTGATATTTTCTTCACAAATGGGAAAAGTATCGCTGTCGCCAACGGTTCTTTTGGCCACGCGTCCCCCAGCGCCCAGAAGGATATAATTCTCGGGCAGTTGGGGCATTACTTTGTCGATAAACCAATCTAAGCCCTTGTGTTTCACGAACCTGCCTACGCGCAAAATAACTTTTTTATCAGATAAATCCATGTCCAGAAATTCTTCCAAATTTTTTCTGTTAAAGTTATCACAAACTTTATCCTCATCAAATCCATTAGGAATAAAGACGCATTTTTCTCGGGCTATGCCGAGTTTAGTAGCCTCGGAAATAGTGTGGTTGCCGACCATTATTAATTTGTTCATTTTTTTCAGAGCGGGAACATTGGCAAGTCTATAAAGTTTTCCCATTAGGGATTTTTTATGCGCGAAAGTTATATCCAATCCGTGAACAATAGAGGCAAATTTTTTCTTGGGATGAAAAAATTTTAAAAATACTCCCAAAGGAGTGGGGACGCCATCGCCAAAAAGAACCACGTCATATTTCCAAAGAGAAAAAAGGGCGATAAAAAAAGCTTGTACAAGAAAAATAGGCAAAAACTTTTTGCCGCGCGTGTTGGCGATTATTTTTACAGAGGTTAGTCGAGAAAGTTCGGTCGCGATTCCATAATTTTGGTTTTCAATTCCTCCAATAGTTGGCGGATAAGCCCTAGAAATGAATAATATTTTTGGATTTTTACTCATATTTTTTATACCAAATTCAATTAACGCTTCTTCATGAGCAAATTTTATAATTTAGAGCGAGACAAAGAAAAAATTTTGAGGAATATCGATATATGATGAAATATTTTTTCGCTTGTCGTAGCCGAAATTATTAGATTTGTGAGGAATGGTTAGCTGGATTTGGTATTGTTTCATTCTTCTTTTTGTTATAGAAATAAGATTTTAGTAAATACATTTCATCTTCAGTTAGCTTGCGGCTATTTTTTATCATGTCAGCAATCAGTGCAAAAATTATAGCCTGAAGCCCAATGAGGAATAATGATACAGAAAGAAGCAAATAGTTGCGGTAGGGGGATATTTTCAAATCTTGAAAATAAGAGATCAGAAAAATTATTAAGATAATTAAAGAAATAATAATAAGAACTAAACCAGGAATTCCAAAAAATTTCATCGGTCTAACATCCCGAATGGCTTTGAGAATAATTTTAAAACTGTCACTTACGAATTGGTAAACACTTTTGACTACTCGGGATTTGCGGTCGGCAAAATAAGTAACTTCAACCGGAACCCATTTTAGTTTAAGATTTTTCCCCAGAGCATCGATAATAGTTTCTTGAGTGTAGGTAAATCCCCCTGGTAGATTTAGCTTAAGCATTGTTTCACTATTCATCGCGCGAAATCCACAAGTCAAGTCTTTAATGTTGTATCGCATAAATTTCCCCACCATTTTGGAGGCAAGTCTGTTGAGAAAATCTTTTATCCAAGGAATGTTTTTAGCTTTATGCTCGCCAAATCTGTCGGCAATAACCATATCAGCCTCTCCTTTTAAAATAGGGTTAATCATTTTTGCAATATCATCGGGATTAAATTGCCCATCGGCATCAATGTTGACCATAATGTCTGCTCCATTTTCCAG
>Ga0076203_120_pt1 | contig 8620 bp, 10 predicted proteins | sample RifGroE2_FD_67809 | JGI IMG/M metagenome (GOLD analysis project Ga0076203, IMG submission 67809) | Parcubacteria (Moranbacteria) bacterium GW2011_GWE2_35_164
ATTATCGAAGGCACAGCTAGATCAATGGGGATTAAGGTTGAATAATTGAGAAACTGGGAATTTAAGAATTTAGGAATGTAGGAATTTGGGAAGTTAAGATTTTTTAGGGATAAATAGTAGTAATTTAAAAATCTGTAGTTTTACGAAATTGGATTTCTGCCAAAAACAAAGAGGTGGCGCCATGACAAGAGAAAATATTTTTGAGATATACTTGAAAGTTCTTTCTTTGTTGGCTGTGATTGCGTTATTATCATCGGCTTATTTTATTTTAAAAAATAATAATTTAGGTTGGCAAATATTTGTTTTAGCAGGAGTTATCACTGTTGTTATCTGCGAGTTAGGACAAGAATATTATGGGAGATTTGGCTATCGCCCATGGAAAGATAAACCATCGATAACCAGGAGGTTATGAATTATGAATAAGATTTTCCGAAGAGTAAGTGTCTGGTTGTATGAAAAAATGGATAAATCTTTCTGTATAGAAATTTCTCCAGAAGCGGAAATAATGGAACTTAAATTTGTAAGTCTTCTTATTTTAGGCATTTTGATTATGTTTTGCGCAATGGGCGTGGTAGTAGTGGTATTCATTTTCATTTGGAAAAATGTTTATGGGGGAGTTAGTCTTTTTCAGAAAGAAAAAAATACTCACGAAAGTGAGGAATCGGCATTTGATGAAAATTGAATTGTCCAAGCGTAAAATGTCGGCAGAAGTTGATGAGTGGTTGGAGAATTTTTTCAATCACTCAAAAATAATAATTTGATTTATTTAAATAATAATAAGTAATTTGTGGGAGGAGATTGTACTAAGCACAACTTCATTATTACCACGAAAAAATATGAGAAGAGGAAAAAAGTACAAAGGAGTAATGGAAAAAATAGAGAAGAATAAACTTTATTCTCTAGAAGAAGCGATTAAAATCGTTAAAGAAAATAAAATCGCTAATTTTGATGAATCCGTAGAAGTTCATGTAAAAACTAATATTGATCCAAAAAAAGGTGATCAACAGCTTCGCGGTTCAGTTGTTTTCCCACATGGAACAGGCAAGACCAAGAGGATTGCAGTTATTACTACTACCAAAGCCAAAGAGGCCAAAGAGGCCAAAGCTGATGTGGTAGCGGGAATAGAATTAATTGAAGACATTAAAAAAGGAAAAATTGATTTTGATATTTTAGTCGCTACTCCAGAAATGATGCCCAAATTAGCTTCAATAGCTAAAATTCTTGGACCAAAGGGACTTATGCCTAATCCAAAAACTGATACCGTAACTGACAAAATCAAAGAAGCGGTAGAAATGCTCAAAAAAGGAAAGATGAGCTTTAAAAATGACAATACTGGAAATGTCCACCAAGTTATCGGCAAAGCATCTTTTAGCGAAGCTCAATTGAAAGAAAATTTTGATTCTCTGATTGAGGCGCTTGAAAAAGCTAAACAAGAAGCAGTTAAAGGAAAATTGATTGCCAAAGCTGTGCTTTGTTCTACGATGGGACCAGGATTACAAGTAAAATAATTTTCAAAAACTTTCAATAAAAAAACCGTCTTGAAATAAAGGGCGGTTTTTTGATTCGAATTTTTTCTTTGTTTTGTCTCTGCGAGTAATTTGAGTACTCTCAAATTGCGTGGCAGTCCAGAAAAACAGAATTCTTGATTAAGCATATTTTCCTGGATTGCCACGTCAGGAATACCTTCCTCGCAAAGACATGCATACTTTTTCATAGGGGTCAGTGAGGAGTTATGCAGTGCTCTGTTCCTGCACTTGATTTTTTCTTGCTTTTCGATTACTGTATATGGAAGGCAAAGAGTTATTTTTTTGGATATATTAACAGGCAGAAGTATAATTGTCGTTTTAATTTAAGAGGAGGTTATTATTATGGCTGATAATGGAAAATCTTTAAGATTTGAAATTACAATCAAGAGAAACGATGAGGGTGTGCCTGAAGTTGTTATGTCGGCAGAGGTGATTAGGAGCGATGGATCTCCTGATAAAATAGGTACGGATATTTTCTCGCTTACTGAAAATTTAGAACATGCCCTAAAGATTCTTAAGGGGAGAGTGGGTCAAAATGCTTGCGAAATGTTTTTGGATGTTATGACCTGATGTAGCACGACAAATCTTTTTCAGAAAAAAATCTCTTAAGAATATCATTTTCCTAAGAGATTTTTTATTTGTTTGAATTTGCATGTTAGATTTTAATTTGAAACAAAAAAGATAAAGTAACTGGCCAGTTTTCTCCAAAGACAGAATAGAGTTTGTCTTTGCGAGTCGGTACTCCGACGTGGCAATCCAGAATTACACACTTTAAAACCTAGATTGCCACGCAATTTCTGAGTACAGAAATTACTCGCAAAGACGATAAAGATGGGTTGGTTTTAGAGAGAGTGAATAATTATAATATAAAATACAATATAAAATATAGAATATTTTATATTTTTGTGTTATTATTTAAACATGGAAAATAAAATAGTAATCTACACTGACGGTGGTTCGCGAGGAAATCCTGGACCAGCGGGGATTGGTGTTTGGATAAAGACATTAGATAAAAAATACGGAGAATGTATCGGAATAAAAACCAATAATGATGCTGAATACGAAGCATTGATTTTTGGTCTGAAAAAAGTCAAAGCTCTGCTGGGAAAAACTAAAGCCAAACAATTTGAAATTGAATGCTATGCTGATAGCGAATTAATGGTTAAGCAACTTAATCATGAGTACAAATTAAAAGAAGAAAGAATCCAAAAATATTTTATTGAAATTTGGAATTTAATGCTGGATTTTAAAGAAGTTAAATTTAATCATGTGATGCGTGAAAAGAATAAGGTGGCGGATGAGATGGTGAATGCGGCGTTGGATGGGAAGTGTAAACAGACGAGTCTTTTGTAAAAATGAATTATGAATTAAGAATTATGAATTAAGATTTGTAAATTATGGAAAACAAAAAAGAAAAAATAAAATCGTTTACTGATTTAAACGCTTGGAGAGAAGGGCATAAGTTGGTTTTGGAAATTTATAATGTAACAAAACTATTTCCTGAGGATGAGAGATTCGGTTTAATTTCTCAAATGAGAAGATGCGTAGTTTCTATAACATCAAATATCGCAGAGGGATTTAGTCGCAAAGGCATAAAGGAAAAAATTCAGTTTTATCACATATCCCTTGGTTCCATAACAGAATTGCAGAATCAATTAGTAATCTGTAGAGATTTAAAAATTTTAGATAATGATAAATTTAAAAAAATAGCTCAGCAAACTACGCTGGTACAAAAAATTACCAACGGATTGATTAAATCAACAAAATACATGAATTCTGAATCTTAATTCTTAATTCATACTTCTTAATTCACATAAAATAAATATGAAAAAAAGAAAAAAAATAATCATCTGGATAATTGTACTAGCGATTTTGGGTGCGGGTGCTTTTTACTATTTCAAACCCAAAGAAACTGGGCCGGAGTACACCACGGAAAAAGTAGCTAAGGCAGATATTGAGCAAACTGTTTCCGTAACTGGAGAAGTGAGTGATACTAGTAAGATAGATATTACTCCTGAAATAAGCGGGACGGTTGATGAGTTATTAGTGGAAGTTGGCGATAAAGTAACAGCTGGACAAAAAATTGCCAAAATTAATGATTCCGTAGTACGTTCTCAATTAACGGAAGCTTTGATTGCACTCCAAATTCAGCAAGAGCAATTGGATTTAAAGAGGCGAAAATGGGATGCATTAAAGCCAGAGGAAAAGGAGGCAGCTAAACTAACAGTAGAGAGTGCACGAGCTACTACTTGGACATTACAAAAACAATTAAAGAAAAATATTGTTTATGCGCCTGTGGATGGAATTATTACCAAGAAATATTTAGAAGAAGGAGAGATGGCTTCTATGGCAACACCGATTGTGAGTGTGTCAGGAGAAAAAGGTTTTGAAATCAAAGCCAATATCCCAGAGTCAGATATTAATAAAATTAAAATAGGACAAAAAGGACAATCGACTTTTGATGCTTTTCTTTCAGATGAAATATTTGAATTTGAAGTTACCAAGATAGAACCAGCTGCAACTATTATTCAGGATGTGGTTTATTATGAAGTGACCTTTAAAATTTTAACTCAAGATAATCGCATCAAGTCAGGGATGAGTACCGATATTGATATTTTAACTGCCGAGAAGAAAGATGTTCTGGCAGTTTCCAATCAAGCGATTAAAAATGATGAGGGCAATCGATATGTGGAAGTTTTGGAAGTGAAAGATGAAGTTAAAACTACTAAAAAGGTAAATGTAAAAGCAGGCTTGCGGGGAGATGACGGAATGACAGAAATTATCTCTGGTTTAAATGGCGGAGAAGATGTAATAACTTTTACGAAAGAAGCGAAATAAAATATGTCAATTCCAATTATCGAAGTAAAAAATCTAACCAAGACTTACATTAATGGTGAAGTGGAGACTTTGGCGTTGCGTGAAAATTCTTTTAATGTAGAAAAAGGGGAGTTTGTCTCTATTATGGGTCCTAGCGGAAGCGGTAAATCAACCTTGATGCAGATGTTGGGACTTCTGGACAAGCCCAGCGGGGGAGAATATTTATTAGAAGGAAAAAATACTAGAGATTTCTCAGATGATATGCTGGCTGAAACTAGAAATAGCAAAATTGGTTTTGTTTTTCAAACTTTTAATCTTTTGCCTCGCACAAGCGTGTATGAAAATGTAGAGCTGCCTCTTTTATACAATAGAAACATCAGCAGTAAAATTAACGAAAAAAGAATTACCGAAGCTTTGAAATCAGTTGGCATGGAACATCGCACAGATTATTTGTCCAATCAGCTCTCTGGAGGAGAAAAACAAAGAGTAGCGATAGCACGGGCGCTAGTAACTGATCCGGAAATAATTTTTGCCGATGAACCTACGGGAAATCTGGATTCTAAAAGTGGGACGCAGATAATGCAAATTTTACAGAAATTAAATAATGAAGGAAAAACAATTATTCTGGTGACCCATGAAACTTTTACTGCTCAGCATGCCAAAAGGATTTTAAATGTAAAAGACGGCAAGATAATTTCCGATGAAATAGTTAAAGAAAGAAAAATAGCAGTGGATGGAGAACTTTTGAAGTAATTTAGAATTTCCAATTTTGAATTTCGAATGAATTTTAAGAGCATTATTCAATTTTTCTGTCATTCCAGAAGATAAATTTTCTAAGCGATTCGCCAGCTGGCGGAGAGCTTTTAGAAAATTATCTATCTGGAATCTCAAACATGTATTAATTTGTTGTATATGAATGAGATCCCACATAAGTAAATTTCTAAAGCTCCTTACGTCGCTAAGAAATTTTACTTTCTGGGATGACAATGCAGGGGTTTTAAAAAATTAAAGCATTGGAATTTGATTCAAAATTTAAAATTATAAATTTAAAATTGCGCAAGCATGAATATATTAATTCCCATAAAAATATCTTTCAAAAATCTAATGGCGGCTAAATTCCGTTCTTTTTTAACTATCTTGGGAATTATTATCGGAGTGGCTTCGGTAATTATTATTTTTGCTGTGGGACAAAGCGCTCAAGAATTAATCCTGGATCAAATCAGAGGAGTGGGTTCAAATTTAGTGGGAGTTTTACCGGGAGCTTCGGATGAAAAAGGTCCGCCAGCTTCAGCTATGGGAATAGTTATCACTACTTTAAAATATGATGATTTTCTGGAGCTTAAAAAACCCAAAAATGTAACCGGAGTAGTGGCGGGGGCAGGCTATGTGATGGGGACGGCTACGATAGAAAATGATGGAACTGAGTTAGGCATGTCTTTTACCGGAACTACATCGCAGTACCCCGAGGTAGAAAGTACGGGTATGAAAAGCGGAAGATTTTTCATTGAAGAAGAAGAAACTAATTTATCCAGAGTGGCCGTTTTGGGAGTAACGGCAGCCAAAGATATTTTTGGAGATACTGATCCGATTGGAAGGAAGATAAAAATCAATGAGTATAAATTTACTGTAATTGGAGTTTTAAAAGAAAGAGCTTCGGCCGCTTTTGGAATCGCGAGTCAAGATGAAGCTGTTTTTGTTCCACTTTTTACCGCTCAGAAATTACTTTTGGGGATTAACCATCTGGCTTTCGCAAGATTAAAAATAGATACTATAGAAAATATTCCTATAGCCAAGGAAGATATGGCCACTGTTCTTAGAAATGAGCATGACATAGATGATCCGGATGATGATGACTTTTCAATTAGGGACCAAGCTTCAGCGGTGGAGATTGTGAGCACAATTACCAATGCGATGCGTTATTTTCTTTTGGCAGTAGGAACAATCTCTCTGATTGTGGGAGGGGTGGGCGTGATGAATGTGATGCTAATTGCAGTAAATCAAAGAATAAAAGAAGTGGGTCTGCGAAAAGCGGTGGGAGCTAAGAATATCGATGTGATGATTCAATTTCTACTCGAATCAGCGACAATTTCCTTTCTTGGGGGATTGATCGGTATAATTTTTGGAATAGCTGTTTCTTTTGGGGCATCTTTGGCGGTAAATGCAATGGGTTATGATTGGAAATTTATTATTTCGCCAAGCTCAATTGCAATTGCTGTGTCGGTTTCTATATTGATTGGAATAATTTTTGGACTCTATCCCGCCCGCAAAGCCTCGAAGATAAGTCCGATGGAAGCGCTTAGGTATGAATAATTATGTAGTTTATAAAGTTTGTAAGGTTATAAAGTTTATAAAGTGGGGAAATGAATTAAGAATTATGAATTAAGAATTAAGAGTGAAAATTATACTTAAAAATATGAGTTTTTATCATAATTCATGATACTTACTTCTTAATTCGAGTTATATTTTATGAGTAAATTTATAATTTCAATCAAACTCGCTTTGCGAAATTTGTATAGCAGTAAAGTGCGAACCGCTTTATCGCTTTTGGGCATTGTAATCGGAGTAACTTCGGTGATTTTGATTTTAGCTTTGGGAAATGGCTTGAGAAATTTTATTACTGATCAAGTGGAAAGTTTCGGAACTGATATCGTGCAGATAGAAGTTAAAGTTCCCAAAACTTCCCATGTTTCTTCAGAAAATGTAGGGGCTATGGCGGGAGGAACTCAAATTACTACGCTGAAGATGGAGGATGTGGAGGAGGTGGCTAAATTGTCTAATCTGGGTAATTGGTATGCTGGAATTTTGGGCCAGCAAATCGTCAGTCGAGAGGATGAAAATGAACAAACTTATATTTTTGGAGTAACCAGCGGAATGATGGAGGCGGATAGTGGAGCAGAATTGGAAAAAGGAACATTTTTTACCCAGGAGGATGATCGTGATCTAAAGCAGATGGCGATTTTGGGGAGTAAGACTAAAGAATTATTTTTTCCCAATGAAGAGGCGGTAGGACAAAGTATTAAAATTGGAAAAAATAAATATAAAGTTATTGGCGTAATGAAAGAACGCAGTTCAAGCGGAGGATTTGATTTTAATAAAATTGTCTATATTCCAGTTAAAACTCTACAGAAAAAGATAATGGGAATTGAGCATGTTCAATTTGCTATCTTTAAAATAAAAAATATGGAGATTGTTGATCAGACCATGGAAGAAATGCGTTCTATCATGCGGGATGAACATGATATAGAATATGATAATGAAAAAGATAAAAAAGAAGGCATAGATGATGATTTTGCGATAATGTCTATAGCTGAAGCTAAGGAAATCTTGGATAAAGTTTTTAATATTATCGATGCCTTGCTTTTGGCTTTGGTTTCTGTTTCTTTGATAGTGGGAGGAGTGGGAATAATGAACGTGATGTATGTGGCAGTTACAGAACGAACTCAAGAAATTGGGCTCAGAAAAGCCGTGGGGGCCAGAAATAGAGATGTTCTTTGGCAATTTATTTTTGAAGCAATATTTTTAACATTGCTAGGCGGAATTGTGGGGATAATTATGGGAGTATTATTTTCTGAACTAGCTACTTATATGATTAATCAATATGGTTATAATATTATTTTTGGAGTAACTGGCAGATCAGTGCTGATAGCGGTTGGATTTTCTATGATCACAGGGGTTGTCTTCGGGTTTTATCCCGCCCGCAAAGCCTCCTTTATGACTCCTGCGGAAGCACTAAGAAAAGAATAGTATAAATTGTTCTTATGCTTTAATGCTAATATGTTAAAATGCTAATCCGCCAGCTGGCGGAGCTAACATGATTTCCCTTGCACTCAAATTCTTTTATGGTATAATAAATTAAATTAAAAAACTTAAACAAAATAAAAAAACCAGTTAAATGAAGTATGGGTGGCCATAATTTAACAGGACAATCGAATATGCAAAATAAAAAAGTCATAGTGATAGTCGCTTTGTTTATTACTGTTTTTGCGTTAGCTTATTTATTATTGGTAGGTAGGTTATTCAAAGGAAATGACGCAATTAAAGAAATTAAGAAAGAAGATATAGTGAAATTGGATCTATCTAAATTGAAATGTGATTTTGCCTCAGATCAGGAAGCTTATAATGACGCTAGTAAAAACAATAATCTGGATGCTTGTAGTTGCATAAAAGATGAGAAGACCAAGGAAATGTGTATCGTTTCAACCACAGACACGATTCTTTATTCTAGGGCTTTAACATATTTAGATGAAGAATTGTGTACTGATATAAAAGTTTCAGTA
>Ga0076203_179_pt1 | contig 8559 bp, 8 predicted proteins | sample RifGroE2_FD_67809 | JGI IMG/M metagenome (GOLD analysis project Ga0076203, IMG submission 67809) | Parcubacteria (Moranbacteria) bacterium GW2011_GWE2_35_164
ATTATGTCGTTTTTTTGGTACTGGCATATATTTGAATAACTATATTTCTATATCGCTATAATGATTAAACTTTTACTGTTTAAATTTATCATTACTTTGAGATTTTGGCAAGAGGAGTGTCATTTTAGCACGTTAGCATATTAACAAATTAGCATAAAAACATTAAAGCCTATAGGCAGAAAACGAAATCATCAGTCAAAAGTCATCGAGTCATCGAAAAACGATTTTTAATAGGATGACTGATGGCCTAATGACTTTTGACCAATAATTTCACCTTACAAACTTTATAAACTCAAAATTTCACCATCTATTATTTATTGCGTTTCTGACGGGCGCAAAGGTTCGGCGATGGATTTCGCAAGGGCCGTTAAGTTTTAGAGCATCAATGTGGATTTTAGTGCCATAGCCTTTATGCTTGGCAAATTGATAGGCGGGATATTTTTTATCCATTTCATTCATAATTCTATCTCGAGTTACTTTAGCAATAATTGAAGCGGCTGAAATTGACTTTACTAATTTATCCCCACTTACTATTGATTTTTGTTCCAAAGAAAAATTGGGAATTACTTTATCACCATCTACTAATATTATTATTTTGTCTCCTTGATTTTTGATTTGGGACTTTAACTCTCCGACAGCTTTTTTCATCGCTAAAAATGTGGCTTCTAGAATATTTATCCTATCAATCGTTTCGTGATTACAAATCCCCACTCCCACATAAAAATTTTCCATTATAAATCCAAAAACTTCTTCGCGTCTTTTTTCACTCAACTTTTTCGAATCTTTAATCAAAATGGCGCAGGGGGAGATGTCCGAAGGACAGAGGGGGTGTTTTGTATTTCTCCCTCATTTGAAATTTGAAATTGCCTGCCCGCAGATGCTACAGCGTTGCAGGCGGGGAAATTCCGGACTGCTACCGCCGCTGCCACTACCGGTCCGGCCAACGGTCCCCTCCCTGCTTCATCTACGCCAATCACAAAATCATAACCCTCGCTCAAAAGTTTTTTTTCAACTTCAAACCTGTCAGTCGCGACTGACGGGTTCAACATAGACTCAATTACAACTTTATTTTTCATACCTTTTTCATATTAGCACGTTAGCATTTTAGCATATTAGCATATTAGCATATTAGCATTTTAACATAAGAGCAATATAAATATTCAATCTTTTCCTTATTCTCTCTATTGTTAAAATGCTAATATGTTAATATGAAATCCCTTGCTTTTTCCATATTTTAATTATACACTTTTTAGACAACTTATAAAGTTGTATTAAAAGAAATGGCACCTTTCATTAACAAGCTGGAGACATAAAAAAACTCAACCCAAAGAGGTATCCTATGATCTACTATGCCACATTGATAATATCGAAAGAACCCATCAATCTGCCCGAAGATCTCTCTGCAGATCCAAATGTTCAGCATTTAGTATCTCAGAAATTTAAAATGGGCACAGATATAAATTTTTTCCCAGGGCATAATCACAGTTGTAAGATAGAAAAATCCGCTCCGGAATATTGCAACGAAGTGGCTCAACTATTCAGAGGACGCCTCCACCGCATACAAACCGCTGTACTTTAAGCATGAAGCCAAAAAATAACTAATTTGATCTTGAGGGAAATACCCCCTACGGTGGGCGAAAGGCAAAGCCTTTCGCTCACTATTTTTTTAAAAACATTATTTTTTTATCGTCTTTGCGAGTAATTTGAGTACTCTCAAATTACGTGACAATCTCCGGCGATTTACATTCGATTCTAAATATAATCTTCTGAATAATATTTCGAGATTGCCACGTCGTTTTGAGTACAAAACTTCCTCGCAAAGACGATTAAAATATTTACTTACATATGTACGTACCATTTCCTAAATTCCTATATTCCCATATTCCTAAATTCCCAAAATCCTCCTCTTCCCAAATCAAACATTCTATGCTAAGATAATTTGGTAAATAAGAAGTTAATTCTAACTTGCAAAAGCCATAGAGCGATCTGGCGGATGAGGATAGAATAAAGAAATGTTTATCGTTAATAATAAAATATTATTGTGTTTAAAGCCCTGCTTTTAATTTAAAGTTGAGGTTTTTTAATTTATCATTTTTATGGAAAACGAATCCCAAACTGAAGAAACTACACCTAATAAGTTTACTCATCTTCATGTTCATAGCCACTATTCTCTTTTGGACGGACTAGCCAAAGTTGATGACCTTATTAAAAGAGCCAAGGAATTAGGAATGAATTCATTGGCCCTGACTGACCACGGGGTGATGTATGGCATTGTGGAGTTTTTTATCAAAGCCAAAGAAGCTGGCATCAAACCAATTATTGGCTGTGAAATGTATCTAACTGCTGGTAGTCGCACTAGTAAGAATAATACCGCTGAAGATAAAACTCGTTATCATCTCACACTTTTAGTTAAAAACGAAAAGGGTTACAAAAATTTAATGAAGTTGGTTTCCATTGCTCATTTGGAAGGTTTTTATTACAAACCCAGAATTGATAAAGAAGTTTTAGAACAACACTGCGAAGGATTAATCTGCATGAGTGGTTGTATGCAAGGAGAAGTTCCTCAAGCAATTATCAAGAAAACTTATGCCGAGGCCAAGGAGGCAGCTCTTTGGTATGATAAAGTTTTTGGCCGGGGAAATTTTTATATGGAACTTCAACATCATCCTGGGCAAAATGACCAAAAATTTGCCAATGGCGGAATGCTCCAAATATCCAAAGAAACAGGCATCCCTGTCGTAGCCACGGGAGATATTCATTATACCAAGGCAGAAGATGCTGAAACCCAAGATATTTTACTTTGTATTCAAATGAACCGCAAAGTTCAAGAAAAAAATCGATTGAGCTTGATGGAATTTCATTTATATATGAAATCTCCCGAAGAAATGGAAGAATTTTTTAAAGATATCCCTGAAGCTATTAGCAATACCCAGGAAATAGTCGCCAAATGTAATTACGATATACCGCTAGGAGAGACTCAACTCCCCTATTTTGAAGTACCCAAAGGCTTTGACGATAAAAGCTATCTCCGGCACTTAACCCAACAAGGTTTAGAAAAAAAATATGGCACAGCTATCACCCAGGTACACAAAGAAAGAATGGAATACGAACTTTCCATCATTGAAAAAATGGGATTCCCCTCTTACTTCTTAATCGTTCAGGATTTCGTTAACTGGGCTAAAAACCAAGGCATAGTGGTGGGTCCGGGAAGAGGAAGCGCGGCCGGAAGTTTCGTTTCTTATCTGGTCGGGATTACCAATCTTGATCCGATTAAATACGATTTGCTTTTTGAGAGATTTCTAAACCCAGAAAGAATTTCCATGCCTGATGTCGATATGGATTTCGCTGACGACAGGCGCGATGAAGTTTTGGAATATGTGCGTAAAAAATATGGCAATGATCATGTCGCTCAAATCATTACTTTTGGAACAATGGCCGCCCGCGCCGCTATTCGTGATGCGGGCCGAGCTTTGGATTATCCTTATGATTATTGCGATAAAACTGCCAAAATGATTCCAATGTTTTCTACTATCGCAGCTGCTTTGGAAGATGTCCCTGAATTTAATAATTTTTATAATTCCGATAAAGACGCTAAAAAACTTATCGATAGCGCTAAAAATTTGGAAGGGGTTTGCCGCCACGCATCTATGCATGCTTGCGGAGTGGTAATTACCAAAGAACCGGTAACAAATTATTCCCCCTTGCAAAGAATTACCGGCAAAGGTGATGGATTGGTAACCCAATATTCATCTTCTACCAAAAGCAGTTATGTGGAAAAAATTGGGCTTTTAAAAATGGACTTTTTAGGTCTTAAGAACTTAACCATCATTCAAAACGCTATTAATATTATTGAAAAAACTCAAGGCGTAAAAATAAATATTGATGATATTCCACTAGATGATGACCCGACTTATAAATTGTTACAAACTGCTCACACTACCGGAGTTTTCCAATTGGAATCCTCAGGAATGAAACGCTATCTCAAACAACTTAAGCCTAACAACATTGAGGATATTATCGCTATGGTCGCCCTATACCGTCCCGGTCCAATGGATTGGATTCCTGACTTTATCGACAGAAAACATGGCAGAAAAAGAATTGAATACATCCATCCTAAACTGGAGCCGATTTTAAATAAAACTTACGGCGTGGCAGTTTATCAAGAGCAAGTAATGCAAATGGCTCAAAGCTTGGCGGGTTATTCTTTGGGCGGAGCGGATATGCTTAGAAAAGCTATGGGCAAAAAAATTCCCGAGCTAATTCAAAAAGAAAAAATTAAATTTATTGATGGTGCCGTTGCTAATGGAGTTAATAAAAAAGACGCCGAAAAAATATTTGCTTTTATAGAGCCCTTTGCCGGCTATGGTTTTAATCGTAGCCATGCTGCTTGCTACGCGCTGGTCGGATATCAAACCGCTTATCTTAAAGCCCGCTACCCCGCCGAATTTAGATATCGGGATTGCAGTTTTGCCTCCTAATGTAAATGAAAGTTTTGGCGAGTTCGCAGTAATCAAAGACGAAAATAATAAAATTAATATTCGCTTCGGGCTCAAGGCTATAAAAAATGTGGGTCATACTGTGGCCGATGAGATTGTCAAAGAAAGAAAGAAAAATGGGAAATACAAATCATTAGCTGATTTTCTAGAAAGAGTAATTACTAAAGATTTAAATAAAAAATCTATTGAAGCCCTCGCCAAGGTGGGCGCTCTTGATGATCTGGGCGAGAGAAATCAAATCATAGAAAATATTGAAATGATTTTAAATTTTTCCAAGAGCATTCAAAAAATAAATAGCGCCAACCAAGATACTCTTTTTGGCGCCATGGAAATTAAGACCCCTACTATTAAATTAGACATTTCAGTGGTAGCCACCAAGAATCAGAGATTGCATTGGGAAAAAGAACTTTTGGGATTATACGTCTCTGATCATCCAATTTCCGAATACAAATATTTCTTCGAAAAGATGACTACTCCTATCTCAGAATTGGATAGCTCTATGGTGGGAAAAAGCGTAAAGATAGGAGGAGTGATTACAAAAGTGCAAAGAATAATGACTAAGCGGAAACAAAATATGGCTTTTGTGACTATCGAAGATTTGCGCGGTCGGATTGAGCTTTTGGTATTTCCTAATGCGCTAGAATCAACCGGAGCTGTCTGGCAAGAAGAAAAAATAATTTTGGCTGACGGCAAACTTTCAGATAAAGATGGTTCGTTTAAACTCATCGTCGATGACGCCAAAATTCTTAACGAAGAAGAGATGAATAAATTTAAAAGAATCCTAGTTACTCAAGAAAAAAATAATCATGCGCCAAAAAAAATAAAGGCTCAAAAATTGACTATCACTATTCCGCCAACAGCTGATAAATCCACTATTGGCAAACTTTCTAAATTATTTGATTCTTGCAAACTTGGCGATACCAAAGTTTTTCTCTACATTAACGATACTAAAATGCAAACTGCTTACAGCCTGGAACTTAACAGCAATGTAATGGAAAAAATTAAAGAAATTATTTCTCAAGAGGCAATTGAGGTAGAATAAAATATCATATTAACATACTAACAAAATAAAAACGATGTAGAGACACAGCGGTGCTGCGTCTAAATTTTGCAATGTTTCGCTAATCTCAGACGCCCCACCGGGGAGTCTCTACAAAATCTAAAAACAAAATTAAAATGGGTATCTGACATTAGTCAGTTACCCATTTCTGAATCCTAATGGATTCATTATTCAAATTGATTTTCGAAGAGCGCGAACATGTAATTAATTTTCGCCTGCTTTCCTTCTTTATCATTATTGGCATTTAGCTGTTCCATGGCCATAAACGTACTATGAATCCACAGAATCTGCCAGCGCAAGCGAATTTCATCTGACGAAAGAGGCGCTTCAGGCTTTATCTTTGAGAAATTTTTCTTTAATGAGAGCTGCTTTTTCGGAAAGAATTTTTTTATATTCCTCTCCGCCTTTTTTATCGAGAATTTCGAAAATCAAGGTATAAGCGCAATATTCATCAATTGCTCTTCTATCCAGCGGATTCTCAATCGACTCAAAAGCCTTTGTGACAAAAGAAAGGATGTGACTGCCCTCATGAAGCATTGATATCCTTTTCCAGTAACTTAACATCTCTTCATCCTTCACTATCAACATTGGAGGATCCTGGACAAAAGTCGGACCTTTAATTTCGATTTCCCATTCAGGTCCAATTTCTTCATCTCCACTTAACATCGGCACAACTGGAATGAATTTAGAACCGTCAATCGCCTCCAAAGTTGAAATCACGAGCATGCTAGAATTATCAAGGCTTGCCGGCTTTGCCAAAAAAAGAATCTCTCGTAAACTGTTGATGACGTTAACCGCAACGGGGTTATCTTCATCCAGCGGATCCATATAGCTCTCAAAAAGCTCTCTGCGCGCACTATCATCTGAATCATCAGCGCTAGTACATTTTAATAGTTCTTCAGAAACGAGATCAGGCATTTCTTTCTTAATTCCAGCCTCAACACATTTTAAAGAAAAAACAACCGCCATAACTAAAAAAATTGCCACTATTCTAAAACGCATATCTCCCTCCCTAACATTTTTAAGTTGCCATTTTATCTGAAAAATTCAGATTTAATATTATAGAATGTTTTTAAACTTTAGTCAAGAAAAAAAATTCAGAAAAAAATCCGCGCGTCTGTCTTTGCGAGACGGTACTACGTCGTAGCAATCCAGTATTAAATAAAGATAGACTGCCACGCAATTTGAGAGTACTCAAATTACTCGCAGAGACGGGTAAGAAAAATATAAATAGAGTATCAGTAAGAAGTTACAAATTCAATTACTTCTTTAAAATCTTTTGCAACTACATCCGCTTTCTTAACCACTGTTTCGCGTGAAACATTTTCAGTATAAGCGATAAATTTATCCACCACGCCAAATTCTTTAGTTTGATAATCAGTCCAACCATCCCCCACCATAATTAACTCCCCTTCTAAATTTAAAATCTTCAGCTGATTTACTTTGCCATTTTCTTGAGCCATTAAATTATCATTATCTACCCCAATTAAATTTCCCTCATTATCAAAAATAAAATCATTGGCCAAAATATTTGCTGGATGAATTCCCAATATCTCGGCAGTCGGGAAAATTAAATCTTTAAATCCGCCAGAAATAATAAAAATATTATCTTTATTTTCTTTAAAAAAATCCAGATTATTCAAAACAGAATATGATATTTTTTCTTTAATACAATCTGCCACTTCAGCCACCACTTCTCTGGTTGTTTGAATTAACTTAATTCTTCGACTAAGTGATTCGGGAAAACTTATTTCCCCATTCATCCCCAGCTCAGTAATCTTTTTAATTTCAGTTACTAACGCATCTCTGTCTCTATGCTCCACCAAAGCTCGCTCAGCCAGCTCATCCAAAGCCTCCACCTTCACCAGCGTGCTATCAAAATCAATAATTAATTTTTTCATATTTTTTCCTCTCCCCTCTCCCCCTCCTTGAGGGGGAGATGCCCGGAGGGCAGAGGGGGTGTGTATTATAAAGATAGTGGAATAATATTTATTGAACATTTACAAAAGATACGCTATATTTATACCATAAATTAACGATACTTGCACCATATTAAATGTTCACATAATGAACAAATTTTGATAAATATACACTCACAAGTTTGTATATAAACGAGTTAAACAAAAAATAAAAAAGCCCCGTGAGAAAAGTTCATTTGAACAATTCAACACGGGGCACAGGCACATAGACGGTTGCATTTATTTATCAAAAACTATGAGCTTGACCGGTGCAAAATAAGCCCAATCGTTACCATCAGTCCAACTGTCTTCAACCAAGCACAACTGTTTTCCTTTCCAGTCCATGACATCGCCCTGAGAATGGCTTTCTCCCAACCAATTCTCGATTTCAGAAATATGCGGACATTCTCCCGAACCATCAAATTTGATAAGGGGAATATCGTATTCCTTAAACGCACCCCATGTAACTGGCGCCAAGTCCGCGAACTCTCCATTGTTCTCGATAGCCTTTTGCTTGATGATGGACCATGGGATCGGTCCCAGCTGCTGTTCATTTGAAAAGTACTCCGGAAACCGCTCGGCTACCATACAACCAAAGTCAGTAGTAAGGTCAAGCAGCGCCAGCGCCCATATAAAATGAGTGTCCGTAATTTGGCAAATCGCCTTCCAGTTTTTGTACATTTCCGTTCCTCCTTTGCTTGAATTAATTTTACTCGAAACCTGGCCAGACTTAGCATTTAAGCATACTATTAGGCTCCTGTCAATCCGACAAACTTAGATTCTCAAAAATTAATCTTCTACAAAATCCAAAATCGATTTTTTAATTCCCTCTTCCGAAAGTCCGACTTCGGCTAAAACTTCATCAATACTACCATGCTCTGGAAATTTATCCGGCAAACCTAAATTTTTTACAAAGACTTCTATTTTACTATCCATAAAAAATTCATTAACCGCGCTCCCTGCTCCGCCCGCGGTGGCATTGTCTTCGATAGTAATAAAATATTTATGTGCTTGAGAAAGATTTTTTAATAATTTCCCGTCCAAA
>Ga0076203_153_pt1 | contig 8365 bp, 4 predicted proteins | sample RifGroE2_FD_67809 | JGI IMG/M metagenome (GOLD analysis project Ga0076203, IMG submission 67809) | Parcubacteria (Moranbacteria) bacterium GW2011_GWE2_35_164
CCCCGAAGAAGCAGTCTTATTGGTACTAAATGATTTCAAAGTTGTTTTGACAACTACTACGCTAGCCACTATCTGGGCATTCTTACCACTTTTAATGTCCAGTGGCATAATTGGAGAATATATCAAATCTATTCCGATTACTGTTTCTGTAACATTGGCTTCATCCCTCCTTATCGCATTAATGATAAACCATCCGCTAGCAGCTGTTTTGGAAAGAATTAGAATGACTAAAAGATTTTTCTTTCTTATTGTGGCTTTCTTATTATTTTTGGGTATTTTTATTATCACTCTTCATAATATTTATGGTTACATTTTTAGTGGCTTGTTTTTCGCTATTATTATCTGGATGCTTTCCTGGTATTTCGGAAAAGGAGCTCGCACATTAAAAGAAAACGAAATATTGGTTAAAAAGGAATGGTCGGATGATGAATTGATAAAGAAAAAACTTTATTCCCAGGGTAACAGAGAAGATGGTACTTTCTCTCAGAAATTGATTCACGGTATCATTCATTTTGATAGGGTTATTCCTCTTTACGAAAAATATCTCAAAAAAATAATCTCTACCAAAAAATCTCGCCTTAGTTTTATTTCTGTAATTGTAATCTTATTTATTTTTTCTATGGCTTTGCCTTTTGTAGGCATTGTCAAAACTGAATTCTTCCCCACTTCTGACGCTGAGGAAATTTATATCAGTATGCGCGCGCCTTCCGGTTTAAATTTAGACTCATCTGATAAAATTATCCAGAAAGTAGAAGAAAAACTTTATGCCTATCCGGAAATAATAAATTTCTCCACTCTTGTCGGCAACCCTGGCGCTGGCGGAGACATCGGCATAGTCCAGGATACTTCCAATACTGCTTCTATCACCATCAAGCTCTCACCCGTTAAAGAAAGGGCTAGAAAATCCTATGAAATCGCGGAAGATATTCGCAAAGATTTAGCCGAATTTCAAGAAGCTACTCTTAAGGTGAGCAGTCCCTCTGGCGGACCGCCTTCTGGAGCTGCTTTTCAAGCTCAGATACTGGGCGATGACTTACAAGAGCTAGACAAAATTGCCCATGAATTAAAATCAGTTCTGGATTCTATCCATGGAACAGTTAATAGCGACATCTCTCTTAAAGAGTCTCCAGCCGAATACACTTTCAAATTAGACAGCGCCAAGATGGAACTTTATAACTTAAATGCTTCTTTGGTAGGCGGAACTTTACGCACCGCAATTTCCGGCAATACTATCTCTACGGTAATCAAGGGTAACAAAGACATTGATGTCGTAGCTAGATTTAATAAAGATAAAATCCCCTCTTTAGATTCAATCCAAAACTTACAGATTCTAAATATGTCAGGTGAGCCTGTTTATTTAAAAGAAAAGGACGGTCCTTTTGACAGCCGGAGCTACCAAAGAAACCAACTCCAACCAAATTTTGGCTGAATTTCAAAGTAAACTTTCAAAAAACTACCTGCTACCCGAAGGTTACGAAATAACTTATGGAGGAGAAAATGAACAAAATGCCGAATCGGTAGCCTCCATTCTCAGAGCAATGATTATTGCTGCCATTCTGATTTTCTCAACTATGATTATTCAATTCAATTCTTTCAAAAAATCATTAATTGTTCTGGTCACTTTGCCACTTGCCTTAATCGGAACATTTTTGGGACTAGCTATTTTTGGCATCAGCCTAAGTTTTCCTGGATTAATCGGAATCTTGGCCCTCTTCGGAATTGTGGTTAAAAATGCCATTATTCTTATTGATAAAATAAATTTAAATATCAATAGCCATATTCCATTTACTGAATCAGTGATTGATGCAGGAAAATCAAGACTCGAAGCGATTTTTGTTACTTCTATCTGCACTATTTTTGGAATTATTCCGATTACCCTATCCAACGAAATGTGGCGCGCACTCGGAAGCGCCGTCATATTCGGATTAATTTTATCTTCCTTCTTAACTTTATTTTTGGTACCTGTATTATTTGTCACTTTTATCAAAGATAAGGAATAAGGTTAAAACAAAAAACCATCTCAATTGAGATGGTTTTTTATTTTTGATACTAAATCAACTTAAATACTGCTATAATGTCATTCCGAGTGAAGTGAGTCCGACCCCAAGGAGGATGAACGAAATCGAGGAATCTAAGCCCAGATCTTTCGACTTCATTTCTCCGCCAGCTGGCGGATCAATTCCGCTCAAGATGACAAATGCTGTAGGATAGATTTATTTGATTTGGTATAAGACCTGCGCTTAAAGTATTATTCTTATTTTCCTAAGATAATTGCCACATCTCCCTCAATTTCTTTATTTGAAAGCGCCAACTTTATTTCTGATTTAGTATTATTTGTTTTTAAAATATCCACAATTTTCTGAGCGGCATCCTTAAGACCATCTTCTTTATAAAAAACTATTATGCCGGACATATTATCTTGGGAATAATTTTTAGCTTCTACATTTTCATATTTATTGCTTGCCAAAAAATCTTTAATTTTGCCAGCTGCCCCGGCTACGCCACTGGCATTAAAAACCTCTATTTTTATCTTTAGAAAATCTTTTGAGGGCGCAGTCAATTTTTCTTCCGATTCGACGCCATTTTCTTCTGCGGAAATATCTGCTGTTTGGGTTAGTTCTTTATTGCTTCTGTCTATAGACTCTTCCTGCTTGATTGCTGTTTTTTCTTCTTTTCTGTTATTCAAAAAAATATAGCTGGCAGAGCCAATAATTAATAATATCAAAATAGAACCGGCCATCTTCCACTTGAAATTACTTGCGCTGTCTCTTTTGCCAGCCTTAATAACAATAATATTTTCATCAATGGTTGGCAGAACTTCCATTTTTTCGGAATATCTATTTCCGATAGGTTCGCTATTTATTGCTTCTGGCTTCCTAATATCCGCATTTTTATTCATTTGCGCCGAAAATTGAGCCTTATTGTCTTTGGTGTCTGGGTTTAAATCTTTATCTTTATTTCTAACACGACCTTCTTTTTGGAAATCATCTGCCACAAACAAAGAACTGTCTACAAAATCATTTGCTATAACCCTCTCCTCACTTGATTTATTTACCGCTATCTCAGTGGTATCAGTTGGATTTTCCTCAAAACTAACCTCCTTTAATATATCCGCATCTGTCAATTCATCTCTGTTATTTTTTTTGTTTAACATTTTATTTTACACTAACATAATTTAAATTTAATTGAATTATACCACAAAAAATATTATCCTAAAACATTTCGTACACATTCATTAAAACTTCTTGCTAAAACCTCATTTTTCCGCCATAATAGAATGTAATGATTTGGAATAATATACTAATAAAAAATTTATGATTGATAATAAAATATTTGAAAAATTTACTATTCACGCCAAAAGCAGTCTCAATGAATCTCTAAATATCGCCAATTACTACGGTAGTGATTCTATCTGCCCTGAGCATTTGATGTTTGCTATTTTTTTAGAAAAAGGTAGCCTAGGGAGCAACATCTTAACTGATCTTCATATAAAAAAAGAATCCTTCGACAAAATTTTCAAGTTTAAGAATAAAAATAAGAAAATAATAAAAAATTTGGAGCTTTCTCCAGAATTAAAAAAAAACATTACTAGAGCCTATCTCTTGGCTAGTAATTTTAATTACTCTTACATCGGAACAGAGCACTTAGTTTTTTCTATAATAGAAGCTCCCAATCCTATGGTTACAAAAATACTAGACATCAATGCCAAAAACTCTTCTTCTCCAGATACTTCTAGCAAAAAACCATCTGATAAAATTTTAAACCCTCATCTTAAAGGAAAAAATATTTTAGACAAAAGTTTTCTATCAGGAATTTTTAAAGCTCTAAATATCCCAGAGGCGGATTTCCCTGCTTTTTCAAATAATTCAACAAAAAATAACACCACTCCTAATTTAGATTACTTTTGTAATAATCTAAACACTAAGGTAAAAAATGAAGAAACTCTCTTGATAGGCCGCGAAGAGGAAATGGAAAGAATTTTTAATTCTTTGGGAAGAAAAAGCAAAAACAATCCGCTCTTGATCGGAGATCCAGGAATTGGCAAAACTGCCCTTATTGAAGGATTGGCCCAAAGAATCAACTCTGAACGAGTTCCTCAAAATTTACTCAATAAAAAAATATTAGCGCTTGATATCGCGTTAGTAGTAGCTGGCACAAACTTCAGAGGAGAATTTGAACAAAGGCTTAAAGACATCTTGCAAGAGGCTGCTGCCAATAAAGACACCCTTCTTTTTATCGATGAAATTCATGGCATTGTAGGGGCCGGGAATGCTTCTGGCGGATTGGACGCGGCGAACATCTTAAAGCCCCTTTTAACTCAAGGCACTATCAGGTGTATCGGCGCGACCACAATAGAAGAATACAAAAAATATATAGAAAAAGATTCTGCGCTAGAAAGGCGCTTTCAGCCCATCATGTTGAAAGAGCCTTCCGCTAAGGATTCTTTAAAAATAATCAAGGGTATCAGAAAAAATTACGAAAAATTTCACAACGTGGATATTTCCGATGGCGCCCTAGCAGCAGCCGTAGACTTAAGCTCTCGATATATTCAAGATAGATTTCAACCCGATAAATCTATCGACTTGATTGATGAAACTTCCTCCCGTATAAAAAACAAGCACAATGTCTCTCCTGCCACAAAAGAACTGCGGATGGCTGAAAAAAAATTAGACTCCTTAATTGAACAAAAAAATCTTTTAATTGCTGAAGAAAAATATGATGAAGCTATTACTTTAAGAAAAAAGGAAGAATTATTGCTTGAAAAAATCTCTCAACTTAAAAATAAACAACAAAAATTCGAAAAGGATAACAAGCTTGTCATTGAACCTGAAGATATTGCGCAGACTATCTCATTAGGAACTAATATTCCTGTCCAAAAAATATTAGCTCAATCTTCAGATAGAAGCAAAAATATATTTGATAAATTGAATCACGTTGTGATCGGACAGCCGGAAGCTTTGAAAAAAATATCTCAAGCAATTTTAAGAGCCCAAAGCGGAATTGGGGATACCGAAAAACCAATCGGGTCTTTCCTTTTCCTGGGACCCAGCGGAGTAGGAAAAACTCTCTGCGCCAAAACTCTAGCTCAAGAATTTTTTGGAGACACGCCTTCTTCTTTGATAAAAATAGATATGAGTGAATTTATAGAAAAACACAATGTTTCCAGGCTAATTGGCGCCCCGGCTGGATATATTGGCTATGGCGAAGGAGGTAAATTAACAGAAAAGGTCAGGCGCCAGCCCTACAGTTTAATTCTATTTGATGAGATAGAAAAAGCCCACCCAGATGTGTTTAATATCTTGCTTCAATTATTGGAAGAAGGCATCTTGACTGATGCTGAAGGCAGGAAAGTAAATTTTAAAAACACGATAATTATTTTAACTTCCAACATTGGAACCAAAGAATTTACCCGGGCTACCTCCATTGGATTTTCTTCTCGAGAGAATAAAAATCAAATGGAAAAAAAGTTTGCCCACATCAAGCGAAAAGTCTTAGCTGAACTAAAAGAGAAGATAAAGCCTGAAATATTAAATAGATTGGATGAAATCATTGTTTTTGACGCACTCAACAAAAAAGATATAGAAGAAATAGTTGCCTTAGAACTAAAAAAATTAAGCCAGCGACTACATACTGAGAAAAAAATTAAATTAACTTATTCCAAGAATTTAGTAAAATTTATAATCGACAAAAGCTTTTCTACAGAAAAAGGAGCTCGCTATATCAAAAAAAATATTAGAGATTTTGTTGAGAATGAAATTGCTGATAAAATTACTTACGCCAAGATTAAAAATAACGCGCTCAAACTTGATGTCAAAGACAAAAAAATATCCAGCCACTAAAAACATCTTAAGGTATCTTGAATTAAGAATTATGTATTATGAATTTTAAGATGACTCTTTTTTTGATTTTATTATAAATTTTGCTTCATTTTCAATTCTCAATTCCATTCTCTGCCTTATAAGCCCTATAAACTTTAAGATTTAGATTGATGACCATTGACTTGATGACTAATACCAAATAAACTAAATCTATTATACATCATTTGTCATCTTGAGCGGAATTGATCCGCCAGCTGGCGGAGAAATGAAGTCGAAAGATCTAGGCTTAGATTCCTCGATTTCGTTCATCCTCCTTGGGGTCTTAATCTGGTATAAATGGCTATTTTACTCTTTTAACTATTATTATGGGTATAATAAAATTTATCTTAGACATAATTTTTCCCATCTATTGTATTTCTTGCAAAAAAGAAGGCTCTGCTTGGCTTTGTGATAAATGTCTGAATAAAATAATATTCAAAGTAAACCAAACCTGCCCCATTTGCAATAAAATTATTACTCCCAATGGAGAGGCTTGCTTTAGCTGCCAACACCAAAGTGCTATTGATGGAATACTGGTCGCATCTTTTTACAGAAAAAACAAAAAGAAAACCGTTGTAGCGGCCCTCATCCATTTTTATAAATACCGCTTTGTCGATACTATTGGATTATCTTTAGGAAAAATTTTAGAACGCCGTTTACGCTGGAGAGGGTTTAATCAATCCCAGCTATTAGCTACTTATTTAGGAGAAAATCTAACTCCTGGATTTGGTATTCCTGTTGCTACTGATGCCCTGCTAAGAAATCGCTATACTAAACCTCAGATGGAAATAAAAAATCGCCAAAAGAGAGAACTTAATACTCAAGATGCCTTCAGTTTTAATGGAAAAAAGATTACCTCCGGAGAGATACGGGGAAAAGTAATTTTTCTCGTTGATGATATCGCCACCACTGGGTCAACTTTATTCGAATGCGCTAAAGAATTAAAAAAAACCGGAGCTAAAAAAGTTTATGGCATAGTTTTGGCCAGACAATGATAATTGGTTTATAAAGTTCTTAAGGTGCAAGAATGCGAATAAATGCTAAAACATTTTAGCATTAAAACAAGAAAACTATTTGTGTCATCTCGAGCGAAACGATAGTGGAGTCGAGAGATCTAAAATATTAAATTAGATTTCTCCACTCCTATGTTTTTGAGTACAAAAATATATTCGGTCGAAATGACACGCTCAACTTACAAATTTATAATTTCATCCCCATTTAATTCCAAATCGAAATTTTTAATTTCTCCGCCAGGTAATTTTACGGATATTTTGGCAGGTACCACTCCACTGCCGGATTGTTTTTGAATTTTTAATTTGTATTCCGCTGTCTTTAATTCTTTGGGTAAAGTATATTTGATTTCAACAGTTTTAACAGAGTTGATTGGAACTTTTACAAATCCTCCCGCAAATTTTTTATTAAATTCTTCCCCATAGGCTATTTCTCCACTTTCCGAAAATTCATTAATTCGAGAACCCTTGGGCATATATATTCTAAGATAAGTTAAATAATCTCTTGTCATCCAATTCTTTTCTTTGCCTGTATGATTATAGGTTATTTTTAAAATGGCCTCTGGAATCTCTTTGGTAAGATCTACTGTATACATCAAGGAGCGCTTTACATAATAATCGCTCTTATAAGCACCCAAATTAGCATCTACTACCATTAAATAATCTTTATCCCAAGAAGCATCCATTACTCCGTCCCATTGCCCCTCTTGCGCTAATTTTTGCAAATTGCTGTTAACAAAATAAAGTTGGATATTTTTATTTTTCAGTTGGCCAATTAATTTCTTGGCCAATTTGAGCTTATCCAGTTTAGAAAGTTCCACGGATTTTTTTAACAATTCTCTGAGAAAAACATTCATTACATCTTTTCTTTCCCCCTGCTCGATTCCTTGTTGCGCATAATCTATTTCCACTTGTTTTTCCAAAGTAAGTAAAGCGCTATCTGCCTCAAAAATATTAGGATAACCCGCCAATCGGATTGGTCCGGTTATTTTTAGAATACTTTCCAAAACAGCAGCGTTAACCGCAATTACTCCGTCAAATTTTTCCTTTCCTTGTCCTTGATAATAAAAATCTAAAGCTTTTTGCGCATTAGTTGGATAGTCTGGAGAATAGTTGGAATCTCTCAGCTTCCAAGCGTTGATTTTAAATATTTTTTTCATTGGAGCCGGCATCTGGTCATTTTCCGGAATTCGTCCATCAAAATTAGAAGTATCATGCACAGCATAGGATTTTACTTTTCCATTTTCTGTTTTAATTATAGCAAAAGACCCGATAAATCCTCCTCCTGGGCGCAACTCCATATTGTTTTGGAAAAGCACCAAAAAAACTTTTTCTCCGGAAATAATTTCCTTTGCCAATTTAGTCAAAACACTGGCTGAAGGATGTTCGCTATTTGCCAAATCCCATTTGTCTCGAAAAAAGACATATCCCAATGAAAAAAGTAAACCAACAACTAAAATAAGCCCTGCAAATTTTTCAATTTTTTTAGCCATAAAA
>Ga0076203_176_pt1 | contig 8204 bp, 10 predicted proteins | sample RifGroE2_FD_67809 | JGI IMG/M metagenome (GOLD analysis project Ga0076203, IMG submission 67809) | Parcubacteria (Moranbacteria) bacterium GW2011_GWE2_35_164
GCCAAATCAATAATTACCAAATCCAATCTTCCGGATGCGGATTTTGTGATTAATCCTTATGTCGGCTGTATGCATGCTTGCATTTATTGCTATGCAAATTTTATGAAACGTTTCACCGGGCATATTGAACCCTGGGGAAAATTTATAGATGTTAAAATTAACGCCCCGGATTTAATCCCAGAAAGCTCTTTAAAATATAAAGGAAAATCAATTTTTCTTTCTTCGGTAACTGATCCGTATCTTTCACTTGAACGTAAATATGAGCTCACGAGAAAAATTTTAAAAAAACTTATTCCACTTGAGCCAAATATTGGAATCCAAACTAAATCAGATTTGATCGTAAGGGATATAGATCTACTTAAACAATTTAAAAATTGTGAAGCAGGACTGACGATAACAACAATTGATGACAATATTCGCAAAGAGGTCGAACCTTACACAGCTTCTATTTCAAATAGAATAAAAGCCTTAGAAGAAATGAACGAGGCTGGCATAAAAACTTATGTTTTTATCGGACCAATTTTCCCTTACTTAACGGATTGGAAAGATATTATTAATAATACGAAAGCTTATGCGGATTTTTATATGTTAGAAAATCTTAATGTTAAAGGTAGCGTATGGAATAATATAAAAATTTGGCTACAGCAAAAGCATCCAGAACTAATTGAAAAATATGAAGAAATTTATTTTACAAAGAATAATTATTGGAATGATATGGAAAAAGAGATAATGGAATATTGCAATGATAATAATATTGATTGTAGGATTTATTTTCATCACGGTAAATAATTTTTTATAAAAATATGAATATTGATAAAAAATTTTTAAAGCAGGCAGTTAAGCAAGCAAGAACCTCGATGCAAAAGGGTGGTTTTCCTGCGGGAGCTGTTTTAGTTAACGATGGTAAAGTAATTTCAAAAGGAATTAGTTTAGGTAATAAGCTCAATGACCCCACTGAACATTCTGAAACATCTTGCATAAAGAAGGCCTGCAAGAAACTTAAAACCACTAATTTAAAAAATTGCATTTTGTATGCTTCATTGCAACCATGCTTAATGTGTTTTTCTGTGGCTAATTGGACTAGTATTCCAAGGATTGTATATGGTTGCAAGAAAACAGAAGAAATGGTCGCGAGTGGTTGTTACGAAGGAACGAATGATTTAATTAATATTAATAATAAAAATAATCATAAAATAGAATTGGTGTATATGAGTGATTTTGAAGGTGAGAATATGAGTATGATTAAGGAATGGAAAAACTCTTAAAATATTAATCCGTAGATGTAGTTTTTTAATAGGACAATAGACGGTGGCATGTTATGCTTGATATGTAAGGTAGTCTAGAGCGAAGAATTAGAGATAAAGAAAATATGCCGAGTAATGTAAAAAAGATATTGGATGATTTTAAAGAAAAGAGACCTCTTTATGAAGAGTTCTGTTTGGCGGTATATAAATTATTGGACAGCATGCTGATGGATGAAGAATATAAATATCAGATATTTTATAGAATTAAAGATTTAGACAAACTTGAGGAAAAAATTATCCGCAAAGAAAAAGAGGGCATGGTTTATAATAAACTGGAAGATTTAGAAGATTTGGCTGGATTGCGTATACTATTTTATCTCGAGTCAGATAAAGATAAGTTTGTGGAAAAATTACTGGCGAAATTAACGGGAGAAGTTATCATAAAAAATCACAAAAAATCATCAGGTTATGAAGCCACTCACATAATAACTAGTTTTGATAAGAAAAGAATTAGCTTGAGCGAATACAGTAAATTTGAGGGATTGAAATGCGAAATACAATTAACTTCAATTTTGCACCATGCTTGGTCGGAAATTGAACACGATATGATTTATAAGGATACTCTGGGTGTTGTAGAGAATGACAAAAAGAAAAGTATTTTTATCAGGAAAGAAATGAAAAAAATATTATCAGAGTATCTTATTAAAGCTTCCACTGAGTTGGACAAGTTAGCTAAAAAAATGAAGAAATAAATGATGCGTATCTTTCCCCGCGCTGGTAAATATAAAACAAACATCCCACACTAGGTCGCGTGGGATGTTTTTTGCATTTGCTATTTCAGATATTTAATTATTTTACACTTGCAATAATATATTTAACTGCTCCAGTCGGAGTCTCAACTTTGGTAACATCTCCCATTTTCTTCCCAAGCAAAGCTTTGCCCAGTGGTGACTCATTGGAAATTCTATAGTTGCTTGGATCAGCCTCACTAGCACCTACAATATGAAAAGTAACTTCTTTATTGTTAAATTTTACACTTACATCGGAGCCAATTTTGACAAAGCCATCTGTCGAGGCGCTATCATCTACGATCTGAGAATTTTTTATCATTGATTCCAAAACTGCAATCTTAGATTCATTTTCGGACTGTTGTCTTTTGGCCTCACTATATTCAGCATTTTCGCTTAAGTCGCCTTGCTCCTTAGCTTCTTTTATAGCTCGGGCAATTTCCTGGCGGATTCTTGTTTGTCTGTCATTTAATTCTTCTTCCAATTTCTTCAATCCTTCTTTGGTAATTAATTTCATTTTTTTTCGTTTTCTTTGTTTGATTTAAAAAAATCATTTTAAAGAAAAATATTTAACATTTTTTAATAACGCTTAGTATGTTTAAAATATGTTTGTTCACCCGCCAACTTATGATTGGCACAAAATATTTTATTCTCTTGCTCTTAAAAAGCAAAACTCTTTGCTTTTAAATTCGCCCTTCAATTCCGGTGACCCTATGGGGAATTGAACCCCAGTTTTATCCGTGAGAGGGATACGTCCTAGCCTCTAGACGATAGGGCCATTTTTGATAAAAAAAATAGATATGCACCAAGTGCATACACCACCTAATCTACCAATTTTTTAAAAATTAATCAAGAGCCTTTCTGGAAATGTTATTTTCTCCTAATAAATAGTGTGCGGACAGGCAATTTTCCAGTCTTGCATTTCACATTTAACTGTGGTAGAATACTTTTGTTGGTTTCAACTGTTTATTTAGTATTTTATGAATTATTTAAAGGATAAAGATAAAAACATAGACGAGGAAAATGGTGAATTATATAGCGGAGTGGGGTCTTTTTTTATTGAGATAATTAAAATTTTTATATTGGCTGTAGTAGTTATCCTGCCTATTCGGATGTTTCTTTTTCAACCATTTTTTGTCCAAGGCGCCAGCATGGAGCCGAATTTTGAGGATGGACAATATCTGATAGTCAAGATTCATTTAAAGAAATTAACAGAGGTGAGGTAATTGTTTTTAAATATCCGCTTAACCCGAAACAATTTTTTATAAAAAGAGTGATTGGATTGCCAAAAGAAAGAATAAAGATAGAAAAAGGCAGTGTTTATATATATAACAAAGACAATCCTAGCGGGCTTAAATTGAGCGAAGACTATTTGCCTAGCGGATTAACAACTAAAGGTGATAATGATTATTTAATAAAGGATGATGAATATTGACAATCGTAACCATAGTTCTGACTCGAGAATGTGGGGACCTATCAAAACTAGCAATGTCGTCGGGCGAGTATTGTTAAGGGCCTGGCCGATAAATGTTGCAAAAATTTTTGCAGATTAATTTAAATCAAAGATTTTAATTCAGATAGTTAAAAATATGCCAATGAAGCCAATTAAAAATAAGGTTGCCAGTAAAAAAAATATCTCCAAAAAAGAAAAAAAATCTTCAAAAAAGACTTCAGTTAAGTCTGCTAAAAAAGAAGTCCAGGAGCCAATCTTGATGCAGCCACCGCGAGGGATGAGAGATATTTTGCCCAATGAGCAAGAATATTGGAATAGAGTGCGAATGGTTTTGGACAAAGAATATCCCAAATATGGTTTCGGAAGAATAGATATTCCTAGTGTGGAATATGCTAATTTGTTTATCCGTTCTATCGGCACAGGCACTGATCTTATTGATAAAGAAATTTATACTTTTGTAACTAAAGGAAAAGATCGTGTAGCCTTAAGGCCGGAAATGACAGCTGGAATTGCTAGAGCGTACATCCAACATGGCATGAACGTTTTGTCTAAGCCCATTAAACTTTTTAGCATTGGGCCGGTTTACCGTTATGATCGTCCGCAAGAAGGAAGATATAGAGAGCATTTCCAGGCAAATTTTGATATTTTTGGAGAGGAAGATTCTGTATTGGATGCCCAGATAATGCAACTAGCTTATCGCATTTTGGGAGCCTTGGGTTTAAAGAGCATTCAATTTCAAATAAATAGCATTGGTTGTCCGGATTGCCGAAAAGAATATATTGACATGCTTGTTAGTTATTTTGATTCCAAGAAGAAAAAACTTTGCAAAACTTGCAAGGCCAGACTAAGAACTAATCCGCTTAGAATATTGGATTGTAAAGAAGATAAATGCGTACAAGTTTCTGCCAATGCACCTCAGACAGTGGATCATCTTTGCAATGGTTGTAGAGATCACTTTAAGAGTTTATTGGAATACCTGGATGAATTAGAATTGCCGTATGCCATCAACCCTCAATTAGTCAGGGGTCTGGATTACTATACCAGAACAGTTTTCGAAATTTGGTCTGCTGATGAAGATGGTAAGAAAAAATCATTAGGCGGAGGAGGACGATATGATAAATTGATAGAAAGCTTAGGTGGAGAACCAACTCCAGCGATAGGTTTCGCATTGGGAATTGATCGATTAGTTTTGGAAATGAAAAGAGTGAAAGCTAAATCTTATGAAAGTCCAAAACCAAGAATCTTTATCGCTCAGTTGGGTAATTTGGCAAAGAAGAAAAGTTTAAAATTGTTTTCTGATTTAGAAAGAGAAGGAATTTTAATTGCAGAAAGTTTTGGTCGGGGCAGTCTTAAATCACAATTGCGGACAGCTAACAGAATAGGAGTGGAGATGACCATAATAATCGGTCAAAAAGAGGCCTTAGATGAAACAGTGATAATTAAAAATATGGTAACAGGCACGCAAGAAACTATTCCTCAGGAAAAAGTTTTAAATGCTGTAAAAAAGATTTTGAAATCTAAGCCGATGATCATAAAGAAGAAGAAAAGTATTTAATATAGAATTAATTAAGTTACATATTTTCGTTGTGTTGCTGATTTTTGAAAGGAGTATTTAAAAATCAGCAATACAACGAATGTTGTACGATAAAGAAAGGAGGTTTTAGAAATGATTCAAGTAAGAAAAAAAGACAGAGAAAGTTCAGAAAGTTTAATAAGAAGGTTTTCAAGACGCATTCAGCAAAGCGGAGTTTTGATGTTGGCTAGAAAATCTCGTTTTCAATCATCTAAAAAAACTAAAATTAAACAGCGCAAAGAAGCGATGTATAAGGTGAAAATTAGAAAAGAAATCGATAAGCTTAAAAAATTGGATAGATTTGACGATGAAGCGTTAAAAAATATTAAAAGAAAAATGAACTAATACGCATAGTGCAAGCAATGCAGTTTCTTTGCGTTGCTTGCACTATTTAAAGTTATGTCAAATATCAATGAAAAAATAAAAGCAGATTTAAAGGAAGCGATGAAATCCGGGGATACTGAAAAGCGGGATGTTTTGAGAATGGTTGATAGTATGATAAAAAATGTGGAGATAGAAAAAGGCAAAAGAGAAACTGGACTTAGCGATGAAGAAATTATGGAAGTAATGATGCGCGCCGTGAAGCAAAGGAAAGACAGCGCCAGTCAATTTATCGCTGGAGGAAGACCCGAATTGGCAGAAAAAGAGCAAAGAGAAATTGACATAATCGCCGCTTATTTGCCTGAACAACTTTCCAAAGAAGAAATAACAAAAGTAGTAAGAGAAGTAATAGCAGAATTGGGCGCAGTCAGCAAAAATGATATGGGCAAAGTGATGGGACAAATTATGGGAAAATTGAAAGGCAAGGCGGATGGAAACATAGTAAAGGAATTGGTAGCTAGCGAGTTTGAGAAAGTTAAATAGGCGAGACTTGCATATTTCGAATTATTTTTAACGTTTAACCATTTATTACAAACTTTTCACCAATATTCCGTCTTCTTTTATCATTCAAGGAATCCTCATAAATGGTTCAAAACTTATAATAAAGGGTTAAACTAAATTGTCTTTAAAGATGCAAAATGCGCAAACTATAATGTATGAATCTTATTTTAGAAATTAATAATTTAAATAGTTGTAATTTTGGCCAAAAAAAGTTAAAATTAACCATAGAAGAAACAATTAAAAAAGCTGGAATGGCAAATTTCCTAAAAAAGGATGTTTTGGTCAGTATTGGGGTGGTTTCAGAGATGGAGATACAAAAAATAAATAAAAAATATAGAGACAAGGATTCGTCAACGGACATTCTTTCTTTTGGTGATTTTAATTCAACTAAAGAATTGGTGGATGCCGGCAATGATATAAAAAGATATTGTCAAGAAAAAAATATCATATTTGAGAAGGAATTTTTTGAAGTTATTAGTCACGGAACATTGCATTTGCTTGGATTTAAACACGGAAAAGAAATGTTTGAATTGCAAAAAAGTGTAGTTGAGCAAGTCTGTGCCGGACGAATTTTGGAGAAATAAATTTTTTTATAAGTTTAAGTTAACTGCGAATCAAATTGCAACAATATAATCTAAAATAAAAATAACCCACTATGAAAGGTGTCAAAAACAACAAATTTAAAGCTAGCTTCAAATGTGCCACACGAGGTTTGCAATATGTTATAAGGAATGAAAGAAATTTTAGGATAGAATTGGTTGTGGCTATTTTTATTGTTTTTCTTTCAATAATTTTTGGTATAAAAATATGGGAGTTTATAATTGTGGTATTTTTAATCACTGGCGTGCTCGTAACTGAGCTTATGAATACTGTAGTAGAAAGGGTTGTGGATATATTGGAGCCAAGAGTACACCCTTTTGCCCGCTTAATAAAAGATATTACTGCTGGAGTAGTTTTGATTTCGGCGCTAGTATCCTTCTTAGTTGGATTGTTGATATTCTTGCCTTACATATTTAATTTACTAAATTTCTATTTCTAATTTTTATGTCAAATAAAGACAATACTATAATTAGTCTGGATGTAGGCTCAAGCAATATTCGAGCTGCAGCGGCTCAAATAAATGTTGAAGGAGAGGTCCAAATTTTAGGAGTAACCAGTGTGAAATCACGGGGAGTGAGAAGGGGCTCAGTAATAGATGTAGAAGACGCTTCCGGAGCGGTCGGCGAAGTGATAAATAAATTGGAGCGCATAATTGATTGCAGGGTGCAAGATATCATATTGGGGATAGGCGGTACGGAAATAAAATTACAAAAAACTAAAGGTGTGGTTGCAATAGGTCGGGCCAATGGCACCGTCGAAGAAGAGGATATCCAAAGAGTTTTGGAGGCCGCCAAAAACGCTGCAATGCCGATAAACAGTGAGATAGTGCATTCTGTAGCAAGAAATTATAAACTAGATGATCAAGATGAAATAAGAAATCCATTGGGACTGAAAGGCATCCGATTGGAAGCGGATGTTCTCACAGTAGAAGATTCATCGACACATATTGGAAACTTGACCAAGAGCGTAGGCCATTATGTCAATATAGATGAAGTCGCAATCAACTCAATCGCCGCTTCTTCTGTGGTTTTGGATAAGGGTCAGAAAGAATTGGGCGTGGCCATCGTTGATATTGGCGGAGGCACAACTTCAATAACTATTTACGAAGAAGGGGAATTGAATTACATCAAGGTTTTGCCGATTGGAGCGGGACATATTACCAATGATATTGCCATCGGTTTGCGCACGTCAATCGATGTAGCCGAAAGAATAAAATTGGAATACGGAAGTGCTTTTCCGCAAGAGATAAACAAACGAGATATTATTGAATTGTCAGAAATTGATATAAAAGAAGAGGGTACCGTTTTGCGGCATCATGTGGCTGAAATCATCGAAGCTAGATTACGAGAAATATTTGAAATGGTAAATAATGATTTAAAAAAAATAGGCAAGGCTGGTCTTTTGCCAGCGGGCGTAGTGTTGATTGGTGGCGGATCGGAATTGCCAGGCGTAGTTTCTTTTGCTAAAGATATTTTGGGACTTCCTGCAAAGACTGGGTATCCGACTGAAGTGATGGGAGTTTTGGACAAGATAGATTCTCCGTCATTTTCCACGGTGGTGGGGTTATTGGTAAATTCTTATCAGAGCGCCTTGAAAAAAAATAAGAATCATAATAAATATACGCATTTCTTTTCTACGGATAAAATTAATATTAAAAAAATTGG
>Ga0076203_168_pt1 | contig 8035 bp, 9 predicted proteins | sample RifGroE2_FD_67809 | JGI IMG/M metagenome (GOLD analysis project Ga0076203, IMG submission 67809) | Parcubacteria (Moranbacteria) bacterium GW2011_GWE2_35_164
GTCTTATCTACGTGTCCAACATTGCTGTTCACATTAACTTTAACTCCGCTTTCAAACTTTGAGAAATTATTTCCTTCCATATTTTTTTTATTTAAAAAATTTTATATTTACGATACAAAACAAGTACTTCTTCTAAATTCAAGTACTTGAGTATATATTCATTATAGTAAAATAAGAATAAATGTAAATAGGGGAGAATCTTTTGACTTTATAGCCCAAAATTGCTATAATTATATACTAATAAAAGTTTATGCTAAACTTAAAGACATGAAAGAAAAAAGAATAAATAACAATTCAAAGAAAACAAAAAAAAGCTGGTTTTTCAAAATATTAATCCAGATTGTTTTGGGATTTTTTGATGTTTGTATGGCCATATTTTTATTGGCTTTTTTGACCTTTATTTATTTCTATACCAACACACCCAATATTAAAGACATCCGAAATATTAAGATAAGCGAAGCCTCTACCATCTACGACAGTAGCGGAGAGCATATTTTATACAAAATATTCGGCGAAGAAAACAGAAAAATAATCCCCCATAAAGAAATACCTGATACTGCCAGAGTAACAGCAATTGCTTCTGAAGACGATGGTTTTTATCATCATTTTGGAATTGATTTAAAATCTCTTTTGCGAGCTATCAAAACTAACATAGAAAATGACAGCATTACTCGAGAAAAAACTATTACGCGAAAAGCCAAGGAAGCTATCTTGGCCATAAAACTGGAACGATCTTTTTCCAAAGATGAAATTTTGGATATGTATCTCAATCAAATACCTTACGGAGCCAATGCCTATGGAATTCAAGCTGCTGCCCAAACATATTTTGGCAAGGATGCTAAAGATCTAACTCTAGATGAAGCCGCTTTACTGGCAGTTTTGCCCAATGCTCCTACTTTTTATTTTCCCTATGGAGAAAATGACGAAAGATTATTCAAGAAACAAAGATTTATTCTGGAAAGATTAAAAAAACTAAAATTAGCTGATCCAGAAGAAATCTCCCAAGCCCTCGCTATTAATACTTTTGAAAAACTCAAGCCTCTATCCAAGGATATCAAAGCCCCCCACTTTGTCATGTATGTCATCGAAAAATTAGAAGGAGAATACGGACGGGACCTGATGGAAAAAGGAGGTTTGAAGATAACCACCACTCTCGACTGGGAAAAGCAACAGTTAGCCGAAGAAATTTTGAAAAATTCTAAAAATCATTTAAATAATTATGGAGCGAGCAATGCTTCTATTGTAGCTGTAGAGCCCACTAGCGGAAAGATACTTGCTATGGTGGGATCGTTGGATTATTTTGACAAAAATATCGACGGGGAGGTAAATGTCGCTACTCGGGTCAGACAACCCGGATCATCTTTTAAGCCAGTCGTTTACGCCAAAGCTTTTGAAAAAGGACTCCAGCCGGAAAGTATGATCTATGATGTCCGAACAAATTTCGGACCGGATGGCAGTGGCAGAAGTTATATCCCCCAGAATTACAATGGTAAATTTAACGGTCTCATTTCTATGCGCCAAGCTTTAGCAATGTCCCTCAATATCCCAGCTGTCAAGACACTTTACATCGCTGGAATTTCTGACACTATCGAATTAGCTCGACGTTTAGGAATAACCACTCTTACTGACGATGGCAATTATGGTTTAGCTCTAGCCTTGGGAGGAGGAGGAATGAAATTACTTGAAGAAACTTCCGCCTTTTCGGTTTTTGCTAATGACGGAATAAGAAATAAAACTGTTTCGATTTCAAATATCACTAATTCCAAAAATGAAGTCATTTATAATTTCAATAACTCAGGGCAAAGAGTTATCAACGCCGAAATCGCTAGAAAAATAAATTCCATTCTTTCTGACAATCAAGCCCGCACACCGATGTTTGGGCCTAATAATGCTTTCAATATCAAAGACAAGAATGTGGCGGGGAAAACCGGAACTACCCAAGATTACCGTGATGCTTGGACAGTTGGATATACCCCTTCCATCGCAGTGGGAGTTTGGGCAGGCAACAATGACAATTCTCCTATGCGCGCCGGAGCGGATGGATCTTATGTGGCCGGCCCGATTTGGAAAACCTACATGACGAAATTATTGGAATCCAAACCCCGGGAAGAATTCGTTGCTTACCAAAAAATTGAAAGCGAAACTCCGATGGTTAGTGGCGCTTCTCGCGTCAAAAAAGAAACCATTTACTATAATATTAAAAGTGGTAAAAAAATTAGTGAATCCAAGAAAAATAAAACCGATCCGGATAAAGTCAAAGAGGAAACCAGGGTCTTGGACAACCGCTCCATCCTTTATTACTTGAATCAAGACTTTAATTTACGCTATGATGAAGAAATGATAAAAAGATGGGAAGAAGGAATTACGGGGAAAAATCAAAGCATTGATGAAAATAAATAATTGGAAATTGGTTATTGTTTATTATTTGATAAATAATTATTTATCAAATCAATGTGTTCTCTTTCTACAATTGTAAGCGCGCCAAAAAATTTCTTAATATTTGCATTTACCGCTTCTTGAGCAAAAGTTGCATATAATTTTGAGGCATCATCTTCTAATTTAATTGTTTCATCAAAATTTTCTACTTCACTATCAGCGCAACTTATTTCAACTGCCTCGGGTCTTTCTATTTTTAAAACTTTCGTCACAATGGTGGCATGCTCCAACTCCACTTTGGCTAATCTTTTATACATGGCTTTAATTTCATACTTATCAGTTTTGCCAGCCATACATTGGTATTCATCTACCTCAATAGCTTCATTAACTATCGGCCTCGCTTCGATGCCATCTTTGATAAAGCCCTTGCCGGCTCCACAAAATGGACACTGACTAGGTCTATCTTCCCCTAGATAAGCATCTCCGCAAATTTCACAAATATATGTTTTCATGTTTTTTAAAATTAAAAAATTAATATTAACATTTTAACATAAAAACATCCCCATTGTCATTCTAAATCAACATATAGTTATGTTGCTCTGAATTTATTTCAGGGTTCGTATTTTACTTCAGAGTCTCCCAAAAATATTTACTTACATATGTACGTAAATAAAAATTATGTTTATAAAATAATTTGAGGTGGCTCGCTTATTAAGCTAACCACCTCCGCTAAAAACAACCAGCGTTCTAATTTGAGCTACCTTTTTTGATATCGATACAATCAATGATATGCATACCAGAGGTCATGTGCTCCATCCCTCTGCGAGAGGGACAAGTTTGATGGGAAAGTCTTTCTGCTTCATCGGACACAATGTCCTCATTGGATATTTTGATTGGTACCATACCATTTTCCATACCTTTCATTCCCTGAGGCCAGGTCATTTCTGTTTGAATAAAATTCATATCATGTCTCCTTTTTTATTCTAAAATTTTTCCCAGAAATTTCGTTATCCCTAACCAATAATCAGCTACAATCAAATTAATCCTCTGATTCTCTTCATGATTCCTCCCGAATCGTTAAAATTTGATCGCCTCCTATAACTAACGAAAACATAGTTCAAAAAAGACTCTCTGTCAATATCAGAAAGTCTTTTTGCTTTTCCCTTAGTTTCTTTCATTACCTGTCCCATTAGAAATTTAAACGCATTCTCCTTACCATTTTTATAATCAGTTACAGAAGCTTGATTGTCAGCTAATATCTTATCCACAATTTTTTCCATTTCACCAGCATCATCCATCTGCGCTAAATTTTTCTCCTCGATAATCTGAGATGGGTCGCCACCATTTTTATACATCTCCTCTAAAACGATTTGGGCCGCGCTAGAATTAATTTTTCCCTCTGCTACAATTCCAATTAACTCCGCGTAATTTTCGGGAGTAATTTTTATGTCACTAATTTTTTCTTGCAAATCTACTAGATGCTTGCGTATTTCAGTATTAAGATAATTTACTGTTAGTTTAAATAATTTTTCACGCGTTGCCTTAATTTCTCCAGCAGATATTTTTTCTTCTAGTTCACTGACAGTTTTTTCAAAATAATTAGCCAAATCTCTTTCAGAAACCAAAAGCTCTGCCTCTCTTTCTCCCACGCCGTACTCCTTGATAAATCTTTCTAATTTATCTTTAGGCAATTCTGGCAATTCTCCTTTTAAAGTTTCGATATAAGCATCATCAAATAACATCGGCGGGATATCCGGCTCTGGGAAATAACGATAATCAGCTGCAGTTTCCTTAACCCTCTGCGACACGGTAATATTTTTTATAGAATCCCAACCTCGCGTTTCTTGAATAATTTTTTCTCCATTTTCCAAAGCTTCAACTAATTGATATTTTTTACTTCTACTTTTGTTCCACTTAATTTATCTTCATCTTCTTTATGCACAGAAATATTAGCCTCGCAACGCATATGGCCTTTTTCCATATCAGCATCTGAAATTTCCAGATAACGACAGACTTGTTGTAATTTTTGACAAAATTCGCGAGCTTCCTCTCCGCTAGTAAAATCTGGTTCGGTTACAAGTTCCATTAACGGCACTCCAGCTCGATTAAAATCTACCAAAGAATAATTAGTTCCTTTGGGGTGAGTTAATTTTCCAGTATCTTCCTCAAGATGAATTCTGGTAACTCCAACCTTTTTTCCTTTTATCTCAAGCTCGCCTTTTTCACAAAAAGGTTGGTCGTATTGAGAAATCTGGTAACCCTTTGGAATATCAGGATAAAAATAATTCTTGCGATCAAATTTAGTATCTTTAAGAAGATTGCAATTAAGAGCTAATCCTGCTAATTGCACAAATCTAATCGCCTGACTATTGGGTACTGGTAAAGTTCCTGGTTGAGCCGTACAAACTTCGCAAATATTAGAATTAGGATCTTTATCTAATTCCATATCATTTTTGCAACTACAAAACATCTTGGACTTAGTCTTAAGTTCAACATGAATTTCCATTCCGATTGTGGCTAGGTATTTTGACATATTTTATAAGTAATTCACTTTAATCATGATAATATATTATGCTTCTTTAATCAAGAACCTGCTTATGAATGGATAAAAAGTATCGTGAATTAAGTATTATGGAAAATTACGAATTTTTTAATTTCAAATAAACTCCAAACGACTCAATCTTAAAAAAATATATTAAACGATTAATTTTTTCCAATTATTTTTATAGTATTCAAATTTTTTGCCAAATTCTTCTTTTGAAGTCTCCTTAATTCCCAAAAGATCCATCTTGCGCTTAAGATCTTTAATTACCATATCCTTGTCCGCTAAATCACTCATCTTTTCTAATTCCAAAATGTAGCCATAACCCTTGGTATTGTCCAACATAACTTTTATATTTTTCCAAGAAAAAATATTTCGCTTTCTAATCCAGATTATCTCCTTTTTAAATCCTAGAGATTCAAAAAGTCTATTAGCATTTTCGAAATCCTTCAAATTTAATTTTATTTCAATTTCCTCCCTAGCATCATCATGCATCATGCCTTTTTTCAACCAAATCTTAGCATATTTATCGCTCTTTTGGATTCGCAAATCATTTTCTCCCGAAAAATAATAGGAAGTCTGATTTTCCTTACTTATAAATTTTCCTTCTTTTTTAAAAAATTTGAGAAGTTTTTTATATTTTTCTTCATCGATCAAACTCCTAATTTCAATTTCAATATTTTTTCTTTTCATAAAATTTATTTTATTCCTGTACTGCCAAATCTTCCCTCGCCCCTCTTAGTATCATCCAATTCCTGCACTTCCTCTATTTCTGGAATCTCTACTTCTTGGATCAACATCTGTGCAATCTTATCTCCTTTTTTGATTATATATTTCTCGTCAGATAAATTTTTTAAAATTACCTTTACTTCACCTCGATAAGAGCTGTCAACTACCCCGCCCATTGTTTTAATTCCACCCCTAAAAGCCACTCCGCCCTTATCCCAAATTAATCCCACATATCCAATAGGAATTGCCATCACTATACCAGTATCACAAGCTATTATCTCATTTGGTAAAATAGAAACATCTACAACTGAATAAAAATCCATACCTGCGTCACCAATATTAGCATAACTAGGCATTTTAGCTAATGGATTTATTTTTTTAATTTTAATTTTCATAAAACTTAAAGGAGATTGCCATGCAAATTTTGAGTACAAAATTTACTCGCAATGACAAAGCGAGAATAATTTTTTACTTAATATATTTATCAATTATTTTAGATATTTCAGCAAATATTTCTTCAACTGACCTTTCACCGTCAATTGTATAGAAATTTTTATACTTTTTACTCTTACTTATTTTATCATAAACCGATAAAACTTTTTTTAGCTTTGCTTCTTCCTCAAAGAACTCCTTGCGAAATCTAGAGCTCTCTATTCTCCGGATGCATTCTTTGGGAGAAACTCTAATGAAAAAAACCAAATCCGGTTTTGGAAATTTTTCATTTATTTTTTCCAACCAAGCCAAATCATTATCCAGCGATCCAAAAGCAAACGTAGAAAAAAAATAACGGCTTGAGATAACATGATTACCCTTTTCCATAGCTGGCCAGACTTCTGATTCCAGATGATGGGCTCTGTCAGCCGCATAAAGAAGCTGGATGCCGGTATTACTAAGTTTCCATTGCTTAGTTAATATTGCCCGTATCAATCCACCCAATAAATTTCCCGAAGGTTCTGAAGTGGTGTGAAATTTTATACCCTTATCTTTTAAATATTTTTCTAAAAGACTAATTTGGGTACTTTGTCCAGAACCATCTAATCCCTCAAAAACTATAAATTTGCCCTTTTCCATATTTAGTTAATAAATAAAAATTTATTCTTCAAAGCAAATTCATTTTAACACATTTAAAAACATTAAAAAAGAACTCTTCTCGCAATCTATACAAGAAGAGTTCTCACAACTTAAAACGAACTTATTTCTGTACCCAACCTTCGGGCATTCGGCGAGGTTTATCAAAGTTCTGATTTGGAAACCGACGAATGAATTCTGCGTGAACAGGAATCATTATTTCTCTCATCGAGGGCTCAGCGGCTGGATTTATAGCCCGCATATGAAAAAGATGATGCCAATGTTCCAGACTGGTATAAATAATCAATTCAGTTTTACACGAATTGGGCAAAACTGTCCGAGCTGCTTGAGCAGTGTATTTGTCTCCGTTAGTATCTTTCATCTCAAGAAGAGCCAGATAATCCGCTTCCGCCCTAAGAACGCTCTGCTCCCACAACGCATAAGCCTCACTGCCCTCTTTAAAAAATATCGGCTTAATGAAAGTTACTCGGCTACCAAATTTACCCAAAGAATAACGGCAATACCGTTGACTCTCTTGAAGCAGAGCACAAGGACGATGCCGTACCAGCTCGTGAGTCACTGCTCGATTGACGACAAATCTCACCGCTACAAAACGGTGCCGAGCTTTGAGCTCAGGCTCAAGCTGATCTATTTTTTCAAGAGAGACTTTCTCAGCTTTTACAAATTTGCTTTCGTAGACATCAATGTCTTTGAAAAAATATGGATGTCGAGAGGCTAATGTATAAGCCATAGCCCCCACGACTTCGCAATTGGGATATTTTATTGCTATTTCTCGGAAAGCTCTCACGCTTCCAGTAACCAACAACTCTCCAGATCCAAGTGCATCAACAACCAAATATTTTGGAATGGTTTGATAAAATTCATCAAAGAACCAACGCCCCCCAATAGTCAAATAATTAACCTTTAGAGAGGCTACTCCCATTTCAAGAGTAGAATTATGCTTATGTTTCACCATTTTTTCAATAAAACCAATCGCGGAAGATTCTGTTATATTATCTTCGGCCTTATAACAGACTTTCCCGCATAATTCAATTCTCTGCGCTAACGAAAGCTCGTCAGATAAAATTTCAAACGACGGCGGAATTACGATAGCTTTATCATATAATTTAATCATGGCGAATCTCCTTCGTCTCTTTAATTTGCTCAAAATGAGCCTCTATTGAAAATCCAAATACAAAGTACTATTAAACAGCATACAGCTAAAATCATAAAAAAGTCAAATAAAAAAATTTGATTCGAGAAAAGCTAATCCTTCATCACAATATCATGTTCGCCCCGGCGAATATCAAAACGATTAGG
>Ga0076203_141_pt1 | contig 8015 bp, 9 predicted proteins | sample RifGroE2_FD_67809 | JGI IMG/M metagenome (GOLD analysis project Ga0076203, IMG submission 67809) | Parcubacteria (Moranbacteria) bacterium GW2011_GWE2_35_164
GTTTGTTAATATATAAATACAATATTTTCTAATAGTTTTATTTTAACAAATGTTTTATGAATCTACAAGAGCTATTTGATAAAATCGAAAATGAAATGAAATTGCGCAATTTTAGTCGAAAGACAATTAAAGCTTATTTGGGGTGTCTGGGAGATTATTTCGTGCATATTAAGACTATTAAAAAAGAGCCAGATATTCAAATTATAAAGAAGTATTTATTGGAGAAACAAGCTAAAGGCCTATCATCGCAGACTATTAATTTATATCTCCAATCAATAAAATATTTTTATAGAGAAATTTACAAATCTAATACGAATATTGATATTAAATTTGCAAAAACTGCCAGCAAACTTCCTGTGGTTTTATCTCGCGCTGAGATTGATAAAATTATTTCCAAAATTGATAATCAAAAGCATAAAATGATAGTCGCGTTGGCTTATGGATGTGGGTTGCGAGTGAGCGAGGTGGTTAATTTAAAAATCAAAGATGTGTGTATAGATGAATTAGTGCTTCACATCAAGGGCGCTAAAGGCAACAAAGACCGCATAACTATTTTTCCTGAAAAGCTAAAAGAAAGCATAGGAAGTATGGTAGTTGATAAAAAGGGGACCGAATATTTGTTTGGAAGTCAAATGGGTGGTAAATTGACTGAAAGGACAGCCCAAAAAGTTTTTGAAAACGCTCTGCGAAAATCAGGAATAAAGAAAGAGGCAACTTTCCACTGCCTTCGTCATAGTTTCGCTACGCATTTATTAGAAAACGGAGTGGATGTAAGATATGTGCAAGAATTATTAGGTCATGCCAATATCCGAACGACGCAGATTTATACCAAGGTTACTAATCCAGCCCTACGAAAAATTAAAAGTCCGTTGGATGTCTAAAATGTTAGTTGAGATTTCTGTGCCACCGCTAAAGCTAAGGCGACACGCGGTCCACTTCTAAATTTCTGAGTACAGAAATTTATTTGGTCGAAATGACAATTGAGAGCTCGATTTAATTAACGCATATGAAAAAGAAGTATAAAAAAATATTAGTAGGAATGTCTGGCGGAGTGGATTCCAGTGTGGCGGCTTTACTGTTGCAAAAAGAAGGATATGAAGTGAGCGGAGTTTTTATTGATTTTATTGGTGGCGAAAAAAGTGAGCGAGATTTTCAAAAGGCAAAAAAAATTGCTGATAAGTTAAAAATTTCAATTGATAAAATTGATGCACGCGAAATTTTCCAAAAAGAAATTATTGATAAATTTGTAGCTGATTATAAAAAAGGAATTACTCCTAACCCGTGTGTTTTTTGTAATCCTGAGATGAAGTTTAAGATTTTGATTGATGAAGCAGATAGAAGAGGTGTTAGCTATATTTCTACAGGTCATTATGCAAGAGTCATGGAACATGAATCATTGAGCATGGAACAGGGAAAGCAAGATACAAGATACAAGATACAAGATACAAACAAATTTCAAAGTTTAAATTTAGAATTAAAAACAAATGATCATTCTCCACACCTCCTCTTTAATTCTCCCTCTGCGCCACCGCTAAAGCTAAGGGCGACACGCGGTCAGAGAGGGGGAGAGGATGATTGTTTCGGTTTGTCGAAGGCGAGGGATGATAGCAAAGATCAGAGTTATTTTCTTTATCGTTTGACGCAAGACCAACTAAGTAGAATTATTTTTCCTTTGGGAGATTATCTAAAAAGTGAGGTGCGAAAAATTGCCGAGGAAAATAATTTTGGCATAAAAAGTGAGGAGGAGTCACAGGATGTGTGTTTTATCGCAGACAATGATTTCAATAAATTTATTAGCAAACAACTTGCTAATAAACCAGGAAAAATTGTGGATAACTTAGGGAAGGTTTTAGGTAAGCACAAGGGTTTGCATTTCTACACGATTGGACAGAGAAAAGGAATCAATTTGGGAGGAGATGGGCCATATTTTGTAGTTAAAAAAGATTTGGCTAATAATAATTTAGTGGTAGCTAATAATTTCACAGAAAGCCTATGGCGAGATGAATTTGAAATTAAAGATGTGAGTTGGATTAATTTGGAGTTAAGCCCGTCACTCGCGAGTGACAGGTTGGAGGCAAAGGTTAAAATTCGTTATCGGACGGAAGAAATCTATGCTATAATAAGTGAAGTGAAAGTGAAAGAGGGAGCGGATAAAATTTATAAAGTAAAATTAGATCAACCTCAAAAAGCCATCACCTCCGGGCAATCAGCAGTCTTTTATTCAAAGGAAGGTGAGGTTTTGGGTGGAGGAATAATTGTTTAAGTTATATAATTATGAGCTATAATACACAATCAACTGATGGAATGAGCGTAGATGAAATAAGAATGAAACGAGCTTCTTTGACTCGAGAATTAATCATGCTCAAGGAAGAGCATCAGAGATAAGAATGAATTACTGGAAGAATTGGAAGGTAAAAAAGGAAAAATGAGAGCGCTGGAAAATGAAATATTGCAATTGGAGAGCACTTTAGTGGAAAAAGTCAAAACAAAGAAAATAGCCCTGCTGGAGATGAATCAAATGCAGGATAAATCAGGGGATATAGAAGCCCGGATGAAAAGCAATGAGCATGGGAAAGAAAAATGGCAGGACGAAATGCGGGATATGGATAGGGAGATTAAAAAACTGGAAATTCAGATAAGGGAAATGTGAGGGAGAAATTTTAAATTTAGAATTTTAAATTTCAACCCGTCAGTCGCGACTGACAGGTTAAAATTAATAAAAATATGGGAATTAAAGCTAAAATAGAAACGTTTGCCTCTAGCAAGGGAATAACTCTTCGGGATTATCAAAAATCTAATTTGCGAAACATCGAAAGAGATTTCGAAAGTAAAAAAATAGAAGTAGACGCTGTAATTGCAATGGTAAGTAGAGAAATTGGAAAAGAGGGAAGATTTTTGAGCTCTGGTGAATTGAGAGAATTGAAGAGTAAGATTAAGTAGAAATTATTCGAGAATTTAGGAATCTAGGAATTTGGGAATTTATGATTGTTAAAATGTTAAATTATTACAAGATATTGAGATCCCCGATAAGTAAATTTCTATAGTTCATTCTTCGCTAAGAAATTTTACTTTCGAGGATGACAAATCCGATGGTCTTGTCATCCTCGCGGATGCGGGGATCTCTAATAAATAAAAAATTAATATATTTATATTTTAATAGAAAAATTTTTATGCAAGCTAAAGAAATCAGACAAAAATATTTAGAATTTTTTAAATCAAAAGGGCATGCTATTATTCCCTCGGCTTCAGTGGTGCCGGAAAATGATCCAACTGTTCTTTTTACGACCGCCGGGATGCATCCATTGGTACCTTATCTGATGGGCGAAATTCATCCTCAAGGAAAAAGATTGGCTGATAGTCAAAAATGTATTCGTACTGGGGATATTGATGATGTGGGAGACAATCGCCATCTGACTTTTTTTGAAATGCTTGGGAATTGGTCGCTGGGAGATTATTTTAAAAAAGAAGCCATTGCTTGGAGCTTTGAATTTTTAACTGATGAAAAATGGCTCGGGCTTGATCCAAAAAAAATTTATGTGACGGTTTTCGCCGGTGATGAAAATTCTCCAGTAGATAATGAATCAATTGAAACTTGGAAAGAACAATATAAAAAAGTAGGAATTGAAGCGGGGGTATGCGGTGAAAATGAAAAAGCCCAGAGTGATTCTCGTATTTTTCTTCTGGGGGCTAAAGATAATTGGTGGGGACCAGCTGGAGAAACCGGACCTTGCGGACCATGCAGTGAAATGTTTTATGATGTGCGACCAGAGGAAGGGGAATTGACCGGAAAAACTCATGAAGAGTGGGTGGACGAATTTCGGATTATGGAAATTTGGAATGATGTGTTTATGGAGTTTAATAAAGTTGCTCCGGGGAAATTCGAAAAAATGGAACAGCAAAATGTGGATACTGGAATGGGATTGGAACGAACGATTACAGTTTTAACCGGTAAGGAAAATGTTTTTGACACGGATTTATTTTTGCCGATTATTTCAAAAATTGAAGAACTATCTGGAAAGAAATATCTTTTTACAAAAGGTGATTTGGGATTTGAGGAAATGCCAGAATGTTGGATTACAGACATGAAATCCATGAGGATTATCGCTGACCACATTAAAGCTAGTGTTTTTATTATTGCTGATGGAATTGAACCGTCTAATACGGAGAGAGGGTATGTGCTTCGTCGTTTGATTCGTCGCGCCATTCGCCAAGGCCATCTTTTGGGAATTAATAATAATTTTACAGTTGAGATTGCAAAAGTTGTTCAAGGAATGTACGGAGAAGTATTTCCAGAAGTATTGAATGAAAAAGTTTTAGCAGAGTTGCAAAAAGAAGAAGAGAAATTTAGAAAGACTTTGGATGTTGGAATAAAAGAATATGAAAGAGTTGAGCATTATATACAATCAATAAAAAATGACGTTGAAAAATTAAGGAAAGTATTGTTATTTATTAGAGATAACAACTTTAAACAAAACCTTTCTTTGATTGAACTTAAAGAAAATTTTGTTAAGCGTTATCTAGATTACACTCCGTTTGAAAAAATATTTAAATACTATAATGAGAATCTTAAAAAATATTTAAGTCCATTGAAACCTTTAAATGAAAAAGAATTTGATAAAATCAAGGAAAGTTTAGGTGAGAGTGAATTTATATTTGATGAAATGGATAATGCTTTAAAAAATATCAAATTAAATGGAGTTTTTGTATTTTATTTATATCAAACATCTGGCTTACCATTTGAAATTATTAAAGAAATCGCAGATGAAAAAGGATTGGGAATTGATGAAGATAAATTTAATGAAGAATTAAAAAAACACCAAGACTTATCTCGCACTGCTTCGGCTGGAATGTTTAAGGGTGGACTTTCCGATAATAAAGAAGAAACAACTGCTTTGCATACCACGGCGCATTTGATGCTGGCGGGACTTCGCAAAGTTTTAGGCGAGCATGTGCATCAAAAAGGATCAAATATTAATGGCGAGAGATTGCGTTTTGATTTTTCGCATCCCCAAAAAATGACTGACGAAGAAAAAAAACAAGTAGAAGAATTTACGAATGGTGCCATTAATGCAAAAGTGCCAGTAGAAATGAATGAGATGAGCTTGGATGAAGCTCGTGCTCAAGGAGCAGAAGGCGCATTTGAAAATAAATATGGCGAGGTGGTAAAAGTTTATAAAATAAATGGATACTCCAATGAAATTTGTGGCGGCCCGCATGTATCAAACACGGGGGATATTAAAGGAAAATTTAGGATTGCCAAAGAGGAATCAAGTTCCTCTGGTGTACGTCGCATCAAGGCCATATTAGAATAATACGAATGACGCGAATTTTATGCGAATGATGCAAATATGCAAATAAAATAAAATTGTTAAATTGTTACATTGTTTTAATGCTAATATGCTAACGTGTTAAAAAGTCATTATTTTTATGGAATTAGGAATTACAAAAGAAAAAGCGAAAGATTTATTGGATGAATATGTAAAAGATCCAATTATTAAATTGCATATGATTGAATCGGAAGCGATTATGCGAGCTTTGGCAGAAAAATTTTATAAGGAAGAAGAGCCCGCCGTCACTGAGGCTATGGCGGACGAGTGGGGCATAATTGGACTTTTGCATGATATTGATTGGGAGATGGTAAAAGATAATCCAGCAGAACATTGCGTACGGGCGCAGGAAATTTTGAGAAACAACGGCGCCAGTGAGTTTTTAATTGAAACTATCGTATCGCATGTGTATGGGATGGAAATAATTCCAGCTTTTAAAGATAAAGTAAGAAATTCAAAAATTCAACATTGCTTAGTGGCAGCGGAAACCCTGACCGGATTAATCGTCGCTTCGGCTTTGATGCAACCTGATAAAAAATTAGCTAGCGTTAGTTTGGAATCTCTGAAAAAGAAATTTAAAAGTAAAAATTTTGCGGCCAGATGCAATCGTGATTTAATTCTCGAATGCGAAAAAGCCGATGTGCCGTTGGACGAGTTTCTGGCCTTGGGGCTTAAAGCACTTCAAAATATTTCTGGAAAATTAGGTTTATAATTTTTTTTAAATAAAAATATGAGCAGGGGCGGATTAAATTTTTTCTTAGCACTTTACATTATTTTTTTCTTGCTACTAGTTACTCCTTTTGGAGCGTTGTTCTTTTTGATTTTTGGCAAAGCATCTTTCTTTATTGCTTTGGGTACACTAGCTCTAGCCATTGGAGTTATTTACACCCAAAGACAGGAGATTATCAAAGAGAGTATGATTTTTGATTTAGTGGTTTTGCTTCCAGTTTTAGCTACGGTAATTGTAGGAAGGCTGTTTTGGGTAAAATTAAATAACAAAGAAATTGGCAGTAGTATTTCAAATGAAGAAGTCTCTTTGTATCTGGGAATTTTGGGATTAATTACTCTTATAATATTATGGCTAGATAATCGCAGGAAAAAATAAATTAGATTTTATATATTGTTGTATTGCTAAATTGTTATATTGTTAAATTGTTGTATTGTTCTTTGCTCCATGTTATATGATACATGTTTTATGCTACTTGCCCCATGCTAATATGATTCATGTTCTATGATTTCACTGATTTCCCTTGCAAGAATAAAATAAATATGATAATTTTATAATATTGCTGTAAATACTTTTTTGAGTAGATAAGGATAGTTCGTCGTATAAACAAATAGATAGTCAATAATAAATCGAAAGGAGGCGATTGAGACTATCAAAAGAGGCAGAAACTTTTTCACAAGTTGTTCACTCAACGATGGAGGTTTCAATGAAGCAAAAAACGTTTTCCATTCTTGCACTGTTGGCAACAGCTCTCGCTATGATTGTGGGTAACGCAGCCGCGAGTGATAGTACCCGGGATAGCAGTAATGTTCAGGCTTTGATTAACGGTCAAATTCAAACGGTGATGACGGCGACAGATACAACAGGAGGTACCCCGCCCATTACGATGGTCAGCGGCCAAACCAGCCTGCAGTCTCAGCCGAACACGGACATTCTCGGCACCCAAGGCCTTACGGCAAACGTCACCAGGCAGACTCAAATTCAACTCGCAATCAATGCTGCCGGTAATACCCAGTCCTCAGTCTTGACCGCTAATACCGCACAAGATGCTTCCCCCGTCGATCCATCGGGAAGTGGTGCACAACTCGTAACCGGAAAAAACTTCGCTGAGGCCGTCAATCCCAATGGAGGAGGAGGTAACTCTTTCCACGCCGGAAAGAATTTTATTGCTTCCACCCCCATTGAGGCCGCGGCATGTTTGATGACCACCTCTATCGCCACGTGATGAGCCGATGAGCTGAGGCGCTAATTAGAGGTAATGGACCCGGAGTGTAGAATTTTACACTTCCGGGTTCTCTTTATTTTTATAAAGTATATATTTTTTTTAATATAAAATTTAGTATTATCGTCATTGCGAAAAATTATGTACTCATAATTTTGTGGCAATCCCCAATGATGCTTCTCTAAATATAACGAGATTGCCACGTCGGAGTACCGACTCGCAATGACGGGTTGTATTATTCTTATGGTAGTAAGATAGAATGTTAAAATGCTAATATGTTAATATGTTATCGTGATTTCCATTTGACAAAACAAAAACTTTTCTATATTATTATCTTGCGCTACTAAGTAGCAGTTTTTTTAATAGTGAAATTAATTTTTTACAACTTAAAAAGAAACCAAGAAAAACAGTTAAAAAGAAGACTAAATCTCCTGCGATGTCTTATGTTTTTAACACGCTTCAAAATAAGCCTGTTGATTCACAAGGACCTTTCAAGCGAGGAGTTTGCCTAAGCGTAAAAACAACTACACCTAAGAAGCCTAACTCCGCTTTGCGAAAAATTGCTCGTGTAAGATTGACAAACGGAATGGAAGTAACAGCCTATATCCCTGGAATTGGACACAACTTGCAAGAGCATTCCATCGTGATGATTCGCGGAGGAAGAGTAAAAGATCTTCCGGGTGTGCGTTATCATATTGTGCGAGGAGTATTGGATACTGCCGGAGTGGACGGACGAAAT
>Ga0076203_183_pt1 | contig 7832 bp, 10 predicted proteins | sample RifGroE2_FD_67809 | JGI IMG/M metagenome (GOLD analysis project Ga0076203, IMG submission 67809) | Parcubacteria (Moranbacteria) bacterium GW2011_GWE2_35_164
AGAAGGAAAAATAGTTTTTGATTAAAAGATGTTACTGATGGTTTTGAAAAATAATTTGTAGAGTTCTACTCTTATGACTTTTGGAAATTTTAAAGCTCCCAAAAATACTGATAAATATTATTGGACCAGACACAGCGTTGGCAAGATGATGCAATATGGTCTTAGCGCGCAAAGAGCCATCAGAGTAATCAGAAGTTATCAAAGAATAGAACTGGGCGTAGCTAAAAATACGGTGGCTGTAATGCAACCAGTTTCAGTTAAAACTGATAAAGATGGCAAGAAGAAATGGAGCCAGGAAATTTGGGTGATGTACCAATCGCACAAAGTGCGAAATTCGAAATCTCAAATTCTAAATCTCAAACAAACTTCAAGTTCAAGCCCGTCAGTCGCGACTGACAGGCTAAAAAATCAATTATTCTCGCAAAATCAATTAAAAATCATCAGTGTCTGGCGCTATCCTGGAGTGAGTCCAAAAAACAATCCCATCCCGAGTGAAATTTTGGAAGAGGTGGGTGATATGATATGAGGAATTTAGGAATGTGGGAATTTATGAATTTGAGAAAATAGAAAATATTTAATCTTCATAAATATAATAAAAACTAAAATAACGAAAAAATATGGAAACTGGTAATATTGAACAAAAACTAATATCAATAATGTGGTTATTATTTGTTTTGTTTGTAATTATCGTAGCTGTTACAATTTTGCGTAAGATAACGCCATCCAAAAAAGAGCCTGAATTACTCGAAGCACCACGAACAGGTAAGCAGTTATTTATACTTCATGGTATTCCTATGATTATTTATATGACTTTTGCAGCGATGATTATGATTTTAAAGGTCTCTTCAGGAATAGCTATTTTTTTTGGAGGATTATTTTATTTAATAATCCCTCTTTCTATAATACTTCCGTCATTTTCAAAAGGTAATAAATGGGCAGATGGAACACGTATCTTCTTTTCAAGTCTTATTTTATACCCATTTTCATTCGTAGTAGTTGCGTTATTGGTTGTGGGAATAGGAAATTTTGTTATAAAATTATTGGATTTTTTAAGATAGTTAAAGAAAAAAGTGTTGTCTTATTTTTTATACATTATTGGATGATAGGAAAAAGCTACTTAGATTAGCTAGAGGATGTTTAATTAGCGAAGGTCTTGATTAAATTTAATTTAAATGATAGTATATTATTCGTTGGTAATGAGGCAATCAATTGCCTTATTTTTTAGATTATAAATAACACATATGGCCCTATCGTCTAGTGGTTAGGACAGCAGGTTTTTCAGCCAGAGGCTGATCACCCTCTGGGTGACATCCTACAAAAAATATGTTCTATCTTTATATAATCAAAAGTAAAGTTAAAAAATATTATTATATAGGCAGTACGGAAGATTTGAGAAGAAGAATGGTCGAGCATAATCAAGGCAAGACAAAATCTATAAAACATCTGACGCCATTTGAGTTGATATATTATGAAGCGTATGCTATAAAAAGATTAGCACGCAAAAGAGAATTAGAGCTAAAGAATAACAGTTTTAAAAAGAAAGAATTGCTTGAAAGATTAGAGCAATAAATTATGGCCCTATCGTCTAGTGGTTAGGACAGCAGGTTTTCATCCTGTAAACAGGGGCGGGTAGCTTATCTTTTTTATATTGTCTAAGGGGAATCGAAGGGCGCGAGTAGAAAGCGAGTGAGCGCAGCTTTCTGTGTGTAGCGCCCAGGCTTCGAGTCGGAGCGAGAAGGATTTTCCTTAGGGCTACTAAAAAACATAAAACCCGCTTTTTAGCGGGTTTTATGTTTTTAAAAGTGCCCTTGGGAATCGAACGGGTAGAAAGTGAATAAAATAATTTTTAGCAAAAAATTATTGCAATGAACGTCGACAAACACGGGTTAAGGAGTGTTTGGCGCTACCCAGGGCAAGGAATGAGTGAGCGACGGCGAATGAATGACGCGGAATTCCCCTTAGGGCTGCTGATAACAAAATAAAAAATATCCATAATTAGAATGGTTTTTTCATTTTTTGTGCGTCATAGCTATTATATATGTTATAATAGATATTGATTGAAATTAAATTGATTAAAAATTTTATATATGGAAACAATTATTTTACTTAACAAGAAAGAAGATAAAAAAGGAGAGGAGAAAATAATTGCGATAATGCAACAATTGTCTGTTTTGAATGAAAAAAATAATAACTTAGCCGGTCAAAATAGAGAATTGCGTGAAATGGTGGACAGCAAGCTTTCTGAAACCCACCAAGCCACCCAAAGCAATATCTTAGCTAGCAATAGAAATATCCAAGAAATTCACAATCAATCAGTCCAGCAAATTACCAGCATTACCGAAAAACTTTCCAAGTTAGAAGAAACTAATCGCCAGGTTATCGGCTTTACAGAGCAGCTTAAGAGTCTGCAGGATATTTTAAAAAATCCCAAGCAAAGAGGGGTGCTGGGCGAATATTTTCTTGAAGAAACTTTGCGTAATGTTTTACCGCCCAATGCTTATCAGATGCAGTATAAATTTAAGGATGGATCAATTGTGGACGCGGTGGTTTTTGTGAAAGATAAAGTCGTGCCAATTGATTCCAAATTCTCCTTAGAAAATTATGAAAAAATTATAAATAGCAAAGATAGCGCAGAAAAAGAAAAATATGAAAAACTTTTTAAGCAAGATTTGAAAAACAGAATTGATGAAACCGCTAAATATGTAAAGCCATCGGAAGATACTATGGATTTCGCTTTTATGTTTATTCCTTCGGAGGCGATTTATTATGATTTGTTGATTTCCCGAGGAGCGGCTCAAATAAGCTCTGGCGACTTGATCGAATATGCCTTTAAACAAAAGCATGTTATCATTGTTTCGCCCACAAATTTTCTAGCTTATCTGCAGACAGTTCTGCAAGGATTAAAGGCAATGCAAATTGAAGAGAATGCCAAGGAGATCAGAGCTAATGTGGAAAAGCTAGGCAAACACATTCTTTCTTTCGATGGATTTATGAAAAAATTGGGTGCGAGTATGAGCACGACAGTTAATCATTACAATAGTGCTCAAAAAGAATATGCTAAAATAGATAAAGATGTAGTGAAAATTACTGAAGGAGAAAAATCTATTGAGCCGTTAATTATCGACAAGCCGAGACTAGAAGAATGATAAAACTAGGGTGCACATGTTTGAATAATATTTTTTAGAAACTGAATATTTTAAATTTATGAAGGTAACATTGAGTAAATATGCGGGGTTTTGCGATGGGGTGAATAGGGCTTATGAAAAAGTCAGAGAAATCGCGCTTGATCCAAGGGTAAAAAAACCTATTTTTGTTTTAGGCTCTTTGGTGCATAATAATGATGTGATTAAAAAAATAGAGAAGTTAGGGGTAAAGAAAATTGATTTTAATGGTTCTATCAGTGAAGTGGTTGATAAGTTAAATGGCGAAATTGGAACGTTAGTTATAACAGCGCATGGCATCGGACCAAAGATATTTGAGATTGCCAAAGAGAAAGGAATCAATGTAGTGGATACCACTTGCCCCAAAGTAATTAAAGCGCAGAGATTGGCCAAAGTGCAAGGGATTTATCGTTGGGCGGACAAAAAAGCGCAGATTATTTCATCTGTGGAGGATGTCGAGAATCTTGATATAAAAGATAATCAAAAGATAGCCGTAGTTTCTCAGACTACCCAGAACAAGGATTTCGTCGATAGAGTAACGGAAAAAATTATAGCCAGATATCCCGAGGCTGAAATTTTGGATACAGTCTGCCTTACCACTAAAAATAGACAAGAGGAGGTAGCACAACTAGCCAGAGAGAATGATTTGGTTTTTGTGGTGGGCTCAGCCGAGAGCTCCAATTCCAATCGATTATGGGAAATTGCTAAAAATATTAATAACAATACTCATTTCATTGAAAGACTAGCTGATATAAAGGAAGAGTGGTTGGAAAATATCGAGTGTGTAGGCATCACTGGCGGAGCATCTTCTCCCCAATGGGTCATTAAAGACGTTGTTAAATATTTAGAAAGATTAAATTAAACTGTTAATAACAAGAAAATGAAAAACAAAAATCAATTCGGACACGTGGAAAAAATAGATCGCAAGAGGGTTCATTTTATCAATATAACCTCTTTTTTAATGGGTTTTGCAGCAGCACTTTTTGCCTATGTGGTATCTTCTTATTTCAAAGAAGTTTTAGGAACAGATAATGTGGGATTTATTTATCTGCTAGCGTATTTGATAATTTTATTTATACTGCTTCATTTGCATAAAATTGTTTATATATTCGGAAAATCATTTATCCTGCATCTCTCTGTAGTTTTGAAAATAATTTCCGTCTGTGGTCTTTTAATTTTCCCAGTTTCCTTTACGGGTATTTGGTTTATGATTCTTTATACCATAGCCGGAACTTTATCCTGGACTATTCTAAGTAGCATCCTGGAATCTTTTTCAGTAGACAATGAGTCAGGACGAATCAGGGGGATGCATCTATCGATTTCAAATGCTGGTTATTTAGTGGGACCGCTTTTGTCAGCACAGCTATTGAACAAATATGGTTTTGATGGAGTATTTTTCGTTTCCCTGGTAGTTTATGTTTTTATATTAATTTTTAATTTAGTTTATATCAGGAGAACTAACCATCGATTCAGAACAAAAATAAATGTTAATGAATTATTGAAAAAAGTATACAAGAGGAAAAATATAATGAGAATTTATTATGTTTCTTTTGTTTTAGAATTTTTTTATGCCTTGATGATTATTTACGTGCCTATTTATTTGTTGGAAAAAGGTTTCACTTGGGATCAATTGGGGGTAGCTTTTACTGTAATGCTTATACCTTTTGTATTAGTCCAGTATCCGGTGGGGCTAATGGCCGATAAAAAAACCGGAGAAAAAGAATTTTTAATTTTTTCTTTCTTCATCTTAGGAATATCAACTCTTTTATTTTATCTCTCGGATAGCAAGGATATTATGGTTTGGACGACTATATTGGTTTTAGGGAGAATTGGGGCGGCGCTGATAGAAATTCTAAGAGAATCATATTTCTTTAAGCGAATTGATGGAAATGATGTGGATATTGTTGATTTTTTTAACACCTCGCGGCCAGTGGCTTTTATCATAGCAACCGCTATTTCTAGTATTCTATTATTATTCTTTTCTACTACTTCTGTATTTTTGTTAGTAGCCATAGTTTGTTTTTCCGCTATTTATCCCGCTTTAAAATTGGCGGATAATAAATCAGAAAGAGACGCGAAAAAAGAATTAGTGTGTTAATTTCTGATAATTTACTGCAGTTTGCTGACTATTTATGAGCGATGTGATATAATGCAAATATAAGACGGCTATAAGTAGTCCAATTCTATGAAAAAAGAAATTAGGAAATTAAATAAAACTTCTAATCATAGCTATTCAATTGTGCTTCCCAAAGAGATGGTGAGAAAATACAAATGGAGGGAAAAACAGAATTTGATAGTGGAAGAGCGTGGCAAGGGCGTCTTGGTTATTCGAGATTTGAAAAAGAGATGAGCTGGAGTATATACCTAGGTATATACTAAATTAGATATAATTTATGAATATAAAAATTTTAGAAAACGTTATATTGGCGCCACAAACCACCTTCAAAATAGGGGGAGTGGCTAAATTTTTCACAGAAGTATTTAACGATGATGAGGTTATTGAAGCCGTAAACTATGCTAGAGAAAACAATTTAGAAATATTTATTTTGGGTGGCGGGTCCAATGTTCTAATTAGTGATAAGGGTTTTGATGGATTGGTGATAAAAATAAAAAATAGCGAAATTGAAATTAACGGGTGTGAGATTAAATGTGAAGCAGGGGTGAGTTTGATGAATCTGGTTAATTTTTCAGTCGCTAATAATTTAGTTGGCATAGAATGGGCCGCTGGAATCCCGGGAACAGTCGGCGGGGCAATTAGGGGCAATGCGGGGGCTTTTGGGGGAGAGATGAAAGACGCAGTGGTAGAAATAAAAATTCTAGATATAACTGAAAATCCTTTAAAAATAAAATATTGCAAAGGTGAAGAGTGTAAATTCAATTACAGAAGCAGTGTGGTTAAGGAAAATAAAAATATTATCCTAATTGGGGCTAAATTAATTTTAGAAAAGAAAGTTAACCAAGATAGCGAAAAAATGGTGGAGGAAATAGTTTCCAAAAGAAAGCAAAACCATCCCACTGATCCGAGCGCAGGAAGTTTTTTCAAAAATCCAATAGTGAATAATACTGGAATAATAGAAAAATTTGAGCATGATATGGAAATGAAAATGCGCGGAGGGAGGAGCTCAAGTAAGTGAAAAGCATGCTAATTTCATAATAAATACTGAAAATGCTAGCGCAGAAGACGTAATAATCCTAAGCAGTTTTTTAAAACAGAAAGTAAGGGATAGTTATGGGATACAGCTGGAAGAAGAGATTAATAGGATTGGATTTTGAGAGGTCAAATCTGACAGGTCGAGTATAATTAATTAATGATAAAATTATATATTTTTAATAAAAATATATAAAATTATCCAAAACAGTATGAATATAAAATATCTTTACAAAAATATTACCATAGATGACAAGCAACGAGAATATATTGAAAAGAGATTGGTTCCGCTAGCTAAATTAACTGAAAATATTTTAAAAACTGAAATAGAGCTGGATATGGACAAAAAGGGCCTATATCGCATAGAAGTAATGATTCATACGCCTAGGGATATGTTTAGGGCTGAAGAAACTACTGCGAGTGTTGAGGGATCTATTGATTTGGTGGCAGAAGAATTGAGAACGCAAATGACGAGAAAAAAAGAAAAAATTTGGACCAAAATTATGCGTGGCGCCAGATCGGTAAAGAAGAAGATGTCTATTGATAAAGACGCTAGATTTTAATTTATTGTGAATCAAGAATCAAGAATTATGAATTAAGAGTTTAAGAAGATGGAAATCCGGAAAATGTAAAAACCGCAGTGTGTCATCTTGAGTGCAACGATAGTGGAGTCGAAAGATCTGTTTAGGAAGCAGATTCCTCCACTCCTAAATTTATGAGTACACAAATTTATTCGGTCGGAATGGCATGTTGATAGTATGTTGAAATGTTAGTATGCTAACGTGTTAAAATGCTTGCACTCTTGACTTTTTCTCTAAAAAATATATGATTAAGTCTGTGGTCATTTGAGACTAGGTAATTTTTGATTTATAAAAGATATGTTGGCAATTATAAAAACTGGAGGAAAACAATATAAAGTTAAAGAGGGCGATAAGATTAAAATTGAAAAAATCCAAGGCCAAGAAGGAGATACTGTTGTATTTTCTGAGGTTTTATTCGTAGGAGATGAAAAAGAAGCAAAAGTTGGTACTCCAATGCTAGCTGGCGTTACAGTTGAGGGAAAAGTTTTATCTCAAGAAAAAGATAAGAAAGTCTGGGGAATTAAGCATAAACCGAAAAAGAGATACAAAGTTAAATTTGGCCATCGTCAGCAAATTACAGTTGTAGAAATTACTAAAATTGGCTAAATAAAAGCAATATTTAAATACTTTTAAAACTCTTCGTGCAAGCGGGGAGTTTTTTTGTATATCTCTACGAATTACGAGGTCCCTACGAAGTACGAATTAATACGAATTTACAAAGATTAAGTGTTTGTTGCTTAGTTAGCGAGTTAATATATCGGCGAATTGATAATTAGGATTTAAGATGTACGATCTATGATTTAAGAAATTATACAAAATACTAGATACAAAATACTAAATTCTAAAATAAAACAAGACTCGGGTCCAGGATTGGACGCGAGTCTCGGTAAAAATTAGCCCCAAAAAGGTCCAACATTCTTTGCTCTGCGCATTGTTCTTTGT
>Ga0076203_177_pt1 | contig 7461 bp, 11 predicted proteins | sample RifGroE2_FD_67809 | JGI IMG/M metagenome (GOLD analysis project Ga0076203, IMG submission 67809) | Parcubacteria (Moranbacteria) bacterium GW2011_GWE2_35_164
TTCCTTGAGATAATAATAAAGCGCCAGATTTGAACCAATTGTATCGCTGTCTGGCCGACTATGCGCAAAAAGCAAAATCTTATTAGATTTTTTTATTATATATTTAAGTGTATTAAATTCTTTTTCAAATTTCATAAGAATCTCATTAAAACATAAAAGCATTAAAGCACAAAAGCATCAAAAACAGTACGCGATTTTGAATTATAAAAATTCAATTACATTTTTGTTTTAATGTTTCTATGTTTTAATGCTTTAATGATCGAAGGATTTTCTCTATTTCGTCAGCTTCGACCTCGGTCTTATCCAATTTAAAAACTAACCTGGGGAGTATTTTCATATGCAGCTTTTTGTTGAGAATTCTTTGAATGTTGCTCTTTTCATTTTTTAAAGCGGTCATTACATAAGCGCCTTCTTTCTCCGGAAAAACACTTACGAATACGTTAGTGTAGCGCAAATCACTGGTGGTGTCAACTTTAAACACCGTCAAAAAACCGAATCAGAGAATTAACTTTTTGCATTCTAAAAGACAAGTTACTTAAATTTTAAATTTAGAATTTTAAATTTTAAATCAAATCCTAAATTTAAATTTTTTAAAAATTATTTATTTGAAATTTCCACCTGTCGACCCGCTCCAACATAACTTTAGTAAGGCGAGTGGGCAAACATTTTAAATTTAAAATTTTAAATTATTTACAGTTTTCTCCTCACTTCTTCTTCTTTATATGAGTATAAGACATCGTCTATCATCAATTTTGTTCCACCGGCGAAAGTTACCCCGCATTCATTGCCAGATTTTACTTCCTCTGTGGCTTTTTTATTCTGTTCTAGATTTTCTAGCACACCTTTACCGATTATTTCTTTTTCTCGCTTCACTTCTAGCAGAGATTTTTTTACAATTTTACCTTCAATTACTTTTCCTCCTACAATCATATCAGTCTTTCCATTTTTAAAGATGGCTAAAATTTTCATTCTGCCAAAATCAGTGCGGACAATTTCCGGAGGCAAAAGATCAGCCATGTCATTTTTTATCACTTCTACTAATTCATAAATCACATTAAAAGATTTGATAATCACATTTGCTTTTTCGGCCATTCTTTTGGCTACTGTAGTCGCTGTTACGCTAAAACCAAAAATAATTGCCCCGGTGCTTTCGGCTAGTTTGACATCTGACTCAGTGATATTACCCACTCCAGTATTAACATATTCCAGTATCACTTCTTCTGACTTTATCGCAGAAAGAATTTGATCAATTGCCTCCAAAGACCCAGGCACATCGGCTTTAATGATAACATTCAATCTTTTTATTTGATCATTGTCTAAATTTTGATATAAATCTTTTTTGCTTCTGATCACATTTCGTCCAACAGTTGAACCAAATCCTCCTTTGGATCTCATTTTCAAAACCGTTTCTTTTTCAGCTACTTGGATAATATCATTCACTTCCGGCGTGCCATTGATACCCATTATTACCACCGGCTCAGATGGCCCAGCCACATCAATCTGCTTGCCGGTAAAATCTTCCATTCTCTTGATACGGCCAAAAGTTTTTCCGATTACAATGTCTTGACCAACCTTTAAGAAGCCAGTTTTAATCAAAACGGTTGAAATTGGTCCGGATTTTGGATCGAGATGAGACTCCAAAACTACGCCTAGACCATTATTTTTGCGGCTCGCTTTAAGTTCAAGAACTTCCGAAACCAATAAAATACTATCCAATAGTTCTTTGATACCCAAGTTTTTCTTAGCACTAATCTCATTGGCGATTACATTGCCACCCCATTCCTCAATTACAATTTCTAATTCTGCCAATTCTTGTTTGACTCTTTGCGCGTTAGCTTCCGGTTTATCAATTTTATTAATGGCTACAATAGTGGGAATTTTCTTTTCTTTCAAATAGTTTATCACCTCTCGAGTCTGAGGTCTGACACCATCATCGGCTGCCACTACCAAAATCGCCACATCAGCAATGCTTACTCCGCGTTCGCGCATGGCACTAAAAGCTTCATGCCCGGGAGTATCTACAAAAGTAATAACTTGCCCTTTTTTCTTTACTTGGTAAGCGCTAATGTGCTGAGTGATTCCACCGGCTTCGCCAGCTGCGACATTGCCTTTGCGAATCGTATCCAAAAGCGTAGTTTTACCATGGTCCACATGCCCCAAAATAGTTACAATTGGAGCTCTAGCAGGCAAAACATCTTCTGACTCTTGTTCTTTCTTGCAAATATCAATTAATTTTTCCAAAGTTATCGCTTCACCCTCAACTACATCCAAATCTTCTTCGGTTTTATAGCCCAAGTCTTGGGCGATAATACTGGCTTCCATTTTTCATCAGTTCAGTAATTACAGCCGAAACAGACAAATTTAAAATCTCCGCAAACTTTTTTACGGTTACTGGATTGGGGATTTTTACTGTCTTTAATTCTACTGTTTTTTCGTCTGCCATAATAAAAAATGAATATAAATCCTGTCGCTTGTAAACGACTGGATGAATCCTGTCACTCGTGAGTGACGGAATAAACCAAAATCACCCCTCTGAGGGTTGATTGATGTAAGTTAATTAATTTGTCTATTTATAGGCTAACATTTAATTGAAGATTATGCAACACGTCAGACATCTTAGCACATTAGCACGTTAACATTTTAACATTAATACAATTACATAGTTCCAATTTGCGAATAAAAACTCGAATGATGCTAATTTGTTATTTTATTAACTATCCTATATTTGATCTTATTCGAGCTATTCGGTTCTTCATTCGTAAATTAGAGTTAAAATTTTTGCTCCGCAAAATATTGACAAAAAGGCGAAAATATGCTAATATTATATGTTGTCAGATATATTGCCATTATTGCGTATTGGGGGCATTTTTATGCCAATAAACGCAAAAATAAAGCATTCCGATAACAAGAGGCGCAACTAAACTTGAGCCTCTAAACGGGCTCTTTGACAATTTAATAAGGAGAATTACCATGGCAGATAAAGATAGTAAGAAAAAAGATGATTCCAGCAAAGAATCACCCGCAAAGAATATGGCAAAAGCGGAAAAATTTGTTGAGAGCCTTCAGTTTATTGGCATCTTAGGTGCTATAATTATGGGATTACGACAACCCCCTAAACCAGGTGAAGCTGTAGTTGGAGATAAACAAGTTCCCAATTGGCTTCTGTCGGCCTTTCCAAGTCTAACCGCTGAAGATGAGGTTGAATTTAACCTCATCCTCTCGTCGCTCAGCACTGCTAAAAAAAATGCCCTCAAGATGTTCGAGTTTTTACTCAAGCAAGAGGGAATTTTCGACGAAGTAAAGTTTCGGGTTTTGTTGGTCAAAATTAGGAGGGAATTCATCGAGAAGATGAGGACCCCTGTTCCAGAAAACAAGTCTCAAACTTTAACCTTCGGGAAATTGAAGGTGAACGATGCGGTTTCTGATTTCGCGGCATCACTTGCAAAAGAAAATGTCGCTGGCATAACGCCAGAGCAAGTTTTTGAAAACCAGAAGTTGATTGCCGATAATATGAAGCTCATTGAAAAAAAGAGCTTCTTGAAAAAGTTGTCGGAAAACAAAGCTGCTACTATTTTGTGGGCTTTGTTTGTCGTAACCGCGATTCTTGCAATTCTTAAAAAAATTATTTCTTAGGAGATTAGAATATGAACTGGTCAACAGCACGCACCTGGGTTATGGCAAATCTGCGCATTGCAATTCCCGCTATTGGATTTATTTTATTTTCAGGATACCTTCTTTTTGGAGGAAATTCTCCTGACTCCAATGTTCCCGGCGGAGGTTTTGGAACGTTCATCGTAAGCGGCTTGATTTTCTGGGGTGCTTACAGGGTTGGGACTGGAGCAACACAAAAAGTTCTTGGTACCATGGCTACTCTTCTTTTGATAGTATGGGCTTGGCCAAGATTTTTTCCATTCTTGATCTATTGGACCTATCTTCTAATTGCAGTTAATTGCTTTTGGATATATAAAAAAGGATTAGGTGTATTTTTTTGGAGATTAGCTCCAATCATACTCCTGATATCAATTTTATTTTATTCCAATGATACGTTCAAAAAGAGCTATGATGGATTCATTAAATTCACCGGCATTGAATTTAAAATGCCTGAAGTTGAAATGCCTGAAGTAGTTAAAAATGCTGCTACTGGTTTTGCTAAGTATATGAAAAATCTTTCCGCTCAAAAGATTTCACAATCTAAAGAGCGACTGGTGAAAAACGGTTCCACATTTTATAACTACGACGGAACCAATTTTGCCAAAAAAGATGTTTCCGAGAAGAACGAGTTCATTAAAGTTTTTATTCTGGATGAACAAGTCACCAAAGGCGGTCTTACTTTCGAGAAGGTCCGTATCGGTGACCCAGCTACCGGAGAAGATGCATGGGTGTATTCAGGAATTCTCCTGACATCCCCCACTGCAACCCCTCCTCCGCCAGTATTAAAACCAGAAGGAAGCGCTCCAGAATGGGAAAAGGTTGCGGATTGTCCGATACACTTCGTAGGAAGGGTGTTTGACAATCGAGTTGGTCCCAATGGAGAGCGCCCAAACACGGGAGAAGTTTACTCCGGATGTTTTGTGGAAGTTGGTTATGAGTATAAAATAACCTTTTCGGGAGATTATTCCCAGTTCTTCAAACACCTACCGTGGTATAAAAAACTATCGTGGTCTGGATGGAATCCGCAAATTCAGGATGCGATAAAACCATTTCCTAACTACAATTACGGAGCGCTAATGCTTCGAATTGGGGCACAAAATGGCCTGCATCCAGAAAAGGGAAAGAATTTTATTACATTTACTCCCACTGATCCAGCTAAAATCCTTGGAGAGTTAAATATTACTCAGAGAGAAGACAGCTATATTGATCAATCTTCAGTGGGTAATAAAATTCAAGATTCAACCCTCTCGATAAAAATTGAGAGACGACCATTATGACCAAGCAGGGAGCTCACACAACCGTGAGCACCCTGCTTTTTATTTTATAAAAAAACAAATACATAAATGTATTTGTAATTTAAAATTTTTAGAAAAAATATTTTTATTAGAAGAAACTCGCCACTTGTTTGACAATTACCAATGCACCAAGGGCTACCGCAATTCCTATAATTGCCCACTTGGTCATTTTTTTGGCAGTTTCAATTTGCCCTTCATTGCCAGCCGCTGTGAGATAGGCAATTCCCGCCGCTACTAACATAATAATCCCAAATACTCCCGTAACACTAAGCAAAAAATTAAGCACGTTAAGAGCAATAGTCGCAATACTTGGAGCTGAATCTATAAGATTTTCTTCCGCCGCTATTCCAATAGCGAGTCCTACTACGGCTGCCCATATTGCTCCTTTTCCCAAGGTCATGTTTTTTTCATTTCCGGCTGAAGTCATATAGAGAAGCGCCCCCACTACGATAAAAACCATCGAAATCACCACAATCACTCCTTGCAAATGAACCAGCAAGGCGGCTAATATTCCATCCACTGTATCATATGCTAGTGGATTAGTGAACGTAATATCTCCAGGATTAGAATCTGCAAAAACAAAGTTTGGAAAAATTCCAAAAATAAAAAAACCAAGAGTCAAACTTATTAATATTTTTTTAAAACCTAAACTTTTCATTTTTATTATTAAAATTATTTTTATTACTCAAGCATGCTTTGAATAAATATTAATATCACCATTCCCATCAGCGCCACAATCACCCCCACAATTGACCACATCATATTGCGCTTGCCCATCTCCATCATATTTTGATCTCCGGAAGCTAGCATATACTGCATACCCGAAATCACAAAAGCAATAATAGCAATAACTCCCACAATTCGTAGTAGCCATTGCATCACATTATTAATCACATCAGCCAAGGGATCTTCCCCTCCCGGGTCAGGAAGATCCGTGCCGGTTGGAATACAGACTCCGGAAGAGCCATCAAATCCTCCTGGTGGACAAGTTACGGCCAAAGCGTTTCCTATGAAGAAAAACAAACCAATAATCAAGAATATTAATATTTTTTTATTTTTCATAAACAAATTGAGAAAATTAAAAACCACTCTGCCACCACCACACTAACTCAATAAATACTCCACTTCTTGAATTATCACATATCCCATCAAAGCCACAATTACTCCAATAATTGAGTAAGTCATGGCATTTTTGGCAGTTCCCATTTTGCTATCATCACCCGCAGCAATGAAATACAAAATTCCAGAAATCACAAAACCGATGATTCCAATCACGCCTACAATTCCCAACAGCCAGTTCATAATATTTATAATTATACTGCCATCTGCCAACTCTCCCATAGGAAGACCAGTATCTTTGGGATAAGAATATTGAGCTAGAGCATCGAAAGGGATAGTTAAAAAAATAATGCTCAAAAATCTTGACAATATTTTTTTATTTCTAAACATAAAAATTACTTAGATATAAGCTAGAATGTACTGCTAGCTCCACCCAAAAGTGTGTCTGCTGCCTTAATTATTACGTACCCCATCAAAGCCACAATCACTCCAATAATTGAGTAAGTCATAGCATTTTTGGCAGTTCCCATTTTGCTATCATCACCCGCAGCGATGAAATACAAAATTCCAGAAATCACAAAACCGATAATTCCAACGATGCCCACCAACGCCAATAACCAATTCATTATGTTGACGACAATGTTCGTTATAGTTCCAGTTGGCAAAGAAGAATTGCCTGCGTTAGTAAAACCTTCATCCCAACTAGCCAGCACAAACATAGGCGACAATAAAAAACTCGCTAAAAATCCATAAATTATTTTTTTTGTTTTCATTTTTTTAAGGCGGGGTTATTTTAAAAATTTAAAATAGTCAAAATAACCCCAAATTTATAATAAACTAAAATTCAGATGATTTACCTTGTAACATAGAATCAGCCGCTTTGATAATCACTACTCCCAGAAGAGCTACAATTACACCCACGATTGACCAGGTCATTGCTTTCTTGGCGGTTCCGATTCTATCTTCATCACCAGCGGAAGTAAGATAAAGGATTCCGGCAATCGCAAATCCGATTACTCCTAAAAATCCCACCATTCCCAAAATCCAAGTCATAAATTGCTTTACAATCGCAGTAATACTTCCTCCAACAATCCTAAAGAGGAAATTGAATAAATTATTTTTTTTATTTTTATTTTCATAAGCTCACCTCCTTTCAATTTTAATTTTTTATTTTTAACGTTAGCTTCTCGCTTGTCTCTGCGAGTAAATTCTGTACTCGGAATTTACGTGGCAGTCCAGTTTCTCAAAACACTTACATTAAATACATTTCTGGATTGCCACGAATAATTTGAGTACAAATTATTCTCGCAAAGACCGAATACCATTTTCTCATGTAAGAGATTGCCGTTATTATTGCAACAAAATTCCTATTTGAGACAAAATAATCATCGTTCCCAATCCTACTACTATCCCAACGATGGAATAGAAAAAAGATTTCTTGGCTAATTTAATCCTA
>Ga0076203_144_pt1 | contig 7445 bp, 6 predicted proteins | sample RifGroE2_FD_67809 | JGI IMG/M metagenome (GOLD analysis project Ga0076203, IMG submission 67809) | Parcubacteria (Moranbacteria) bacterium GW2011_GWE2_35_164
TTAATAACTCCTTGCCGATCTTTATTGTACTTTGATTGTTCTTCCATTTCCAAAAGAAGCGACATCTTTCGATTAGAAATTCCAGCGTGCCTATATAATTCGATGATATCTTCTTCCACTCTTTTTTGCATCTCATTTTGAGCTAAACGATATTCCTCTTGGCTTTTTTTAGAATTAACAAAAAGAAATTGGTATGGCCGCATAAGTCCAATCTCTAAAATCGCTCTGTATAGAAGCAAGAACGAAATAAATTTTAAAAGATGTCCAAGCATATTAGAGAAATCATGGATACCTACATATTCAGTAAATAATAATTCGGAAACTATCTTAAACATCAATGCTAGGGAAAGCAGATTAACCATTTTAGAATCAATGAGCTTACTTTTTTTAAAAATAAGGATAGTGGCAAATAGAAACAACAATGAAATTATGTACTCGCTATTTTTTTTAAATTGAGTGAGACCTACGCCTTCTATATATGCATCTGGAAAATTTTTCCAATAAAATGTAGACAGGATTATAAACAAAGATATTCCAAAATAAAAAAGGAAGATAAGATTAAACTTAGCCAGGGCAATCTCATGATTTTGCGCCAATCTTCTTTTAAAAAAAATAAGCGCCCCAATAAATGTAAGCGCTTCTATGTATCGCCCAACTATCCAAAGCTGAGTGGGAAGATTTTTATCGTAGCCATAAAATATCTGCATACCGCCATAACTTAAAGTATGGAGCAAATCTACGCTACCGATAAAAAAATAACCGATTCCTAAAATAAGTAAAAAAATATTATTGATATAATGTCGGGACGACCAGGCTACCACAAATATACCGAAAGATATTACTACCGTCGAAAGCTCCACAAGAGAATGAAACAACAAGTAGTTATACAAACTAGTTAAATAAAGGGTAAGACAACTGCTTATGATTACGAAAGGAAACATTAGTTTTCTCAAACTTTCTCCGTTTAAATTCATACGCGTTTATTTAATTTTAATAAACCCATCTCCTCTATTTTATGACTTGTTCAATTCTATTGTTTTTGTTGTGGTTAAGTCTAACACAAAAACAATTCCCTGCAAAGGCGTGCTATTTATCTAAAATAATTCAGTGCTTAGATATTTTTCACCTCTGTCTGGAAGAATCATCACCACCGTTCCGCTATTTATTCTCTTGGCAATTTCTGTAGCTGCCAGCATGGTTGCACCGCTCGACATCCCCACAAAGAGACCTTCTTTTTGGGCTAAAAGTCTTGCCATCGCAAAAGCTTTTTCACTTTCAATGATTATGAACTCATCAATTTTTGTTTTGTCATATATTTTAGGAACGATAGCCTCTTCCATATTTTTAAGTCCCTGGATACGATGGCCTCTTTCTGGATAAGCACACACGATTTTTATATTGGGGTTAAGTTCCTTTAACCGTTTTGAAATTCCCATTATTGTGCCGGAAGTTCCGATACTGGAAACAAAATAATCAATCTTACCGCCAGTATCTTTACAAATTTCATCGGCTGTCGTCTCGTAGTGAGCAGCCATATTATTAACATTAGAAAATTGATCGGGCATAAAATACTTTTTTGGATTATTAGCTACCAGCTCCTTAGTTTTTATAATAGCTCCATCAGTTCCTTTGCCAGGATCTGTTAAAATTATTTTGGCTCCGAAAGACTGAATCATCTTTCTGCGCTCGATTGAAGCGGACTCACTCATAACAATTTCCACCGCGTATCCCATCACCGCTCCAATCATCGCGATACCAATACCGGTATTTCCTGACGTTGCTTCAATGATAGTTTTGTCTTTAGTCAGTGTTCCGTCTTTAATAGCTTTTTGGATCATTTTAAGAGCCACCCGGTCTTTTATGCTCCCGCCGGGATTAATTCCTTCCAGCTTGGCATACATGGCAACTTTTTCGCTTGGATTAAGCTTATTAATTTTGACCATGGGTGTGTTCCCTATCATCTCTATTACATTTTCGTATATCATATAATTGGTGTTTAAAAAAATATAAATTAAAAAAATCTCGATTATTTCGAGAATTATAATTTGCTTATTTATTAAAAAGTTATCTAAATCAACAGCAAAAAGTTCTCGAAATATTGGTTTCGAGACAACAACAAGATTTTTGAATTTTTTTATTAAGGTTTTCTTTCATATCGTTATCTAAACTTTACATTATTTTTAAAATAATGTCTATATTTCGTTATAAAAAATTTACGTACATATGTAAGCAAATATTTATTTGCGTTGTCCGCATCTTATAATTAGATTTATACAGCGTAAAGTTAATTTTATGAAAATAAAAAGAGGCAGAAAGTTTATAACTCCCGCCTCTGGTTTTCGTTGAAATAAATCTCTGCCAATTTAGAATAGCATTCTTTTTGTAGCAGAGTCACAGACATTGCGTGCCTTAAGCAAATTTCCCGCATGAGCGACGGCTTGAGCGGCTTTTTTGACCGCATCACTCAAAAGATCAGAACTCTCAATGTTAGCTGGGCCATTCATTACATACACAGAATCATCTGAGGAAACCGCCTCGCACTCCTTGATTGTCTGACTGATAATTTTTTTTAAATTTTCATCAGAAGTTTCAAGGAGTGAGAGAATCGCACTCGCAAAAATTGCTGCCACGCGGTAATCCTGCAAAACTTGGATATGATATACATCAATATAATCTACGTGGAATCCGTTTTCTTTGATGTATTCCCTTGTAAACTTATTAAATTCAATTCTGCTTGAATATCTTTCCATCTTTTAAGCCCTCCTCTTCTTTATATTTTTTAAAATCCAATTTTATTTCCCCACATTTTTTAAAAGTGCTAGTTAATAACGTTAGCATGATTGTATTAAATAATCAATATCCAAAAGTTAGTGTCAAAAGTTGGGCAACAAGATAATCGTGCAAGAATCACGCAAGAAATCGCGCAAAGATTTGAAAAATTTTAAAATAAAATATAACTATTTTATTTTTTTGAATCTCCTACAAATGTCAAATCGACAGAATACAAATTAAACTGGCGTAAAGTTGTATTATGGAGAAACAAAAACAGCTATTACTTAGGTTGTTTTAAGGTAAGCCAACATATCTATCGAGGACTCACGTGAGAAAACATTTGTAAAATAAAGTAGCCCACCAAAACATATACGATAAGCGCAATCAAAGTCGAAAAATCAATCACAAATTCTCCTAACTTTAAGTTTGGCATAATTCCCACAAACGGACTTACTAGCGGAGCAGTGGTGTCATAAAGCCAAGCGACAAAAGGAGCGTGCGCATTTACGGTAAAAAACTTAAAAACAAATCTAAGCGACAATAGAAATTCCACTATTGAAACCAAGGCACTTATCAATGTTCTTGCAATTCCCATAAATTTTAAGTTAAATTTTAATTGCCTATATAATTATTATAGCACTAAATCATTGATTCTTATATAGCTCATTTCCAAATCTCCCGACAATATCGCCCTATTAATATGCTCTAATAAAATGAAAAGAGAGGACATTGCGTATAGCAACATTCTCTCTTTATTTTATCCTCCTGAATTATTTTACTCATAGAAGATTTCCTAAAACCAACAGTCTGGATCTTCTCCCATATAATCTCCTGATGCATATGCAGCTCTCGCCCGACATCCTCCACATGAAAATCTCATCCTGCATTTGCCACATTTACCTTTAAGATTGCGCTGTATGAGCTCCAGGATAAAAGGACTTGAAATGTATCCTGTAAGAATTTCTTCAGAAGATTTTCCAAGACAGTTCATTATCGGATGGTTTGGCAGAAGAGGGCAAGGCAGCATAACACCATCTGGCTCGACACTAAAAGTACCGATTCCGGCGATACATCCACCGTACTCATCTTCGCAACCGCAAGATACTGATTCCGAATCAATATAGGCCAAAGGATCGTTCAGATCGATTGTCATTCGACCTTTAAATTCTTCCCTGAGCTCTTTTATCATGTCCGAAAGTTTCTTTTTTGTTTCAGCGGTAAAAAACAAACTAGGATCTCTTAGAGCAGTACCTGACGGTATGATACTAGAAACGGAAAGGGCATCAGCTCCGCAACTATGCGCAATCATGGCAATGTCAAACAGTTCATCTAACTGTTCTTGCCGAATAGTGGCTCGAACAATACCTCTTATTCCATCTCTTTTTCCAATCAGCCTGATGGCTTGAATAGCTCTCTGATAGGCTTTATTAAATCCGCGGAATTCATCGTGAATCTCCTGAGATGAACTATCCAAACTTACTGATATTCGAAGTTCCGGGAAGTTGAGACTTTGCAGAAAGTCTAGAGTTGAATCTTTCAGCAATGATCCATTGGTTGTAATAGTGACAAATTCACCAGCCTTGGGATAATTGCTCAATTCAATCATCAGCTCCCTGAATTGCGGGTGCTTTAACGGTTCTCCGCCGGAAATAAGATACCCTGCTCCCTCCCCAAGATGTTCCCGGGTAAACAATAAGATATTCCTGAAATCGGCAAGCCCGATATTAACCACCTCCTTATCTTCATAGGCTCCACGACAATGTTTGCATCTCATGTTGCAATCGGTGGTTATGTTGATTTGAGCATGACAGAGAAAGAGTTCTAAAATTTCATCATCCGTTTCTATTCTAAGCATAATATTCCTCCCTGATTATCTGTCCGTTGTTAACGACCTATAGATAAGAGTCAGAAAGGAAATTGCCCTTTCTGACCCCTGACCAGTGACATTTGCGCCTAATTAGAATCGCAGGTAAAACAACGACACTTGGAGATCCGAATTCTTCTGATCTTCTTGGCCGTCTTCATAGAGCATCACCTCCTTTTATGTTAAAGGAACTTGCATGAACATATGCACTTACATATGCCCACGTAAAGCCTACAATAAATAGATAATCTAGTCAATTCTCAACTACTCAAAATCAATAAAAAATGCACTCAATTAATCACTATTTCCAATGATTGCTTTTTATTTTTTCGACAAAATTTATAAAACTCCATAAACAAAAAATTACGTAATTGATTACGTAATTTTTTAATTGCACGGAACGCTTGATGATATTCGGACAAGATTGGGATTAGATTGGAGCAAGCAATAACATTAATGAAGAATCTTTAGATTTCTATTTCCTCACTCTTTCGCGACTATCCATATATCTCTTGAGCGCATCTTTGGATGTAAGCCAATTGCGATTCTCTTTATGTGCCTCTAATTTTCCATTGCGTGCCAATTTATTCAAATATTTTTCTGTGAATTTTGATTTTTTAGCCAAATCAGCGAGTGAAATATATTTCTCATTGCCCTTCTTGCTTGGCATTAAAATCTTTAAATAAATATCAAGAGTTCTTTCAACTGCACGGGCAATGAAATTCACAAAATTAACATATTCGCCTTTATCCGCCTCCGCTAACGTTTGATAATATCTTTTGCGATCATTTTTGAGGACAATCACCAATGGGAATCCTGATTGCATAAGAATTATATTCATAGCCAATCGCGATGTTCTACCATTGCCATCAAAAAATGGATGGATATATACCAGTTTGTGATGTAATATACTAGCCAATTCGACAGCATGCATTTTTTTCTTGTTATCTCTAACCCAAGCAATTAAATTTAACATAAGTCGAGGAATTTCCAATGCCTCAGGTGGCTTGTGATCTGCGCCACCAATAATCACTCCGCTATTTCGATATCTCCCAGCCCACTCTTTATCAATATTTTGTTGAACTATTTGATTAAGTGATCTAATTAAGTTTTCCGAAAAAGTATTTTTCTTATCCTTTTCTACCAAATCATAAAGGTATTCCAATGCCTCTTGGTGATTCTTGGCCTCCAGATGGTCTTTGAGTGGCTTGCCTTTTATGGTTAACCCTTCATTTATTACCAGATAAGTTTCCTTGAGCGTCAAACTATTTCCCTCGATCGCATTAGAATTGTATGTCATCTCTATTTCAAACTGCTCCTTGAGTTTTTGAACTGCGCTCGCAGGAAGTGGACGAAATGAATTAAGTAGTTTCAACTTGTCATCAATCCTTTTTTGAATTTTTTTGTCTAAATATTGCATATTTTTGCTAAGGTGGTTTAGATTATTATTTACAGTATACCGCATTAAGGAAAATAGTCAAGACAATTTAAGAAAGTTCAGAGTCACATTATCTCCATACAAAAACAAGGCTTTACAGAGCCTTGTTTTAATCCGCACGGGAGAAGAGGTATGAGCTTCGAACCAATATATTGGGAAAATGTTAAAAATAAATTGGAGCGAGCGATGAATTTGATGAGCGAATAAATTTAGTAAATATAAAAACCAGTGGCGAATTGTTAAAACTCCACTGGCTTCCTGAAAATATTATTTATATCTTTCTCATAGATAACATTTTCAATGCTTTGTATAAATATTTAGCTGCTCTTGTCCAATTGATTGGATCCATGGCATTGCCAGTCAGGGTAAGCTGTGCCTGTGCATCAATGCTAAGGCCTGAATATTTATTTACTAATAGTTGTCCTAGATGCAATGTATCGGGTCCTAAACCACCCGCAAAAGTGATATCTAAAGAAAGCATTGAATTAATTATGCCATCAACAAAAGGAATTAATCCCAACGCGTCCATGCGCTTGCCTCTTCCCATACTCTTATCCAAAAGAACAAAATCGATAAGACCCTCATATTCCTCCAATCGCTTAATAAGTCTGGACGGATCATCTTCAACTTGTGCAAGCGCAGGCGTGCTGACCTGAAGAACAATGTCTATTTTTGGATATTCTTTTTTTAATTCGGACAGCATCTCATCTGAAGGCCAAATCATATCCAACTGCAAAGCATGGATATCTCTACCGCCATATCCAACTGCAGAAACAAGATGTTTTGTTTCCGTTTTTCCATCATAATCAGCATAGTGTAATGCATTACACGCCAAAGGATGTTCAATAAACAAATGTTTAATATTTTCCTTGGGCACCCAAATCGAAGACCATTTGCTTGGAATATCGTTTAATGTTTTGTAACTAATCATTAAGCCAATCATAAGTTTATACTTAATTGGATTTAATAATTCTTTCTGGGATCTCTCAAAAACATCAAGCATTGTATTTACTTGTCCGATTGTTTCAAAGCCAGTAATACCTACATATGGATATCGCATTGGTTGCCTCCCTAGTATTTTTTATTAAATTTTGGAGAACTTGGATATTTGATTGTCTCATGTAAAAATTATTTCGTCAAGAAAAATAAAAAACAATGCAAAAAACGCCCTATCCTAGGCGTTTTTGATGTTTTGCTTCGCCAGGCTGTAGCCCTCTGCCTGCCGGCAGGCAGGTTTAGCGAAAGATGGCACGGAAGAAGGTATGCGTTTACCCTGTAATGAAATATTTCAGGGCGGAGCCTGTCCGCCTCCGCCACAAAATCAAAGGCGGATAAATCTGGCGGAAACTTTGATGGTGGAAAATTGGGAAA
>Ga0076203_157_pt1 | contig 6564 bp, 6 predicted proteins | sample RifGroE2_FD_67809 | JGI IMG/M metagenome (GOLD analysis project Ga0076203, IMG submission 67809) | Parcubacteria (Moranbacteria) bacterium GW2011_GWE2_35_164
GTGAACTATTCCAGATTTTTTCTCCACTGCCAAAATAACTCATTAATATTTTTATTTTCTGAGGACCGACTCTGTTTATTTTATTTAGAGCGTTTAGATAGATCATGCCAGCATTTTAGCATATTAACATGTTAACATATTAGCACATTATTATTTTAACGGAAAATATATTTGAAGTTTATAAAGATGTAAAATTGTAACTTATGATTTTTTAATTTTAACTTCGCATGTCATTTCGACTGGATAAATTTCTGTACTCGGAAATTTAGAAATGGAGAAATCTAATTGTATCATTAAAATAATTTATGGAAAAATAACTAAGATTTTAAATTTAATTTTTAAAATAAAAAAACTGTCGCTAGGACAGTTTTATTTGTGGACCGAACAGGACTCGAACCCGCCACCTCCTCAGTGCAAATGAGGCGCTCTACCAGATGAGCTATCGGCCCATTTTATTTAAAATGGTAAAAGTATGTACAGTTTAAAACTAAAATAAATTATATAGTATAAAAAAATATTTGTCCATACTTCAATATTTAAAACATATTTAAATATTTAAACTTGTCTTAAATAATAAGTGAAAAGAAACAGGAATCGCTAGCATTGCTAACGATTCCTGATGTATCAGCTGAAAAATGGATTATTAATCCTCGTAGAACCCATTTTCTTCAAGCATGTTGTGTTCGTGTGTTTGTTGACAATCCCTGCTGCAAAAACGACAAATCAATCTCCCGTTTTTATAGCGAATTGTTACACAATTTTCCCCAGTTTTAATTTTCTTCTTGCACTCTGGATTAGTGCATCCTGCAGGTCGCACTCCTTCATAATTTTCTTCAGTGATTAAATTGCGAAGAATAAGCGCGCCTGGTCTAGTCTTTCTTTTTGCCATAGTTGAAGCCCTCCTTGGACTTAAAAAACTTATAATTATTGATAATCTTTTTGACCTCAATGGGCCACATAAGACTATATTTATCAAACTACTGCGACGTTTAAATATACTATATCCAATAACAGATGTCAAGAACAAGGGGTCCGGATATTTGACTTTTTATCAATTTTATGCTATACTTTAATGTTAGTTCGTTTCTTGACAATTTAGCCTAAAATTCCATCACCCAACCTTTATCCTTAGTTAGTCATCTAATTTGGGATAAATATTGGGTGATGGAATGAAATATTTTTTAAGATAGTCAAACCTAAACAGGGGAGAAAAAACAATGGAAAAGACATTCGGAGCAAATGGAATACTGTTGGTAATCGGAATTGTTTTGGGATTTTGGGGAAGCATGATATTGAATTTTGCATGGTTTGTTGCTCCATTTATTGGATTTATTTTAATGGGGATTACTGATGGAATGTCGGAACGATATCGATTTTTCGTGTATTCCAAATGGATCATCGCACTGATTGTTAGTGCGGGAATTATTTTGGGAGGCTTACCTCTCTGGGGAATTATAACGGGAATATGGTTCGCAACCGTGGAAAAATTCTCTTGGCTTCCTATATTGCAGATTTTCGTGACAGCAATTTTATTTTTCTGTGGCTGTATGAGTCACGAATTATATTACTGGTGGCAAGAGCGAAAAGCGGCTTCGAAAATTGGTTAATCATTTAAAACTGATATAAACCTTGATAAATGGAGGTATCCACATGAGCTGTATGGTAAATCTGCCAACTGGGAATGTCAAAATAATAATTTAATTGATAGATTATTATATGATTATTATTGGTAGGTTATGGATTCAAGCGGGGAGCCTGAGAAATTTGGAAGATTTGACAACTTTCAGGAAGTCTTGAAAGCTATATCCTGAATTTATTCAGGAAAAAGCCGATTGCGGAAAACTGCAATTCGGCTTTTTAAATTTATTGACAAATGTTATTTTTGGCGCATAATTTAAAATCAGCTCTTTAAAATTTGAATTTAATCAAAATCTGATTTATAAAATAAGGACTGTCTAATCAAGCGCGCATCTTAATTTTTTGATTTTGGCGTTAAGATGGAAATTAAAACTTTGCCAAACGAGGTGTCTAATGAATGCTAAAATGGTGCGATTTCTCTTTGAGAAAAAAGGTGCTGTGGTAAATTTTGAAAAATCAGTCGATGGAATTGTAGTTCCAACACCAGTTATTTTTAAATCGGAAATATTAGGAGAAGATAGACCAGTTATTTATTGGTATGGAGATGATGAAGGAGGTAAGCAGAGAGAATTTCCTCTTTGTGTGTCGCCTGAGTTTTTTGATAGGCAATTGGCGGCCGATCCAAAAAACTGCGATATTTTGTTTGTAGGATCATTTGCCGATCTGCGCAGGAGCCGTTTCAATACTGGCGGATACGAAGTCAAATGCCATCGAAAAAATTTGCAAGAAGAAACCACTTTGGTATGCGGAATGATTTCAGGAATGTCTTTTATTATTGAAACTATATCGGTCGGTGTTGAAGGTGTCTTGATTAAGCCATTATTGTATCTTAAAAAATAACGGATGAGTCCTGGAGGAGTGGAAATGGATTTTTGATTCCGAAAAAAAACGAGATAAATAAAAAAGCCGATTGCAGCAACCTACAATTCGGCTTTTTAAATTTGGTTTGTTTTTAGAGTGTTTTTGCTTTATGAACTTTAGGAACTTTAAAAACCTTATAAACTTATTAAAAGTGTTGACAAGATATGGGTAAGTGGGGTAAAATGGTAGTGTAATGCAGTTGAGTGGGTCAAAGTGGGTGGAACACTACGAATTTTACAAAAGTACGAATATCGTGAAGTTGAGAGTTTATGAAGATGAGAATTAAGAATTAAGAATTAAGAATTAAGAATTAAGAATTTAAGATAAATGTGTTTAATACATAATACATAATACATAATACATAATACATAATACATAACCAAAGTGTTTATCGGAGAATATCAACATACAATTGATCCCAAGAAAAGAGTGGCGATGCCAGCCAAGTGCCGGGTTGAACTTGGGAAAAAAGTAGTGATAACTCGTGGAATGGACAAATGTTTATTTATTTATCCAATGAAGACTTGGGAAAAATTAGCTGAGAAATTGGGGAGTCTTCCAGTCGGAGAATCAGGCACGAGAAGTTTTATCCGTTTGATGTTAGCGGGAGCGGTGGATGTAGATCTGGACAAACAAGGGCGAGTGCTTATTCCTGATTATCTAAAAGAGTATGCGGGACTAAAAAAGGATGTGACGGTAGCAGGACTTTTTGATAGATTGGAAATTTGGGATAAAACAAAATGGAATATTTATAAAAATAAAGCTGAGAAAAGCAGTGATGAGATCGCAGAGCAGTTAGGGAAGCTTGGAGTTTACTAATAATACGAATACGCGAATGGATGCAAATGATGCAAATACGCGAATTAGAAAAATATGGAAACGGTGCACAAATCAGTATTACTAGAAGAGGCGGTGGAGGGATTGAATTTGAAAAATGGTTCGGTAGTGGTAGATGCGACATTGGGTGGTGGAGGCCATTCAATTGAAATATTAAAAAAGATTTTGCCGGGAGGAAAACTAATAGCCATAGATAGAGACGCGCAGGCCATTGAAAAATTTAAAAGTAAAATAAGAGCATTAGATATAAAAATAAAACCTCAAGATTTAATTTTAATACAAAGTAATTTTTCGGAACTAGATCAAATTCTAAGAGATAATATGATTGAAAAAGTAGATGCGATTTTGGCAGATTTCGGACTTTCCTCTGACCAATTGGATGATAAGGCGCGAGGTTTCAGTTTTAATTCAGAGTCCGCACTAGATATGCGGATGGACCAGCGACAAAAGATGACTGCTAAGGATATTATAAATAGATATTCCCAAGAAAGTTTAGTTAAGATTATCAGAAATTTAGGAGAAGAAAAATTTGCCAATAGAGTTGCTCAAAAAATAGTGGAGGCCAGAGAAATTAAAGAGATAGAAAGTACCGCAGAACTACTGGAAATTATCTCCCAGGCAATTCCCGAAAAATATAAACACAAAAAAATCCACTGGGCTACTAAGACGTTTCAGGCTATCCGAATGGAGGTTAACCAAGAATTGGAAAGCATTAAAGAATTTATCCAAGTAGCAATTGAAAAGTTAAATTCAGAAGGGAGACTGGCGGTAATTTCTTTTCACTCCGGAGAAGATAGAATAGTTAAGAATATTTTCAAAGAAGCTCAAGTGAATTGTGTTTGCCCCGTAGAATTTCCAGTTTGTCGCTGTACGACAAGGGCCAAGATAAAAAATATCACCAAAAAACCGAGAGTAGCTTCAGAAATAGAATTGAAAGAAAATCCGAGAGCTCGCAGCGCTAAGTTAAGAATAGTGGAAAAAATTTAGATAAAGACCCCAGTTAAATAGTGCAGATTACTGAAATTTAACGAGATAAACAAAAACAAAAATAAAAACCCCAGTTAAATAGTGCAGAGTACTGCAATTTAACGGGGCAAGTAAAAATGAATAATAAAGAAATTAAAAATGAAAATCATTCCGGTTTTACTAAGGTAAAAATGTCAGTAGTGTTTTTGTGTTTAGTGGTAGCTATGGTTTATTTGGGGATTATTAATGCTAGCGCGGTAAAAGGATATGAAATTAAAAAAGTTGAGCAAAAAATAGAAGATTCTTTTTATAATATAAAAGACAATATTGGAAATTTGAATATGGTAGAAGTGAAAGATGTGGTTTATATTGATGATAACGAAGGCGCAGTAGCTTTAAAGAAATAAATATCGGGATATAAAAATGACAAGCTACTTCTTGGAAGTTGGATTTCTTAAAAAATTAAGTTAATATGCGGATAGACGGGATATTTTTAAGAAAAATGAACCTATGCAGAAAACGATTTTATCTATTGGAAAAAATAGCAGCGATAAATTGGTAAGCAGCCAGAGAATTTATTTTTTGGCTGTTGCTGTTTTTTTTATGGGGGTGATTATTATTGCCCGGCTTTATATCTTGCAGATACGCGATCACGCGAGGTTTCGAATCATGGCTGATGATCAGCATGGCGCGTTTAGCGAACTTTCCGCCAAAAGAGGGGAAATTTATTTGAAAAACAGAGATGAAAAGTATCCGTTGGCGGTGAATAAAGAATATATGATGGTTTTTTTGGAGCCGAAAATGGTTGCTGAAAAAGATAGAGTTGTCAGCGAATTGAGCTATATTTTGGGGATAGAGAGAATTGAAATTGAGAAAAAATTATCTAATTCAGAGGACATGTTTGAAATAGTAAAGAAAAAAATTTCTCAAGAAGAGGCGGATAAAATTACAGAATTAAAACTTAAAGGAGTAAAATTATTAGGAGAAAATTATCGGTATTATCCAGGCAAGGAATTAGCTTCGCAGATAGTGGGTTTTGTCGGTTCAAATGGAGAACAAGAGATAGGCCGCTATGGGTTGGAATCTTTTTGGGAAGAAGAGCTACAGGGTAAAAATGGAAGTATTTTTCAAGAAAGAGACAGCGCGGGAAGATGGATATCGATAACTGACCGAAAGAAAGTTCCTGCCCAAGACGGGGCGGATTTGGTCTTAACTATTGATCAGGCGGTGCAGTATGAGATAGAAAAAATTCTTAAATTGACTATGGAAAAATATAAAGCGGATGGGGGAAGTATCTTGGTTCAAGAGCCGAGTACGGGGAAACTTTTAGCGATGGCTAGTTATCCAAATTTTAATCCCAATGAATTTGGTAAAGTTGAAAATATGAGCGTTTTTACCAATCCAGCCATAACGAATGCTTATGAATCTGGATCTGTTTTCAAAACAGTAACTTTGGCTAGTGGTATTGACGCTGGGGTGATATCTCCCAATACCACATATGTCGACAACGGAGTAATTAGCGAGGCGGGCTATAATATTAAAAATTCAGATGGCAAAAGCAATGGGACGCAAACTATGACGCAAGTTTTGGAAAAATCTCTAAATACCGGTGTTATTTTTACAGAAAAATTAATGGGCAACAAGAAATTTGCTGAGTATGTTAGAAATTTTGGATTTGGTGAAAAGACTGGAATTACACTACCCAATGAAGCGGCTGGAGATGTTCGTAATTTAAATAATTTAAAAAGCGACATTCAGTTTTTCACGGCTTCTTTCGGACAAGGAATCACCACTACGCCACTACAAATTTTAAATGCTTACTCAGTTATTGCCAATGGAGGAAATTTGATGCGTCCCCAGGTAGTGGAAAAGAAAATTTATTCGGATGGACGGGAAGAATCAGTCGAGCCAAAAATTATTCGAAGAGTCATTAAAGAAGAAACAGCCAAGCAAATGAAAGAAATGCTTGAAAGCGTAGTGGTAAATGGACATGGCAAGCGCGCGGCAGTAAGTGGGTATCGCGTGGGAGGAAAAACTGGGACAGCACAAGTGGCCAAACAAGGCGGAGGAGGGTATGAAGAAAGTATAACTATAGGATCTTTTACGGGCATAGCTCCCTTGGATAACCCTAGATTTGCTGTTATAGTAAAAATAGATAATCCCAAGGATGTGCAATGGGCCGAATCAAGCGCGGCGCCTACTTGTGGAGAAGTATTGAAGTTTTTGTTGAATTATTATAATGTTGAGCCGACCGAGCCGATA
>Ga0076203_186_pt1 | contig 6279 bp, 8 predicted proteins | sample RifGroE2_FD_67809 | JGI IMG/M metagenome (GOLD analysis project Ga0076203, IMG submission 67809) | Parcubacteria (Moranbacteria) bacterium GW2011_GWE2_35_164
GTGCTAGAATTAAGGAGTATTTAGATAGAGAAAATTAATGAATGATATTTATAAAATACTTAAAGATCTAGGGATAAGTTTCAAGGAGTACAATCATCCGGCGGTTTTTACCGTGGAAGAAGCCTTGCTGCATAAGGGAGAAATTGATGGAGCTAAGATTAAAAATTTATTTCTCAGAAACAAAAAAGGCGACAAACATTTTCTTTTTATTACCGACGCGTTTAAAGATATCGATCTCAAGAAACTTTCTGAGGTGACCGGAGAAAGGAAGCTGGGCTTTGCCTCACTAGAGCGATTGCAAAAATATTTGAAATTAACTCCCGGGTCAGTTTCTCCTCTAGGAATAATTAATGATGTAAGTAAAGAAGTAACTATCCTTTTGGACAAAGAACTTTTGTATAATAACGATAAACTCAATTTCCATCCTAATATTAATACCTCCACCATTCAAATTTCCAAAGATGATTAATATTGCAAGGCTTAAATAATAAACAAACTATTTTTTAACCATTGTTCTTTTTCGGGCATAGCTGAAGCTTTTAACTGGAACTCCTATAAAAATATTGATTTTATTGTTTTTGATCCGTGTTTTGGTGTATAATGGGAATATAAAAAATTAAAAATAAAAAAATGAAAACACACTCTCCAGACGATGCATTGCTTTTTATAATTTTGATTTTGGGAGCTTTATTTGTAGTTGTTTTAGCTGTTGTCATTTTTCGTGGATTTAATAAGTCTAAAAATAAAGATATTTCAGGACTTCCAGAAAAATCAACAACAGGAAAAGAATTACTTCTCTTGCTTGGCGTACCATTTATTATTTATACAATTTTTTCATTTATAACATTAATTCCTTTACTCGAAGGAAGGAGAAGTGGATCTATGGGGGTTGCTCCGGTTTTTTTCTTTATGGGCATATTTTTCTTGGTGCCCTTAGTTTCGGTATTGTTTTCTTTATTTTTAAAGATTTTAAAAAAGAAAGGATATTTATTATATGTGACTAGAGAGCCTGGTGTGATTTATTTTTTTTCTTGGGGTCTTATTTTATTCACGTTTTCTTTTCTGATAGTAGGTACTTTAATATTTGGAGTATAAAAAACTTAGCTATCAAGCTCTTAAATTAGCAGGCCTAAAGAATTTTCAATTTAGACTATAACACACATTTAAAACTCTTAATAAAAAACTTACAATGGGTGAGTTTTTTATTTTATAAAGTATGCTTAAGTCAGATAAGCCATTTAAAAAAGTTATTACATCAAATAAACTAAAATGAAAACCGAAAAAATATATCTAAAAGAAGGTTTGACGGAGGAGAATTATCCTTTGCTTTTGGCGTGGTTTGGTGATTTGGAAATTATGAAATATATTGGCTGGGTCAAAAGAGGTCTGGCGCTAAAAAATATTAATTTGGAATTTATAGCCAGGATGATAAATTTATTGGTTACACGTCGCTTAGTGATTTTAAAGGTAAAGAAGAATGCGAATTTGGGATATTTATTTTAGATAAAAATTATTGGGGCCAGGGCATTGGCGAGGATGTAACGCGGTTAATGCTCAGATATGGTTTCAATCAGCTCGAAATGGAGAAAATAATTTTGAGTACTAGCGAATTTCACATCAAAGCTATTGCCCTTTATGAAAAAATGGGATTTGAAAAAACTCAACTAATTCCAGAAGATAGAACAATTTATCATAACAATGAATGGCTGTTAAGCGGAACGGTGGAGATGGAGATTAAACAAGAGAATTTTCGTTATCGAAACTTAAAACAGTAAAAGAGTTTATCCTTGCAATTAGAGATACACATCGAGTGGGTGGATATTTTTAAAAAAATAAGGAATTAGATTAGTATTGAAATAAAGAAAATTAAAGATAAAAACTGAATTTGGAAATGATACTCTTAAAATTCAGTTTTTTTATTTTTGGGTCATCTTTTCCTTGACAAAAACTGTAGATTTGCTAGGCTAAAATATTAAATTAAAGCCTTCAAAATTCTATCTGCAGTTTGAAAATAGGTATCCTCCTTAATTCCTATGAGTAAATAAAAAGTATCCAACTTCTATTTATTAGAAGAAGGATATACTCTGTGGATAGAATTTTGAAGGTTTTTTGGTTGCCACTACCAATTACCAATTTATACGAATATACGAATAATAAAAAATTGTTATATTGTTAAATTGTTATATTGTTAAAATACAAAATTATATATTTCAATGACCGATGACTTAATGACTAATGGCTGATGACGCCAATTTTTTTATGTTTTAAATGTTAATATGCTAACGTGCTAATGCGTTAAAATGCTAATCCGCCAGCTGGCGGAGTTAACATGTTCCATGCTATGTGTTATCATATTAGTAACAAAGTTAATTATAATCTTAAAAAATATGCAAATAAAAAACTTGAATGTTTACTTTTTTGTTTTGATTTTAGTAAGCATCACTGCAGCTACTTTCTTTTTATTCCAACCATTTTTGTCCGCTATAATAATGGCTGCAGTTTTGGCGGCTACTTTTCATACTCCTTACCAATATTTGGCCAAAAAAACCAAACGCCCTCATGTTAGTTCCCTACTAACATGCTTTCTGGTTTTATTTGTGATAGTTTTGCCGGTAACAGCTATTACCGGATTGGTGGCCAATGAGGTTAACCACGCTTATCAAAAAATAATTGCTGAAGATAATTTTTATCAAAATCATGTCGTTAACTATCTGGAGATTTTCAAAAACTCGCAGTTTGCCAAATCAATCAATTTAAATAATTTTCTTGATCAAAATCAAATTAATAAATCAGTCGAGAAAATAAGCAGCGGAGCGTTGTCATTCGTCCAAGCAGTTTACCAAAATGTGGTTGGATCAGTGATTTGGACATTTGTTATGTTCTTTACCTTGTATTATTTTTTGGTGGAAAGCAAGACTATTATAAGAAAGATAATGTACTTAAGTCCGCTAAAAGATGAATACGAAGCAGTATTGACGGGAAAATTTTCTTCAATGGTGCGAGCAACCCTTAAGGGAACTTTGATAGTGGGAGCGGTCCAGGGAATATTAGGTGGAATTATGTTTGCTATTGCTGGCGTACCTTCTTTTATAATCTGGGGAATTATTATGGTAGTGCTCTCAATTATCCCGGCCATTGGTTCAGGTTTAGTTTGGGCGCCGGTAGGACTTATTATGTTATTTACTGGCAACATCTGGCAGGGGATTTTTATTCTAGCTTTCGGCACAGTGGTTATTTCTTTTATCGATAATATTTTAAGGCCCAAGCTAGTAGGAGGCGATACGGCTATTCATCCGCTTTTGGTTTTCTTTGCGACTTTGGGTGGTATCATATCTTTCGGAATAATGGGCTTTATTATTGGTCCGGTAATTATGGCTTTATTTTTAACTCTTTGGGATATTTATGGCAAGGAGTTCAAGACCCAATTAAATAAGTACAATGCTTGATTTTTATCAAAATTTGCCTGAAAAAATAAATCCGGTGATTTTTTCCGTAGATTTTTTTTCTGTCTACTGGTATTCGCTGATGTATTTAATTGGATTTATAACAGTGGCAGGGTTGCTTTACTGGCGAATCTATAAAAAAGAAGCTAATTTTTCTTGGGATGATATCTTTGAGTTTCTGTTAAATTCTTTTTTGGCTATTGTAATTGGCGGGAGAATCGGTTATGTTGTTTTTTATAATTTAAATTATTTCTTGGTTAATCCGCTTGAGATAATCTGGCCATTTAATCCAAGTGGAGAATTTACGGGAATTTATGGAATGAGTTATCATGGCGCAGCGGTTGGTTTTATATTGGCAACTTATTTTTTTTGTAAAAAAAGAAAGATCAGTTTTTTAAAATTAACAGATTTTATTTTACCTGCCATACCGGCATTGTACGGTAGAATAACGACTAGCAAGTGGGGGATGGATTTTGGCGATGGACTAATTCGCCATCCTTCGCAATTATATGAAGCGTTCCTTGAAGGAATTTTTTTATTTATAATATTGTGGTTAGTGAGAAATAAATTATCTAAGCATAGAGGGATGATTAGCGGATTGTATCTTTTGGGTTACGGAATATTTAGATCTAGCATTGAATTTTTTCGAGAACCGGATGCACAATTAGGGTTTATTTTTAATTATTTAACAATGGGACAAATATTGTCTTTGATTATGATATCTGGAGGATTATATTTGATAAATAAAAATGTTAAGCATTAGAGCATTATTTATAATTTTCGAAAACCTCCTTTTGGTTGTCATCCCAGAAAGTAAAATTTCTTAGCGACGTAAGGAGCGTTAGAAATTTACTTATGTGGGATCTCTATCATATACAATCACAGATTTATTTAAGTTTTAGATTCCACATAGATGATTTTCCAAAAGCTCTCCGTCACTGTGGTTCGCTAAGAAAATCTATCTTCTGGAATGACAAGAAATATAAATAACGCTCTCAATTTTTACAAATAAAAAAATCCCAGTTAAATAGTGCGGATTACCGCAATTTAACGGGACAAGAAGTATGGAAAATAAGAAAAAATTAATTATTGAGTTAAATAAGAAACATTCCGAAATGTTTCAAGCCCAGCGCTTGGAGCGAGAATTGTATTTATCCAAACATCCTACCAACGTAATGGTGTTTAAATGCATGGACGGCCGGATTCATATGCCGACTGTGACATGTACCCCGCTGGGAATAATGAAACCCTTTCGCAATATCGGCGGAAGATTTGATTTGGGCTGGCCACTGCTTAATGAATCTTTCGATCAAAGTATAAAAAAAGCGGTAAAAAAAGGAAACCGAACTTTGGTTTTAGTGACCTATCATTATTCGGAGGGTGATGAGAATCGTGGTTGTGCTGGATTTCATTATAATCGTGAAGAATCAAAAAAGTTTACTGAAAGTTTTCGTAGCCAAATAATGCAAACCTACGGTGAGAATAACGGAGTTGTGTTTCCTATTTTAGTGGGTTTGGAAACGGACAAAGATGCTTTGATTTTTCACGGAGCAAAAGGAAAGATTTTGGACGTCTCAACTATTACCGACAGTTCCGAGAAAAATTTAATTTCTTTATTCAGCAAACTTTATCCTTTGATGCCAGAAAGAATTTTAGAAGATTTAATTCCTCTCGTAGCTGGAAATATAAAACGTATAGCGGAAACTAAGAGCAAAGGAAAACCGCTAGATCAATTGGTTCACGGAGAGTGGGTTTTGGCAGTGGGTAAGGGTTTCGATTGGCTACATACGCCCAATATGGCTCTGATTGTAGGACCCTATGATCCTAATATTGGAGAACCGATTAAGACAGCGGCTGGAATAATCAAATCAAATTTAGAAAATGTCGCAGAGACGCAGGGCAATCATGTTTCATCTCCAGGAATGGTTTTGCTTTCTTCGGCAGTGTATGTTGATCCGGCAGAAAAAAACAGAGCCAAAGAAAGAACTCTTTATATGAATAGAATATCGCAAGAAATAATTGAAAAAAATTATCCCGAAATGCTTACCCAAATGCATTCGATGGCGGTAATTTTAAATGCCTTTACGATGGAGATGGAGATTGTGGAGTAGTTAAAAATTACACGCGTTTGTAACTCCTCACTGACCCCCTCTCCTGTACTCGGGAGAGGGTTGGGGAGAGGGAATAAAATACACCCCCTCTCTGTCATGAGTGCATGACATCTCCCCCGAGTACAGGGGAGAAAGATGTAATTGCTTATACTTATAAAGTAAAAAAACTTTTTACTTTAGTGGGTCAGTGAGGAGTTACGCGCCATTTTTCTTGCATAAAGGCCTATTTTATGCTATAATTAAAAAATAGAAAAGCTTAAATAACAGTTGAATTTTTTTAATAACATTATATGAAATTCAGACAAGCCCTTTTTTGGGATATAAATCCTACCAAAATAGATACAAAGAAAAACTCTCAATATGTAATTGAGCGCATTTTAGATTTGGGCAATGATAAAGAGGTTAAATGGATGCTAAAAACTTATAATAAATCTGTACTTAAAAAAGTAGTTGTAAATTCAAGATCGATTGCTCCGCAAACAAAATCATTATGGACACTTATGCTCAAAGTCAAATAAAATGGCATTTTTCTGCCTTGCCACCAAGAACTAAAAAAGCTTTAGATTTTTTGTCTACCCAAAAATGGCTTAAAAAATCAGATTGGTATCTGGCTGGTGGAACAGCTTTGGCTTTGCAAACAGGAAATAGAAAATCTGTTGATTTAGATTTTTTTACGCAGAAAAAAGACTTCAGCGATGTTACCTTGCTTAAACATTTTACTGATA
>Ga0076203_158_pt1 | contig 6160 bp, 4 predicted proteins | sample RifGroE2_FD_67809 | JGI IMG/M metagenome (GOLD analysis project Ga0076203, IMG submission 67809) | Parcubacteria (Moranbacteria) bacterium GW2011_GWE2_35_164
TTATCATTATGAATCATCAGTATAAAATTACCAAGCAAAACTGTCCCATTTCTATTTTTAAATATTACTAAATAGTCCCATTTCTATTTTTAGTTAACATAGCAATTTACTATCCTTGCTTTTTTGTCTATTCTGTGCTATAATTAATAATTATGTTGTAGATGATGGGCTAAATCACCTAATAACTATAATTTAAAAAGAAACCCCCTCCTACCTCCCCCTTGAGTACAAGAGGGAGAGGATAAAGAATTATTAATAATAAATAAATGAATAATAAAGATTTTGATACAGTGGTAATCGGGGGCGGGCCGTCGGGAATGATTTGCGCGGGCTTTGCCGGACGAACCGGAAAGAAAGTTTTAATCGTGGAAAAAAATTATGTCTTGGGAGAAAAATTGAAGCTCACCGGTGGTGGCAGATGCAACATTACTAACGCTGAGTTTGACACAGAAACTTTTTTAAATAATTTCCCCAATGCCAAAAAATTCCTCTACTCCCCTTTTTCTAAATTTGGAGTCCAAGATACTTTTGATTTTTTTGAGAGCCTTGGGCTTCCATTAGTTATTGAAGCGCGAAAAAGAGCTTTCCCTAAATCCCAAAGCGCTCAAGACGTGATTGATAAACTCAAAGTTTTCATGAAAAGCAATAATGTGACGATTAAAAATAATACCGCTGTTATTTCAATGGAACAAAAAGATGGTGTAATAAAATCAGTCACGCTTTCATCTGGTGAAAAAATAACGGCCAATAATTTTGTCCTAGCGACGGGTGGTCTCGCTGCTCCTCAAACCGGTTCCACCGGGGATGGTTTTAAATTTCTCAAAAAACTTGGACACACCATTGATAAATCTGAGCCCGATATCGTCCCGCTGACTACCGACGCTCCCTGGGTGCATAGTTTATCGGGATTAGATTGGTCTTTCATGGAAATTAGTTTTATCCAAGAAAATAAGGTTAAACTCAAAAAATTAGGTAAAATCCTTTTTACTCATTTTGGCATTTCCGGACCACTTGTCTTAAATAGCGCCCGCGAAGTTAAGCAGCTTTTAGCTAATGGCCCCGTCACCGCTTCCATTGATTTATTTCCTGACACTTCAGAAACTGAATTAGATAAAAGGATCTTAAAATTATTTGAAAAAAATACCAACAGCAAAGTAAAAAATGTTTTACCTGAATTAATTTTTAAAAATATTTGCTTGGAAATTCTTAATCTTTCTGATATAAATATGTCAGAAAGAATTATCAATTCTATCAATAAAGAAGAACGCAAAAATTTAACTAAGAAACTTAAAAATTTAACTTTCCCCATCACGGGAACTTTGGGATTTGATCACGCGGTATCAAGTGACGGCGGAATTAATCCCAAGGAAGTTAATTTCAACAATATGACTTCTCGCCTTTATCCTAATCTTTATCTCTTGGGAGACATTATTCATATCAATCGTCCCAGTGGCGGATTTTCTTTGCAACTTTGTTGGACAACTGGCGCAGTGGCGGGTAAACATATTAGCACACTAGCATAGAACATAAAGCATAGAACATGGAACATGAATCATTAAAACAATATAACAATTTTTATGCATCTACAAATAATTCGAACATGTCATCTCGACTAAATAAATTTCTGTACTCGGAAATTTATGCATGGAGAGATCTCAAATTCTTCTTCCAAATATTTGAGTACAAAGATTTGTTCGGCCCGCTTCGCAGTAGCTTCAGCGAGGCGAGTCGGAATGACGGATTGCCCACTGGTTCAAAGATTTCCAATAACTTTATTAAAATAAAAACAACCCGGACATTTCATCGGAGTTGTTTTTTTGTTTTATCTAAAAGTTTTTCTAAACTTTATTATGGATTAACTTCTCTCCATTCACTAGTAACAGGGCAACTATCAGTACAAGCAGCTGTGTCAGTTTCAGTAGTTACATCACAGCTGGCATCGGTACAATCTCTAGTTCGCTTGCTAGTAGGCCCACAAGATGGGCTACAAGCTGACCAATTTGTACAGCTGGGAGGGCAAGAATCTGCGTGATATTCACAGCCCTTACCTGTTGTACAGTTATTGGTATAAGCCCATACTCCATTTCCTTCCCCATCGCCAGGACACGGTTTGAATCCATTTGGAATTGAATTCTGACAAGCTGGTGGTGGCACATAATATTCACATCTCTCCTCCGTACAATCATCAATGGAATCTACTTTTTGCCAAGGATATCCTGGACTTCTAGCTCCAACACCATCTCCGGGACATTTTACTCCTCTAGGACGAATGCCGTGTTCTGAGTCATTTTCTACCCTACATAAGTAGTCAGATTTAACATAAGTACATCTTGTATCGTTAGACCAAGACCACTCATTAATCAGTAATGGCCTACGAGGATAGTCACCAGGTATTTCATTAGGACATACATCCGTCTCGTGCCATTGTCCCTGTACGATGTCAGCATAAAGGTATATATCCGCAGAAGAACGGCTGCAAACAGTATATCCGGCTGGGACTTCACCTAAACACAAATTGTAATATTCACATTTGCGACTATCAGTGCATCCTCTTTTTAGGTTTACTCCCACATCCAACCAGACGAGATCCTCATCAGTATTGTAATCATATGGACAAGAGTGAATAACACCAAATGGAGCTGATGGCCATCCCCCAATACAATCATGCTCTGGCAGAACTATTGGTGGAGGGATTACTATTGGTGGAGGGGCTATGATAATTGGTGTTGCAGTTACCGTTAGTGACCCGGAGCAAGTATTTGAACTTGAGCCATTGGCAACGGTACAAGTACAATCTTTTTTACCAGCACTAGCAAATGGCCCTTGGGTGTATGTTTCCGCAGATAGATTAAAATTTCCCATATCAGAATCTAGCCCGGTACAATTGCAAGATGCCTGGTTGTTTGCATCGTTGTTCATTGAGAGCGTTACATTTCCTGTAGTATTGATAGCCATAGAGCTTGGAGAATATTTTATACTACAGCTTGGAGCACTAGGTGCATCAATAGGTGCATCAATAGGCGCAGAAACTGAAAATGGAACAGACATCGGCCCTATATTATTAGATTTTGAATTACAATCATCTTCATTTGAATCATCATTGACACAAGTTTGAGTAGCGTTTACTTGATAGATCATGTTGTAGCTTCCTGCAGGACTAGGCGCACTAGAAATAAGAGAAAAATTCGCCACATACGTTGTCCATCCCTTGATATGAAATGAGCCCATATTTGTTGAAGCGGAACCCACTCCCCCGTAATAATTACCGTCATACCAATAGTTTCCGCAAGTATGATTACCAGCTACACTAGCGGTAGTTGAAATATTTTCACCAGGAGAATATGTGCCTTTATTAATACTAGCATTAGCGCACATCTGACGATTACAAGCTGTTACGGCACTGGCGAAATTGTCAGTGATAAGAAACATTGATCCCATCAAAAAAAATAAGCTCCATAATCTAACTCCTCGCTTACCCTTAAGCAAAACAGAGAAAATGGTGAAAATCACTATGACAGCAAAAAATCCTGCCAATATCCACTTTAAATTAAATACTTTATTACCAATTGCTTCATTTTTCTTTTCAAAAACTAAATCATATTCTAATTTATCCAGCGCTTCGCCTTGATCATTTTCAACACTGGCAAAAACTTTTGGATCTGCACAATCTTTAATGATATTTTCTGTTAGATTTACAAACGGATTATCTTTTTCCAGTGATCTTTTTATAGGATTAATACAACTTTCACCTTTAGCATTGGTTATTGTTAATAAAAAATTAGTAGCTGTTTTCTTTTCTTCTGCCCTAGATCCAGGAAAATCATCACTTGATCCTGACCAGAAAAACATAATTTTAGCTTGCTCTCCTTTTAGATAGGAATCTTTATCTAGGCTCACGTTTTGAATAGTAGAGCTTTCTCCTCTCAGCACATAGTGAAAAGAAACACTATTGGAAATAACTTTTCCAGTTTCATCCACTAAACTCATCTTAGTATTGTATGATTGAGGCTTATCTGCTTTGGGTAATACCACATCAATTTCTGTCATATTTAGTGCACCTAAATCAAACCGCATAGCCCCCCCCCAGCTGGATCAATGTCAACCTTTTCTCCAAAGTCAGAACGTAATCTTGTTTCAAAAATAGGAATTAGCGAGATGTCTTTTTGCATTTTGTTATTAAAAATACATCTAGCTACCAAATTTTCTTCCACAGAAACATCCACGCCTTGGAAAGCTGAAAATTCTTCATCTAGATTGCCATTGGGATAAAGTCGACAATTTTCCAGACTGACATAATTACCATTACCGCTAAGATTTATATCACCCAAATCACCAAGGGCTAAAATTAATCCTGATTCATTTTTAGATTGCAACATTATGCCATATTTGCCATTTAGATATTCTGGCGCAACATAGATGATTTCTTTTTTGATTTTCTGGTTGTTAGCTAGACTCATTACTTCATCGTATATATATTCATCCACTAGCATATTGTATCCTTCCGTGTTTCTCTCTACCAGGATTATTGAGTATTTAACATTAGCCTGAGATTTTTCTCCGTTAGTGAGAGAAAATTTAATTTTAAATTTATTTACGTCTTGAAAAACAATTTCCGTATCTCTGAAGTTAACATCCGCTACAATAACAGTTTCGTCTGCGCCTTCGCTAGAACTTTCTTGAGCCCACGCCCAGATGGGCATTCCCATAAAAAAGAAACTGACCACAAACAACCATAATATTTTTTTCATATTTGTTTTTTTTATTTTGTTTAAGTTTTTTAATTTAATTTATTATACCATAAAAGAATTTGGATGCAAGAGAAATCACGTTATCATTTTAACTCCGCCTCCGACCAGCTGGCGGATGGCGGATTAGCATGTTAACATATTAACATTAAAACAAAAGAGCATAAAAACATCAAAGCAAATAGACATTAAAACAAGATAAGCAAGCATTTGAAGTCATCAGTCATCTGCAAACGGTCATCAATATACATTTTAACTTTAATGACTAATGACCGTTGACTTGGTGACTATTTTTACTATCTCTTAATTTCACATCTTCTTAAATTCCTACATTCCTAAATAAAAAACAACCTCGACATTTTATCGGGGTTAGTTTTTATTTTTTTTATTTAAAAGTTTTTTTCTAAACTTTATTATGGTCGCACCTCTTTCCATTCGCTGGAGATTGGGCAAGCACCTAAATTACAAGGGTCATCCGTACAACTATCAGGTTGGGTACAAGTAGCTGTTATATTATGACATTCGTATACGCCATCCCCGCAATTTTTGCTACAGGTAGTGTCATGCCAAGAAACAGCATCGCAGTAGCTATCTACCGATTTTGAATCTGCACCAACTCCATTGAAACTGTTAGTACAAGTTAAAGTAAAAATAGTAGGATCTATTCCTGGATTAACGGTCGCATTTTCATTTCCTGGATATGATTTACTACCAGACCACCCGCTTGAAGCTGTACAAGCACATCCGCCTGGGCAAGCCGTTGCACTATTAGTTATATTCCAAGATAAATTTACTTGCTTGGCAGATATTACTTGGGTACTATTATTCAAACTTACAGATGCTGGAGCAACTAGGGAAACGTTAGGTGAAGGAATGTATACAGATGAACAGTTAGCACTTGTGCCTGCTCCACCACTTAAACAATTCCAAGTCCAATTAGTAGCATTATGAGTCATACCACTGACACTTCCTCCTAGACAAGCACCAACAGGAGCGACGCTGGAGGGTGCAACGGCAGGATTACAAGCTCCGCAACCTCTGACAGCAGACGCATTAGTCCCACAACTACCACAATAACTACCACTACTAATAGGACTTGTTCCTCGTTGGATATATCCCAGTGTCGCGTCCAAATGACAAGTATCCCAATTATTATAACCTATGGTATAACCGCTACACGTACCGCTACAGCAAGCTGTGCCATATACAGTAGATCCAGTAGAACAATTGGATGCCACAGGGGTGCAACTAGAACCAGCACATATGCTGCTTGCTGCGCCACATGTTACTACAGTACATGATGGAGGCGGTGGTGCACATTTTTTATTTCCGCACTTTAGCCCACAGCAACAACACCCACTGGGACTACAATCATAATAATCATACCAATTTCCAGTCGGTGCATCGTAACATTG
>Ga0076203_164_pt2 | contig 5795 bp, 7 predicted proteins | sample RifGroE2_FD_67809 | JGI IMG/M metagenome (GOLD analysis project Ga0076203, IMG submission 67809) | Parcubacteria (Moranbacteria) bacterium GW2011_GWE2_35_164
CCGTTAGCCAGGTATTGCGCTTAAAGCTTACCCAACCATATTTAATCGCTCTTTTTAATTTTAAAAATTTCATAATTTATTTTTTCCATTTCCCTCTCCCCCTCCCTGAGGGGGAGAATTAAAGAGGGGGTGGAGAATCGTAATTTATTTATTTGCAGTGTAATTTTATATCTACAATATTTTCAGTAAAATAGAATTTAAATTCGTGGGAGTTTCTAGATTAAATATTTCCCTGGATTTTGATCACTTACAATTTTACCTGCTTCCAAGGTAATTACCCTTCGCTTGGCCATATTTACAATATCATTATCATGCGTCGCCAAAATCACCGTCGTTCCCATGCTATTGATTTTCAATAACAATTTCATTATTTCCATGCTCGATGCCGGATCAAGATTTCCCGTTGGTTCATCAGCGATAATTACATCTGGACGGTTAATCAAAGCTCGCGCCAAAGAAACTCTCTGTTGCTCGCCTCCGCTTAATTGCTGAGGATATTTACTGCCCTTTTCCAACAAGCCAAACACTGCCAAAATTTGAGGGACTGTTTTATTAATTTCTTCATCAGTCTTGCCAATAACTTCGGCGGCGTAAGCTACATTTTCAAAAACTGTCTTATGGGACAAAAGTTTAAAATCTTGAAAAACTGTCCCAAAATTCCTACGATAAAACGGTAACAATTTTCCTCTGATTTCATCCGTGCTTCTCTCTCCATAGCAAACTCGACCCTCATCCGGAAATCCTTCTGCATAAATCATTTTAACCAAAGTAGTTTTCCCCGCTCCGCTTCTTCCTACGATTGAAACGAATTCCCCTGACTTTATGACCAAAGAAATTCCTCGCAAAGCGGAGAATTTATTTTGATAACTTTTTTTGACGTTTTCAAATTTGATAATAGGCATATCTGTATTTTAAAGGTTTTAATATTTATTTTAATTTTAACGTTTCACCCGGGGGATTGAGAGGGGGTGAACAATAATAATCCACTCTCCGTACTTTATATAATATAACATAATATTATCTAATCTCAAATATCAAATTCCCAATATCAAATAAATTCCTAAATATTAAACTTAACACAAAAAAAATCGCGTCTATTGTATCATCCTCGTAGAGACGCAGCGGTGCTGCGTCTGTGAACCTTTGGACCCAATTAATTTTCCTCCACTCAATAATTCCTACTCACGAATCCACGGCCGTATTTTCGTGATATTTTCTATCCCAAGCTTTCATACCTCTTTATAGACAAATCCAAATAATCTTTATCAATATCAATTCCTAGAAATTTTCGATCATGCATTACTGAAGCAATTCCTGTCTTATTCCAGAACTTCAATAATAGAGCCTTTTATTGATGCGCGGATATCCTTGGCTAACATTCCATCACCCTCAACACATGCTAAAATTTTAACGATTTGCATTCTATTTAATTTTAAATCAGCTCCTAATCTTCCACGCTCAATCATTTCTTTAACCGTTTCTTTGACTTCCTCTTCACTTATAGTAAAAACTGTAGGATTAATTTTATACATATAGTTTTATTTTTTTAGATTAAAATGATATATTTTTTGATTTTTCAATTCGACGCCAACAACCGCATCAAATCTAAATTTTTCAAGCCATACATTTTCTTTTTTAAAATTCTCGAAAGCCTCTTTTGCATCCTTTCCATTTCCCCATCCCAAGATTTGGCAATTTTCAAAGTGTAAAAAATAAAATATCTCGTGCTAATTTTGCGTTCAGTAATTTTATCTATAAAACCTTTTGCCATCAATTGCAATGTTTGTTCATACAAATTTTGTAAATTCTCCCACAATTCAAAGGTATGATAATTTTCATCTTCGGAAATTGTTTCCCATTCATTCGGCTCAATTTCTACAAAGTCATCATCTTCGGGAGAATATTCCCTGCACATAACTAAAAATGGAAAGTAAAAATCTTTATGCAAGAAACAGTATTTTAAGATCTGTATAGCAAGTTTTCTTGATATTTTCATATTAAATCAAAATTAAATACTTAATTCTGATCCATTTTTGATCGTTTTAGAATTATTGTCAACTAACTCAATTTATAGTTACCATTTCCTGAAAATTCAACATAGTTCTCATCCCTCAAACGCTGTAATTGCTGACGAATTTTTGGCTTAATATTTCTATTTTCTGGATGAATAATAGAAAGTTCTTTTTCAAAAGTATACAAATCTTGTAAAGAAAATTCTTTCTTTCCCAAAGCATCAATGCAGTTCATAATATCCAAAATCCAACCTTTCCGCTCTGGTTTTTTTTCTTCTTTTAAGAAAGATGTTTTTTGCCATTTTTCCAAAATTTCTTTTTTAGAAATTTCTTCACCATTTTCAATATAATAAATTTTTCCCGAAGATGGAATTTTCGAAAATAAGATATTTGACCCAATCCAACCCGCTCTCCTGGCTGTTTTTGATAAAGCTTTCCTTTTCTCAATAATTTCGGGAACAAAAAAATATTTAGGCACCACAAAAAAATCATTTACCGAATAGGCATTAATAACGTAATGCATGAAAAAGAAATTCGGCTTATCTAAGGATACCAACCTCGTTATTGTTGTTTTATATTCAGATGAAACAACTTTTCCTCGAAATTTTTTTTGACTTGCTTTCTGCTCATAGTTTTCAAAACATTTTTCACATAAAAAATCTGAAACTTTTTTATTATTTTCAAGGTTTTTTATTTTATTTCCGCAATTCGGACAAAAAATATTTTTTTCTGTCCAAGATTCAGACATTACTCTAATCTTTTGAGAATTATTATCATATCTTTCTCCTAAACTTTGATCCAAATTTAAATTCATAAAATTTATTTTCAAAAGTATACACTTTTTATCTCAAATTATCCAGATAACTCTCCGATATCGCCTCCGTGTAGACAGTTGTGAAAAGTGGAGAAAATATATTTTTCAAGTATTTTGACATAGCCTATTTACTAATCCTTGCTTTATTTAAAAAGTTATTAAATTCTTTTTTGTCAATTCTAAATTCCTTACCTATTTTGTAGGCTTTCAATTTTCCAGCTTTTATATAACGGTAAATAGTCATAATGTTTACCCTTAATTTTTCTGATATTTCTTTTGCTGTTAAAAAATTATTCATATTTTTTGATTATGGAACTTGAAAAATAATAATTGTTTGTCCCACTTTTTCGATTATATTATTTTCTAAAAAATTAAATTTATCATTATTAATTTTATATTTTGACATAGAAAGAGCCAGGTACGAGCCAGCTACAGGTAGATTGTCTCTTTTTGAATTGAACACTTTATAAGCATCCCCCAGATACCATTTAAACGGAACGTTGCCTTCAATATCGATGTAAATTTCTTTAATTTTATTATCTTCAACATATTTGACTAATTTCTTTGCATCTTGTCCCCAGTCAAAATTTGAGTCAGTTGCTATTTTATAACCATCATTTGACCCACCAGCAAAATAATTGTAGTAACTTATATAGTTAGGAAATGAAAATAAAACGGATAACATTATTGCTAAAAATATTGCAAAGAACACATGTCCGAATTTAATTCTAAATAATTTTTTATCCCAAGATAAGTCTAGTGCTTTAGCTGTTAATATGGTTATTCCTAATATAATTGGCATTATATGCCTTAATCCTATTTGCAAATCAGATGAAAGAGTAACGACTGCATAAAAAAACACAAACACTGTCAACAAAAAAGATAATGGATTTTTTAAAAAATGTTCTACTTTTTTGAGCAATTTTATTTTAGATAAAAAGAATTTCCTGATTACTAGCAATATTGATAGAAAGTTTAATATGAGAAGCCCTATGTTAAGTTTCGCAAAATACAAGACTGGAAAATATAACACACCTGCTCCTTCTGCACCATAAACGTTACCCATAAAAAATATTTGCTGATAAACTACGCTCATTCTTGAAAAAACCATAACCACACCGCTTATATATTGAGCCAATCCTTTCAGAATTGGATTACTAAATATAAATGTTATCAGAAGTTCTTTTAAGCCAAGAGGCAATCCATTTGGATGATAATGGTTGAGCTGAGCAACCATATCACTATTGTCCATATTGAAAGTGTGAAAATAATAGAAAATCGAGATAAATAATAAAACTGCTAAAGAAAGAAGCGTAAATCTCAGTATATATTGGAATAAGTATTTCCATTTTTTTTTAATTAGGGATATATAAACAACTCCTCCCATAAATAAAGAAGGGACTAAAATGGCAGAAGAAAATTTTGATAAAAGAGCTAAGCCTAGTAAGGATAATGTTATTGCGAAAAATAGCTTTGTTTTTTCTCCTTCTACAAATTTTTTTATATAAGTAGAAAAACTAACAATTGCTAACATTTGCAATATGGATGAAATAAAATCCATCGTGACCAAGGATCCATTTGCAAGACTAAATTGTGAGAAGGTGATTAAAAATAAGCTGATAATAGCGGCTCGCTTATTCCAAGTCTTTGAAAGCAAAATATATAACAAAAATAAAAATAAAGTGTTAAAAAATATGACCGATAATCGTGCCCAAAATACAATAAGCTCTGGATTATTTTGAGGATTAAATAAAAAAACCCTTGCCCAATCCCATTGAGCGTTTCTTATCTCAAGGTTTTTTGAAAAAATAAATTCATCAGGTGGATAATTCTCCCAAGCATATCCTTCAGAAATATTAGTTTCAGAGGAAATATTTGGTAAAACTGGATTTAGAAATAAGAGAGGCAGAGCGGATATATCTTTAACTAAAGGTGGGTGCTCAACATTCAAGAAATATCTGCCTGTTCTTAGATAATAATAGCCACTTGGTATATGAGCTAGTTCATCAGTTGTTATAGCATTTCCGCTATATCTCAAATCTTTCCAGTTAAATCCCTCGTTGGATAAAAACCCTAAAGCGATAAATGAAAAACAAATAAAAATAGCTATAAATAATTTTTTATTACTATTCACAAGATTTTTCATAATTTTTACATTCTTCACTATTTGTTATTTTAGATATTTCCTTTTTTGCTTTTTCCGTTAATTCCTCTATTTTTTTTATATCGTCCTCTCCTTCTGATATTCTTTTATCAACCATATCCTCGCATTCTTTTAATTGCGTGGCACTTCCTCCACTATCACAAGTTTTCTTATCACCGTCCCATTGCCCCAGGAGTTTCTTTAAATATTTTATTTGTTTACTTGATTCATCAATGGTGCTAACGTGAATTTGTTCCCCTTGATAGTTAATGTTTTTAATCTTAGAAATCTTATTTTCGCAAGTGTGTTTCCTATCGTTACACTTATCACGTTCTGCATTTTTATTTTTATTTTGCTCAGATAGTATTTTTTGTTTTTCTTCCTCTAATTTTTCTTCTTCCTTTATCCTTATTTGCTCATCTTTAAATTTTTGTAATTCATCAATTTTTACTTGTTGCTCTTCTAGCTGAGCCTGCGTTTTGTCGGCAGAAGTAGCATTAACTTCTCCAGATTTTTTATTGCATCCAGAGAAAAGCATGGCTAAACATATCATTAAAGATGCGTATATAATTTTTTTCATATTTTTTAATTTTATGATTATGCAAATGATTATCAATATTATACTTTACTTTTCTTTACATTGCAAATACTCATAAAATAAGTTTGCTACGTCCTTCTAAAACATTTTTTCATCTAATACTATGATTATTGCTATTATTTTAGGAAGTTTTCAGCTTCAACTTTGTCAATTCTGAGCTTATTTGGCATTTTTTTATCACTGAATATTTCTATTTGATTTTCTAGTATTTCCAGAATTTTAGCCGCA
>Ga0076203_184_pt2 | contig 5640 bp, 5 predicted proteins | sample RifGroE2_FD_67809 | JGI IMG/M metagenome (GOLD analysis project Ga0076203, IMG submission 67809) | Parcubacteria (Moranbacteria) bacterium GW2011_GWE2_35_164
ACACACCAAGAAAAAAACTAATAAAAAAATAAAAAAATATGGACCTTGGGCTATTTTTATTTTAGCGGCTACGCCTGTGCCATTATTTGGCGGCTTAACGGGAGCTGTAGCTGCTTTTGTTTTTGATTTTCCAGCTAAAAAATCTTTACCTCTTTTATTGGGAGGAACTGTGGTTTCAGGAACAATTATTTTATGGCTAACAATTTTTTTAAATTAATTTAAAGAAATAATTATCTTGCATCCCATAAATTAAATATGTTAATATAGATACATAATAATAATCTTAAAAATATGTTCAACATAAGACCCTTTGAAGAGAAAGATGCTCTCAAGGTAATGGAACTATTAAAAGAATTAACTGATGGTCCGGTTAATTTTGAACCCAGTCTTTTGATTAATAATATGGCAGTTCGTTGCCGTGTGATTGAAAGCGAAGGTGACATTATCGGATTTGGAGCACTAGCAATCTATCCTGTGCCGACAAGAGGCTTGGTGGGAAAATTAGAAGACATCGTCGTTAGCAGTGTCTATCGAGGTGGGGGACTGGGTAAAAAATTAGTAGAAGAGCTAATTGCAGTTGCTAAAGAAGAAAATTTAAAATCAATCAGCTTAACTAGCAATCCAAGCAGAGTGGCCGCTAGAAATCTCTATGCATCGCTAGGATTTATCCCTGCTGAAACAGAAGCTTTTTGGATGAAACTCTAAATATTTTCATAAAATTAAAATCTTTAAAAACACCTTCACCAGAGAGGTGTTTTTAAATTAACTCGTCTCTGCGAGTAAATTCTGTACTCGGAATTTACGTGGCAGTCCAGAAAACATAAATAGATCATTTAATCTAAATCCTGGATTGCCACGTCAGGATTTTTAAATCATCCACAAGGATAATTTAAACATCGCAAAGACGGACTAGACAGCTTGGTTTTTGCCATTAAGGGTCAGTGAGGAGTTACACCAAAAAAAATTGACAAAAGGGCTATTTTATGCTAGTATTTCATTAGAAACGCAGGGTAGTTCTTTTTTATTAGTATAATGTTTGAAGTTAAACAGGGGAGAGGTGTGGGCATTTAAAAAATGCTCATAAAAAATTATTTTTATTTAAAAGGGAAGGATAACAATGTCAATGGAAGAATTCCAAAAAATAAAAGATTTATCTGCTGTGGAAAAAAATAATTTGATTGGCAAAAGAATTACTGCCAAATTAAGATCCGCCCAAGATGTCATTCATGGAGAATGCATCAGATTTAACGAAAAGAGCATAATCTTGAGCTCTGGAGACGAGAAAAATCCACGACCGCTTTTCCTGTAACATTTATTCCCAAAGTACTCATAAATGAGCCTAGGGGATGAATAACAGGAAAGCGGTTTCTTTATATATTCGATATGTCGTACAATGTAGATTTTACGACATACGATAGAGAAAAGACCTTTATTTACTTGATTTATTGAGCATCTAGAATGCCTTTGTAAGTATTCTTTTCATGCTCTTTAACAGCTTATATAACGTTTTTAAATAGCATATAATAAGTCAATAAACAAATTGAATTTAGATAAATTAAACTTAAAATTATAATTTAAAATATTTTCAATTCCGATTTAATGTCATACCATTTAATGTATTTAAGTGACTCTTATGACTCAATATAACAGCTTCTAAGCCCCGCAAACTTTTTCTAGGGTACATTAACCTATCTCCGAAACTAATAAAGTTATTATTCTAGTACAAGCCTATCTTAATTCTTATGTTTACATTTTTAATTATTTCATCACTCCCCTAGCATATGCAAAAAAAGCAAGCGCGATACTGATCTTACTTTTATTATTTAAATTATAAAATATTGTTATGAAAAATATTTTTTAATGAGCGCTTTAAAATATAATTATAAAAAATAAAATTTTAAAATAATCTGAGGTACATCTATGTATCTAAAATAATTGTTTTTTGTTATTTTTTTACTATTTTAAAATTGATCAAAAAAACGTCATTTTTTAATATTATGAGGGGTACATCTATGTACCCTAATTTGACCAAAAAACGATTTTTTTTAAGCAATTTTTTTTGATTATTTTTTTGAGTTATATGGGTAACATATATGTATCTAAAATCGTTCAATTTTAGATATTTTTTTAACTTCTTTCAGCACACGACCAAAGCCCGGCAATAATTTATATTTACCAGCATCGTTCATATCTATCCATTTAAAATTTTGCGCTTCCCAATCAAGTTTTATTTTATCTGTTTTTATGTGCACTAAGACAGGATGAACTATCCAAGTCTTATTATATTTTGGAGCGCTTTGGTGGAAAATATTTCCCAATTCGATTGATTTAATTTCTGATGATTTTAGATTTAATTCTTCTTTGATTTCATTTTTTATTTTATCTTTTAATGTTTTATCATCATCTAAAAATCCAGAAATTCCATTATAATAACTTGGATAAAAATTTAAATTTTTATTTCTTTGAACAATTAAAATTTTACCTTTAAATTCTAAAACGCAATTTATAACCGGCGCCCAATGGATATTGGTATAATCCGTTTGACCTTTAACTGGTTTAAATTTTTTCATAGGGCCTTAATTTATTTAATCACCTATTCTAAAGCTATCTTTTATTTAACAGATTGTGCGACATAGGGGATTTAGTTAGAAACTGGTAATAAAAAATTAAAAAATTGGGATGTGCATTAATCAAATTCTTTTCTGCTAGTTCTAGATTGCCACGACGGAGTACCGTCTCGCAAAGACACTTAGCAAATTAGTCATTTAATTATTTAAATTTGATTTGAAATTCAAAATTCAAAATTTAAAATTGTTCATCTTCCCTATTTATATACAATCATCTGATTGATAGCATTTTTTCCAATAGAAACTTTATATAATTTGGATAATAATTCTACGCTTGAATCAAGGTAAATATTAGCCCCCCAATATGGGTCATGCACTACATATTTGCCGTTATCAGCCTTGTGATGGATTACTACATAATGCCCTGCCCCATTCCTGGCATTTATAAATACAATAACCGGATTATCCTCTTTTATTTCTTTATCAATGGTACCCCAACTGACTCCGGCGTGCGCTGTGCTACTAGAAAGAGTTAATCCATTCCAACTCCTCGGCCAATTAATTAGGTCCCAAGAAAAAATCGGTTTATCGGATAATTGTTTTGGATTTATACGCTCGTCATGACAAGTAAAAACCATCGCTACAGATGTAACGGCGCAACCCAAATCTTTCATTTTTGATTTAGAATTTCCAATGGTCTCATTTCCCCAACGAGAATCTTTTTGGGAATAATACCATCCGGTAGCAGCCAGTCCACTGCTGGGTTTTTCGAGTCCAGAAGCAAGCGCGCTTATCTCAGCAAAGTTAGCATTATACAAATCATCGATATCGCCCAAGAGTTCTTGCTTTTGTTTTTCTATCTTGGCCAATTTGGCTTGATAAGTAGCCTCATCTCCCTGAGTTTGGACCAATAAACTATTTTTTTGAGCCTTGGCTCTTTATTCTTTGAGATTTCATTTTGGGAATTCTTTATTTCATTCTGAAAATGCTTTAAGCTATCAGTTATTTCCATTATTTTATCGCTAGTTTGATCAAAATAATCACCCGTCTTAGCGACAACAGAAAAATTCTCTATATTAAAAACAATTTTGGTAATAATGTTATCGTCATTTTCTTGGCAGGATCTTATGACATTGGCTAAAATTTTTCCATTTTTTTTATTGAGTCCTTCAATTCTACTTGAATTTTCTTTTATCTGAGTTTTTATATCGACAATTTCAGTGTTTAGACTATTTATCTGCGTTCCCAAAAGAGATTTCTGTTTTTGTTTCAACAAAAGAATTTTTTCATAAGTAGCCGCTTTTTCATCTAAGTTATTCGAAATTTTTTCCAAACATATTTTTGCTTCCTCGGCATTCTCTTTTTGATTGCATTTGCATTGCTCTCTCTCCGTACTAGTTCCTAGGGCACTACATTCATCACCTCTAGCACTTTCTATGTTTATATTACAAAAAACAATCATCAGAAATAATCCGCTAATGTAAATTGTTGTTTTTTTCATGGTTTTTTTCATGGTTTTTTTATTTGTGTCTCTGCGAGTAATAATTTGAGTGTACCTTGAATCATCTTTAGAGATAATTCAAGCATCGCAAAGAACAGGCCTGCTTTCGTCTTATTGCAAAATTTTAATTCCATTTTTAATTCTATTTAGAGATTCTGACTGTCCCAAAACCCAAGATACCTGAAAGGGTGAGGGTGATTTTTTCTCTCCAGTTAATACCGCGCGTAGTGGAAAAAGTAAATCCCCGCGTTTGTCACCAGCAACCTCCAATAATAATTTCTCGATATTTTCCAGTGTCCAATCTTCTTCCGCAATATTTTCTAAAACATTTTTAGCTTTTTCTAGATTATTTTTTGTATCTTCATCGGAATTTTCTTTCCAGCGCATATCCTCAGCGCTCATTACAATTTTATCCGCCTCCATAAAGAAAAATTTATTCTCCTCCCCTACTTCGGATAATTTTACCAATCTATCCTGCTCGACAGTTAAAATTTTCTTTAGATAATTTTCAGTTTTTTTATCAACACTAGCGTTATTATAAAAATCTTTCTGCTCTAAAAAAGGTAAAGCTTGAATATATAAATCATCTACGGAAAGCTTCTTTATATACTGAGTATTAATCCAATCTAATTTTTTAAGATCAAAAATAGCACCTGCTTTATGAATTCTTTTCACATCAAAAGCTTCTTCTAGTTCTTCAATAGAAAAAATTTCTTGCACACTGCCATCTCCTAAATTCCAACCTAAAAGGGCGACAAAGTTTATAATAGCTTCTCTCAAGTATCCTTTTTTAATATAATCTTCTACGGAAACGTCTCCTTGTCTTTTAGAAAGCTTACTTTTGTCATTATTAAGAAGTAATGGCAAATGAACCGTTTGAGGAGCTGGCCAATTAAAATTTTGGTAAAGTTGAATATATTTCGGAGTGCTAGAAACATATTCTTCGCCTCTAAAAACATGACTTATCTCCATCAAATGATCATCAACAACGTTGGCAAAATTATAAGTTGGATAGCCATCGGATTTTATAAGAATTTGGTCTTCTAATAGTTCGTTTCTGAATTCGATAGTTCCTCTAACTAAATCGTCATAACTGGTAACACCTTCTTTATTTATTTTTTGACGAATAACGAAAGATTTGCCAGCTTTAATTTTAGCTTGAGCTTCTTCTATTGTTAAATCTAAGCATTTTCTATCATACATTGGAGGTTTTTTGGCATCTGTTTGCTCTTGACGTAATTTTTCAAGTCTTTCTTCGCTGCAGAAACAATAATAAGCTGTGCCATTTTCAATTAATTTTTGAGCATGTTCTTGATAAATTGATAGTCTTTCGGATTGAATGTAGGGTCCATGCTCTCCTTTTTGAATAATTTTTTCATTTTCTTTAACTACTCCTTCGGTATATTCAAAGCCAGCCCATCTTAAGATATCGATTATTTTTTCAATTCCATTTTCAATTTCTCTTTTTTTATCCGTGTCTTCTATTCGAACAATAAATTCGCCCTTATTTTTTTTGGCAAATAAATAAGTGTACAGAGCAGTTCTAAAATTTCCGACATGCATATAGCCAGT
>Ga0076203_178_pt1 | contig 5286 bp, 5 predicted proteins | sample RifGroE2_FD_67809 | JGI IMG/M metagenome (GOLD analysis project Ga0076203, IMG submission 67809) | Parcubacteria (Moranbacteria) bacterium GW2011_GWE2_35_164
ATTAATTATACCACAAATAAAAAACCCTTCTAATGCCAAATCAACTTAAACACTGCTAGCATGTCATTCCGAGTGAAGTGAATCCGACCCCAAGGAGGATGAACGAAATCGAGGAATCTAAGACATAGATCTTTCGACTTCATCTCGCTCTGCTGAGCTCAATTCCGCTCAAGATGACAGACCCTGCAGACTAGATTTAGTTTATTTAGTATAAGAAAAAGGATTAAAAAAACACCTGAATACAAGAGGTGCTATAAAGACACTATTATTCACTTACAAACAATCTTTTGGATTTATATTTTTTAAATAGGCTTATTCCTACAAAAGTTAAAAAAGCTAGTCCTACTGCCAGCCAGCCAACCCATTCAATATATTGTTTTATTTCTCGCCACATATAACCATAAAAATATCCCATCGAAACTAAAAATCCGCTCCAAACCACCCCACCCATGATTGAATATTTTAAGAATTTTATAAAATTCATTTTCACAATTCCAGCCGCGGTAAATGTCGCCCAGCAAAGTCCGGTAGTAGATTTTGCGGTAAAAATTGTTTTTCCGCCATGACGTTGGAAATATTTTTCCATTTTTAATATTAAATTTTCCGTAATGCCAATATATTTGCCGATTCTTCTTACAAAGTCCATTCCCCAATAATAACCTGCAGCATAAAAAATCACATCCCCGATAATATCTCCTAGCATCGAAAGTAGAAGTACTACCCAAACATTAAAAGCGCCCAGAGAAGCCAGCATTGCCGCCATTATAGTCGCCACCGGCCCTTCAATAATCATCAACGGCAAAATTATCCAATAGCCATAATGGCTCATAAAATAAAATATTTGTTGTCCTGCTGATTCCATAAAAATACGTTATCATGTTAGCACGTTAGCATATTAACATTTTAGCATTAAGTTAATTGAATTCATCCGTTATATTAGTTACTATCTTCGTGTCATTTCGACTGGAGATATTTTTGTACTCAAAAATATCGAAATGGAGAAATCTAAAACTTTGTTGCTAATTATAAATTTAAAGCTTGAGATTCCTCCACTCATAAATTTGTGAGTACACAAATTTATTTGGTCGGAATGACACACGCAACCTTACAAACCTTATAAACTTTACAAACTTTCATGCCTACAATCCATTCTTATCCTTATTAAGATTATGTTCCTCCAGCGTAACTGAAAATATAGTTTGACCTGTTTCGGTATTGCTAAGAAAATAATTGTAATTAGTTTTAGTCGGATAAATAGCCGCTAAAATTGAATCCAGTCCGGGATTGGCAATCGGTCCCGGAGGCAATCCGGGATTAAGATAGGTATTATAAGGAGATAATATTTGAGTATCTTCATAAGAATATTGCTTTTTATTTTCTCCCAAAACAAATGCCAAGGTGGCGCAACTTCTTCTGGAGTTGCAACTTCTTTTTCAATAATGCTGGCCATAGTTATTATTTCAAAGATACTCTTATTTTGTTTTTTGATTTCATTTTGTAAATCAACAGAGATTTTTCTTTCAAAATTTTCTAACATTTTTTTGGCAATATCTTCTGCGCTGGCATCAATAAAAAAGAAATAGGTATCAGGAAATAGATATCCCTCCAAATCCTTTCCCGCCGAAATACTTGTTAAAAATTCCATCTGATATTTATCCACGAAATACTGGGGGGTTTTTGAAAGCTCCAAAAATTTATCTCCGTCAAAACCATTTTCTGCTAGCCTCTCTGCCATTTGTTTCAAAGAAAATCCTTCGGGAAAAGTTATTTTTTTCGATTCTTTTTCGCCACTCTTATCACCCTCAGCTAAAATCATCATGATTTCCGGAATTGTCAGATTAGGGATCAAAATATATTTTCCAGCTTTTATCTCTCCTTTATAATTATTTTTATAAACATACCAAACAAAATAGATCTTACTTTCGATAAGACCCTCTTTCTTTAAATGGCTAGCTGTATTCCAAATGTTCTCTCCTTTTTTAATTTCCAAATTAACTACGTTATTTTCACCATCTTCCCTTTTATCTGACAGCAAAAATAAAATAATCGAAATTATCGCTATGCCTATAATTATTATTCCTATTTTTTTATACATAAATTAGAAAAATTAGTAATCAAGTCATCGGTCAACAGTCATTGTATTTTTTAATTTAATAACTTTAAATTGTTTCTAATGACTATTGACTGATGACTTTTATGATATATTACAAATTGTTTTTATGCTTTAATGTTAATCCGCCAGCTGGCGGAGCTAACATGTTCCATGTTTTATCCTATCCTTATCACTTCCATATTAACGGCTTTCTCATCAATAGCCAACAATCCCAAAAGAATCAATGTTCGAAATACAACTGCTACCATAAAAATAAACACCAGACTCAAAATCATTCCTGTTCCCATAATAGCTAAAAATATCGCCACTGTGAATATCAAGTGTGCTACTGGCATGTTTTTATCCATATAACCCGCATTAATATTCAAAAGACTATCTAGCTTATTACCGATAACTTCCAAAAAAATATCCACCATTTTTTCATCCCCCGCCACTTCCCGTTCTACCATCTTAGAGATATCTTTGCGACTCTCTTTTAGCAAAACATCTCTCTGCCCATAAAGCATATCATTGGAAATTATACCTGAATTTAATTTTCCCGCAACTCTCAGTTCTTCTTCAAATTTATTTAAAATAAACTCATCCACAGTCACGGCTTCATTATTTTCTTTTATCAAATTCGGATCCGCTAGAGAAACTACTTTTGTCATAAAGCCACCCTGACTATAATTAAACTTCATTTTTGGTAAATTTTCTGAAGCTATCTGCGTACTGCTGGAAAAATAATATTGGCCAGCTAGCATCAAGGCAATCGCGAAAATAAGAAATCTCCTCCCAACGCGCAAATAATTCCAAATATCCACTTTTAATCTCAACTTTATTTCTTGTCGAATAAATATCCGCGCCAGATACAATAGTAAAAAAGAAACAACTACTACCAGAAGCGACCCGATATTTCTTGTAAAAAATAATTGCGCCAACAGGGCCAAGATAGTTGCGCCCAAAAACAACCGCGTATCTCTTATTACGATAGCGCCCAAAGACCAGATGATAAAAAATGCAGTGATAAAAATCATCACCCAGCTCCAGTTGCTGCCATCTGCTGCTTTGAAAAGACTATCTGCCATCCGCCAAGTGAATGTTGCGGATAAAAAAATCAATACCAGCTCTGCATATTTAAATATTTTTATTTTTGTTTTCATTGGCTATATTATACAACATACTAACATTTTAGCATATTAGCATGTTAACACGTTATCATTTTAGCATATTAACATATTAGCATTAAAGCATAAAAACTTCCTATGTCATTTCGACCGAGTATATTTTTGTACTCAAAAATATACGAGTGGAGAAATCTCAATTATGTATAGAATTTAATATTTTAGATTTCTCCACTCCACATTCGCTACGGCCCGCTTCGCAGTAGCTTTACGAGGCGAGTCGAAATGACATACTTAACGTTACGAGCTAAGCTTACTCAATCCCACAAATCCCCTTAATCGCCCCCAAATCCTCGCCTGTTAATTTTATATTTTCCAAATCCTGCTTTTCCATCAAATAATACATGATTGAACTTGGATTTTCGACATGCCCCACCTCCAGAGCATGTCCAAACTCGTGAGCTAGCACCAATTTTAAATCAGTCGCTTCATGAAATTGATATATATTTATGCCTAATCCATTGTATTCTCCTTGGTTAAATTCAGTACTTTCTCCAAATTTTTCTTTATAAGTTTGAACTTTTTCATTATAATTTCCCACTGTTTTATTTTCCTTTTTAGCCAACTCATTCAAATTTAAAACCAAAGCATTAATCTTTTTTCTTTCCGCCTCTAATTGCTCTTGCAATTTTTCTAATGCTTTTTGCTCTTTTTTTAAATCTTCATATTCGTCTTCCGGCGCTCCTCCCTCTTTGTTCCATTTTTTAATTTCTGCGTTAAATTCTTCTACTCTATTTTCATAATCTTTTATATTTTTTTGATAAGTTGCCAATGTTTTTTGATAGATAGCTTCAATCGTTTGATATTCTTTAGATATATCGCTTTGAATCTCTTCCAATTTATCCAATTGCTCATTTAAATTATTTCCTTCAACTGTTCGCTGTTGCCTTTCATCAAAAATAAAGTTTACTTTAAATTCCGCTCCTTCTTTGTACTCAAAAACATTTTTATTTAAATCTTTTTCCCAAACATTTTCTGCTTGAGCTAAGACATTTTTTATATCCGCATTAGAAATATTAAATCTTGGGTGACAGTTAAAAGATTGGCTTTTTTAAGCATATTTCTCGCCCCCAATTTGATTTCCTCTGATTTTTGGGCATAAAAAATAGTTCCGCCCAAAATCAAAAAAATTAAGATTGTTATTTTTAAATAAATCTTCATAGGATAAACAATAATTACACCCTCTCCATCTTGTACCCAAGGGGGAGATGTCCAGCGGGACAGAGGGGGTTTTGTTTTTTAAAACTTATAAAATCTCCAACCCCTCCCCAGCCCTCCCCTTTAAAGGGGCGGGGGCCTGTAATTGAAAATTTAATCATTGAATATTGATTGGAAATTAATAATACAAATTTTGAATTTCCTTTCTTCTATGTTAGAATTATTTCTGTGATTTGTAAACAATTTAAAATAAAAAGTAACCCCAGCTAAATAGTGCAGATTACCGCAATTTAACGGTTTACTCCGTTAAATCAAAGTACTCTTTATTATTTAATGGTGGGTAAACAAAAAAATGAAAGACATCCAAGAAGTTTTTGACGAAATCCAAAAACTAAAAAAAGAAAAACGAGACATTAGCCGAGAATACAAATATTTATTAGATAACGATGGAAATTACCAAAAAATAACCGAAGAAGCCAAGAAATTGCGCGACCAAAAAAAGAAGATAGAAGAAGTCAATAAATCTCCTCGCTTGGACGAACTGAGCGATGAAATTAAAGCCTTAAATGAAATGGCTTCTGATATTGCCATCAGTCAGTTAATGAGCGGCCAGAGCATCCACATCAAAGACGAATACGAAATCGAATACGAACCGGTTTACAAAGTCAGTTTCAAAAAAATAAAATAAATCTTCAAACCCCCTCTCCCTCTTTGTACTCAAAGGGGGAGATGTCCAGCAGGACAGAGGGGGTTTTAAAAAAATTTATTTGATATGTACACAATCGTAACCATTTATTTACATATGTAAGTAAATTTTTTATTTCCTAAATCTTAAATCCCATTCCCAAATTC
>Ga0076203_146_pt1 | contig 5129 bp, 7 predicted proteins | sample RifGroE2_FD_67809 | JGI IMG/M metagenome (GOLD analysis project Ga0076203, IMG submission 67809) | Parcubacteria (Moranbacteria) bacterium GW2011_GWE2_35_164
ATTATCGCATTTCCATCCAATAGCACTATTCTCTTATTTTTTTCTTGATTGTTTTTCATATATCTTAAGTATAATCATATTTCACAAATAATACAAAAAATAACGACGGGAAGCACATTGTACTTACCCGTCTTATGTAAAGATATTTTTTGTTTTCATATTAGCCTAGGCACGCACCTCGATTCCGAAATTGATAGAGCCCAGGCTCTGAAATGCGCCTGCTCTATCGGCAGGAATTGAGAGGAGAAATTCAGACCGTTTACTTAAATCTTTAACTGCAATCCCCCATTTTTCCGCTGCGTTTAGCGCTGAGCGCAAATCTCCTCTACTCTTGAATTTCAAAGTGCATTTTTTCCTATCATCTTTTACCATTTTTCAGACCCTCCCAATTCATAGGTTAAGGTTTGCAAAAAATATTTTTTATATCTCCAACCATTCTGCCTCAAATTTTCCAGCCATACCTCTATATGGGTGACAGAATCTTTCAAACATATTATCTGGAATCACGATTGTCCAAGGAACTACATCATTTTCTTTTTTCACATCTACATATAAAATTTCCCATGGAATTCTCCAAATGGTATCCACCCAGTGAAGTGCGTTCATATGAGTATCTCCATCTTCAAACTGAAGAATGCAGATACCTTTGGGTTTTCCCAAGTACTCCCATTGTAATTCTGTGATGTTATTTTGCATCATCTTCCTCCTCTATACACTTAAAATACCAACAGTTAACTACACAATTAATTAAATTTTATCACTCTCAATCTATCATTCTTTTAAAAACTCCGCAATGAAACATCGTCATATTAACATGAAAACATTAAAATAATTTAACAATATAGCCATTTAACAATTTATTTTTCCAATTCAATCCCCTCAATCACCACATCCTGAGTCGGATGATCTTTTTCATTAATCCGCACTTTTTCTATTTTCTCTACTACATCCATACCCTCAATCACTTCTCCGAAATTAGTATGCTTGCCATCCAGATGCGGAGTTGAGTCAGCAGTTACAATAAAAAATTGCGATCCATTGGTATCTTTACCGCTATTAGCCATCGCTAGCGAGCCTTTAATTAATTTATGCTGATTAACTTCATCTCTAAATGCATAACCTGGACCACCCACTCTATCGTCATCCCAATTTCCGTCTTTGGAGTTAGGATCGCCCCCTTGGATCATAAATCCGCTAATTACGCGATGAAATTTTGTTTCATTATAAAAACCGCTCTCGGCTAATTTAATAAAATTTCCTACTGCCATTGGAGCTTCGGATGGATAAAATGTAACTTTTATATCTCCCTGATTAGTTTTAATAGTGGCTTTAGTGTATTTATTAGTATAATTTAATAACTCTTTTTCTATATCTGTCTTTTCTGTTACGACGGGAGCGGTTTCTTTTTTTAGTTTTTCCTCTTTTAATCGCATCTCGTAATCTGCTTGGTTAACTGCTTGCTCCAATTGTTGCATTTCACTGTCTCCCTTGGCTGCTTGAGAACCTTTTGCATAATCTTCTTTTACATTTATCTTGTTTAGAGGATTAACTTTTCCATTATTTCCGTTTAAATCGTCTTTTGGAGTAATAAAATTACATCCGCCAAGAAAGAAAGGGACTGAGGTAATTACTAAAAATAATTTTATCTTTTCATTTAACATATTTGTTCAAATAACACTTATTTTTCTACTTTTTTCATCTACTATTTCAAAATTTATCCAAATTGAATACTCGGGCAAAATATCTTTTATTTTTTCCGGCCATTCTACCAAAACAATATTTTGTTTATCCTTAATTATTTCCTCCCAGCCTAAATCTAAAATATCTTTGCTTCCTACTCGATAAGTATCGATATGATAAATACTTTTTAAATTTAAAACATTCTTTTTTATCGCGTATTGTTTCATCACCACAAAAGTCGGACTAGTTAACGCCCCTTCTGCGCCAAGTTCTCTCAAAAATCCTTGAGAAAAAGTAGTTTTTCCTGCGCCCAAATCACCCTTTAAGCAAATAACCTCTCCACCTTTGCAATTACTTGCCATTTTCTTTCCCAAATCCCTGGTTTCATCGGCACTATTCGTAATCATTTCTCTTAAGTCATTTAGCATATTAGTATTTTAGCACGTTAATATATTAACATTAAAGCAAACATCTGACGTGTGTCATCTCGACTAAATAAATTTCTGTACTCGGAAGTTTATGCATGGAGAGATCTCAAACTTAATAATTTAGCATACATTAAGAGATTCCTCCACTTCCAAATCTTTGAGTACAAAGATTTGTCCGGCCCGCTTCGACAAGCTAGCGAGGCGAGTCGGAATGACAGCCCCACTTTATAAACTTTAAGAACTTTACAAACTTTAAAAACTTTCATCATTCATTCTTAAACCGATATTGTATACTCTCGGCAATATGCATTGGTAAAATTTCTTTCTCCTGAGATAAATCCGCGATAGTGCGAGCTATTTTAATTAGGCGATAATAAGAACGAGCGCTCAACCCCATTTTAATAACCGCGCTTTTCAATAATACCAAAGAATCACCCGTCAAAGGACAAAAAGTTTTTATTTCATTAGATGACATTTCACTATTTGTTATTTTACTTGAATCTTTAAATCTTTCTTTTTGAATTTGCCGGGCTATTTCTATTCTAGCCCTTATTTCAGCGCTGCTTTCCCCAGAATTTTCTTCTTGAAGCTTATCAAATTTTAACCGAGGAACTTCAATTTGCAAATCTATTCTGTCTAAAATTGGTCCGGATATTTTCCGCTGATAATTTACTATTTGAGAAGGTGAGCAAGAGCACATTTTTTCAGGATCAGTTGCATTACCGCACGGACATGGATTCATGGCGGCTACCAAAGTAAAACAGGCTGGAAAACTAAGAGTGCCTTTGGCTCGAGAAACTGTCACTACTCCATCTTCCAAAGGTTGGCGCAAATTTTCCATTACATTTTTAGGAAATTCTGCAAATTCGTCTAAAAATAAAACTCCACGGTGAGACAAACTTATCTCTCCCGGCTTAGGATAGCTCCCTCCTCCTACGAGAGAAATAGCACTAGCGCTATGATGAGGCGAGCGAAATGGCCGCTGGGTTATCAGAGGATTGCTCTTGGGCAAATTACCTGAAATTGAAAATATTTTTGTAATTTCTAGCGCTTCAGGCAGGGTTAACTCGGGCAAAATTGAAGCCATAGCTTTAGCTAAGAGAGTTTTGCCACTTCCGGGAGGACCATTCATTATGATATTGTGTCCGCCGGCTGCCGCAATTTCTAAAGCTCGCTTAGCATGCTCTTGCCCCTTGATATGAGACATATCTATTAAAAATTCACTTTTTTTGAATAAGGCTTCTTGATCAATTTGAGGAAAAGGTTCAATAATTTTCTCTCCAATTAAATGAGCACATAAATCATGTAAAGTACCAATAGGAATTACGTCTATCCCATCAACCACGCTGGCTTCTCTGGCGTTTTCTAGCGGGACATAAATTTGGGTGAAATTTTTTCTTTTAGCCATAAGTGCTATAGGTAAAACTCCTTGCACGCAGCGAGCACTTCCATCCAATGATAGTTCTCCGATAAAAATTTTATCTTTAAAGTTAAAATTTATTTGACCAGTAGCTAAAAGAAATCCCAGCGCAATCGGAATATCATAAATAGGACTATTTTTAGGCAAATCAGCTGGTGCCAAATTAACGGTTATCCTACCACATTGATGCGGAGGCTTAAATCCACTATTTTTTATGGCACTGCTTACCCTATCTCTAGATTCTTTAATGGAAGTGTCTGGAAGCCCCACAATAGTAAAATTATGCAAGCCCTGACTGAGAGTATCCACTTCAACTTCTACTATTTCGCTATCCAGTCCGATAGTCGCGGCTGAAAAAACTTTTGAAGACATTTTAATTTTCAAATATTACACGCCTCTAAATATTAACTTAATTAAGCAATTAATTGTTACTTTTGTTTTAAATCTAGAGCTACCACAAATCTACAAATCTGTTACAAATCTACAAATCTCGCAGGAAATAAGTTCTTTTCACATTTGTAAATTTGTAGTTGATTTGCCTGTCTCGCTCTGGCTTGCCAAGACGGGTGGATTCGTGGGAGAAAAGCTAGAGTTATAATCAGAAACCCAATTAATGCCTGGAGTAAGTCAAAATATTAATGTGCGCAACACCTGCTTATTTAAGAATTACTTTTAAAACTTTTCATTATAATTATTATAGCACCAATTGTGATAAAAATATCGGCCAGATTAAAAACGGAAAAGAAATTCAAGTCAATAAAATCTATTACGCACCCATAATTATATCGATCAATAAGATTAGCCACAGCTCCGCCTAAGATAAAAACAATTCCAATTTTATTTAGGACAAAATTTTCAAATTTTATTTTCTCCAAAAGATAAAGCAACGCTAATAAAAAAATAACAGCTACGATAAAATAAAAAAACCAACTGGGGAATAGAAAACCGAAAGATATTCCTGGATTACAAATATAAAATCCGTCATTATGACGGATTAAATATTTAGACAATTGGTCGCCTACTGCTAGAAAAGAAATTAAAAAAATAAAATTGTATTTTTTGATTATTTTTTTCATTCTCTTATTTTTTCTATTCGAGTTATCGGGGTGTTATTCGTATCATTAGAGTCGCATTACGGAAGTTTATTTACCAGCGCATTTCATACATTTTTCAGCTGATGGGTTAGCTTCCAATCTTTCGGGAGAGATATCTACTCCGCATTCTTCGCAAGCTCCATAAGTTCCATTTTTTATTTTTTCTAAAGCATTGTTGATTTCCTTCAACTGTTCTTCTAAATTGCTCTCCAAAGCGACGTTATCCACATATTCCTCAACCTCAGAAGCATTATCTTCTCTGTCACTGCCTATTTCTTCATGCTTTATTTCATAATCCCCGTTATCAGAAGTTGGATTAGCTATTCGGCTAAGTTCTTCTTTCAATTTATTTTTTTGTTCAATTAAAATCCCTTCAAATTTTTTAAGATCTTTTTCATTTAATGCCATATTTTTTTATAATAACACTTAATCCATACGGATAAATTAAGGCTATGTCTGTTTACTGCTTATATATCTATATTATCAATTTAACCTGAAGATGTCTAG
>Ga0076203_169_pt1 | contig 5039 bp, 8 predicted proteins | sample RifGroE2_FD_67809 | JGI IMG/M metagenome (GOLD analysis project Ga0076203, IMG submission 67809) | Parcubacteria (Moranbacteria) bacterium GW2011_GWE2_35_164
ATTTTAACATCATATAAATAATGTTTTTTGTTAACGTGTTAATATGCTAATTGCTAACATGATTTAAAATTATTTTACAATGAAATTCTTCAAAATTCCGCCGAAAAGATAATCCAAGCTTCCCAAAAACAAAGAAATCACCACACTTACTCCAATAATTATGAGAGTGTAATTCAATGTCTGCTTTTTAGTTGGCCAATTGACTTTTAACAATTCTGCCTTGGCCTCGACGATAAAATCAAAAATTTTTTTCATTGATTTTTTTTAATTTTTAGGGCTATTTTTTAGCCTTTTTTAAAAAGCCTCTCAGGGCTTTTATGTTTATAAATATATAGTATATTGAGAGATTTGTCAAACATGATTCTTTACGAATTACTAATTCATACGAATTTACGAATTTCGCCATCCACCACCTGTCATTGCGAGTAAATATTGTACTCGATATTTACGTGGCAATCTCAAAATAACAAAACTAAAACCCAATTCATAAATCTTAAATCTTACATCATAAATCATCCTTTATCTGTTTCCCTTAAAACCTTGGGAATTTTTTTGAAATCTTTTATTAGCGTCTGGCGCAGTCCGCCATTATAGAGAGCGGCCGCGGGATGATAGAGGGTAAAAAAAGTTTGCTCACCTATTTCGGGAAAATCTTTTTTAATCGCTTTTCCATGCGCTTCGGATATTTTTAATTCAGGCAAAAATAAATTCATCGAATGCCTGCCCAGAGTAACAATAATTTTAGGTTGGATAATGGCAATTTGTTTTTCCAGCCATGGCCAACAAATATCTTTTTCTTCTTGAGAGGGGTCGCGATTTTCGATCGGACGGCATTTGACTGTATTAGCAATATAGACGTCTTCTCTTTTTAATTTTATGATTGCCAGCATTTCATCCAAAAACTTTCCCGCCGCTCCCACGAAAGGCGCACCTAGTTCATCTTCTTTTTTCCCCGGCGCTTCGCCGATAAACATAATCTGCGCGTTGGCACTCCCCGCCCCTGGCACAACTTGCTTGCAACCATTACTAAGCGCACACTTTGTACAAGCTAGCATTTCTTTATTTAATTTTTCTAATTTTTCTTTGTTCATACAATTATAGGTCATATGTCATCTCGACTAAGTAAATTTCTGTACTCGGAAATTTATGCATGGAGAGATCTAATAAATACTATCATAAATTATCTGCCAAATCCAACCAATTTGGATTAATTTTTTCTATTAAATTTATTTTCTTCTCTCTTCTCCATTTTTTAAGTTGTTTTTCTCTTTCTAATTTTTTAGTAAATCCATCTATCAATTTATTTTTATGTTCATAAATTCTTCTCGGTAAATTTCCAGTTACTCCAATATATAAAACTTTTGTTTTACTAGATAAAATATAAACACAATATTGCTTCATATAATTTTTATTATTTAAGATTCCTCCACTTCCAAATCTTTGAGTACAAAGCTTTGTCCGGCCCGCTTCGCAGTAGCTTTAGCGAGGCGAGTCGGAATGACAAACCGACCACTGGTGCAAAATAATGGAATCATGTCATCTCGACTAAGTAAATTTTTGTACTCGAAAATTTATGCATGGAGAGATCTAACTTGATCATTTATTTGAGATTCCTCCACTTCCAAATCTTTGAGTACAAAGCTTTGTCCGGTCGGAATGACACCCACAAGAAATATTAACCTAATTAAGGCTATGTATTCTTATCAATTCAAATTTATCATCCTTGGTATTCCAGGTGGCAAAAGTCGGCAGATAAATTTCTCCCGCGACATTTCCTGGATTAAGCATTGTGCAATTAAATATATATTGATTTTTTCTAGCTTCGACAACGGAGATCCAAGGCTTGTGCGTATGTCCATAAAAAACAAAATCATATTTGCCACTCTCAGCCAAACGCTTCGCTTTATCAGGATAATGAATAAAAGCTACTCGTTTTTCCCCGTGGCCATTTGGCTTTACATCGCCAGTTTCCATTTCTCCAAAATCTCTGAACAAATTCACATTTTTATACACATCTACATACTGAAATTCTCTAAGCTGTTCATTATCCATATTGCCAAATGTGTAATAAATCTCTCCGCCTCCTGGCGGATTAAAATTATCCGCCATAAAATCCAAAGTTTCATCTGAGGCCAGATCTCCACAGCAGATAATTTTTTTAATTTTTTTCTTGATGCAATAATCCAAAACCTTCTTCAAATTAGTTTCATTATTATGCACATCGGAAATAATAGCTATTTTCATGTTGAGTCATTTTAACACGTTAACATATTAGCATTTTAGCAAAATCCTACATTAATATCTAAATCCTATCTTATTTTTTCTTTCTGGTTTTTCCTTAACTTGAGTTATTAAAATTCTTTTTATAGCATCAAAAACTGATTGAAATTTATTATCATATTTTCTTTCCATGGCTTCTATTTTTAAACGTAACTCTTTATTGCTGATAATCATCTCCCTTATCTTGGTAAATGTTCGCATTATTTGTATGTTAACCTGGATAGCGCGTTTGCTTTTTAACACACTAGACAGCATCGCCACTCCCTGCTCAGTAAAAACTAATGGCATCTTTCTTAACCCCATTCTTTCCGCATTGGATATCACAATTTGTGATTTCCAAATATCAAATTCTGGTTTTGTGAGCTGAAACATAAAATCATCTGAAAAACGATCATTATTTCTTCTAACAGCTTGATTCAGTGTTCTCGTTTCAACTCCATAGAGAACAGCCAAATCCTTATCGAACATCACCCTTTTACCTCTTATTGAAAAGATCTTGTTTTCAATAATTTCATCTGGCACTATAATTTTATTTTTCATTTTATTATTTAAAAGTTTACTTAACATTTCTAATTTGAAATTATTTTCCTCGCAAAGATTTTAATAATTTTATATCCTCCGCTTCCCCATCATGCTCAGTTTCCAAAATCATATCAATTTTATTCTCTTTGGCAAAGGCGACGATATTTTTAAAAGCCTCGTGACCAATTAAACCTTGACCAATATGTGCGTGTCTATCTCGATTAGATCCGCATTCAGTTAGACTATCATTAGCATGAATTAATTTAATATTTTTTATTCCAATTTCCTTGTCTATCCTAGCAATCGTCTTTTTAAAATCTCTCCAATCATAACCTGAAGCAAAACTATGCTGAGTGTCCAAACAAATTCCTGCAATATTTTTACTTTTCACTTTTTTTATAATATACGCCAATTCACTCAAATCATCACCAATTATCGCCCCTGCTCCCGCACTGTTTTCTAAAAGTAATTTTGTACTGCCTTTGTAATTTTCTAAAGTTTTAATCAACATTTCAATCGTTTTATCGCGTCCTTCTTTTTCACCCAAATCTTTAGCTGAGCCAAGATGAGTCATGACATATTTTGCCCCCAGTAAACTCGCTCTTTCTAGCTCTTCTTGGATAGCGTGAACCGAACCATAACGAATGCGATTATCCGCGGAGGCAAAATTAATATAGTAAGGAGAATGAACGTAAGTTTCCTTAATTTGAAATTTGAAATTTAAAATTTTAAATTCCTGAATTGACTTCAGCGTCAATTCAGGTGATTTGCCTCCCTGTGGAGAGCGTGAAAAAATCTGCATAACTTCACAACCCAAAGCATGCGCCCGCTCTGGCGCATTAAAAACTCCTCCCGCAATTGATACATGACAGCCTATTTTCATATTTTTCACGTTAGCATGTTAACATTCTAACATATTAGCATGTTAGTATTTTAACATAGAATAAAAAAAGATATAAGATTTATGATTTAAGAAATAATTTTATCTAAATAAGTTTGACTCTTGCTCTTAACTATAGTATCATTATTTGGGTTTATAAAAATCGAGTTTATTCACAATTAAAACTTTATGGAGGACACAAAACATGGAAGCAACGGAAGAAAGAAGTTTTAGCCCTTTTGACGGGCTTAATACGATTGAAGAAATTGAAACAAAACTAGATTGCATGCTGCCTATGCTCGGGGTTTTTTATCAAGATTCTTCTGATCCAGAAGAACTTAAAAGGCTTGCCGAAAAAGCTATCCAAAAAATTTTAAAAAATTGAGGATAGCCCCTATGAAACTACCCACACAAAACGGAAGTGCGACAAGTCGCCCTTCCGTTCGTTTTTTTATACAGGAAGCTTGAAAGCACTAACCCCTCCCTACTCTCCCCTTGCGCCACCGCTAAAGCTAGAGCGACACGCGGTCAAAGGGGAGGAGAGGATCGGAAAAATTTATATTCTTATTTTAACATTAAATCATTAAATCATTTGAAATTTGAAATTGGGCATTTGAAATTTTACCTATATTATCTTCCATCCCTCTTTATCCTCTACAATCCTACCTTTTATCTCAAAGCCACTAGCTAATTTATGCCCGCCTCCACCAAACTGATGCGCCACTTCTGACACATCCACCCCTTTATATTTCTCGCTGCGCAAACTTCCTTTAATTATCCCCCCATCTCTTTCCGACAAAACTAAAGAAAAATTTGTCTCTGGAACCGTATTTAAAATCGAAGCAATCTCAGCTGTATCATCGTAACTTGCTTGGCATTCTTCTAGATCTTTTTTAGTTATCACAGTAGAAATCATTTTATTTTCTGGATTTATCTTGGCCTTTTCCAGAGCTCTTCCCCAAAGTTTTAAAGTTGAAAAGCGATTATTGGAAAAAATCATTTTGGAAATTTTGGCCACCGATGCTCCTCGATTTAATAATTTTGCCACTGCATTCATTACTTTTGGAGTAGTATTGGAATGTTGTAAATTACCGGTATCCCCCAGTATCCCCATCAAAAGTAACGTTGCTATTTGACTGCTAATTTTTAAATTATGAAATTGAAAAAAATCAAAAATTATTTCTGAGACCGAAGAATAACTCGCATCCATAATATTTAAATCTCCATTTTCTTTTATATCCGGATGATGATCTACTAACACGATTACTTGATTTTCCAAAAATTTATCCCGCACCTTCTCGAAACCGCGCTCCACGCTATCCATCGCGATTACTGAATCGAAGCTTTGCAGATCAAT
>Ga0076203_149_pt1 | contig 5032 bp, 4 predicted proteins | sample RifGroE2_FD_67809 | JGI IMG/M metagenome (GOLD analysis project Ga0076203, IMG submission 67809) | Parcubacteria (Moranbacteria) bacterium GW2011_GWE2_35_164
GTGGATAAAAAAATGTTAACTTCTAAGGTGGCTGAGGTGATAGTATTTTTTGGTGGAAATCTATTGCAAGATGTAACATTATTTGATACATTTATTAACCCCGAGACGAACGAGCGTTCCATGGCTTTTCATTTGATTTTTGCTGATCCCCAGCGGACCTTGACTGCTCAAGAGGTAGACGAAAAAATCGCTGAGATTAGTGTGAAATTGGAGGAAGAATTGGGGGTGGTTGTAAAAAAGTAGATTCATTTTAACATATTAACATGTTAACACACTAGCATTTCAGCAGTTTTGTTTTGCGTGTCATTCCGACCGGATAAATTTATGTAATCATAAATTTAGTAGTGGAGGAATCTCAAGCAAGTTGAAAGACTAAATCTCTCGACAAGCTCGAGATGACATGATTAACGGATATTGCAGACGTGCTTTATATACTTTTGGCGATTAATACTTGTTTATTTATTTTCAGTAAACAATTATTAATCGCCACTGGGGTGATTAAGTTTTTTCTAGAGGAAGTTTTCGTTTCATATCTATCCTTCAACGGAGGTTTTATGGGAAACTCAGTTAGGAAAAAATGTAAGCAATGTGGATTTAAAAAGAAAGTTTCCAAAGATAAAGATGCGTGTAGCAGATGTGGTGGAGAGTTAGCTGATTGCGATAGGGAGCCTCTAAAGAAGTCAGAAATGGCAAAAAGTCATAGATGACATAAGATGCCTTGAGCTGACAGAAATTACTTAGGCATTGCCTTGATTCTGGGCAATGCCTAATAAAAAAGGTTGGTGAAATATGAACAACGATCCTGAAGATGAGGAGGACATTAACAATGGGAGTTGAGCAGATTAAACTTGAATCAGGTATGGTTCTTTGCGCTAAGGCCATTTTTGAGAAAACTTTCTCGGAAATGGTTTTTTATTAATCAGAAAAGCTGCCAATTTTGAGCTAAATGCGTGCATCATAATGTGTGGGGCTGTATTTGATGCGTATCTAACTATATGTTGCTTATATTGCCAAACAAAAAATATTCTGCTAGGCTTTTAGATAGTATTTTTTAACAAACAGATAAATAAAATTTATCTCAATGTAGCTAACTTTTTCTAGGAGGAAAGGCCATGGAGAGTCAAAATAAGATAAGTTATCAACCGAATATTTGCATCATTGGATTTAATGGCAACAATGTAAATAATATCATTGATGGTTATGGCCTGTTTTTTGAAATTATCAAAGAAAATCTTTGGTTTGCAATTGAGCGCATGTTTTTTCCACTGGTAAACGAGGAAGAGTTTATAGAAAAAGTCTTTTATGACGAAGTGTCAGGATTTATAAATGAAAAATCTGTGCAACCCACCATTGTGTTCGCAATTTCTGACTTTTACGCAGCTAGAAGCGCACCCGTGAAAGATTTCATTGACTGGCTTGAAAAAGTATCTCAGCAAAAGGAAGATGTTTTCGTATATAATATCATATTTGATATGCTCGGTGAGTTTAAACTTTTCAATCATGGGTATCATGGAGAAAACATGGGTAGTGAAGAAGATGCTTTCAGTCTTAATGCTTTGCCATGTTTTTATAACTGTTCTCGTTTTTCTTCCGGGGGATATAAGCGCCTGGTCAAACTCATCCTTCGCATTGCAGGGATTGAGTTAATCGAGCCGAATTTTCCTAACTATTCATGGGAAACGCTTTCACTGATGGCACGCCATATCAATCGTGAGAATTTTAATTCTAAGAAATTAAGAAAAGGCGCAATTCCCGCGCATGGCTTTGATGCGGATGGTTTGCCATTGATCACAGAAGAGATGCTTGGAGGCTTTGAACGGAATATCAAAATCTGGACCAATAACAGGCCGAAATTGGTTGCAGTTCAGACGTATGAGTGTCCGCATTGCAAATACCGAATCAATCCTCCCTTCAGATATTGGGACAAAGATGCTGGAATAATTCAATGCCCCGAATGTGAAAATCTAGCTGATGCTAGTGAACTCGATTTTCAAGTTTCTTCTGTAGCGGAATAAAAGAGTGATTGAAGTTTAGCCACGGAAACTTATTTTGTTTCCGTGGCCTTTTTTAAAGAGTTATTGCCAAACAAAAAATATTCTGCTAGGCTTTTAATTAAGTCAATAAAGGAGGCAATTTTTGGCTGGGATAGTTTTTGAAACAATAACAGTTTAATCTAACCAATGAAAGGAGGAGACAACGATGGCAAAGGGAACAAAAGAACATCCTTACAAAGGTGAAGTTGTCGACGTGAGTATTCTTTTGGATAGTAAACTGGATAATTTTACTATCACGAAAATGACGGAAGTCTACGCCGCCAATGAGGACGGAAGATATATATCTTCGATAGGCTTGATGGGCAAAAAGAAAGTTGCTGAGGCTTATGCAAAATCATTAGACAGTTACGGATATAGAACTCAGGAGGTTCTGGTTTTGACCGATGGCGAAAGAGCCTTTCCTATCATAGGCGATTCTTCTATGCGCATGCTCGATGATGAGAAAGTTTTAGCGGAGGTTAAAAAAGCTCTACGAAAGAAAATCACTGAGGCAGAGATGGAGATTCTTTCCATGCCAGACCCCTCTACGAATGGAAAATAACAAGTTGTTCTTCAAGAAAGGTTGCGGAGATTTATTTATATCTTCGCAACCTTTTTATTTTTTAAAATTTGATTAAATTATGCTGGTAGTGCTATAATATAGAGGATTTTGTGAGGAGGATTTAATAATAAATCAAACCCCTCCCCAGCCCTCCTCTTATCCAAGAGGAGGGGGTTAGAGGATAATAAAAATAAATTATGAAAAATTTGAAAAAGATGGATAAGGAAGTTTATGCAGCTTTAGCTGGAGAAATAAAAAGACAAGCCGAAGGATTAGAAATGATTGCCAGCGAAAATTATGTTTCTACAGCTGTGTTGGAAGCGCTTGGTACAGTTTTTACCAATAAATATAGTGAAGGTTACCCGGGCAATAGATACTATGGCGGACAAGAATATACCGATATTGTAGAAACTATTGCTATTAATCGAGCGAAGAAAATTTTTGGTTGTGATCATGTTAATGTCCAACCTCATTCCGGTGCGCCAGCCAACATGATCGCTTATAGCGCCGTTTTGAAACCTGGAGATAAGATTTTAGGCATGGATTTATCGCATGGCGGCCATCTGACTCATGGCCATCCTGTAACTCTTTCAGCTAAAATTTATAAATTTGTTAGATACAAAACTGACACTAAAGGAAAAATAGACTATGACGCGCTGGAAAAATTAGCTCTCAAAGAAAAACCGCAAATGATCCTGGCAGGATTTTCAGCTTATACGAGAAATTTAAATTATAAAAGATTTAGACAAATTGCTAATAAAGTTAATGCAATTCTGATGATTGATATCGCCCACATCGCGGGACTAATTGCAGGGAAAGCCATCCCTAATCCTGTGCCTTATTTCGATATTGTTACAACCACCACGCATAAAACTTTACGCGGTCCTCGCGGAGGAATGATAATGTGCAAAGCTAAATACGCGACTGCGATTGACAAATCAGCTTTTCCAGGATTTCAAGGTGGACCGCACATGAATAATATTGCCGCTAAAGCGGTAGCTTTTAGTGAAGCGCTAAAGCCGGAATTTAAAAAATATGCCCAGCAAATAATTCTTAATGCCAAAACACTCGAAAAAGAATTAAAAAGTTATGGATTTAAAATTATGTTTGGAGGAACGGATAACCATATGGTTTTAGTAGATGTGTTTGGCAGTAAAGGTGTAACGGGCAAAGAAGCGGAAATCGCACTGGATAAAATCGGAATTACGATAAATAAAAATATGATTCCGGATGATTCCAGAAGTCCGATGGATCCAAGTGGAGTGCGGATTGGCACACCAGCTTTGACTACGCGAGGAATGAAAGAAGCGGAAGTGAAAAAAATTGCCAACTGGATAAACGCAGCTATTGAAAATCATAAGGATAAAAAAGTTTTAGATATTATTCGCAAAGAGGTAATTAAGCTATGTAAAAAATTTCCTTTGAATAGATAATTTTTTAGTTTGTAGTTTATAGGTTTTACTTGTAATGTAGTGCTTGATATTTGGAATTTTCCGCCTTTGGGGGCGGATTGCGGGATGTAGTATAGTGGTAGTACGCAAGGCTGGGGGTCTTGTAGTCCGAGTTCGATTCTCGGCATCCCGACATGAAAATAAGGTAACTAGTTACCATTTTTCAAAGATAAAATATAAATATTCTGTCTTTGCGAGTCGGTACCCCGACGTGGCAATCCAGAATGATACAATTTAAAGCCTAGATTGCCACGCAATTTCTGAGTACAGAAATTACTCGCAAAGACGGCTAAGACAAGGTTTATGACTAATAAAAGAAATAAAATGAAAGGAATAATTTTGGCTGGTGGGACAGCGACCAGGCTTTTTCCGATGACAGCCACGACTAGTAAACAATTATTGCCAGTGTATGATCGGCAGATGATTTTTTATCCGCTTAATACTTTGATCACCGCCGGGATAAAAAATATTTTAATTATTGTCGCGCCCGAGCATAGCGGACAATTCTTAAATCTCTTGGGCTCACTTTTCCGAAAATATGATATTCATATTTCTTTTGAGGTGCAATCAGTGCCTCGAGGTTTGGCCGAGTCATTGATATTGGGAGAAAACCATATCGGTGATGATAGTGTGGCTTTGATTTTGGGAGATAATATATTTGAAAATGATTTTTCTGCTCAGATTAAAGCGTTTAAGTCCGGTGGACATGTGTTTGCCAAAAAAGTATCTGACCCAGAGAGATTTGGCGTAGTGAAATTTAATAAAAATAATCGGGCGGTAGAAATTATCGAAAAACCCAAAGAATGGATTAGTGATTATGCTGTAACCGGACTTTATCTGTATGATAATAAATGCGTAGAAATGGCAAAAAAAATGAAACCCTCTGAGCGGGGAGAAATTGAGATAACGGATATAAACAAAGCATATTTAAAAAAGAGAGAATTGGAAGTAACTCTATTTGACGGAGAATGGTTGGACGCTGGGAC
>Ga0076203_150_pt1 | contig 3036 bp, 4 predicted proteins | sample RifGroE2_FD_67809 | JGI IMG/M metagenome (GOLD analysis project Ga0076203, IMG submission 67809) | Parcubacteria (Moranbacteria) bacterium GW2011_GWE2_35_164
TGTGTCTTTTTTAGTTTCACCCAAATCACTAGGCAACAAAAACTTACCTTCTTTTTTAGAATTAAACACGACAAAACCAGCAATAATTACAAACGCTATACCTACCAAAATTAAATACTTTTTATTCATTTTTTTATTTTAAAGAATTATTTGTTTTAATATTTATTTTTTGCTGTATTCAATTTTAGCCAAGACGTTTTCTTCGCAATTTTTAGCACCTTCTTCACTTTTTATTTCTTTACATATATTAACATCATTCTCCTCGGCCGCTCTTTGATAGATACTTGTTTCTTCGAGCAGGGCGTTGCAAGAATCTATAGCTTTCTGATCATCCTTTTCTATACATTTGCATAAAGAAATATCTCCTTTTTTCAAAGCCATATTTATAACTTTAGCAGAATTGTCCAAGGTTTCACATCGTTCATCTTTCGGAATTATAAATTCATTATCTTTCGCTTTCTCGGTCATCTCAACCCCACCTTTAGTAATATTAATTTCCTTTCCAAGTTTAGACTGAAATACATAAATACCTACTCCTATTGTTATTACCAATATTAGAGCACTTACAATGAAATATTTTTTTTCCATTTTTTTATTTTGTTTAAGTTTTTTAATTTAATTTATTATACCATAAACGAATTTCAGTGCAAGGGAAATCACGTTAGCATTTTAGCATACTAACATTTTAACATATTAACATTAAAGCAAATAGACATTGAAACAAAACAGCATTAAAGCATAAAAACAATGTAACAATTTTTATGCATCTACAAATAATTCGAACATGTCATCTCGACTAAATAAATTTCTGTACTCGGAAATTTATGCATGGAGAGATCTCAAATTCTTCCAAATATTTGAGTACAAAGATTTGTTCGGTCGGAATGACATAATATATGGATGGTTCAGAAAATTTATTAAAATAAAAACAACCCCGACATTTCATCGGGGTTGTTTTTTTTGTTTTATTTAAAAGTTTTTTCTAAACTTTATTATGGTCGCACCTCTTTCCACTCGCTAGACACTGGGCAAGGTTCTGTATTACAAGCTTGGTGCTCAATATTTTGGAAACAATTAGTATAGCGAGTTACCCTTGTTTGGTCTCCAGTTCCGCATTGTTTATCGCAAAGTCCCCAAGCAGGATTTAAGTCCTCGGTACATTCAACTGTTACCGGAACTGTGTCTAAGACATTTACTAGACCAGGATTAGTACAAGAAATTTGATAATTTAAAACTGTATTTGGGGCAGATGAACTTGCTGGCGTTGGAGCAGATGAAATATCTTTAGGCTCACTTCCGCTTATTCCCTTGGCCCCTGTCCAGCCTCCTACAGTTGAACCTCCAGCAGGCGCGCTACATGAAGTAGCATACGTAGAAGACCAGCTTATGGTGATAGGATTATATTTATTAACACTGATAGCAGTCTCGGATCCATTTATTTTTAAATTTGGCTGAGCATTAACATAACTTACATTTGACTGACTGGAGCAACTGGTAGTTCCAGAAGCAGAATGTTGAGTAACTGAACTAGCAACTCTTCTCCCATCAGCCGCCGGCGCACCCCAAGCTGAAACAGTAGTGTAATAACAATTATAAGATGTTGAACCAACCCAATACCCATAATTGCTTATATTATAATAACCGTTATCACACGCTAATGCGCCCGTGCAAGAATCTCTTTTTGCGTTTGCATGGAATATTGATCCTGACAAACATGATCCTGTTGTATAATAGTTCCTTGAAGAGTCCCAAACTCTTGGCCAATAACAATAAATTCCATCATTATACCACGTGCATGACTGCCAATAGCTACTGCTAACACTAGTCCAACACGCAGGATCGCTTACTCCCAAACTTGGGGTTGTATTACTGGGACAATTGACTGCAGCCAAAGAAACATCTAGAAACGATGAGAAAGCTAATAAAATTATCGAAAACATTAATATTTTTTTCATATTTTATTTATTATTATTTAATAAGTTTTTTGCTTTTTCCTCAAATTCCTCTTGCTTTTCAATATTACCCATTTCTCTGTAGCAATTAGCAATTGAATAATTCAAATCTCTTTCTACTACTGGTTTACTTGGGTTTAACAAAGACACGTCATCCTTTACTAAGGAAACCCCTTTTTCAGCATTCATTATTGATTCGCTAAATTTTTCTTCCATATATAAAGCATGTGCTAGTGCTAAATATGCATTAGCACTTGTAGGAGAAAACTCAATAGCTCTTTTCGCATTAACTTCTGACTCCGAGTATTTTTTTTCGAAAATATTTAACTTTGATAGTGTGATAAAAAGATTAGGATCATTGGGAGTCAAAGTCTTAGCCTTTAATAAATTATTTTCGGCTTGCACGATGTCGTTATTTCGCATTAAGATAATTGCCATAGTCTGATGAGCATTTGATTGAAAAACTGGATCAATATCTTTTTTATCTGTAACAATTTTACAATTTTCAAAAGCTATCTCACTGTTTCCTCTTGAATATTCTAAACTGCAAAGATTTGTATAAATGAAGACATAGTTTTTATCCGTATCTAGTTTCGCCGCCTTATTAAAATTATCAACGGATTCTTCCAGCATCCCAAGCATACGTTCAGTGTGTCCTTTTCCAGCATATGCAAAAATATTTTTATCATCAATTTCAATTGCCTTGTCATACAAAACAAGAGCTTGACTATAATCCGGCTTTATTTCATTAACATATGCCTCTATTCTATACACCTCAGAGTTATTATTATCAATCTTTTTAGCTTCTTCAATAATTACTAGAGCATTGGAAATATATTCTTGCCTATCTCTTCCTTGTTCTTGCTCCTTGAGTCCTTTTTCGGCATAAGCCAAGGCCAATAGTATATAATTATTTATATTACTACTGTCGCTAGCTGTTAAATTTTTATAAGCATCGATTGCTTTTTCATTATGCGCTCTGGCATAAATATCTGCCAAACGCTGCGGATCACTTTTCTTTAATTGCTCAACACTGTCTTTTACCGCAGAATTACAAGAATCCTTATGGACTTGAGTTCTAATA
>Ga0076203_125_pt1 | contig 1628 bp, 3 predicted proteins | sample RifGroE2_FD_67809 | JGI IMG/M metagenome (GOLD analysis project Ga0076203, IMG submission 67809) | Parcubacteria (Moranbacteria) bacterium GW2011_GWE2_35_164
AGAATTTGGCGATGGCGTTGTAATTTCTAGCAACCCAGAAACTATTACAGTTGTTTTTCGTAAAGCCGGCATCAAAAAACTTTCCGCCGCCTACGCCAATCTCAAAAAACTTTAATTCTCCGCATCTCCCCTCTCCCCCTCCCTGATGGGGAGATGCCACTAGGCAGAGGGGGTGAAAAACAATCTATCTATTTGTTTCATAATCAAAATTTTATAGCTACAATAATATTTTCTACTAAATAAAATTTTCAAACGAGTAAATCCTAATATATACAGACATCCCGGTGGGGTGTCTTTTATAATTTTCAATTAATCTCTATAATTAAAAATATAAATAATAAAAAAATAATCATGAAAAACCATTCCAACACTAAATTAAAAAAACGATCTGGCATTCCAAAGTTTCGAACTCCGTCCCCTTTCCAGGCGCGAGTTTTTGCTGTGGTTAAAAAAATTCCTCGCGGAAAAGTTTTAACTTATAAAGAAGTAGCCCAGAAAATTGGCTCACCCAAAGCCTATCGCGCCGTGGGCAATGCTCTCAATAAAAATTACAATAAAGATGTTCCCTGCCACCGCGTGATAAAATCCGATGGCACCCTAGGAGGATTTCGTGATGGCACCCTAGCCAAAGCCAAAATCCTCAAAAAAGAAGGAGCTATAAAGTAATATTCAATACTCAATATTCATTAAATATTTCAATATTCAAATTGGACATTAAGATATTTGATTATTGAATGTGTATTGTTTATTGTATATTGAGTATTGTTTACTATTTTATAACTTTAATCTCCATACTTTCCACCGCCTCCTTCACTAACTCCTCCACCTTTAATTTTTCTTCCGCCACTTCTACTTCAAATAATTTAGCTTTAATTTCTGGATGTTTGGGCACAAAGCGCGTACAGCAATCTTCGTGCGGCAAAATCGAAGTTTCATAGGTTCCAATTTCTTGGGATTTTTTTATAATTTCTATCTTATCAAAACCAATCAGTGGTCGAAAAATTGGAAGACTAATTGAATCATTGGTAACAAAAATATTTTCCAATGTTTGAGAAGCCACTTGCGAAAGAACCTCACCCGTAACCAGCGCCAAACATTTACTTTTTTTCGCTACCTCCTCGGCAATTTTCATCATCAATCTTCGATAAAGTACCACTCTTAATTTTTCTGGGCACTTAAGCACTATTTGCTCTTGAATTTTAGCAAAAGGCACCATAAAAACCTTAGCTCGTCCTTGAAATTTGGAAAGTTCTTGGGCAAGAGCTAAAACTTTTTCATTAGAAGCCTTACTGGTATAGGGCAAAGAATGAAAATGAATAAAATCCACTCTCGCTCCTCTTTTTAAAATATAATAAGCTGCTACCGGTGAATCAATCCCTCCTGAAAGCAAAGCCAAAACTCTACCTCCGCTTCCGACAGGCAGTCCACCTGCTCCCTGAATTTTATCCACATAAACAAAAGCGCGTCGGTTAGCCAGCTCTATAAAACATTCGGTCTGCGCATCTTTTAATTTAACCTGGGCCTTGGTCTTTTCCCAAATAAAAGCCCCTATTTCTTTATTAATTTCTTGACTCGTCAAGGGAAAATTTTTATCCGCTCGTGAAGCCGTTATTCTAAAACTATCAAAA